>Ga0164241_10000403_pt1 | contig 83712 bp, 71 predicted proteins | sample OricomyardsoilBY_FD_108780 | JGI IMG/M metagenome (GOLD analysis project Ga0164241, IMG submission 108780) | Backyard soil microbial communities from Emeryville, California, USA - Original compost - Back yard soil (BY) | ecosystem: Environmental > Terrestrial > Soil > Unclassified | place: USA... | reverse complement strand
GAGGGCGTGTGCCCCTCACTCCTCCTTACCGGCAATCTCCCCGACCATATCGGCGCGGTCGATGCGCTTCGACCAGACCAGGCGGAAGCCGTAACGGCCCACCGGGTGGCGCAGGAGGCTGCGGCATGAGCCCGATCCAGGCGATGGAGCGCAGCTATTCGGCGCTCAAGCAAATGCTGCGGGAGGGCCGGTATGCACCTGGGGCCCGCCTCGAAGCCAATCGCCTAGCTGAAGAGCTGGGTGTGAGCATGACGCCGGTGCGCGATGTCCTTCACCGGCTTGTGGGCGAGCGCCTGATCGAGGCGGCCAGTGGCGAAGGCTTTCATGTGCCGCGCCTGACGGAGAGCGAGCTTCGGGATCTCTACGAGTGGAACTCGGCGCTGCTACTCATTGCAGTGAGAACAGCTCGCGAAGAGCCGCAAACCTTGTCGATCGAAGATCTGCTGGGAACGGCGGCGGACCAGACAGCTCTGGTTTTCGACCGCATGGCGTCGGCGGCCCCCAACCAGGAAATACGCGCCTCCATCGCAAGCGCGAGCGATCGCCTTCACGCATTCCGCATGCTCGAGGACACGATTCTCGAGCCGATGATCGGCGAACTCGATGAAATCATGATTCGGGATCAAGGCCAGCCCCAGTCGATCCGGCGATATCATTTGCGACGGATGCGCGCCGTCCCGTTGCTTCTGCGCGAGCGTGACAAAGGCTGAAGATCAGCGAGCGATTATAATCGGATTATAAACTTCTTATAAGCTCGCCGCCGTTCGATCTTCTTCCGGTCGCATCCAGCGACACGGAGAATGACCATGGACCACGAACCCATCGAGCCCGTCGATCTCATCGACCTCGGCGCAGCCAGCGCCGAAACCCAGGGCGCCCTCGACGGCAAGTATGACGTCGTCGGGCTCATCCCGCGCGAAGGGCTGTCGGACGACTGATCCGAGAGCGCCGGTCCGGCTTCGCGCCGGGCCGGCGCAACCCATTCGGCATTCCAGCGCAAGACGGAGAATCCCCATGCAAACCGAACATGACCAGGCCGTCGACCTCATCGACCTCGGCGCAGCCAGCACCGAGACCCAGGGGTCCATCATGGGCACCTACGACACCTTCGGGCTGATCGAGCACGAAGGCCTGTCGGACGACTGATCCGCAAGCGCCGGCCCGGCTCCGTGCCGGGCCGGCGATCCATCCAGACGGAGAATTCCCATGAAAAACGAACAGGACCAGGTCATCGACCTAATCGATCTGGGCGCGGCCAGCGTCGAGACAAAGGGCAACTGCACAGGCGTATTCGAGTTTATCGGCTACTTCCTGCCCGAAGGGCTTTCGGACGACTGACCGCTCCACCGAAAGGTCCCGGCACCCGGCATGCTCTGGCGCATACTGCCCCACGCGACCGCCTGCGTCGCATCCGACACGCTGTTCCTGCTGGATGTCCGGCAGGACCGGTATTTTCGGGTGCCGGCTGCTGCATCGCCCGACATGCTGGCATGGCTCGATCGAAACTATGCCGGCGTCGTGCCAAAGGCAGTGACCGACACGCTCGTTCGCGCGCGCATCCTCCGGCAGGGCGACCCGGAACCGACCAACGTGCTCAAGGAGCGGGTGCGTGTTCCCGCAGGCTTGGATACGAGCGACATCCTGAAGCCAGGTAACGGCCGTACATTTCGGGTCGCGATGAGCGTCGCCGGCATGCGGCTCTCGCTTCGCACCTTCTCGCTCCACCATATCCTGACGGGCATCCAATCGCGGGCGCCGCTGCCAAGGCGCGGACAGGCTGCACTCGCTGAAGCGCAAGCCTTTGAGCGAGCCCGGCGCATGGTGCCGGTCGCCCGCAACTGCCTGCTCGACTCGCTCGCACTTGAGCGGTGGCTCGCCAAGCGCGGTCTTGGGTCGCAGCTGGTATTCGGCATCGCGCCCGAGCCATTCGCGGCGCATTGCTGGCTGCAGACGCCCGACGCGATCCTCAACGACAGCTTCGATCACGTATCGGGCTTCACGCCGATCCTCGCGATATGAACAAAGCGGCCTATCTGGCGTGCGTGACGCGGCCAAGCTCGCAAGCGGCGGGGCAGATGCGCAGTCTCGCCGACCAGCTGCGGTCGCCGGCCATGACCGAGCTGGTCGATGCGCCCGGCCTCTTCATCCTCGGAGATCCGGCCGCCGCGCAACTGGTGCTGCCGAACGGAGATGGCATCATCCTTGGCCATTTGTTCGGCCGAGCGGACAGCGCGCGAATCACCAGCCCGGCTCAGCTGGGGAACCTTCCCGTCGCCGATTTCGTGAAGGCCTATTGGGGCGGCTATGTCGCGATCCGCGCCTTCGAAGAGCGGGTCGAAGTGCTTCGCGACCCCTCTGGGATGATGGCCTGCTATCACGCGGAAGTTGGAGGCGTGCATGTCCTGACCTCGCGGCCGGAGCTGCTGTTCGTTCCAGGGGGGATCGAGCCCGTCATCGACTGGACGATCGTCGCGCAGAGCCTCGCCTTTCGCGACTTTCGCCCGGCGCGCACGTGCCTCCGGGGGGTAAGCGAGTTGCTCCCGGGTATGGTGCTCGGCCTTGGCGAGCTCGGCACCTCCACCCACTGCGTCTGGTCGCCTTGGCAATTCGCCGCCCCCTCGGCCCGCATCACCGATCCCGCAGTCGCGATCACGACACTGCGCGACGTGGCGAGTGCGACGCTCGGCGCATGGGCCGGTTGCTTCGAGCGGCCGATGATCGAGATCTCCGGCGGCCTCGATTCCTCGATCGTCGCGGCCGGAATGCGCGTCCCGGGGCCGGACACGCACTGTCTTACCTTCGGCCCGGCCGCCGGAGACGCGAGCGAGCTGCCCTGGGCGAGGGCGGTCGCCGAGCGTCTTGGATATCCGCTTACCGAGCTGGTTGCCGATGCCGCGACCGTCGATATCGCCCACAGCGATTCGCAGGATTTGCCACGGCCGTGCGCGCGCGCTTTCTCCCAGGCGCTCGATCGTCCGATCCAGAAGCTGGCTGCAGAGCTTGGCAGCGATGCCTTCTTCGGCGGCGGCGGCGGGGACAGCATGTTCTGCCTCACACATTCGGCGCTCCCGGTGATCGACCGGCTGACCGCGGAGGGCCTTGGCAAGGGCGTCTTCGAAACCGCGGGCGATATCGCGCAGCTGACGCGGACCAATTTCTGGAAAGTGCTCGCGACCGCCGCCCGACGCTGGCGCCGGTCCAGCTCGACCATGCCCAAACCGATGGCCAATGCGTTCCTGGCGCGGCATGTCCGGGAGGCATTGCCCTGGCCCGAGGGAAATCCTTGGCTCGCCGCCCCTCCCGGAATCCCGCCGGGGAAGCGCAAGCATGTCTGGGCGATCATCGGCATCCAGAACCAGCTCGAAGGCTATGGCCGCGAGGCCCTGGCTCCGCTGCTGGCGCCGTTGATGTCGCAGCCGATCGCCGAGACCTGCATCGCCATTCCGAGCTGGCACTGGTGCGCCGGCGGCAACAACCGGGCGGTCGCGCGCGAGGCGTTCCGGGGTCGCCTGCCCGCATCGGTCATCGACCGCCGCACCAAGGTGTCATTCAGCAGCCTCGCCTACCGGATGATCCGCGCGAACATGCCCATTCTACGCGACATGCTCATGGAGGGATCGCTCGCACACCAAGGATTGCTCGACCGGGAGCGCATCGCCGCCTTTCTGGAAGGCACTATGGCCGACGGCGAAGCGCTCCCCGAGCTCATGGCGCTCGTCGAAGTCGAGGCGTGGGTCCGCCATTGGGAAGGACGCTCACGGTAACGCCGACCGCATGGCCTTCCACCGCGCGATCTCGGCGGCTCGCTCGGGATCGCTTGATCCAAGCCCGAGTAGCCAGAAATCGAACCAGGCGATGTTGCGTCTGTAGATGGCAAGTCGGTGCGCCGGATGGTTCTTGGTGTGCCACTCGTCGGGATAGACATACATCTCGACCGGCGCGCCATGTGCCTTCAGCGCGGCAAAGGGCTCCTGCGCCATCCGGAACTCGCCGTCGGGCAAGTTCATCAGCAGCGGCACGCGGAGATGGTCGGCGTTCACCGAGATCGACTGGGCCCGCCAGAACTCCCGGCTATCCGCACCCGCGGGCGGGTAGCCCACGCCCTGCACGACATTGTTGCCATAGCCCGGGCCCGCGTTGAACACGACGTTGGGTTCGTCACAGCAGCTCGACATGATCGCGGCCTTGAAGCGGGGCGAGTTGTTGAGCGCGAACTGGACGGTGCTCGCCCCGTCGCTCAACCCGGTGATGCCGATCAGCTCGGGGTTTACGACGTCCCTGGCGATGGCGGTGTCTATCCCGGCCTCCAGCGCGGTGAAGATCCGGCGGCGCCCCGACCAGTTCCTGACCCTGACGCGCTGGGCGGCCTCTTCGCTGGCTTTCGCGGCGGCCTCGGGGGCGTCGGCCGGCCACTGGAAGTTGAGCACGGCGTAGCCGCGTGCGGCGAGCAGCTGGATGGGATATTCGTCGCCCTGCCCCCCGCGCTGAAAGCCTCGCGAAATATATTGGACGATGATAAGCGGATGGCGCTCGCCCGCCTTGTGGGTCGGCGGAAGCGTCAGGTCGCCATAGGTGCGCACGCCGTCCCGGTCGGCCCAGGTCAGCCGCTCGACCTTGCCCAGTTGCACTTGCGCGAACTCGGGATTGGGGTCGAAGACAGTCGTGCTGCTGCCGGTCGCCGGATCGAAGCGCACCAGGGCGCGGGGGTGGGTGAACGTCTCGCGAGCGCAGATCAGCGTCGCGCCCGCCAGCGCGCAGCCAGGCAGGAAGTCGTCGGTCTCGAGCAACAGGCGCGGACCCGGCTCGGCGCTCGGGCGCCACCGGTAAAGCGCACTGCGGCCGCCATTGTCGGCATTGCCGCCTCGCAGGATGTAGAGGGTGTCAGCCCCGCTCCACCACAGAGCGGCGATCGGCTCGCGGCAGGCCGAGCTCGTGCAAGGCACGCTCTTTCCGTCCGCCTCCACCCGCAGCAAGGTCGGGCCGCGAGGCAGATCGGCACGCTCGCTCGCCACCCAGGCTCGGTTGCCGGACGGCGAGGTCGCGCTGGCGCCGGCGTCCGCGGGAAATCCGACCGCAGCGTCACCCTTCATCGCGGCTGACTCATCCGCTGTGACCACACGGTTTTCCCCGGTCGCGAGGTCGAGCGCGTTGATCTCGGTCGGCAGCGGCAACCTGGGGGTCGGCCTTGCATAAGCGACCGACCAGAAGCGCTCGTCATAGAGATAGCCGGACCGACCCTCGCGCTCGATCTCGGCGACCCCGGCGTCGAACAGCCTGCGCGTCGTGAAAAGGAGGCTCCGGCCATCCTTGCTCCAGGCAAGGTTGCGCGGCTCGGTCGTGAGGCTGGTGACCTGTTTCGCGGGCGAGCCGTCGAGGCCGACCCGCCAGATCTGGGTCTGGCCCTTGTCGCGGCGCAGATAAGCAAGCGAGGTACCGTCGGGCGACCAGATTGGCGGCTCGGTGACGGGTAAGCCCGAAGGCACGCCGGTCACGCCATAAGGGTCGGTCATCGCCTGGATGAACTCGCCGCCGACATCGAGCAGCCGCGGCGCGGTCCGCCCGTCCAGCGCTACAAGCATCACGCCGAAGCAGTAGCTGTCGGTGTCGGGATCCGCTCGCCGCAGGATCAGCGCCGCATACCTGCCGTCTGGAGACAGGCTGAACGCGGGCCTTTTGGCGCTGTCGAACATCATTCCGAAGTCGCGAAGCTCGATCAGATCGCGGGCAGCGACCGCCCGTTGGCCTGTTGCCGCCCTGGAGGAGGGCGGCAACAGGCGCTCCCCGCATGCCGAGGGCGTTGCGTGCGCCACCCCGGTCATGCAGGCGAGCAAGGCCAAGGCGGCAGCGCCGATCATGTGCCTCACCATGATTTGGAGACCTGCAGCGCGACGAAGCGGCCCATCGGGTTCGCATTCTCGCCGTCGAAGCCGACCGCGAGCGTGCCGACGACATAGCTCACATAGGGCGGATCGGAATCGAACAGGTTGCTTGCGTTGAGCGCAACGCGAAGCCCCTTGAACGGCCCCGAGGTCTGCTGGAAGCTGTAGCTCAGATTGAGGTCGATCGTCGTCCAGGACGAGACGCGCTGCGCCGGGGTGACGGTCCTGTTCTGATAGCCGTCGGCGTAAGTGGCGAACAATGCGACCCCGAACCCACCCTTATTCCAGGAAGCGCGCCCGCGGAGCCGGAGGTCGATCGGGTTGCCGACGCTATCGACCACATCGACCGGCGCCGAGGTTGCGGTCAGCTGCTGCTTGATCCCGAAGATATAGGTCCCGGTCGCGCCGATCGTGGCGTTGCCGCCGCCCAGCCCGAAATCATATTGCATGTCGAGATCGAGCCCGGACTGCTTGACGATCGACAGGTTGCGCGTCCGCGCATCAGCGATCGCGACGATCGGCGCGCTGCTGGGGATACCCGCCAGGTCCAGATAATATGGCGAGGCGAACAATTCGGCGATGCGCGCCGCCGACGGATTGAAGGTCAGTATCGGTGCATAAATATCGCGGTTGATCAGATAGGTCGTGACGCTTGAGGCGACCGAGGCGATCCGGTCGCGGTAGTTGACGTCGAACCAGGTAACGCCAAGCCGCAGTCCCGGCAGCGCCGCCGGTTTCAGGTCCGCTCCCAGCGTCCAGGTCGTGGCGCGCTCGGGCCCCAGATCCGGGTCGTTGCCGCGGATGACCATGATGTTCGACATGCCGGTCGGGGACTGGGGATCGACCACCGGATAGGCGAACTGCCCGAACGTGTCGGGATCTTGGCGAAGTTCGGTGACGCCGGGCGCGCGGAACGACTTACCGTAGCTTCCGCGCAGCGTAATTCCGCCTAGCGGTTCCCAGGCGAAGCTGACCTTCGGGTTCGTGGTGCTGCCGAAGTCACTATAATGTTCCGAACGAACCGCCGCCGAAAGATCGAGGCGGCGGAACAGCGGCACTGCCATCGCCTCGTTGAACACGGGAATGCGCAACTCGGCATAGGCGCCCTTCACAGTGCGCGGCCCGGGCAACGGGGTCAGCGCATTGGCGCGCGGGGCGAGCGTGGATGTGTAGGAGATATTCTCGCGGTCCCGGTAACGGTCCTCGCGATATTCCGCGCCCACCGCGAGGCGGACATCGCCTGCCGGCAGTGCGAACAGCGGACCGTCCGCGCGCAGCGAAGCCGACCAGACCAAGGCGTCCCAGCGCCTCTTGTTGTAGCCTCGGATCGACTCGATCGTGGCGGGATTGGTCGAAGGACCGTCGCCCAGCAGGTTATAGGCGGTGGCGGGGTTGGTGTCGGCAAGCGCTAGTGCGAGGCGTGCAGAGTTGACGCGGTTCAGATAGTCGTAGCGCTCATCCTGCTTGCCCCAGGTCCCGTGGGAGTCGACCGACCAGCCGCCGAGCGCCAACTCGAGGCCTGCGGTGCCGCCATAAGCGAGTACGTCCCCACGATAGCGCTCGTTGCCGAGGTCGCGCACGAAGCTGTAGTTCACGCCGATCGGCAAGTGCGTGCCGATCGGATCGACATAATAGGGATTGGTGACCGGGACCGTGCGGCGCGTATCGGCGCCGCTGCGGACCGCGACGTCGAACTTGCGCCAGGTCCCCAGTCCGCGAGCGTAGAAGCGCAGATTGCTGGTCAGGTCCTGGCTGAACGAGACGAACAGCGAATGGCGCTGCTGCTCGGGCAGGATGTCGGTGCCGTCCCAGCCATCTCCGCGATTGACCACCCCGCGCGTTAGTTGGGCTGCCGTCAGAGCGTTACCGAACTGGCCGCGGGGGATGGCGAAGTTGATGCCTCCGGCGACGATCGTGCCGGGGCTCGCATAATTGCCGCGATAGTCGCCGCCGCCAAAGGGGCGAAGGTCGTCGGTGATATAGGGGCGGTCGTCGGCGGAGAGATTGTCGCGGTGGTAGAATTCATAGGCCACGACCACATTTCCGCTGGTCCATTTCGCGCCGAGAACCTGGCTGAACTGATATTCCTGGGCGTCGCCGTCGGCTGTGCCGATCCGGAAGCTGGTCTCGGCGCCGCTGAAATTATTGCGTGTCACCACGTTCACCACGCCCGCGACTGCATCCGATCCATAGATGGCTGAGGAGCCGTCGGGGACGATCTCGACGCGTTCGATCGCCGAAGCGGGAATGACGGAGAGGTCGGAGAAGGTGCCCGAGAATCCCCCGAGCGGCGGCCGGTCTCCGTTGATGAGGACCAGAGTCGAGCCCTGGCCAAGGCCGCGCAGATTGACCCCGACCCCGCGGCTGACATTGCCGTTGCCCGCGCCGGTGATCAGCCCGCTCATCCCCTCGATCGCGCCGCCGCTGTAGTTCTGCGGAATGGATTGGACGATCTGCTGCGTCGTCGAGAAGCCTGCTTCGGCCATGTCCTTGCGGTCGATCGTGATGACCGGCACACCCACGGGTCCGCTACCGCGGATGCGGGTTCCGGTGACCAGGATTTCGCGATCACCTTCTGCGTTCTGGTTTCCCTCCGGGGCGGGATCGTCGCGCTGCACGACCAGCGTTGCGCCGACGGTAACGACGCGCAGGTGGCTGCCTCGCAGCAACTGCCCCACCGCCTCCGCGGGAAGGTAGCGACCCTTGAGTGCCGGCGAGGTAAGGCCATCGACAAGGTCGGTCGGCACGACGACCGGCGTGCCCGATTGCTGCGCGACCTGACGCAATGCGGCTCCCAGATCCTGGCTCGGCACGTCGTAATTGCGCGCGCCGTCGGCCTGTTGCGCAATGGCGACCGGCATTGTCATCACGATCGCCGTGCTCGCCAACGCCAGCACACCCATCTTCCCCAACCGCATATTCTGCTCCCCATTCTGCCGTCGTGATGACGGTCTGGGAGGCGAGACAATGCGGCGCGGAAAACCCGCCCGAATTTATTTCGACGAGGCGATAGCTAGCGTTTGAGGACGAAATCGCCCTGTGAACTGCGCTCGACCCGCAGCGAAAATGCCGCCGCGAGGCTCGCGGCAAGCTGCTCCACGGGGACCGGTCGAAACGCGCCGGTGACGCGCAGCGAAGCAAGCGCAGGGTCGCCAAGCTGGATTTTCTGCGCCGAATAGCGATTGGTCTGCTGGAGCACGTCGCCGAGCGGGACCGCGTCGAAGTCGAGCATCCCCGATACCCATTGCTGTGCGCCGATGCTCACCTTTGCGACCCGCGGACGCGCAGGCACGTCGGTAAAGCACTCGCCCGGCGCAAGCCGCGTGACCGCGGCCACGCCACCGGCCGGCGCCAGGCCGCGAACATCGACCGCGCCGCGGAACAGAGTCACCCTCACGCCTTCCGGCTCGAACCCGACGTCGAACAGCGTCCCGCGTGCGGTGACGGTCCGGCCGGCCGCCTCCACCCGGAAGGGCCGCGAAGCGTCATGAAATACGTCGAACCGTGCGCGGCCCCGGGTCAGGCGGACGACTCGCGCGTCGGCGGAGAATTGGACATCGATCGCGCTGTCGGTGTCGAGCGTGACGGTGGTGCCGTCGGCGAGCTTGAAGGTACGGATCTCGCCGACCCGGCTCGCCTGAGGATCGTCAGCGGCGACAAGTGTGGGCGAAGGCCCCCTAGTTGGCGCGCGAAGCAGCCAGAAGCCGGCCAGCAAGGCGAGAACGATCGCCGCCAGTGCGAAGCCCGGACGCGCGGCCGGCAATTGCCAGAATGGCGGACTCCGCTCGGGGAGCTGTCTGGACCGGCCCATCTCGGTGCCGGCCAGGCCCGCCGTAATCTGCCATTGCCGCTCTGCCTCCGCATAGGCTGCGCGATGCGATGGGTCGGCAGCGCGCCAGCGCTCGAACGCCAGCTGCGCTGCGTCGCGGTCGGGACCCTGCATCCGCGCGAACCACGCGGCTGCCTGATCGTCGATCGTGTCAATGCGGCCGCTTCCGCCACTCGCCATCAGTCTCGGCCTGCATTCTTCAACAGCATCGCCATCGCCTTGGCCATTTGCTTCTCAACGCCCGAGACCGTCATGCCCGTGCGCTCCGCAATTTCGGCATAACTCATTCCGTCGAGGCGAACCGCCATGAATATTTCCCGAGTCTTGGGCTTCATACGGCGCATTACAGCCTCGACCCGCGCGAGGCCATCACGTGCTTCGAGCCGGGCCACCTCATTCGCATCCGAAACGGCCTCATCGTCATAGACGATTTGAAGCCGCTCGCCGCGCCCCGCCGCGCTCTTGGCCTGGTTGCGCATCAAATTGCGCGCGATCTGCCAAAGAAAGGCGCGAGGCTGGAGGATGGCGTCCGATCGTCCCTGCTCGCTCTGGGCCAGCCTCAAAAAAGCTTCCTGCGCGACGTCGCCGGCGTCCTCGGGATTGGAGCGATACCGCGTGATGAACCGCACCAGCGCGTGGCGCTCATTCCGATAGATCATCTCGATACCAAGCGCGGCGTTGGCGGGCTCGACGTCTTCCAGAGCCGGTGCGATCGAAGGCGATGGGGGCGACATTCATGCCGCTCCCGTTGCCCGACACGGAACTTGCCTCGCCCTGATCATCCAGCACATCGTCATGCCTCCCGTGGCGAGGCATCCGGCCGGAAGCCGGGTGTTGAGAACAAGTTTGAGGACTTGCGCCGACGCCTTTAGCCGCGAACGGCCTGAACATGCGCGTCGGCCACCCGGCCGCAAGGGCCTGGATAGGGGATCTCAAACGAGGTTCTCAAGCCTCGGCGCCGTGCATTGAACGACGCATTCCAAGACTAGGATTGGAACGACTTCAAACGCAAGCCAATCGATAAACCGAGGAATCGCAGCCACTTCGGATCAATTCTGGCGGCGACCGGTGCAATCGGGCAACAGGGCCAGCTCCCCAAAGTCCTCGCCGTCACTTGCCCTCGAGCGAAGGAAACGCAGTCACGATTTCGCCGTCACGAACGATGACCACGGCGATCCTCGTCCTGACCAGGGTGCCGCCACCCTTGCGAAAGCCTTCCCCCACCTCGCGGTCGAACTCGAACCGAAACCGGCCGCCAGCGGGACGGCCCCCCGCTGCCCAATGCTCCAGCGCGGAGACGGCGCATTCGAGCAGGTCGGCATGGTGCAGCCATCGGCTCGAGGCGACCGGCTTGCCAACGACGCCGGACACCTCGAGCATGCCGGTCTCGGCGCGTCGGAGCACTTCGCTGCTCATCAGCATCGGGCCGTGGCGCTCGAGATAGTGGGAGCCGGGTCCGGCAAGATCGATGAGCGCAAAGAACTCGTCGAGTTCCACCAGCGCAGGCGCGATCCTCTTCAGCGTCCGCGCCGTCCGGCCGAGACCAAGCCACCACCGCCGGATAACCATAGCGGCACCGGCGAGCATGATCAGTCCGAGGCCATAGGCCAGCCAATGCATCTCGATCTCCAGGAAACGGCCTTACCGGAAGCTGACCGTCTGCATAGTCGGAAGCATTCGGACCTGTCGCGCACCCCCATTTCTTAGAATGGCGGCTCGGCAACTTGAACGTGATGGTGCGGACATCGTGATCGCCGGCTTAACCACCGGCCGCGCAACTCGGCAGAGGGGCTTGGATGATCGAGGTTCATTTGCTGCGCTACGCGCTGGCGGCAGCCGACACCGGGAGCTTCAGCAAGGCAGCCGACCGGTTCGGGGTCAAGCAATCGACGCTGAGCAAGCAGGTCCACTACCTCGAAGACCGGATCGGACTCGCGCTGTTCCGCCGCTCGACGCAGGGGGTGATCCCGACCAGTCCCGGCGAAGGCTTCCTGCGCAAGGCCCGCAACATCGTCGCCGACATCGACGCGCTCGACCAGGAATGCGCCGCGATCGCACGCGGGACGGCCGGGCTGCTGCGGTTCGGCTTTCACGGCTCGCTCGGCAGCGGCGACCTGTCGGCAGTCGTCCGCGACTTCCGGGCCGCCTGCCCCGATGTCGAGCTCTCGGCGAAGGAACGCAGCCGTACGCGGCTGCTGCGCGGGCTGGAGCGTGACCAGCTCGACTTCGCGGTGATGTGCGGTCAGGCGGAACGTCCCGGCATCACCTCGCTCTCCTTCTGGAGCGAGCAAGTGATGATCGGTCTCGCGCATGGCGATCCGCTATGCGCTCGCGCGCCTTTATACTGGACCGATCTCAGGGGGATGACCTTCGTCATCTCCCAGGTCGATCCCGGGCCGTACCTCAACGACCTGGTCACCTCCCGCCTGTCGGGTCCCGGCTTTGGTCCGAGCGTGCGCATCCAGGACGTGCGGCGCGAGAACCTGCTGCCCTTCGCGGGGAACGGCAGCGTCGTCGTGACGACCGGGGTGGCGCGCGACGGCGATGATTGCGTGCTGTGCCCGGTCCATGATGCGTTCGGTCCCACTCATCTCGAGCAGGCGATCCACTGGCGGCGCGACAATCAGAGCGCCGCTCTCCAGCGCTTCCTGGAGATGCTCGCGAAGCGGTACGGCCGGACACTGCCTTGCCACTGAATCCAGCGCCCATGAATCGAAGGGCCGCCGCGCGAGGGGGAGCGCGACGGCCCTTCCCGCTTCCCGGCCGCCCCCCACAGGGGGGCTTGGGAGACGGCCGGAGCGGATCAGCGAAGGCTGGTGACGATGTTCGTCGCCTGGTTGCCGACAGCGACGGCGCTGACCTGGTTGCCGGTCAGCGCGAGGCTGCTGCCGGACATAGTGGCCAGGGGCACCGTGAACTGGTTGCCGGTCGCGAATGCCGTCACCGGACCGTAGTTGGTCTGGCTGCTGACGATCGCGACGGTTGGCGCCCGGCCGAGCGACGAGGGGCTCACCGTGTTCGCGGCAGTGTTGCCATAGGCGGCGGCTGCCACGGTGTTGCCGCGGACCTCCATCGACGCGTTGGTCATGCCGGCAAGCGGACCGTTGAACGCCGAGCCGGTCAGGGTGGATACCGACGCGCTGACCGCGCCATAGTTGGTCTGCGCGTTGAGCAATGGCGCTCCGGCTTCCGCCCAGATGGCGTATCGCGACGACTGGCCGGCGGCCTGCGGATCGAGCGACGCGCTTCCACTGACGGTCAACTGGTTGTCGGCGGCGTTGCCCCGCGCCAGCGCGCTGGCCACATTGTCGGCGATCGTCACCGACGATGCGTCGATCAGCGGCATCGCCGAAGCCGGTGCGCGGTATTCCATGTCGACGGTCGCGCTCGCCGAGATGTCGGCGGTGCTCATCTGCATGCTGCCCAGCCCAGCCGAAACGCCGCCTCCCCCGAGCGTGCCCATATCGACCGTGTTGATCGCGCGGTTGGCGGAGGCCTCGGCGGTAGTCACGTTGCCCGAGACGACGAAGCGCGACGAGACGAGGCCGTCGCCTGCGTCGCCATGCTCGACCGATGTGCTGGCGATTGCGGAGATCCGGCCGCCCGCGAACTGCAGATTACCGAGCACGTCGTCACCGCTCACCGCGGTGGTGGTGCCGCTCGCCACATGGGCATCGCGGCCGCTGAGAAACCCCGCCGTCACGGAATGGACGCTCAGTGCATTGTCGGCCTGATTGATGGCGGCAATCGCCTGATTGATGTTGCCGGCGAGCGAGACGGTCGAGCCAGAAAGCGACCCCGGCGCCACCAGCGTGGAGGACGAGAAGGCCTGCCCGATAACCTGGGCATATTGGGCCGACGACAGCGCCGTACCGGGTGCCGGCGAGCCAAGGTCGCCCAGGGTTGCCGCGGTCACCGACAGCCGGTTGGCGGCGGTGTTGCCGAGGACCGTCGAACCGACCGCATTGCCCGACACATCATAGGACGAAGCATAGGTTCGCGAATCGCCGAGCATTCCGAAGCGGCCAATGACGGTGCTTGAGACAGCAACGGCGTCCTCGGGCGAGCCCGACAGGCCGAGCTTCTGGCTGTTGGCGAGCGCGAAGTCGGCGGCGGCGCCATAGCCGTCGGCCAGGGGCCCCGAGATCGCCTCGCCGTGCCCGCTGCCATTGGCGAGCGTCGCGCCTTCGATCGCAATCGCGTTCGATGCCGAATTCGCGATCGCGGTACCGGCGAGATCGTTGTCCCGAACCGACAGATCCGAGCCGCGCACCGTGCCGGACAAGGCCAGCACGACACCGAGCGGGGTTACCGCTTCGCCGGCCTGGACCCGCACCGTGCCGTTGGCCGCCTGGACATTGTTGAGGTCGGCGCTGGTGCGCAGCATCGGAGCCTTGAGGCTGAGACCATTGGTGGCGGCATTGCCGGTGGCGGCGACGCTGACGTTATTGCCGTCGGCGGACAGGCTCGACTGCTCGACCGGACCGAGCACGCCGAGCTTCAATGCGCTGGTCGATGCGGCGCCGACCTTGGCCTCGCCGATATCCTGGACGTTCTGGACGCTGAACGCGGCGGTCGTGCTGATGCTGTTGTCGTTGCCGACCGAAGCGGTACCAACCGGGCCGGTCTCGAGACCGCCCATCGTGTCGATGCCGCCCGCCTCGACGTTCAACTGGTTGCCCTCGGCCAGGTTGGCGACCGCGACGGTGCGTACCGCGTTGTGCGACAGCGACAGGCGTGAGCCGTCCACCTCGCCCAGCACATTGGTGCGAATGCCGCCCAGCGTCTCGGCGCTGATGCTCGAATCCGCGGCGCGCTGGAGGCTGGTGATATTGGCGACGGGGCCGCTGCCCGAGACCATGCCGACCTGCAAATCCATCGCGTTGCGCGACTGATTGCCATAGCCGCCGGCCACGAGCGCGTCGCCGTCATGCAGTGCCGCCGAACCGGCAAGCCCGCCGAAGACGACCAGATGGAACGGGTCGGAACCGAGGGCATCGCCGGCATGGACGCTGACCGTTCCACCCTGCTCCTGGTGGCTCAGCGTGTCGAAGGTCGCCGAGACCGTGGCATCGCCGTCGGCGGAACTCGCGACCTGGGACGCGGGACGGCCATCGCCATCGCCCAGCGCGGCCGTGCCGGTGGCGGTGATGTCGCTCGAGAAGGCGTTGCCATAGCCGAGCGCGCGGACGAGATTGCCCGACATCGTGATATCGCTCCCGGTGCTCGCACCCGTGCCGACGCGCACCGCAGCCATGTTGGTCGAGGTGACGCTCGAACGCCTGTCGTTCGACTGATAGCCGAGGATGCCGCCGGCGAGCGGCTCGGCGACATCGGTGAGCGAAAGCGCCGCGCTGGCGTCGTTGCCGAGCGCAAGCGTCTCGAGCGTGTTGTCGGAGACCGCGACATGGCTGTCGCGGGTCGTGTCGGTGCTGATCGCGACGACATTGTCGATACCGCGGGCCGTCGCCGACGAAGCGACACTGCGCTGGGTCGTGACGATCAGCGCCGTGCCATCGGCGGCCACGCCGCTATTCCCCGTCGTCAGAAGCGTGGGCCATCCGTACCCCGCCACATCGAGCGGCTCGGTCGTAAGGACGCTGTCAGAACGATTGGCACGCACTTCGGCACTGACGGCATTGCCGCGCAACGCCAAGTCGGACGTTTCGACCGGCGTGGCTGCCACCATGATGTTGAGACCGCTGGTATCTGCGACGGCCTGGGCATGGTCGGACCGCTGATGACTGGCGACGACGCGGGCCCCGGTGATCTGGTCAGTGCTCGACTGGGCCGAGGCAGGCGAAGCCAGCAGCATCGCGGCAAGCGCCGCGCTTGCGCCGCTGAACATCAGCGAGGCGCGGGAACGAGAGATACGGGACATGGGAGTACTCCGAATGATGGGATGATGGGCGTGTTCGATGAGAGAATTTGGCGGGCGGGCGGGCGCCTCCATCGTTCGAGGGGAGGCGGGCTCAGTTGCCGATGCGGAGCCGGGCGAGATCCTGGAGACCGGCGTCGCTGCGGTGGAGGGTCGTGTCCGAGGGCGCGGGCCGCCAGCGAAGCGCCACCTTTACGATGCCGCGCGCGGCAAGGGCGCCGGCCACTGCCGCGATGCGCTTGTCGGTCAGCGCATCTCGTGCGCTGGGTTCGAGCACTTCGATATCCCGCGCGGCGATCCGCAACTCGACCGGATGCTGGCGCGCTGCGGCCACGATGCGATCGAGCACTGCCAGGGCCGGGCCGGCAAGATCGGATGATCCGGGCTCGAACGACAGCTTCGCGTCGCCGCCGCTGTCGCCGCTGGCAGAGATGCCGTCGTTGAGCGGAGTCGCTGCCTTCACGGCGGCGCGGGCTGCCCCCGCGACCTCGGCCGCGAAGCGAATCGTCGGATCCGGAAGCACCGGATCCCAAGAGCGCTCTGCGATGCAGGGCCGCGGATCCACACCGGCAACCGCGCCGACGAGCCGCATCGTCGCTTCCTCAAGCGTGGCGCGGATGCCGAGCTGAAGCGGTTCCTGGCCCTTCGCGCCGATGTTCACGTCGAACAGCTCGGAGCCGAAAAAGCGGAAGGTGTTGAAGCCGACCTCGTAGCCGGTGAACTGCTTGGTCAGGCTTACTGTCCTGACGACCAGCAGCGAGCGCGTATCGACGATCCTGAGATCGATCGCGACCGACTGCGTATAGGTCCGGACCTTCGGTCCGACCTGGCCGACCCGCACTTCGGCACCGCCCGATCGAATGTTATAGTTGAGCTCGGTGATGCCGCCGACGATGTAATAGTCGGACGCCGTGATGCTGCCGCCGTAATAAGGGAGCCACGGCACGTTCGACGAGCCCGCCCCCCCCGGGACCATATGGGCGTTGCCGTCGCCGAGCTGGCGCCGATCGGTATAGCCAAGTTCGCGCTCGCCGATCGTCGGGTCGAATCGCTCGGCAAGCACGACCGGGCCGGCGAGCTTGCCAAGCGCCGAAGCGACCATCAGCGCGCCGCCCTGGGTGATGGCGGTGCCCTCGTTGACCGAATATTTCCCGGTGAAGTCACGCACGTCGCCGACCGCGATAACGAGACGGCGCGGCTGGGCCGAGAGCCTGGCGCCGAAGCACACAAAGGCCGGGTCCATCGGCGTGCGGTTGTCGCGCGCCGAAGGGCCAATCAATATCGGCTCCTCCTCCGGCGCCAGGCGCTGCTGCCTCATGCTGACGCAGCCGGTGAGCGACGTCGCGAGCAACGCGGCGGCAAGGATGCGGGCGCGGCCACGCGGCTGGAATGCAGGATGCGCCAACATCAGTTGATCGCCCCGAAGCCGCAGGCCGTGCTGCCTTGAACGCTCGCTTGCTGATCGCCCGAATTGGACTGCGACGAATTGAGCGCCTGCCAGGCAGGGCCGTTGGCCGTCGCACCCGTCGCACCGATCGCGGTCGAGGCAACGGGTCCATTATTGCGCTGGTCGAGAGTGATATCGGGGCCACCCTCGCCTGCGACCTGCGCGCTTCCGGCATTGCCCGTCGCCGCCGAATTGGCGCCGGTCACGGTGGGGGAGTTGGCCACCGCGCTCTGCGCGTCGCTGTTGCCGACCGCGCTCGCCGCGACCGAGCAATTATACTGGCGAGCGATCGTCGTGTTGTAGATCGGCGCCGCGTAAACGCCGGCGCGCTGCCTAGCGATCAAGTCGGCGACGGCGGCACGCGCGGCGATGTCCTGCGGGGTTTCGAATTGCCAGGCGCGGTTCTCGCTGATCTCCTGGGCGAACGCCGGACCGCCGGCGAAGCCGGCGAGAATGGCCGCGGCGACGGCGGCGCGTCGCCAGCCCCGAGCCTGAATCTTGAACCGTTCGATCATGAGATTGCTCCTCTTGCCGGGGCGGTTGCGCGGCGTCGGGAGCAAGGAAGAGAAGCGCGATTGCGCGCGTGGCAACAGGTTTTGGCAGCCGTCGTAGGCTAGCGAAGGATTAGAAAGCGCCGGCGTGAACGCTCAGCGATCTGACGAGGGGATTCGAAGGCCAAGGTGCTTGGACGTTATCGAGCCGGGCCGGAGTCGTTGCCGATTCGGTCCGCTTCTGCGCGCCCGGAGCGGACGCGATTCTGGGCGAGCCATGACGCAAGCCCGGAACCCCGCCGCTTACCTTGGCGCCCGTGGCCCGCGCGGAAAGTTGATCTTCCAGGGACGTATCGCCGATGGAAGCATGATGCCGAGCTGTCCCGCCCGTCCCCGGATAGCGTCCTGGGTCCGCCCCATCCCACGGGCGATCACCGCCGGGGGCTGGCGCGCAGCCGCGCGCTGCGTCAGCTCCGCGTCGGCTTCGGGCGTCCAGGCGCCCCCGCTGTTTCGGCGGACCGTCACATCGGCAGGCCGGCCGCCGCGCGCCTGCGCGACCTCGGCTCCGATGCGGGGCCAAGCTCAAGCATCGCGATAAGCCAGGAGCCGCAACGCGTTGAAGACGACAATAAGCGTCGAGCCCTCGTGCATGGCCACCGCGGGTCCGATGCCAAGGCCGAAGATCGTGGCGGGCACCAGCACCGCCACTACCCCCAGGCTGACGAACACATTCTGCCGGATGATCGAGCGCGTGCGGCGGCTCAGGCCGACCGCGAACGGAAGATGCGCGAGGTCGTCGGCCATCAGCGCGACATCGGCGGTTTCCAGGGCGACGTCCGAGCCGGCCGCGCCCATTGCGATGCCGACCGTTGCGTTCGCCATTGCGGGTGCATCGTTGACGCCGTCGCCGACCATCGCGACCTGAGTGCCGGCGCTGAGCTTGCGGATCGCCTCGACCTTGTCCTCGGGCATCAGGTCGCCCCACGCCTCGTCAAGGCCGACTTCCTTGGCGACCGCTTCGGCAACCTTTTGGTGGTCGCCAGAGATCATGATCATTCGCTTGATGCCGAGCGCCCGGAGCCGCTCCAGCGTTGCCTTTGCCGATGCCCGCGGCGTGTCCATCAGGCCTATCGCACCGAGATCCCGATCGCCCTGGCGGACGATCATCGTCGTGCGTCCGCCCTCACGCAGTTCGCCGATCGCTTTCTCCATTGCCTCGGAAAGCGCGGCGGTGCCATCGCTGCCGAACATCTCCGCCTTGCCGATCAAGACGATTTCGCCGTCGATCTTCGCCTTCACACCCCGTCCGGTGAGACTTTCAAGATCGGAAGCCTCTGACGGTGCGGTTTCCCCCAGCCGCTCGCGGCCGTCCCGGGCGATCGCCCGGGCAAGCGGATGATCGCTGAGGCTCTCGACGGCGACCGCGACCTTGAGCAACTCCTCCTCGGTAACGTCCGGGGCGGGAACGACGTCGGTGATGCGTGGCCGGCCTTCGGTGAGGGTCCCGGTCTTGTCGAACGCAATCGCGGTCAGCGACCCGAGATTCTCGAGCGGGGCGCCGCCTTTCACCAGCACGCCGCCACGGGCAGCACGCGCGACGCCGGAAAGCACAGCGCTGGGCGTTGCGATTGCGAGCGCACACGGGCTGGCGGCGACCAGCACGGCCATTGCCCGATAGAAGCTGTCGCGGAAGGGTTCGTCGATGACGACCCATGCGAACAGCAACACGAAGACTAGGCCGAGGACGGTCGGCACGAAATAGCGTTCGAAGCGATCGGTGAAACGCTGGGTAGGCGACTTCTGCGTTTCCGCCTCGCTGACCATTTTTACGACCTTGGCGAGCGCGCTGTCGGTCGATTTGCGCGTTACCTCGATCTCGATTGCGCCGCTGCCGTTGATGGTGCCGGCAAATGCCCGATAGGCCGCCTCTATCGCGTCTGGCTTGGCGCGGGCGGCCGCATCGTCCATCACCGCGCGCTTGTCGACCGGCATGCTCTCGCCCGTCACCGGCGCCTGGTCGATCGCAGTCGTGCCCTTGACCAGAAAGCCATCCGCGGGGAGCCGCTCGTCGGGCTTCACCAGCACCACGTCGCCGATCTCCAGCTCCTCGACCGGGATTTCGCTGACCTTGCCGTCGCGGCGGACCTGAGCCGTGCGCGGCGCCAGCTCGGCTAGCGCCTCGATCGCCCGCTTGGCGCGGCCCATCGCATAATGCTCTAGCGCGTGTCCGGTGCTGAACAGGAAGAGGAGCAGCGATCCTTCTGCCCAAGCCCCAAGCGCTGCCGCGCCGGCTGCAGCCACCAGCATGAGCGTGTCGATCTCAAAGCGCTTCTTCCTGAGGTTCTGGAAAGCCTCAAGCACGGTGAAGAACCCGCCCAGGAAATAGGCAACGAGATAACCCGCAAGAGGAACCCATGTGGGCGCTTCGGTAAGCTTATCGATTGCGAATCCGATGGCGAGGAATGCGCCGCAGAGCAGAGCGAAAATGATCTCGGTATTCGGACCGAATATCCCGCCATGGGCATGCTCGTCATGATCGTGGTCTTCGACACCGACCGGGTGGCTTCCCGCGACCGCTTCGGGCGCGTGCCCGGTGTCGACGCCCTGCGATTGCTGGTCGGTGTCGGGCTTCTTTGGAGTCATGTTCTGCAGCACTCTTCGGATTGAGGGGTAGGTGTCTCAAATGGTTGAACTGGCGCCGGGCGAACGCTCGGCAGCCACGAATGGCGCGTTTTCGGAAAATCCGGCGTCAACCCATCAACTCCTCGATGACGAGCAGCCCGAGAAAGCCGACGAAGAACATCACCGCGACCAGCGGCGTGTCGGGTTTTCTGTGGGCGTCGGCGAGAAGCTCCTCGGTGACGAGGTAGAGCAGCGCCATCAGGCCAAAGCTCAGGAAGCCGACGATAACCGCCATGGGCAGTTCGGCGACCGAAAGGCCTATCGCCGCACCACCCGGCAGGAGCAGGGCGATTGCGCCCACGATCATGACGACCTTTGCCTTGGAGCGGATCGTCTCGCCCAGTTCGGCGGTCAGCGTGAGGCCAAGAAACAGCACTTCCAGAGTAAGGGCGACCGTCAGCAGTATCCCTGCCTTCGCGCCGGCCACGAAAGCGAGACCGAGGACGAGCCCGTCGATCGCTATGTCGATCGAGACCGCTCCCAGCAGCGCCGCCGGCCCTTTGAACCGGCTCTCGAAGGCCTTGAGCCCCAGCATGGCGGCAACGCCAAGCGCGCCGCCTACAAGCGTTGCAACCGGGGACGCGCCGTGCATGACCTGCGGGAGTATTTCCGTCGCGGCCGCGGCGAACACGACGCCCGCCGCGAGATGCTGCATGGCGCTCACGAGGCGCTCGCCCGGCGGCCGGGTCACCGCGGCGATCGACCCCAGCAGGATCGCGACCAGCGGAATAAGGGTGTAGTTCAATGCTCCCATCGCTGGTCCCCCCGTCTCAGGTCGTTGCCCCAGAACAGCCGGCATGCCGCATCGAGCCTTCGCGACGTGGTTGCTTCGCCCATTCCGATGCGGCGCCGGTGCATCAGGCGGCTCCTGCCGGCGCCAGGGTCGTGTCGCCCCCCAGGACCTCGACCGCTTCCAGCGTGATCAGCCCGATCCCGTGCACATCGGCAAGGGAAGCGGCGAAATCCCTAAGTCGGGACTCCTCATCGACGATCTCGATCACGAGCGACTGGTCGTCCTCGAGAAAGTGCTTGCGATGCTGGTGTGCCGAATGTCCGAAGCCAAACAATGCCTGGAGAACGGTCGCACCCGCCATCTTGGCTTCGCGGGCTCGCGACGCGACCTCCTCGAACAATTTGCGGTCGCCGAAATAAGCGGCCTCGTCGGTGTAGATTCGCAGCAGCTTCATGCTGGTTGCCATTGTCCGTCTCCCGTCTTCATGCCGTGGCCGGCGAAGTATCGACCCTGCTCTTGCGTCGCGCCCGCCACCCCTCGCCAAGGCCGAGAACGACCTTGGCGATGGCGGGCAGGACGAGCAGCGTAAGGATGGTCGCGGCGACGAGGCCTCCAATCACGACCATGGCGAGCGGCTTCTGGACCTCCGCGCCAGTGCCGTGGGCGAGCGCCATCGGCACGAAGCCGATCGCGGGAACGAAGCCGGTCATGACGACCGCGCGCATCTTCTCGATGCTGCCCTCGACGATAGCCCGGCTGAGCTCCACGCCAGCCTCCAGCCGTTCCCTGATCGCGCTCATCACGACCAGTCCGTTGAGCACCGCGACGCCGGCCAGGCAGATGAAGCCGACCGCCGCCGACACCGAGAAGGCGATGCCGGTCATCAACAAGGTGAACACGCCGCCCGCCAGCCCCAGCGGCACCGCCGCGAACACCGCGAACGCCCGACCGAGACTGCCGAGCGCCATGTAGAGCAGCCCGAAGATGATCGCGAAACAGATCGGGACGACGATCGCGAGCCGGTCGGAAGCCGCCTGCAGATTCTGGAACTGGCCTCCCCATTCGAGATAGGAGCCGGTCGGCAACTGAATCCGCTCTACTTGAGGCCGGGCCTCCGCGACGAACGATCCGACATCGCGGCCACGGACATTGGCCTGGATGACCACACGCCGCCTGCCATTCTCACGACTGATCTGGTTCAGCCCCTCGCTGAACCGGAATGTCGCCACCTGCGACAAGGGCACCGACTTGCGCTTCTCGCCGGCTTCCTGCGGCAACATTACCGGCAGGCTCTGGAGCGCGTCGAGATTGTCGCGCGATGCCGCCGGCACACGGACGGTCACCGCGAAACGGCGGTCGCCTTCGAACACCAGGCCTGCTTCGCGCCCTCCCATGGCCGCGGACACGGTGTCGGCGACCTCCTCGACGGTGAGCCCGAACCGCGCAATCGCGGCTCGGTCGAAGCTCACTTCCAGCGTCGGCGAGCCGCTGGTCTGCTCGGCCTTCACATCCGCCGCGCCGGGTATGGCCTTAAGCGCCTGGACGATCCGCGCCGCGGTCGCGCTCAGCTGGTCGAGATCGTCGCCATAGAGCTTGATCGCAACATCGCCACGCACGCCGGCGATCAGCTCGTTGAAGCGCAACTGGATCGGCTGGCTGACTTCATAGGCGTTGCCGATCTGCGCGCCGGACACGCGCTCGATGCGCTCGAGCACCTGTTCCTTGGTGGCGATTCCGGCGGGCCATTGATCCTGGGGTTTGAGGATCACGAAGCCGTCCGAGATATTCGACGGCATGGGATCGGTGGCGACTTCGGCAGTGCCGGTTTTGGAGAACATCATCGCGACTTCGGGCAGGCTGGTGATCGCCCGCTCGACTCCGCGTTGCATCGCGAGCGACTGTTCCATCGATACCGATGGCACCCTGCTCGAAGCCATCGCGACATTTTTTTCGTCGAGCTGAGGGATGAACTCCTGCCCGAGAAAGCCGAACGCGAAGACCGCCGCCCCGAAGAAGGCGAAGCCCGCGCCGATGAAGCGCCACGGCTTGGCGACCGCCAGCTCGAGGATCGGGATGTAGCGTGACTTGGTCTTGGCGACGATCCACACTTCCTTCTCGGCGACCTTGCCGCGGATCAGCAGCGCGACCATTGCCGGCACGAAGGTGAGCGCCAGGATGAACGCGGCGGCGAGCGCCAGCATGATGGTGATCGCCATCGGCGAGAAGGTCTTGCCCTCGACCCCGGTAAACATCAGCAGCGGCGTGAACGCGAGGAAGATGATCGCCTGGCCGAAGACCGTCGGCTTGATCATCTCCTGCGAGGCTCGCATCGTCTCCTCGAGTCGCTCGCGAAGTGAGAGCAGCCGGCCCTCCTGGTGCTGGCGGTGCGCCAGCCGCGCCAGGCAGTTTTCGATGATGATCACCGCGCCATCGACGATCAGGCCGAAGTCGAGCGCGCCGAGGCTCATCAAATTGCCCGGAACGCCGAAGGCGTTCATCCCCATCGCCATCATCAGGAACGAGAAGGGGATGACCAGCACGGCGATGACCGCCGCGCGCCAGTTGCCGAGCAGCAGGAACAGCGCCGCTGCGACGAGGATCGCGCCTTCGATCAAATTCCTCTGAACGGTCTCGACGGTGGCGTTGACGAGCTTCGAGCGGTCGAGAGTCGTGGTGACCTTGACCCCAGGCGGTAGCGACTTGACGATCGTCTCCATCCGTTCGCCGACGCTCCGCGCGACGACGCGGCTGTTCTCGCCGATCAGCATCAGCGCGGTACCGATGACGACCTCATGGCCGTTCATGCTGGCTGCACCCGTGCGCAGGTCGCCGCCGATCCGCACCGTTGCGACATTCTTGACGGCAACGGGAATGCCGCCGCGCGTCGCGATGACCGCTTCGGCAATCTCGCCGATATCGCGGATGCGGGCGTCGGCTCGCAGCAGGAACGCTTCACCCCCGCGATTGAAGAAGTTCGCCCCGACCGCAAGGTTGGCGGCCTCCAGTGCCTTGGCGAGCTCGGAATAGGACACGCCGAACTCGGCCAGCTTCACGGGGTCGGGCTCGACAACATAGGTCTTCTCGAACCCGCCGATCGAATCAATGCCCGCAACACCCTGGACGGTGCGCAGCTGCGGCCGGATGATCCAGTCCTGCACGGTCCGCAGATAGGCCGAACGCGACACGTCGTCGGTCAACCGGTCGCCCTCAGGGGTGAGAAAGCTCCCGTCGGTCTGCCAGCCAGGCTGGCCGTCGACCGGCTTCGCTCCCTTGCCGCCGGGATTGGCGTAGTCGACCGCGTACATGAAGATTTCGCCGAGCCCGGTCGTCACCGGGCCGATCTGCGGCTGAACGTCCCCGGGCAAACTGTCGCGCGCCTGAGCGATGCGCTCGCTCACCTGCTGGCGGGCGAAATAGAGATCGGTGCCATCGGTGAAGATCGCTGTGACCTGGCTGAAGCCGTTGCGCGACAGCGAGCGCGTCGTCTCAAGGCCGGGAATGCCGGCAAGTGCGGTTTCGATCGGGAAGGTAACGCGCTTCTCGATCTCGATCGGCGAGAGTCCGCGCTCGACCGTGTTGATCTGGACCTGGTTGTTGGTGATGTCGGGTACGGCATCGATCGGCAGCTTGGTGAGCTGCCACAAGCCAATGCCGGCGACGGCGAGAAAGAAGGCGACGACCGCCCAGCGCGCCCTGACGGACAGCGCCATGAGGTTGGCAATCATGGCTCAGTGCTCCTCGCCAGCGGATTTGCCGAGCTCGGCCTTGAGCAGGAAGGCGTTGGTCGTGGCGATCGTCTGGCCCGGCGTGAGCCCGGAGACGATTTCGATCCGTCCGGCGCTGCGCTGGCCGGTCTTGACCGGAACTGCGCGGAACCCCTCGCGCGTCCGGACGAACACCACATCCTTGCCTTCGACGGACTGGACGGCCTCTTCGGGCACGACGATCGCCGTGGTAGAGCCGCCTCGGCTCGGCATGAGCCGCACGCGCACCGCGAGGCCCGGCTGCAGGCCGACGCCATCGACGTCGAGCAACGCCGTTGCGGAGCGGGTTTCGCCGCTGAGCGTCGGCGTGACGGCGCGCACCCGCGCTTCGATCGTGGAGCCGCCGGCAATTTCGACGATGGCGCGGTCGCCCGGCGCGAGCCGGGCCGCGTCGGCAGGACCGACGGCGGCTTCGATCTGGATTCGACGCGGATCGGAGATGCGGAACATCTCCGCTTCGGGCTGGACGAACGCGCCCAGCGTGACGTTCTGGGAGGTTATCCGGCCCGAGATGGGGCTGGCGAGAATGACGCCGCGGCCATCGCTGGTAATCTTGGCGTTCTGGGCCGCGAGCTGCGCGCGGCGCGCCTCAGCTGCCGCCGCAGCGGCATCCGCTTCAGCCGCCTCGAGCGTCACGCGGGCCGAGACTTTCTGCTGATACAGATAGCGCTCTCTGGCGAGCGCGCGCTGCGCTTGCACCAGACGCGCAGCCGTGGACGTGCGCTCGGCGGCGATCTGGCTCGCCTCCCGGCTTTCGACGATGGCGAGTGCCTCGCCGGCACGCACGGGATCGCCGAGCCGCTTGAACACGCGAATCACGGTGCCGCTGGCGCGGGCTGTGACGATCGCCTCGCCCTCGGTGGAAGCCGTGACAGTGGCCTGGGACAGGATCTCGGCGCCCAGGCCTCCTGCGGTAACGGTCTCGGTGCCGATCGCCGCGACTTTGATTGCGTCGGCGGTCATGGCGATGCTGTCGGTGCTTTCCTCATGCTCGGATTCTGCCTTGGCCGGCGCCTCGACCGGCGCAGGCGCCGCAGTCCAACGGGCGATGCCGAAGCCGCCCAGGGCGGCAACAAGCGCGATGCCGGCTGCGCCCCCGAGGAGGCGCTTGTCATGCAAGTTCATCAAAATTCTCCGGAGAAATCGGGCGCCGGGGCGGTAAGCCGCCTCAACCGGGCCGCAGCATCATGATAGGCGACGAGGGCATCGATCGCGGCGGCTCGCGTCTGGGCGAGCGTCCGCTCGGCATCGAGCAGCTCGATCTGGGTGAGCGCGCCTTCACCATAGCCGACGCGGGCGATCCGTGCGCCTTCGATAGCCGCGTCCAGAGCGGGTCCGCGTGTCGTCTCGACCATGGCCAACGCGTTGGCCAGATCCGCCTGCGCGCTCGCGATCGCCTGTTCGGCATCCGCCTTTGCGAGCCGGGTACGAGCCTCGAACTGGTCGCGCTCCGCGCGCGCCTGGGCCTCGCCTGCCCTGCCGCTGTTGAAGAGCGGCAGCGGCACGGACACGCCGAAGACAGCTGCGACGTCGTTGGTGGCCTCCAGCCTGCGGGTCCCGGCGGTCAAAGTCAGGTCGGGCATGCGCTGGGTGCGTGCCAGCCTGACCTGCGCGTTGCCGATCGCAAGGTCGGCATTGGCCGCCGCATAAGCGAGCGTCCCTTCCACCCGGATCGGCGCGACCGGGCCATAGGCCGCAACACGGTCGAACCATGCCATGTCGAGCGGCCCGGAAACCGGGGTGCCGATCAACCGGCCCAGATTTGCGCGCGACACCTCGACAGTCCGCCGCGCCCGAGCGAGCTCTCCTTGGGCGTTGGCTTGCAGAACCGCCGCGCGCTGTTCCTCGATCGGCGACGCCGCGCCGACCATCACCCGGTCCTTGGCAACCCGCAGCAGCTCGTCGGCGATACGAGCTTGCTCGATCGCGATCGCCAGCCGGCGCTCGGCTGCGGCGGCCTCGATATAGGCTTGCGTCACCCGGAGCCGGAGGTCCTCCAGGACGACCAAAGCCTCGATCCGCGCGCGGATGACGCGTGCATCGGCCACGGCCACGCGCGCGGAGCGCTTGCGACCGAGTTCGATCGGCAATTCAAAGCCGATCGTTGTCTCCGAACTGTCCAGTCCGCGATAGGGACCGGTGCCGGCGACATTCTCGGTCTGGATGTTGACGCTTGGGTTGGGACGGAGTCCGGCAACGGTCCGCCCGGCATCCGCGGCGCGGATCCCGGTCTGCCCGACATCGGCCGAAGGCGAAGTAGCACCTGCACTGGCGAGTGCCTGATCAAGTGTGAGGACCGGACCGTCCTGTTCGGACGGCGCGGTTTGCGCCTGCGCAATAGCTGCGCATGACGCCACGGCGAGAAGCGCCGCGATAATTCGGGACATTTTGGGATTCTCCCTGACGTTCGCAAAGGCTCCACGCGCCAAGAGGCGGGCAGAGGGACGGCGACGTCAGGCGATCGGCGGTCTCAGGTCGCGAGCGGTCAGGATCGATGGGAGCGAGGGTCCGGCGGCGATACCGCTCGGCATTGAAGTGCCGGAAATCGGCGTTGCGGCCAGGTGCTTTGCCGGCACGCCGACATCGTGGCTGTGGACTGCACTGTGATGGTGCGGTGTCGCCTTGTCGCTGTCGCCCGGTACTTCGTCGCTGTCGCCAGGAGCGTGGCCCGGCTCGCTATCGGCAACGATTGCGCCGCAGGTCGCCGGCTCAGCGGCAGCCGCCGCCGATGCCTGAAGCCCGGTGACCAAGGTCAGGGCAAGCATCATCGTCAAAACCAGGGAAAACAGCTTCCGCACGGGCCCGCCATTATAGGAAGCGGGCGCGAGCGCAAAATCATTTCCGACCGGCCTGCGCCAGAGCCTGCCGACGCGGGAAGATTACTGCCGTCTCACCTTTGCGAAGCCGCGATCCGTTGCCATGAACTGGGCGAGCATCGGAACGACGAGCTTGGCGGGACCTTGGGAGGCTTGACCGGTCGCCGCCGCATGCGCCTCGGCATAGGCAGAGAGGTCGCGGTACACATCTGCGGGTACGTCGATGGTGATCTTGACCGGCTTGTCGTCGGCGATCGGTCCGAGCTTGAGGGTCATTTCGCACCTCCTTCGGCTGGCGCCATCACGATGTCGCGCGTGACGATGACGCGAAGCTGGAACCCGGGCCGTACCGTTAGCGTCGGTTGCACATTCATCTGGCGGCGCACGAGATCCTGCCCGGTGCGACCGATTGACTCGGATGTCCCTTGGCGAAGCGCGCGGACGAGATCATTATCACCGCCATTGCCGACCTGGGTGCCGACGCTGAGCAATGTCGAAACCAGTGCGGCCCGGAGCATCCCGCCCCAATGCTGGTTCACCCGGTCCTGAAGCCCGGAATATCCTGAAGCGTCCGAACCGGGAAGCCGATCGAGCTGGATCGAGCGCCCATCGGGAAGGATCAGCCTGTCCCAGGCGAGAAGCACGCGGTTCTGCCCGAACGAGGCCTGTGAATCATACTCACCGATCAGCCGACTGCCCTGCGGGATCAACAGGAACCGGCCGGTCACGCTGTCAAAGATGTTCTGCGTCACTTGGGCCGTGATGGTGCCGGGCAGATCCGATCGGATGCCGGTGATCAGCGCGGCGGGAATGATGCTGCCCGCCTGAACGACATAGGGCGAGGACGGCTGGACCACCCGGTATGCGCTTTGCGTCTGCACGCCCTCGGCGGGCCGCAGGAAGTTGCGCTTCGCAGATTGGCCATCGCCGCCGTCACCGCCCGCTGCCGCTGTCGGCGCGGCAGGTGCGCCCGTGGCGGAAGAAAGCTGCAGTGGCGCCGGAGGAGCCGCACCTGCTGAATTCGCGGCGCTTTCGCTGCCGACGAACACCTTGCTGGTGCGCGCGGCATCGCGCTCCTGGCGAACGCGTTCCCGAGCCGCCTGCGCGGCGTTGGCTGCCGGCCCTGCGGGAGCCGCCGACGGGGCACCGATGGGCGGCGGCGTCACGTCGACGCCGCGCTGCTGGGCGGAGAGGATCGGCCTGCCTAGATCGCCCGGCAGCGGTGGGCCGAGCCGGGGAACCTGCGAATAATCCTTGGGCGCCCCGGCCAGACTCTCGGAGGTCGCGCGATTGTCGGTCGCGTAGAGTTCGGTCTGGCTCTTTGGCGCCGAGGGCTGGAGGGCATAGATCAGCGCACCGCCGATACCGGCTGTCGTGACCAGACCGACGGCCGCCAGCGCCTTGCGCGAAAGCCGCATCACCCGGGGAGGATCGCCGCGCAGGCGCAGGTCGGCGGCGGCCACCGGTGCTGTTTCGGTCGCGGCGCTCATTTCGACGTCTCCACGGGCATGGCGGTGTCCCGCAGGATGCGAACGCGTCTCTCGGACTTCCCCGCGGCGAGCCGCATTTCGGCGCCGGCGAACAGGCGATCGACCACCATGTAACGGCCGCGAACGCGGTAGTTGACGAGTTCACCCCCTCCCTTGGCGCCCGCGATGAAGAGCGGGGGAAGATCGCTCTGGCCGATATTCGACGGGAGCTCGATGAAGACCTGTCGCCCGTCGTCGAATGCGCGCAGCGGACGCCATGAAGTACGATCTCCCTCGATCCGGTAGCGGAAGTTCAGCGCATCGATATCGATATTGGGCACCACCGGCACCGTGGCCGCGGCTTCGCGACTTCGCACGGTAAGTGCGATCAGCGCGTCCTGGGGGTAGGTCCAGGAAACCGAAGCCATGTACGTCTCCGGTGTCGAGCGCAGCTCAAGATGATAGGTCCGCCGGTCGGTGTTGATCACGAGGTTGGTGACGAGCCCGGCCCTGGTCGGCTTGATGAGGATATGGACACGTTGCCCGGGCCCGGAACCGCTGACCGTGTCGCCGATGATCCAGCGCACGGTATCGCCGGCAGCCACCGGTCCCGGCCCAACCAGCTGCTCGCCTTCCTGCAGCGCGATGTCGGTGACCTGGCCGGGAGCGGTGTAGAGCTGATAGAGTGCGCCCTCGGCCCAGGGGTAAAGCTGGATCGCGTTCAGAAATCCGTCACGGACCGGTTGCATGCGCGCCGCCGCATTGGCGGTGCCGATCCGGGTCCTTGGGTCGGAGGCCTCCGGTGCGGGCGCCGTCGAGACCGGTTTCAGCTGCCCAGGGAGCGGCAGCGGCTCGGGGATACGGATGATCTCGACCGGCTTCGGCTGATCGGGTTCGGGTACCGCCGCATGCGCCGCATCAAACGTCAGCGGGCGGGTCTGGGCGTGAGACGCGCCGCACGCCGCTAGCGGGAAGGCCGCGAGCATCAGCATTGAAGGCAGGATCGCCGTACGGATCGGGGTCATTGCGTGAGCTCCTTTGACCAGTTGAGGGCGTTGACGAAGACGCCGAGGGGATTCTTGCGGAGCGCCTCGGGGGTGCGCGGGGTCTGGATCACTACGCTAGCGATCGCCGACCAGCGCTCGGTCGCGGCGAGGCTCCCGTCCTGGTAGCGCCGCTCGGTCCACGAGATGCGGAAGCTGTTGTCGGAAGCGCGGATCACGCTGGAGACGTCAACCGCGACCTGGATTTTTCCGACCTGCGCGAACGGGTCGCTGTTCCGGGCATAATCGTTGAGCGCGAGCGCACCCTTTGCCGTCGTGAAGTCATAAGCGCGCAGCCAGCTTTGGCGCAGCACGACCGGGTCGGCGGGAATGCCACGGAAATTCTCGATGAAGCGCGCCAAGTGATACGCAATCTGCGGATCGCTCGGGTGATAGTCCGCGTCGGCGGGCGCCACGGCCTGAGCCTCACCCACCTTGTCGACCTGGACGATCCAGGGCGTGATCGTTCCGCGCATGGCCATTCCGATCAGGCCGGCAATGGTCAACGCCAACAGGGCTAGGGCAGCAAAGCAGGCGAGGCGCCAGTTGCGGGCCTGCACCCGGCCTGAGCCGATGCGGTCGTCCCATGCCTGTCCGGCCCGCTGGTAGGGCGTCTCGGGTTCTGGGGTAGCGCCGTAGCGCACGGTCGATCGTCGAAACATGGCAATTCACTCCTTGTCGGTCACGCTGACGGAGGCGCCGGGGCCCCGGCTGTCGCCGCCGCGCAGCGTGTGGGTGGCGACGCTTGCGCCGTGGACGATTGCCTGATGGCGGCGCATCGACCGGGCCCAGGCCGGGGGTTCGCTGCGGGGGGCGTCGGGCACAGGTGAAGCCGCGTCCGATGCTGGCTCGGATGCCGCAGACGCCGGGGCGCCCGGAGAGGCTTCGGACTGGGGGAGTGGAACGCCGCCGCTGTCGCGCTCGACGGGGCCTGCGACAGTCTGGGGCTTGGGAACACCGCCCGAGTCTCGCTCGACTGGTGCCGCTGCCGCCGCTGGCCTTCCGCCGCCGCCGCCGGACCCACCGGAACCAGCACTCGTTCCACCGGAGCCGCTGGAGGATCCGCCCGCCGCGCGCCGGAGCGGCGACATGGCGCTTTGGGCGGCGGTGCGGCCGACATTGCTCAGGCCCGATGCGACGCCGGACATGCCCGACTTGCCCTCGGCTCCGGCGCGATATGCGCTGGTGGCGGTGCTGACGGTCCGGCCAGCTCCCGCGAGCGCGCCACCGGCAGCACCGAGCGCCGCGCCCCCGGCAGCCGCGCCGGCTGCGATCACGCCGCCTGCCGCGAGAGCGGTGCCAGCCGCCGCACCAGCGCCAAGCTGCGGTCCGCCAGAGACGATGCCGCTCGCGATGCCGGGGCCGAAGATGCCAAGGCCCAGCAGGCACAGCGCGCCCAGCACGATTGCCATGGCGTCCTCGATCGTCGGCTGCGCGTTGCCGATGGCGTCGGTGAATTCTGAGAAGAGCGTAGAGCCGATGCCGACAATGACCGCGAGCACCAGCACCTTGATGCCGGAAGACACGACATTGCCGAGGACGCGTTCGGCCATGAACGCGGTCTTGCCGAACAGTCCGAACGGGATCAGCACGAACCCGCACAGCACGGTGAGCTTGAATTCAATGAGGGTGACGAACAACTGCACGGCCAGCACGAAGAACGCGAGCAGGACGATCACCCAAGCGAACAGCAGGACGACGATCTGGATGAAGTTTTCGAAGAAGCTGATGTAGCCCATCAGTCCGGAGATCGAGTCGAGGATCGGACGCCCGGCGTCGAGCCCGACCTGCGCGACCCGCCCAGGTTGCAGGAGCTCGGCTGTCGTGAACCCGGTCCCGGAGGCTTTGAGGCCAAGGCCTGCAAAGCTCTCGAACACGATCCGCGCGAGCATGTTCCAGTTGCCGATGATGTAGGCGAAGATGCCGACGAACAGCGTCTTCTTGACCAGCCGGGCGATGATGTCGTCGCCCTCGCCGAAGGTCCAGAACAACGCCGCGAGCGTCACGTCGATGACGATCAGCGTGGTTGCGAGGAAGGCAACCTCGCCCTGAAGCAGGCCGAAACCGGAATCGATGTAAGAGGTGAAGACCTCGAGAAACCGGTCGACGACGCCTGTGCCGCCCATGTCACTGCTCCTGCTGGGTATTGGCGATGGCCTCGTCCACGAGGCTCGCCGGTTCGGAGGATTTGCCGGGCGCATAGTCCGCAGCCGGTTCGACGAGCCGCGATCGCTGGCCCAGGAACCGTCGGCGGTTCTCGGCCCAGGCTGCGAGGCAGCCCGGGTCCGAGCCCGCCGCCTGCCCGGCCAACTGGCAGCTCCGCAGCTTTGCCTGGAGCGGGTCTGTGGGCAGGTCGGTCGAGAGGGTAACGGGAGGCGATGACGGCTTCGGCTCGTCGCGCAGGGCGAGCAGACCCATGGCGATTGCAACGCCAAGACATGCGAAGGCACCAATGCGAGCCGGAAGCCGTACGTTCATCGCCCCGGCCTCAGCGGTGGAACATCTGCGCCGGGGTCGGTCGGTAACCGGTCCCGGGTGCGAGGAACCGGCGCAGTTGTTCGCGCGCCTGATCCTGCGCGGCGGCACGCTGCGACGCCTCGAGCGCTTGGGCGCGACCCTGCGCCGCGACCACCGCGGTCAGGTCGGCAAGCTGCCGAGCTTGCAGCGCGAGAAGCTGATTCCCGGCCTGAGCGGCCTGCAGAGCACCCGTTGCCGACTGGCTGGAGCCGACGATGCGGTTCATTGCGTCGCGCGAGCCTTCGATATTGCCAACGACGCCGGCCTGTACCTTGAGCGCGTCTTCAAACCCGGCGACAGTGTCTTCCCATCGGGCGCGGGCATTGTCGACCAGCGCCTTGTCGGTCGCCGACATGGGGGCGCCGCGGTACCGGCTGGTGAAGGCCTGGTCGATCGACTGGACCGAATAAGCGATCCGCTGGGCGTTGCCGAGCAGCTGCTGGGTTTGCCGCACCTGCGACTGGAGGTCGGCGAGCGCGGAGGTCGGCAGCGATGCGAGGTTCTTCGCGTCATTGATCAGCGACTCCGCTTCGTTCTGAAGCGATTTGATCTGGTTGTTGATCTGCTCGAGCGTACGCGCCGCGGTCAGCACGTTCTGCGAATAGTTGGTCGGGTCGTAGACGATCCCGCCGAACTGGGCGTGGGCGGGAGCCGCGGCGAAGGCGATCAGCAGGGCCGAGCCGCATGAAAGCGCGTAGCGGCGAAGCGACGAGTTACGCATGACAGTTACTCCTGGGCAGTGAGGGGGAGGAGATCCGCGGCCCAATCGAGGCCGCGGGCGCGCAGCCACGCGGCGGCGAAACCGGCGCGGCCATGGGCTTCGAGAAGTTCGGCGATGCGGCGCTGGTCGGTGCGCGACGAAGCGGCCGTGAAGGCGAGCGCGACCTCGCCCAATCCAAGATCGAACAGGCGATTGCCGCGGCGCGACTGGCAGTAATAGTCGCGCTTGGGGGTCGCCCGGGCGAGGATTTCGATCTGGCGCTCGTTCAACCCGAACCGGCGGTAGATGGCGGCGATCTGCGGCTCGAACGCGCGTTCGTTCGGAAGAAATATCCGGGTCGGGCAGCTCTCGACGATCGCCGGCGCAATTGCCGAGGTCTCGATATCGGCGAGGCTCTGGGTCGCGAACACGACGCTCGCATTCTTCTTGCGCAGCGTCTTGAGCCATTCTCGCAACTGCGCGGCGAAGGCGGGGCTGTCGAGAACGAGCCAGCCTTCGTCGATGATGATCATCGTCGGCGCGCCGTCGAGATGCGCTTCGATGCGGTGGAACAGATAGGAGAGCACTGCCGGAGCGGCGGCGCTCCCGACCAGGCCCTCGGTCTCGAACGCCTGCACCCGCGCCTCACCGAGGTGTTCGGACTCCGCATCGAGCAACTGACCATGCGGTCCGCCGACGCAATAGGGCCCTAGCGCCTGCTTGAGCTGTTGCGACTGGAGCAGCACCGCGAGGCCGGTGAGCGTTCGTTCGGGCACCGGCGCGGATGCCAGCGAGTTCAGCGCCGCCCAAAGATGCTCCTTGGCCTGGGGATCTAGCGGCACGCCCTCGGCGGCAAAGATTGCCGCCAGCCACTCGGCGGCCCAGCTGCGCTCGGCCAGCTCGTCTATCCGAGCCAGCGGTTGCAGCCGGACACCTTGCCCGCTCTCATCCTGCGGCGCAGACCCAAGGTCCTGCCAGTCGCCGCCCATCGCCAATGCAGCTGCACGGATCGATCCGCCGAAGTCGAACGCGAAGATCTGCGCATTCTCGTAGCGGCGAAACTGCATCGCCATCAGCGCCAGCAGCACAGACTTGCCGGCGCCGGTTGGGCCGACGATCAGGGTGTGACCGACATCGCCGACGTGCAGGGAGAAGCGGAACGGCGTGGAGCCCTCGGTCCGCGCGAAGAAGAGCGGTGGCGCGTCGAAATGCTCATCGGCCACCGGCCCCGCCCAGACGGCGGACAGCGGCACCATGTGCGCCAGGTTGAGGGTGGAGATCGGGGGCTGCCGGACGTTGGCATACACATGGCCGGGCAAGCTGCCGAGCCATGCCTCGACCGCATTCATCCCTTCGGCGATCACCGTGAAGTCGCGACCCTGCACGACTTTCTCGACCAGCCGCAGCTTTTCGGCCGCGAGGCCGGGATCGGCGTCCCAGACGCTGATTGTCGCGGTGACATATGCCTGCCCAACCATATCGGCGCCGAGTTCCTGCAGCGCGAGATCGGCATCCGCCGCCTTGTTCGAGGCGTCGCTGTCGACCAGCACCGATGCCTCGTTGGTCATCACCTCTTTCAGGATCGCAGCGATCGACTTGCGCTTGGCGAACCACTGCCGCCGAATGCGGCCGAGCAGCTTTGTCGCGTCGGTCTTGTCGAGCGTGATCGCGCGCGTGACCCAACGGTACGGGAACGCCAGCCGGTTGAGGTCGTCGAGCAGCCCTGGGAAGGTGGCGCTCGGAAATCCGGTAACTGTCAGCGTCCGGAGATGCTGGCTGCCCAGCCGTGGCTCGAGGCCACCGACCAGCGGCTCATCGGCGAGGATCGCATCGAGGTACATCGGCGTCTCGGGGACACGGACGCGCTGGCGCTTGGTGGAAATCGCCGAGTGAAGATAGGTGAGCGTATCGCCGTCATCGAGCCAGTGCGCCTCGGGCAGGAAGCCCTCGAGCAGCTGCAGAAGGCGGGCGCTGCGATCGGTGAAATTGGCAAGCAGCTCGTTCGGATCGACACCGCTTCGCGACCGCCCCTCATACAGCCAGCCTTCGGCGCGCGCGGCGTCTTCGGCTGGCGGCATCCATTGCAGCGTCAGGAAATAGGCGCTTTCGAAATGCGCCCCTTCCTCCGCGAACTGCTCGCGGCGTTCGCGTTCGACGAGAGCCGACGCTGGATCGGGGAAGCCGTTGTCGGGATAGTCCTGCGCCGGGACGCGCTGTGCTTCGACGAAGATCGCCCAACCGGAGCCGAGCCTGCGGAGCGCGCTGTTGAGACGGCCGGCGGTCGCGACCAGCTCGGCCGGAGTCGCTGAATCCAGGTCGGGACCGCGAATCGAAGCGGTACGCTGAAACGAGCCGTCCTTGTTGAGCACGACACCGGGCGCGACCAATGCTGCCCAGGGCAGGAAGTCGGCGAGCGTCGCACCGCGCGCGCGATATTCGCGGAGGGACATCATGGCCGCCTCACGCGCGCAGGAAGGCGGGATAGCGCATGTGGCGCCGGCCGACTTCGAGGAACTGGGGATCCCGGCGCGCTGCCCAGACAGCGGCGGCATGGCCAACCGCCCAGATCAGCAGCCCGACCAGCCAGAGGCGCAGGCCGAGCCCGACCGCGCCGGCTAGCGTGCCGTTGACGATCGCGACCGAGCGCGGCGCACCGCCGAGCAAAATCTGCTCGGTCAGCGCGCGGTGGACGGGCGCGAAATAGCCTGGGATGGCAGCGCCGGGATCGAGGCTTTCCATCAGATCAGCGCCCCGCCGCCGAAGCTGAAGAAGCTGAGGAAGAAGGAACTCGCGGCGAATGCGATGCTGAGCCCGAAGACGATCTGGATGAGCCGGCGGAACCCGCCCGAGGTTTCGCCGAACGCGAGTGTCAGGCCGGTCACGATGATGATGATCACCGCGATGATCTTCGCGACGGGCCCTTCGATGCTCTCCAGGATCGACTGGAGCGGACTTTCCCAGGGCATCGACGATCCCGATGCGTGCGCCGTGCCTGCAGTAAGCGCGACGAGGGCACAGGTGTAGAGAGCCGTCCCGCGGGTGCGGGCGGCGGAAAGCGAGACGTTCATTCGGATTCTCCGTTGGTGAGGAAGCGAAGGCGGTATTCGCCGGAAGCATCGAGACCATCGACTTGGGCGAGCTCTGCAAGACGGCGACCGGTGCCATCGCGCACCAGCACCGCGATCAGGCCGATCGTCTCGGCGATCAGCTGGCGCGGCACCGTGGTGACGGCCTCCTGGATCAGCTGTTCGAGCCGGCGCAGGGCGCCGAGTGCGGTGCCGGCATGTATGGTCCCGAAACCACCGGGATGGCCGGTGCCCCAGGCCTTGAGGAGGTCGAGCGCCTCGGCGCCACGGACCTCACCGATCGGGATGCGGTCGGGCCGCAGGCGCAGCGAGGACCGCACCAGGTCGGAGAGGGTCGCCACTCCTTCCTTGGTTCGCATCGCGACCAAGTTGGGCGCGGTGCATTGCAGCTCGCGCGTGTCCTCGATCATGACGATGCGGTCTTGGCTGCCCGAAATCTCGGCGAGCAGCGCGTTGGTGAGGGTAGTCTTGCCGGTGCCGGTGCCCCCCGCGACCAGAATGTTTTCGCGTCCGGTCACCGCAATTCGGAGCGACGCACATTGGGTGGCGGAGATGATGCCCGACGCGACATAGTCGTCGAGGGTGAAGACAGCGACCGCAGGCTTACGGATAGCGAAGGCGGGCGCTGTGACGACCGGGGGCAGCAGGCCTTCGAAGCGCTCGCCCGATTCCGGCAGCTCTGCCGAGACCCGCGGCGAGCGGGCATGAACCTCGGTGCCGACGTGATGCGCGACCAGGCGAATGATGCGTTCGCCGTCGGCTGCCGGCACGGTCATTCCGGTGTCCGCCAGGCCAGCGCCAAGCCGATCGACCCAAAGCCTGCCATCGGGATTGAGCATCACTTCGACGATTTCGGGATCGTCCAGCCAAGCTGCGATCGAGGTACCGAGCGCGGTCCGCAGCATGCGCGCGCCGCGGCGCGAGGCTTCTGAACGGACTGGGGCTGCACTCACTGATTCACACCCTGGCTTTAGGCCGGGGCGAAGCTGCTCCGGCGACAGGGCTGACTAAGGAGGCAGTAAATTCAAGTGTGGCAACAGTTACTTACGGGCATCGTACCCTAGCGAAGAATTAGAAATAAACGGTGAGGCGGCGCTGACATTTAGCGGCTCTCTCGCGCCGTCGCACAAAACGACTCGGTATCGCGATCGAAACCGCCACAAGTTCTTCCGCTCTTAACTAGTAAGACGATCAAATCGCCGGCGACCGTGTACGAGGTAGCCTTGTGTCTCGGATGGCGACGCAGCGCCCGGCATCTCCTGTCCGTCGATTTGGGGAATGTTCGCTACTCGCCGCGATCGAGGGCGACCGCAAATTGCTCCGGGTTTCGGATCGTCCCGTTGAGCAGAGGTTTGATCTCGACCACGAACCAACTGCCCGCTGCGGTTTCCGCAATGTCGAGAAAATAGTCGCCGACGACACCGGCTTTGCTCAAGGCGTCGATCGCGGCTTGCGCTCTGGCGCGGTTTTCGCGCTCGAACGTCGCGACAACATCGTCGCCGGCAAGCTCGCAATGATCGAGATAGCCGAGCGAACCGCCGACGACGATGAAGCGCCCCTCGGCATTGGCGCCATCGACCTTGCGGATGGCTTCGACCTTGCTGGCGATGACCTGGGTCGCGGCGGGATAGGCCGACCAGAGCGTCTCGAGCCGAGCGGCGATCTCGGTTTCGTCGAATGTCGAGAGCATACAGGCTTCGGTTCCGCTGGTCTTCGCGGCGCTGCCGAGTTCCGACCGGAGGAACGCCCGTCCCCAATGCTTCAGGGCCGCCAGATCGGCGACCACCTCGCCGGAGCGGTTCAGCACGACCTTTTCCGGCACCATTCCCGGCAGCGCGGCGCCGTAGGCCCCAGAATCGGCGAGGATGTTGTAGCTCGCCGGCGTGGTTCGCGGCATCAATCCGGCGCGCAGAAGCTCGTCGCATAAGCCTGCATAGGCAGGGGAAGACAATCGCGGGCCGCGCAGGATGACGGGTCCCGCCGGCCTGTCGCCGCGCACGGCGCCGCTTTCCCAGACGGCGACCGCAAGTCCGCGCGCGGCGAGGTCGGCACGTTCCGCTTCGGCATAGTCGCCGAGATAGACGATACTAGGCATCGGTCCCTCCATGGTGTGCCGGCCGGGTGAGTCCGGCTAGGTCAAAGAAAATCCCTGAATCCTGCGCGTAGCGTTGCGCCGCCCAGCCATGCGCCACCGCCGCCGCGACATGTTCCGGCCGATCGTCGATGAAGCCGATTGCCGCGTTTGCGCCGCCAGATTCTACAATTTCGCGTTCGGCTTGCGCGAAGAAGGCCTGCGCAGGCTTGATCGCCCCAAGGCGATGAGATGGAAATATCCTGGCCTCGAGACCGGCGGCTGCGATGGCCGTCGTCATATATTGCTCGCGATATCGGTCGACGTTGGTGGCGATGCCGATGCGAGTCCCGTGCAGCGCCACCTCCCTCAGCGCTTGCGCCACGACCGGATCGATCCCGTAGCAGGCGGACCAGAGGCGCGTGAGTCCGCCGGCGCTTGCCGGCATGTGCGCGTGCCCCATGAGCTGCCGGGCGACCGCGGTCCAGAATTTCTCCTCGGAGATGCGGTCGAGACGGATCAACTCGCCGAGCTCCGATTTTTCGGTGATGGCCGATCGCAGGCTCGGTATATCGCACCCGAACAAATCGGCGAGTCGGGCTTCGGCGTCGCGCAAGTGGCTGAACGCGAGCACTCCGCCATAATCGACCAGCAGCCAGCGCGCCGGGGTCATGCGGCTCTGCGTTCGCGGCACGCGACCGCGAATATCGGGATGGTCAGAAGGGCGGTGAGCGCCAGGAACCAGAGGAGCATCGCCGGTCGATCGAGCATGGCGCCGAGCACGAGCGGGCTCGCCATCGTCGCCAGATTTGCAAAAGCGTTGACCCAGCCGGCGAGCGAGGCGACCTGACCGCGATCGCTGAGCTCCGGAACCGTCGCCCAGATGAGACCCGAGGTTGAAATGATGCCGGCAAAGCCGAGGATAGCGAACAGCCAGATGAAGCGCGGCTCAACCGCGATCAATGCGATCGACGCGGCGCAGGCGAAGCCTATCGCCAGGATCAGGAACCTAGCCCGGCCCAGCGGCAAGCGCCGCGCAAGCCTGACCGCGAGAAGCGAGCTGCCGATGCTGGCTAGCGGGCCGACGAGGCTTTGCACGAACGTCAGCCGGGCAGCCGACCAGGAGGTAAACGAAAAGCTCTGGACGAGCAGCGTTGGAAGCCAGGTCGAGTAGAATGTCTTGATCAGATTGTAGAGGAAGAACCCGCATGCCAGCGCGAGGACCGGGACGATATCGCTAAACCCCCAGGGACGCGCGAGCGGCGGTTCGGAGGGCTCGGCAGGCGCGGACGGGACGAGTCGGGCGACCGCGACCACGGCAAGACCAAGTGCGCCGAGCATGGCATAGGCTGATCGCCATCCGTAAGCCTCCATCAAGGCCACGCTTGCGGGCCCGGCCGCCGCCATCCCGACATAGGAGCACGCCTCGACGAGGCTGATGCGCACGGGGACGATCTCGCGCCGGCTGTGAGCGGAAATCCACGAGACAAAGAGCGGAAAGAGCGGTGCTTCGAAGAGACCGAGCGCGAACCGCGCGCCCACCCAGCCATACCAATGCGGGGCACTCGCGAATAGCAGGCAGGAGGTCGTCCAGCCTGCGCCGATCACGGCGAGCAGCCGGCGGTGGCCGAGCCAGCCGATCACGCGGCCCGAAAGCGGCAGGCCGACGACATAGCCCAGTCCGAATGCCGCCAGGATAATCGCGCCCTGATCCTTTGTAATCGTGCCGTGCGAGAGCATCGGGGGGATAAGGTGCGCGATCGAACTGCGCTCGGCATACGCGATCGCGACGGATGCCATCAGCGCCAGCAGCGCGACCTTGTCAGATGCAGGCCGCACGCAACTCTGCGAAGCTGAGATTGTCGATCGGCTGATTCCAGCCGAAAATGGTCACCACGCCGGCACCGTCGCAGATACTCAGTTCGTTGCCTGCGTCCGAGAAAGCGCTGTCGTAGATATAGTCGTCGGTCTGATGCAGCAGGAGAGATTCGCCAAGTGCCGGAGTGCTTGCGAACACGGCTCGGTCCTTGCCCATCGAGAAGCACCAGTTTCCCTTTGGAGACATCGACAGGTTGCGGATCGACGCCTTGTGCACGCGTCGCGTCTGGGAGACCTTTTTCGCTTTGAGCAGATAAACATCGCCGCTGTTGGCCGCCACGAAGAGCTGCGCGGAAGCGCCCGGAGCGATACACCACAACGTTTCCTTGCCGATCGTGACCGTGGCCGACACGGAAACACTGTTTCGGGCGATCCAGACGACCTTGCCCTCGGCTCCGCAAGCCACGATCTCGGTGCGATTAGCGCTCAGCCCGAATACCCCGCCGTCATGGGTTTTCAGGGTAGCCAAGGCACGCGTGGAAAACCCGGCTTGCGCTGGGCTGCGCTGAACTTCGACGATCCGGACTTCGCCATTCGCCAACCCCAAGCTGATCTGATCGCTGTCCATGCGCGCGATCGCGAAGATCGCGCTGTCCACGTGCAGCAAGCGCGTAGCGGCGAATGTGTCGAGATCGAGCGCTGAGAGAGACCCATCGTCGGAGCCGACCAGAACGGCCCGGATAGACGGCAGGAGGATAAGCGATCGTATCAATCCGAATGACGCATCCGATTTTCGCGCGACACGCTTGGCAGTGAGTTCGTACACGATCCCCGAGAAGCCGCCCGTGAAATAGGTCCCGAGACCGTTGGTGCAAATTGCGGTGAGGCGGCTGTCGCAGACGCGAATAACCTTCTTGTTCAACCCGCGGGTGGCAAGCTCACGCTTATTTCGTGCTCGAGGGCGCCAGTATCGCCACCAGATTCCGAACAGACCAATCAGAAATAGGCCAATAATCTGCACACTTTGGAGTCCGGCCGAAGCGCTTCCAAGCTCGCACCAGACTTTGCCGACGGTAGAAACCTGCATGACGCAGGAATGCTCGGAGCCGGGCACGCTCGCCTGAGTTTCAATGACCTTTGCGCCGCTGTTCATGACAAGTCGAAGCGCCCCCCCTGGTCCATCCTCTACATGGAACTATTGGCCGTCAACGGCCCTTGCTCCAAACTGCCTCTGATTTCGATTTGGCCCAAAGTGGAGACGATCTCCTATAGGCGCGTCGGCCTCTTTCCGGGCTTAATTAACAAGAGACAGGCCATCTGAACGCCAGGTCAGACAAACTCGCTTAATCATGGCGCTACATCGGAGAGCTTGGTCTCGATGTCCTCCGATATCTCATTCTTGAGCCGCGGCCCGAATTCCATGCGGCGATTGAGCGTCTCGATGAACCGTTCCCAGCGCTCCTTCCCCATTGCCTGCGCCGCTGCGAGGGCCGTGTCCGGAAGCGGCGGATTGTTCACCAGCCAGAACCGCACGAATAGGGCCAGCGTCTCGTTACTGAGCTCGACATGCCATGCCAGACGTTCCGCTTGCCGCGACAGCCGGTCGAGCCTGCGACTGAGCACGGCCTCTAGATGTTCGCTGCTGTCGCCAGATAGAAAGGATGAGAGCGCAGTCTCGACCACCAGCGCTTGAGTCACGCGTTTGCGCGCGGCGTAGTCGGCGAGTTGCGCGGACAATTCCGGCGGCAGGCGGAACGTGTGCTTGATGCGTAAGCTGCTCATAGGTTGATCCCATCCTTAGGGTCGAGCGAGGCCTGACGCGCGTTTCCTCGCATCCGGTCGTTGAGCCGTCGCGTGAGCACCGCATCCTCACTGGTCCCGTCATCGAATTCGAACTCGCCGGGCGGCGCAGGCGGCGGCGGCGGAACGATCTCCTGTTCGACGGGCAGTTCGGGCTCGCGGCGGATGCCGCCATTGGCCTTGTCGTCCACCCCTTCCTGCGTGTCGTGGGCAGCACGGATCTGTCCGGGTACCGGCAAGCCGGTCCAGTCACTTGGGCACGATTCGCGCGCCGCAGCCGGCGCTGGCGGATCCATAATCCGCGCGGTCAGGCGCCGGTCCGTATAGTATCGGACCTTCATCGCGCGGATCGGATGGACGCCGGCCACCATGACGATCTCGTCATCGGGCGGCAGCTGCATGACTTCTCCGGGGGTGAGCAACGCGCGCGCGGTTTCGGTGCGCGACACCATGAGGTGGCCGAGCCAAGGCGATAGCCGATGCCCGGCATAGTTCTTCATCGCGCGCATCTCGGTAGCGGTGCCGAGCGCATCGGAGATTCGTTTCGCGGTCCGCTCATCGTTGGTCGCGAAGCTGACCCGCACATGGCAATTGTCGAGGATCGCGTTGTTGGGCCCGTACGCCTTTTCGATCTGGTTGAGCGACTGGGCGATCAGGAACGCTTTCAGCCCGTAGCCGGCCATGAAGGCGAGCGCCGACTCGAAGAAATCCAGCCGTCCCAGCGCCGGAAACTCATCGAGCATCAGCAGCACCTTGTGCCGCTTCGCGCTGGGCTTCAGTTCCTCGGTCAGCCGCCTGCCGATCTGGTTGAGCAGCAGACGGATCAGCGGCTTGGTGCGGCTGATGTCCGACGGCGGTACCACCAGGTAAAGCGTGGCCGGCCGGTCGGCCTCGACCAGATCGGCAATCCGCCACTCGGAAGTGCTAGTCACGCGCGCGATCACGGGATCGCGGTAGAGACCCAGGAACGACATCGCGGTCGAGAGCACGCCCGACCGCTCATTCTCGGATTTGTTGAGCAGTTCGCGCGCGGCGGATGCCACCACCGGGTGGACGCCGGCTTCGCCCAGATGCCGGGTCGCCATCATCGCGTCGAGCGTCGCCTCGATCGTGCGTCCGGGATCCGAGAGAAATGCAGCGACCCCCGCGAGCGTCTTGTCGGGCTCGGCATAGAGGACATGAAGAATGGCTCCGACCAGCAGCGCATGGCTGGTCTTTTCCCAATGGTTGCGACGTTCGAGCGACCCTTCAGGATCGACCAGCACATCGGCGACATTCTGCACGTCGCGGACTTCCCACTCGCCTTTGCGCACTTCGAGCAAGGGATTGTAGGCGGCGGAGGCCGGATTGGTCGGATCGAACAGCATCACCTTGCCGACCCGTGCACGAAAGCCTGCGGTCAACGTCCAGTTCTCGCCCTTGATGTCATGGACGATCGCCGAGCCGACCCAGGTCAGCAGCGACGGGATGACGAGGCCGACGCCCTTGCCCGACCTTGTCGGCGCGAAGCACAGCACGTGTTCGGGCCCGTCATGGCGAAGATAGTCGCTGTCGAGCCGGCCGAGCACGACGCCGTCATCGCCGAGCAGGCCGGCTTGTTCGACCTCGCGTGTCGTCGCCCAGCGCGCCGAGCCATAGGTTTGAGCGACCTTGAGCTCGCGCGCCCGCCACACCGACATTGTGATCGCCACCACCATCGCCGCGATCCCGCCCGACGCAGCAATATAGGCACCGCGAACGAAGATGGCGGGCGCATAAGCGTCGTAACTGAACCACCACCAGAAGAAGGCGGGCGGCGGGTAGACCGGATAGTCCGCCAGCCAGAACCAGGGCGGGCCAAGCGCCGCCTGATATCCGAGCGCATCGGCGGTCCATTGCGTCGCGCCCCACACCGCGCCGGTCACGATCAGCAGAACGATGATCACCTGGCCCCAGAGGATCTTGGTCGATTGCACTTGCCGGTCTCCTAAATGCCGAGGCCGCGGCTGCGGCCGATGGTCCAGTCGATGCCACCACCTGCGGTCGTGGTGCCGGTCACGCTTGCCCCAAGCTGGCGGTCGAGCGCGGGGCGCCAGGGCACGAGCTGGAACCCGAGGCCATCGTCGATCATCGCGAAGCGGCCGGATGCGAGCGTCACGCGCTCGCGATAGGTGCCGGCGATCGTCGATCCCGGCCTGGGCTCATAGGGTGTCAGTCCGGTGCGCTGCGCGATCCGTGCCGCCGCCTCGCGCAGGTCGGCAGCGCGGAGCGTCTCGATCAGGTTAGGTGCAAGGGCCGCGCGGCCGCCGCGCCGGGATGCCAGACCCTCCGCGATCAAATGCTCCTCGCGCGCCGCCATCGCGTCTCTGACCTCGGCGCCAAAGCCCTGATTGCCGGGCGCGAAGTCGCGGGCGAGCAACTGGCGATCGAGCCAGGTCGCCCCAAGCGCCGTGACCTGCTGGCCGATCGGCAGATCGCTGCGCACAGCAAGCGCGCTGCGGGTCGTGCCGCCCCGGTCCCGCCAGGTGCGCAGTTCGACGATCGCGCCGGGGGCGGCATCGCTCGTGAACTCGAGATCGCGAAGGCGCAGATGGTGGTGTCGGCCATCGATCCCGTCGACGATCGCATAAGCGGTGCCGGCAAGCTCGTCCTGATGTCCGCGAGCGACCAGCCTGCCGATCACCGGCGCGACTTCGCCAGGCGGGTGGATTGCGAGGCGACTTTCATTGATGGCGTGTCCTGCATCGCGCATCGCTCGGTGCATCGTCTTGATGATGTCGCCGCGATCGCCGAGTTCGCGGAGCCGCGCTTCGATATCGGGCTTGAGGATCCAGCGCGTGGGTCCTGCGGGCGTGGCGACACCCAGCCGCTCGAGCTTCTGCGCCCGTCCGATCAGGAGCAGATTGCGGCGGTCGGGGGTGGCTCCTGCTTCGGGCCGTAGATCGACGATCCCATCCTCACTGGCTCGCGCGCGCAATCCCCGGTCGAGGCTGGTCCATCGATCCGATTCGACTTCTCGCCCCAGGGCCTGGTCGATCTCGCGCACACTGCGGGGTCCGAGCTCGAGCGTCGCCCGGGCCTCGGCGCGATCGCGCATGCCGTGCGAAATATAGTCGCGGTCGATCACGAGATCGGCGCCGTCGTCGGCGACCCCGCGGACCAGGATATGGACGTGCGGATTGTCGGTGTTCCAATGGTCGACCGCGACCCAGTCGAGCCGCGTGCCCAGATCCTTGGACACGTCGTCCATCAGCTCACGGGTGAACGCTTTCAGGTCGGCAAGCTGACCGCCGTCTTCAGGCGAGACGATGAACCGGAAATGATGGCGATCGTCGGCGCAGCGACCAGCGAAGGCGTCGCCGCTTGCCTGATCGGATCGCGCGTCGAACATCGAGGCGTCACGGCCGTCGCGGGTTACGCCGTCGCGTTCGAGATAGGCGACATGCCGGCCAAGCGGCGCAGATGTGAAGCGCGGCCCCGAATGGCGCACGACCCGTGCCTTGATCACCACCCGGCGGGACATGGCCGAACGCCTGCCTGTGAGCGCGGCGACGCGGCCGCGGCCAAGCCGCCCCGTCCCGCCTCCGCGGCGCGCCCCGCGCCGAGCGTAGCCGGCGCGCGCTGCCGCGCGCTTGACCTGTGCGGCGAGGCTCAGCGGTTTGACGCTGCCGGAACCCCGGCTTCGTCCCTTTCCGGGCTTGATCCGAAAATCGTCCTCGTCGGTCACGATCGTGCTCCCGGCGAGGCTGCCAGCGCTTCGAGTGTTGATTTTCCAAGATAAAATCGGGGAGGCGACGGCAGGGACATGACGGCGACGGCGCAATTTCGGCAATCAGAACAACCACATGCACCCCCGCAGACGGCGGTGCTTTTATCTCGCCATCCCCTGCTACCCCTCCCTCCCGCTACCCTTAAGTCCTCACGGCCCTCTCCATCGACCGGGCAAAGGAGATCAACCGCGGCAAACCAGCCAGTCATTTCGGAACCCCAGTCCGAGGTACGAAGACAGAGTCGCGTGGCGGAGCGGACGACTTTGATTGGGGCATCGATGTGAGTTCGGGAGACGAAGAATCGCGTGGTTGAGATGCTTCATTCTCCGCCAACTGGGGTGCGCGGACGAACAGGTCACCGCGCCGCCAGGCCTCGGGATCGGGCAGTTCCCGGTCCCGAATTCGGGCATCGCCGCCCATCATCCGGCCAGACAATTTGGCGACATAGGCAATGGTTTCGGAAGGCAGCGGACGGCCGGCCAGATAGGCTTCGTAGCGGCCCGGACCCGCATTATAGGCTGCGAGAAAGCCTGGATCGCCATAGCGATCCAGCAATTCGCGAAGATATGCGGCGCCGGCGAGGATGTTGTCGCACGGGTCGAATGGATCGACCCCGAGGCCATAACGCTGGCGCAGTTCGGCCCAGGTTCCGGGCATAAGCTGCATCAACCCCATCGCTCCCTTGGGCGATACCGCAAAGACCGCACCGCCGCTTTCGACCGCGATCACCGCGCGAATGAGCGTGTCCGGCAGGGCAAAGCGCCGGGCTGCGTGTGCGATCGGCGCGTCGAGGTTGATGGCCGGCGAGCATTCCGCTGTGGCGGGCCGTGCCTGCACGCTCCCCATGGCAGCGCACAGGCACGCCAGCACGGCGATACCCTTCGATCGACGGCCGATCGCGCCGAGCATTACTGCTGCTCGGTTTCGCGGCGGCGCTGATTGCGCTGCCAGAAGAGCAGATGCGGCTGCCCTTCTATCGTCGGCCGGAACAGGTTCGCACGGATCGGCCGCGGGAAGATGGGATCATCGATGACGATCGCGACATACGCACCGGCCTTCTCGCCGGTGCGCTTCCAGCCGGCGCCTACTTCGGGTCCGTCACCGGTCTCGCCGACATGGACGCGGTAGTCGGGCGCGTTCCTGATATCACTCCGCGTCGCGGGTACGATCGTCAGCGCGGCGCCGATCGCGAGTGTCTCGAGGCGCCCGGTAAAGCCGTCGTCGCGCGCGTTGAACTCACCGATATTGATCATCTCTTGCTCCTTTGTGCGTCGGATTCAGGGGAGATTTCGCGCCCGTGGGCGCGCTTGCCGGTGCGGTTTCACCGCCGCCGGGAAGCCAGAGCGGATCGAGCACCGCGATGATTCCGCGGGCGGGTACCGGCCCGAAATAGCGCCCGTCGAAGCTTTCGGCGGATGCGGGATTGAGCAGGAAAACCTCGCCGCCTCGCAGCGTGCGGCATCCGCTCCAACGCGGCAGCGGACGCTCTAAACGGTCCTGCAACCGAGCCTCGGCAACGCGCATTCCGTCGATCAGGATCGTCAGGCCGGTGCGGCACACTGTCTGTCCGGCCACGCCGGCCACATGCTTCAACATGGGCACGCGGAGCGGCAGGTAATGGCGTTCGGCCATCAGCAGGGCGACCGGCGCAGGTGCATGCGCCGCGACGAGATCGCCAAGTTTGGCGGCATGCGCAGGATGCGCCAAATAGAGACCCACCGGCACGCTGGCGCTCGCGTTCCAGACCAGACGCGGCGCCGGGCGGATGAACGCCGGAAGAACCACGGCGCCGATCGCGCAATAGCCGGTGAGCAGGATATGAAAGCGCTTCATGCCCCAAGGCTCCGGCGCAGCAGCCACGCGCGATGCCGCGCCAGCGAATATGCGCGCGGCGTGTAGCCGGCGATCAGCCTGTTGTGTGCGTGGCGCCAATAATCCGGTGCGACCGCGCACGGATCTACGCCGAGATCCTCGATGGCGTCGATCAGGAGCAGGCACGTGCGAACCTTCGGCCAGCCGCCGAGATGCAGGAGCAACTCGCCGCCCGGCGAGATGCAAGGCAAGGTCGAATAGGCCTCGCTGGGGGCGACAGCGCGAACGATATCGAGCCGCGACAACAGCGTGCCATAGTCGTTGGACGCCCAGCGGACGAAGGCAAAGACGCTGCCTGCGGCGAAGGAAAGCAGGCGGCGCCGGCGATCCAGGACCTGGTCGAGGATCGGTGCGCCGAAGCGGATCCAGCGTTCGGTGGCCTGCTCGACCCAGGTCAGTTCGACCGTGGTTATCCCCGCGCCGGCAGAGCCTTGTCCGCTCGGCGGGATAGCGTCTGGCGCTTGTGCGGAAGCGATGGCGGAGTTCATCGCCGCACCGCGCCTTTCTTCTCCAGGACGCTGGTGTCGATGGGCTTGGCTGGATGCACGATGTTCGCGGTGGCGTCCGAGGTCGAGCGCCGAACGCCTTGGTCGGCCCAGGTCAGCAGGTCCTCGACCGCGTAGACGACGCGCCCGCCAAGCTTGCGGTAGGCGGGTCCCGTGCCATAGCAGCGATGCTTCTCCAGCGTGCGCGCCGAGAGGCCGAGCAGGATCGCGGCATCGGGTGTGCGCAGCAGGGGCTGCGTCGTCTCACTGGGCATCTGCGTCTCCGGGCGTTGGCCCGGCAAGCACGGCGGGCCCGTTCCAATCACGGGCTTCCAATGGCGGCAGATGGCGGGGCCGGAGGAGCGGGCAAAACCGCCACCCGGGAAATGTCGCCCCTAGCCCCGAAGCAGGTCGCGATAGCCCGATGCGGCAAGGTCGCGGGCCTCCGCGACGAGCCGCTGAACCCGCCTGCGCTCGCTGGTCGCCTTCCATGCCAGCGCATCGGTTCCGGCGAGCCAGGGATAGACGAGGCGAAGACCGATCTCACGGTTGCTGGCACCAGCCAGTGATCCGTCGAGGACGTGCAGGAGCAGCGTCAGGCGTTGCCGCTGCAAGGCGCTTGGCCGCATCACGGAAGCCGGCTCGGCCATGCTCAGACCCGCAAATAGACGGCGCGCGGCATCGCACGCGGCGGCGCGGAGCGCATCGCCGAGCGGCGGCAAAAGGATCGCCAGCGGCACGTTCGCCGAGGCCGCGAGGACGCGCCAACGGTGCCGGACGCCGGCGATGTCGAAGACGAGGTGGCGTTCATCGGCGGCGCCATGATCGGCCGCCGGGGCAATTTCGGGAAGCCACGCCGCATCGGCGAAGCCGCCAGGCGCAGGCCCCAGCGAGACGATCGTCGATGCGCACTCGGCGCGCCAGATAGCGGGTACGGATCGCACCGAACGATTCGGATCGAACAGCCGCACCAGTCCCCAACGGCTGGCTTCGTCGTGCGCAAACGATAAGGATCCAGCCGCCGCCGATGCCTCGCGCGCGGCCCAGGCTGCGCGATAGCCGGCATTTCGCCGCAGGAATTCCTGCGCGAAATCGGCCCGGTCGTGCTTGGCAAAAGCGGAGGTACCGGTTGCGGCAAGAGGCGGACAAGTAGCGACTGCGGGCGCTCCGGCTCGGGACTATTCCCGGCCGCGACGCTCGCGAGCCTTGCTCTTCGCTCGAAGGCCCGCGGATTGCAGAGCGTTCTCCCGTTGGTGGGAGAACCGCGCGCGCCGCATCCGCGAGGCGCACAAGACGAAAGGCGCCCCGCCTTCCGGCGGGGCGCCTTGGCCTCGATCAGTCGTTGGCTGAGCGCCGCGGGCGCGACCAGATCAGGCTGTAGGTTTCACCGCCCTCGTCGTCGAACAGGTTCGCGAAGATGGGCTGGTTGAAGCTGGGATCGTCGAGCTTGACCGAGAGATAGTCGCGCTGTTCCGCGGACTTCTTGGTCCAGGCGGCGCCGATTTCCGCGCGGCCGACATAGATCCGGTGGGTGGGTGCGTTGTCGTTCGGACGGTTTTCCTCCGGAACGATCCGGACGCCCTTGGCCTGGACGCTGAGGGTCACGATCGAGCCCTGATATTCCTCGCCGACCTTCTTGAAGCTGCCGATGTTCGCCATTGTATTAATCCTTCATTCTCGGGCCGCCCCATGCGGCCTCGATGGCGTTCGAAGGCCGGGTGCGCATGACGCCGCAGCTTTGCCCGCAGCGAAGCGGAGGACTGCAGGAGCGGACTTTCTTGCCTCGCGAGGAATGGGCGCAGCCCAGGGGAAGAAAGTCCTGGCGACGCAGTTGCGGCTAGTCAGGCGAGGCGAAGCCGCCGCCCGGCCAGATAGCCATATGAGAGGCCTCAGTGGCGGCCGGGGTACGGGACGAAACCGGCGAACCACCTGCGTCATAGGTATCGGCGTGGCATTTCGAGCCGCTAACCCGCGTCCTGGCAGTGCATCCTGGATTCCTGGAAATGCACTTGCAACGAATGCACCCTCCCCGGCTGACGCCCACCGCGCTGATCGGTGTCGCCGAGGCCAGTGCAGCCCCAAACTGCCCATGCAAGGGTCAGCCACGACCCGCTAACCTGCCGGCTATTGCGCCTCCGAAGACGTGGTGGGACCTCTGCCATCGGTGCGTCGCCGGGAACGGTCCATGGCAGTTCGAGAGCGGGCCCCCGCCGAGACGGGGAGTCCGATCGTCAGGCCGAGCCAGCTTTCGGCGCGCGAACGGATGAGGAAACCTTCTCGGAAATCTCCGCGAGCGACGCGGCGAGTCGGTTGAGCTCGGAGCTGTCGGTGGGCGCACAGTCGTAGCGCGTTGTCAGATATTCGCGGCGCTCCGAAAGTCGCGCAAGATGGCTGAGGGTGCGTTGCCTAAGCACCAGCTTTGCGCCCACGGCGCACCTCGACCGCGAGGCGAAATCGTGCTGGAGGCGCCTGACCGCGATGGGGGAATGACCGGTCGCGAGCAGATAGGCATTCAAGTAGAGCTCGATCGCGTGGATGGCGAGAAGCCGATAGGGCGCGCGCGACAGCGGCGCGCGCCGGCGACCGATAGGGAGCAAGGCTTCGGCGGCGCGCCGATACTCATCGGCGAGCGCCAGCACATCGCACGGACTTGCCGTGTCCCCCGGGTATATCGTCTGCCCCTCGATCGACATCCCGGTCAGCCTAAGCGGGGATCGGCAAACACTTCCCTAATGGGTCTATTTGCGGCCTGACGATGCCGGACCTATCGCAGGAACGGATCATATTCGCGGACGATCGCCGAAGGATCGCCGTCATACTCCTTGGCCTCGGCGACGCCGAACTTGCTGCCGTTGATCCGGAACACCACGACGATGGTCATCAGCGTGCGTGCGAGGCTCCATGCGTTTTTCTGGGCGAGGTTCAGCGGCATTTCGAAGCTCCTGTCTCGGAGCGAGGACCGTCCCCGCTCGACAGGCGCCCGAAGTGTCCGGCGCATGGCCGCAATCACCGCGCAGCCGCAGGCAAGCGGCCGCATGCACAGCATAGCGGACCCTTTACGGGTTGATGGCGTCAGGCCGTGCGCCGGGCCAAGGAAGTGCCTCCAAGAGCGGGGACGTGTCCGATGCGGGCAGCGGGCCGACTTGGTGAACAGCCCAATCCGGAAAACGGCAATTGCTGCCGAGAGGGAGCAGTTTCCCGGCTTCGCGACTGGGTCCCGAGGGGATAGCAATGGACTTTTTACGCTCTGCGTGGCATATGATCAGAACGTCAGGACACACTGCGCGATAGCGCGGACCAAAGTGTCGCCCGGCAGCAATGCCGGCGCCGCAAAGGCTCGAAACGAGCCGCCGGTGACCGAACCCGCGACCATATGGCCGCGGGCGAGGTCTCGGTATGCCCCTCCGCCAGAAACCTCGTAAAAAAGTTGGGGCGCGAGGAATGAAACATGAAAAGAAGTTTGCTCAAGCGGCTCCCCGAGGACTTTGGCGAGATCCAGCTGAGACGGAAGCAGCGTCACAAACTGCGTATTCGCGTGCTCGACGAAGTAGACCCGAAGGACACCCGCTGGGCGACCCAGCTACCGCTCGTAAGAGCCAGCGTTCGCGGATTTGGGGGCCTTGGCGGGTTTACCGACAAGGCCGCCATCCGTGGGGACTGGCACGGATTCGAGGTGCTCGGGCGGCCGAAAGTGCGCGACTTCCTAACGGCAATGGCTCCCCTCCTCCGGGCTGGCCTGATTGACCTAAAGGTCGATGGACGCCCGGTCGCGTTGACGCCGGAACCGCCGCGCCCGCGTGCGGTAGCCGTCCGACGCCCCCTCGCCCGGGCGATCAAGCCAGCGGAGCGCAGTGTGGTTCACAAGCGCGAGCGGAGGCTCAAGCTGCGTCGTTGATGCGTTTTTCGAGCGCATGGAGGCCCGCCAGCAATTCCTTGAATGCTGGCGGTACTTCCATGAACATGTCGGCCATGGCTGCGTAATCTCGCGCGAGTGCGTCGCGGATCGCTTCCGACGGCGACAGGCGCAGTGTTTCCAGGACCGCGGTCGCATAGGATGCCGAGGCATCGGCGAACATCAGGCTCTTGTTGCGCACGACCTGCTCAAGCAGTTCGGGCTCTGCGAGCGCGGCGGCGGTAACGCCGGCGCGGTCGAGCATCAGCAGGTCGTAATAATGCCGCGAAAGGCCGTCGCGCAGCTTGCCGTTATGGTGCAGCGCGTGGAGGATCGTCGCCTTCTCCCAGAAGGTCCGCTCCACGCTCAGCGTGTCGACCAGGGTTTCGGCATCGGGCAGCGCGTCGGGGAACTCTTCGGCGACATAGGGCCGGATCGCGCGCGCCTCGTGGGGGTCGGGATCGCCGCGTGCGCCGAATTCGAGCTTGATGCGCGGTTTGATATAGTCGGTACCGGCGTCGCCTCCCCAAGCGCCGCCAGAATTCAGGCCATAGCCCGAGGTGCGCGGATAGTTGAACAGCAGCGTCTGGCGGTCCGCGTCCTCGGGATCGAGTTCGATGGTCCAGCCATCGGTCGTACCGAGCGCGGCTTCGACCGCGCGCGCAAGCGCCGGCATGGCGACGGTCTCGACATAGGCCTGGGCGGCCGCCTTGAGCGCCTTGGTGCGGCGCTGGCGCTCGTTGCCGCTGATCCCCGCCTCCATCGGCGAGGCGACCTTGTCCAGCATTGGCGCGGTACGCCGGATCGTGAGGTCGATATCTTCGGAGAAGCGCTGAATGATGCCATAAGCCTTGGAGAGCGAGGTCCCGCCCTTGAAGGTCATATGGCCGGCAAGGTCTTCCGAGCGGGTCAGGCGCCGGAGGGTCCAGCACACCCAGAAGTCCTTTTCGATGATGACGGGCGTCAGGTTCCGCCTATTTGCGGCCTCGGTGATAAACGCGCGGCGATCAGCGGTGCCCAGCCTTGCGAAGTCATCCATTATGGAGGCTTCCGATCTTGAGGATGACGTCCCCCATCCAGCCGGGCATTGCGGGGCGCGCCTGGAGCAGCTGCTTCATGTCGACATCGTCGACACGCGCCGCCAGGCGCTGAATGACGTCGGCATCGACATGCTTGCGGCCGAGCTGGGCCAATGCCTGCAGCACCGCATTGGCGGTGTCGGATGCCCGGTCGAGGACCGGCGCGCGGCTGTGGCGCAGCGTCAGGCTGCGGCCCCCCGCCTTTCCAACGCGCGTACGGCCGCTGGTCGCATAGCTCGCCCTTGCCGGCACCTGGGTCGATAGCCCGAGCTGGTTCGCGGCAGCGGCACCCGACGGTGCGAGCTTGTCGCCGGTCTGCGCCGCCAGTGCGTCGGCCAGAGCCGCCGGGTCGGGGCTCAAGGCACCAAGCGTGTCATGCAGGCGGGGATAGTCATAAATGCCCCTCCCGATGCGCCGTATTGCATTGGACTGGGCCAAGCGTGAGATAGCCATATCCACCGCGCCGCGGCTGCCGAAGTCGAGGAAGTGCCTGGGCGTGAACACCCAACCGCGTCCCTTGCCGCGGATGCGCTTCATGATTCTATCGGCCATAGCAGACACGGGCTAGCTCCTTTCTTGTTAGATAATAGCGCAGTTATTTCTAACAAGCTACCCACAGCTGAATTAGTGCTAAGGCCCGGAATTAGGCCACCTTCATCGTAGAAGAGCTCATGCGTTCCCCTTCAGCGAAGGCACCTACCCGAGATAGCTGATGCTTAGCGAGGGAGACCTGCCCTCTTACCGCCAGGAGGTAACAGCAGCCCGGGCATGCCCTCAAGGTAAAGCGAGGTAATCAGGAAGCTTGGATAGGTCGAGACTATCGCCGCGCAAGAATTTGGCAGAAGCTTCGGCGGCGGAATGGGGAGACGCGCAGCGTGGCTGACAGTGAGACGATGCAGGCAGAAATAGAGCAGCTCGCAACCAGCGCCGCCGACATGGTCTGGCGTGATGATCAGGCTGCCCGCGACATCGAGGACCCATTCGACATCGCTTTTGCGCGCCGATTCATCGACGAGTCGGTCAATCGCCTCGACAATGCCGACGGGGTAATGCTTCGGGCGCTTCGAGGCGCGTCGCGGAGCGCCGAAGGCACCAATGTCGACGCCTTTCACGGTCTCGTCGAGTTTATGCAGAATGCCGATGACCTTGGCGCGACCGAGGTTCGGATCGCGCTGGACATGTCGAGCGAGCCACGGCGAATGCGCATTGTCCACAATGGCCGCCGCGTTCGCTGCCAGCATGTCCATGGCATGATGCTGCCCTACATTACCGACAAGGAGGACGATGCGGATCAGCGCGGCCGCTTCGGCATCGGGCTGAAGACGCTTCGGCGCTTCTCGACGGACATGGCCGTTCACAGCGCGCCTTACCATTTCGGTAGCGGAACTAATGTCTGGCTGCGCGCCGAAGCGCCACATCCGACAATCCCCGGCTTCTACGACGAGGGCGACACCCTGGTGGTGCTCGATCTGAAAGCAGAGTTCGATGCCGAACGCTTCGCTCGCTGGTTCGCCGAATGGTCCGATGACGGCCTAATCTTCCTTGAGCATGTACGGGCGCTCAGCTGGCACCGCGACGACGAGATCGAAAAGCGGTGCACCGAAGCGCGACCGTGGAAAGCGGTGACTACAGCCGCGATGCCCGATGCCGTCGAGCGGATGGAAAGGCGCAATGTCACCACGGGCAACAAGAAATGGACCGTGTACCGCGCACACGTCCATGTGCCGCCCGACAAGCAGCGTGCCTATAAGCGCACGGGATCTTCGACCCCCATCTCGATCGCGAGTTGCGGCAGCGATGAGCATCATGGGCTGTTCATCGGCTTCCGGACCCGCCTCGCCACGACATTGCCCTTTGCCCTCGATGCGCAGTTCGATCCTAGCGGATCGCGCGAGAGCATCATCGAGAATGGCTGGAATGAGTGGCTGATCGCGCGCTGTGGCGACGTTGCCGCCCTCGCTGCGCGGGCGGCGCTGGTCGATCGTCCCAAGTCCGCCTGGCGGTTCGTGCCGCTTGCGCAAGATCATGTCGGTGACGAAGGCGCTCCTTGGCCGCGCGAAGATTTCGGCGCGTCGTTTGCGCTCAGCCGAACTGCTTTCGGCGATGCCGCCAAGCTGGTCAGCGGCGGTATGTCCGTCCAGCTCTCGGAGACTACGTACGAGACGCTCGAACTTGCGGGTCTGCTCGAGCCGGACGACCTTGCATCGCTGTCGGATGGCCGCAAATCGATCGAGGCGCTCCACCGCGATCCCGATAATCGCTGGCGAAAGGTTGTGGCCGAACTCGACCTTGGCCTGGCAGTCACCCCGGAAATGGTGATCCAGGGCTTCGAACGCGCCGTCTTCGCCGCAAAGCCACCGCCTTGGTGGGCGCTGGCGGCCGAGAAGCTGACGGCATGCCTCGCACCGTCCGCAATTTTCGGCACTGCCTTGTGGTTGAGTGCGGACGGAACCCCTATTCCGTGCCGACCGAAGGACAGCACCGACGCCAAGATCGTCTTCGGCATCGAACTTCCGCCCTTCTCACGCCGATGGAATTTGTTCGATGTTTTGCACGACGCCTATGGTTCGCCAGCGGGCGAGCGCGCGCGTGCATGGCTGGTCGCAAACGCAGCCTATACTATCGGCATAAGCGCGCACGAGGAGTTGCTCGCGTTCGCGGAAAAGTACGCATCCAACCCGCCACGGATCGACGACGACAACCTGCGAGAGATGCGAGAGATGCTCGATCCGCTGTCGCCAAGGGCGGCCGCAGAGATTGGCATTCGGCTGGGCCGGGCGATCTTGATCGATGCGTTCGAATATCTTGGCGGCAAGACAAAGCCGGTCACAGCCCGCCCAGCCGACGTCTACCTTCCGAAGTCGATCGACAAGGATACGCCGAACTGGCCCATGGCCGCGGCTGGGCTGTCCGGGATGCGCTGGGCAGCCAACAGCTATGATGAGCGACTTCGCACGGGGTTGGGCAAGGCGAAGAAGCGTCCGGACGGCACGTCGTCCAGGGGCGCCCGAAAATTCCTGTCGATCCTGGGCGCTGCGTCCTCCCCTCGTTTGATCCCTGGCCAACAGGCCGGCCACATCACGCAGGAACGCCGCGCTGCGATGGTCAAGATTGGTGCGACCTGGGTACCGAACGACCGGCACTCGCCCGACCTCGACATCGTGCTCGACGCGATCACCGGTACTGGACGCCGGCCGCGAAAGGAGCGCCGAGAGCGTGCCGTGGCGCTGGCCAAGGCGATTTCACGTGACTGGGAAGTGAAATATGCTGCGGCGGCGCTGGTGAAGGCCGAGCATACGCCGCGCAGCGTGACCCAGCAGCTCGGCGTTGTGATGGCGGACTGGATTTCCCGGCTTCGCGATGCCGAGTGGATGCCGGTTGGGCGTGAGAAGTTCCGCAAGCCCACGGCGGCGGCGCTCAAGAATGACGATACCCAGGCGCTCTATCGTACGGAGGATTTCGTCAGCGGCCTGTCGGGGAGTGATCTGGACGACAATTTCGCCGAAGCGATCGGGCTGATCTCGAGCGTCAGGACGTCGGATCTGCTCGCCAGCCTTGAAGCGATGCGCGACGGGGAAGAGGCGTTCGAGCTCGCTCGGGTGCGGCTGGCGTACCAGCATTTCAGCAAGTCGCTGTACCGCGTGTCTTGGCCAACTGTCGTGGGCGATGTACCCGTTTCCGAGTTCCGCACACGGTTCGACAAGGGTCGCGGCCTCGTCATCGTGGCAACGATGCAAGGGATGGACTGGCGTCGCCCCCGGCAGGTGCTGCGAGGCAAGCACATCTTTCCGGTGCCGGACCGCTACGTCATCGACAAGGATGCCTATCGCCCGCTGTGGAATCTGCTGAGCATCAACGAGGCCTCGCTCGGCGACTGCAATGCCTATCTTCGAGAACACGCCGCCGATCATGGTGCAGAGGCCGACGACGGCACGTTGATCGAGGTCTATGGCTATATGAACGCCCGGCTCGCCAAGGCAGAGCGATCGGCGCTGGAGTTAGTCCGGCATGTACCCCTCACCTGCATCGGAGGCTGGCGTGCCAAGCGGCCTATCCTGCTGGTTGCTGACCCAGACCTTCGCCAGCAGCTCGCCGACGCACGTCCCGACCGCTTCTTCTGGCGTCCCCCATGCGAACCCTGGGCGATCGGGGACCTCGTCGCGGCCCTCTCCGTCACAATCGTCAACCCCGAGATCAGCCCCGCGCGAGATCAGGTCGCGCGAGAGCGCGGAGAGGATTTCGCGGCGCGGTTCGAGCGCGCTGTCGATCTGCTGTCGGACACGCTCGGGCGCAGGGATGTAGATGCCCGGGCCCGGCTCTCGATCGGCTGGGATCAGCTGCGATCGATTATCCTCTACGTCCATGAAGGCCAGGTACCGATCGACGTGAGCCACGCGGCGCTTGGAACCCCGGTCCGCACCGGCGTCAGAACACATCTTTCGCGCCACCCACTGGAGCTTCACGTCGTAGAAGCGGCGTTCGGCTCTCGCGACGATGTCGGTCGCGCGATCGCGTCGCTGTTCGCCGATAGCGCGCAGCGCAACTGGTCCTTCGATGCGGAATGGGTGCTGGCCTGGCAGCTGGCCGAGCAAGCATCGGTGGTCACGCCGCTACAGTTCAAGGCGGACGATGCGGAGCATGCCGCCAAGATCGCCAGCACCGCGGCGCAAGTTGCGGCCAATACGGGCGGCACCGTGAAGCTTACGTCGCAGACGGCAAATGCGCAGCGCAAGATCGAGGTCCGTGAGCTAAAGACCGTCCAGCCGGGCATCGTCTCGATCAGCGTGCAAACCGGCGGGAAGCCGGGTGAGGTGAAACCCAAAATTCCGGCCAAGCTCAGCAGCACGCCGCGCCCGCCGAGCCCTGCCACGCCGCCACAGACGCCGATCATCAACACCAATTACACGAACACCCAGCTCGAATCCTTCGGATGGGACGTGTTGCAGCATGTCCTGGCGCGCGCCGATGGCGCGGAGCTCATTGATTTCCGCAAACGTCACGGCGTGGGTGCCGACGGTGCGTTCAACTGGAAGGAGTTCGTCGAGCTCAAGGCAACCGGACGGTCCCAGCAGAGCAGCATCCGCCTGCAGCCTTCCGAATACGCTCGGGCCTTTGAACGCGGCAATGACTATATCCTGGCGCTGGTCTACGGGACTGAGGCAGGGCTGCAAACGCGCGTAAAACTGATCTTCGACCCCGTCCGCCGTGCCACCGTGCGCGAGACCGAAGGCGTGATGCTGAGCGGGCTGATCGAAGCCGACGGCATTCATGTCGGCTTGGGAGAAAGCGGCGAAATCATCTGACGGATAAGGCGCCCGCACAGCGGAGTTTCCTCGTTTGGAGCTTACGTCATTTCGTCACCATCACCTCGTTCTCGGATTTTTCGAATATGACTGCATGCTCGAAACCACAGCTGTCCAGATCCTGCTGAGAGTGCACGCTTATGCCCCGACCGACCCGCTTCAGGCGCTTTAGAACGTAAAGGCGTGGCCAGTGGATAATGCTGAGGGGGTCTCGCGCAATCTGTTTAGGCGCCGGGCAATCAAACGGAAAAGCTTGCCATGCTCGCGTGAACCCTTTGGACTCGGGCAGCCATCGCGGGGTCAATCTGACTGCGATGTCCAAATCGCCGAGCACCGCCTTCGAAGAGAGATAGCTTCCGAACACAGATAGCCTTGTGACATCGTACCAAGGGAGAGGATCGTCGTTGATCGCCTCCGCTTCGAGCACGAGCGCTGCAATCAATCGATCGGCGCGCTCACGCTTGACCTGAGGCCGGCCCGGCGTGCCTCTTGGGGCCAACACCACTTCATCGTCCATCGCCGCCGGGCTCCTAGTTCATCGCGGCATAACCGGCCGCGAACCTGCGAGGAAGTGGCGGGCCGACGCGCGTGTCTCGCTCGTTTTTGGATCAGTCGCTCAACATTGCCAATTGCGTGAGCAATCGCGAGATCCGGGCCGAAGGCCAGCAAACAACGCACTCTCGCGAAAGGCCGGCCGGCAGGGCGGCGTGCGCGCGGGCCTGTGGGCCAGCCGCCGCCCTGCCCTCCGGTCGCGCGAGCGTGCCACGCGGTAACAAAGGAATGCGAACCCTGGCGACGCCGCAGGCGCCGCCAGTGCGCGCTCCGCTGATCCCCGCGTTCCAGTCATTAGCTCGCATTGAGATCAGCTAGAGAGGAATGCGAACGCTCAGCTAGTTGCCTGATCCATTAATAGCCAAAATAGCCATGTTCATCAGCGTCCGAACGCGATGCGTGACACTTCTTCGAATTCTTTTGGCGGTTCGTATTGCCTTGTACTGCAACGCGGCTTGCCGCGAGGTGCGAGACGTGGTCGCTATGGACGTGATCGCGCTATACGTGCTTGATCACGCAAAGGGTGCGGAGAGCGCGACGCGGGGGAGTTTACGGATGACGGCGACGCTTGGGATTCTGGTAAGCGGCGACGAGTTGCGGAGCGCCTACGGTCTTCGCTCGAAGCGCGTCGATGAGAAGACCGTCACGGCCGCGTCCACGACTGCGCTGAAGATGAAACGTGAGGCTGAGGAGCACGATGGCTGGGAGGTAGCCAAAGAAAACAAGCGATCCGTGCGCATGCAGCGCCGTAAGCCCGAGGATAGGCAGCTCGAAGACGACGTTTGGAGTTTGTTCTACCGCATGGGCTTCAAGGAGATGAATGCGGACCGGAACCTCATGGTCACCAGCAAGGACGGCTCGTCAAAGCGACAACTCGACGTCTTCGCGAAGGATGACGAGACGGTGTTCATCGTCGAGTGCACCCACTCTCGCGACGGTGGTGCAAAGTCGATCAAGGGCCTGCTGGACAAGATCGAGGCTGTTCGTGAGGATGTCATTGCCGCGGTGAAGGCAAAGTACGGTCGCGACAGCAAGTTGAAGGTCAAGCTGGCGATCGCCACGCGCAATGTGGATATCAGAACCGCGGACCGGGATAGGGCGGCGACCGCGAAGGTGCCGATCATCACCGAGGCGGACCTCGAGTATTTCCAGCGCCTGACTGGCATCCTGAAGGTGGCGGCGCGCTATCAGTTCTTAGGACGATACCTGCGCGAAGAGAAGGTCGAGGGCCTCCGAACGACGTTGCCAGCGACGCGTGGACGCGTCGGTGAAACGACCTTCTACAGTTTCCTCATCTCGCCGCACGACCTGCTCCGCATCGCCTATATCAGCCACATGGGCCGAACGTCGAACGATGATCTCGAGACCTATCAGCGGATGGTAAAGCCCGCCCGTCTTAAGGACATCGGTGCATTCATCGACGAGGGCGGCACCTTCCCGACCAACATCGTCGTAAACATCAAGCGGGAGGGCCTACGGTTCGACGTGAAAGAGAGATACGGCGAGACGGCGACTGGAATGCTAGAGCTACCCGGCCAGTATGGCTGCGCTTGGGTCGTGGACGGGCAGCACAGGCTCTATGGCTACGCCTACGCCGGCCGCGACGCCGACGAGGATCGGTCGGTCGTGTCCGTGCTCGCATACGAGAACCTGCCAGCCCGCTCTGAGATCGAGATGTTCGTCGACATCAACACCAAGCAGGTCAAGGTCGCCCGCAACCTGGTCAACGAGTTGATCTCCAACCTCAACATCGACGACGAGGATCCGCGCAAGCGGCTCGAGGCGATCTGCGCGCGGGCGGTCTTGAACATGGGCTCGGACAAAGCCTCGCCGCTGAAGGACCGGATTCTCACGATCGGCACCGAGAAGACCAACTGGAAGTGCCTGACGCTGACGTCGTTAGTTGACGGGATGGAGGGCAACAACCTCGTCGGAACCGTGCAGCGCCCGTCAGGACGCAACGGTGCGGCGGTCTTGCAACCTGGGCCGCTCGGCCACTTGTCGACGAGCCGGCCGACTTCATCCGCAAATCGCAGCGAAGCCTGCAGCTCTTCTTTTCACTGTTCGCAAACGGGGCGTCTGACCATTGGGAGCTCGGGGACGCAAAGGGCGGCTACTTGTGCACCAATCTAGGTCTGCGTGCATTGCTGGTGTTGCTGCGCAAGCTGATCGGCTTCGTCGAGCGTGACGGCACGCGCGTCGTCTCGATGTCGCCTGAGGAGCTGGTCGAGCTCGTCGAACCCTACGCTCGACCGGTCATCCAGTTCTTCGCCCGCGCCAGCGCGAGCGAGGTCGCTTATTTCCGCAACCGGGGCAGCTCGCTGACGAGCGTTGACCAAAACGCGATGCAGATGATGGCGATCGTCGCATCGGCGAAGCCGGACTTTGATCTTCCAGAGATCAAGGCGTACCTGGACTCGCAGGACGCAGCCGGCACCGAGCAGGCGCGCGACATGATCCTTGAGATTCACAAGATCCTCTACGACGATGTCGTTTCGACCCTGAAGTCGCACTACGGCGAAATCCGCGACGCGTGGTGGATAACCGGTGTCCCCAAGCAGGTCCGGATCGACTGCGACGTCCGCTACAACAACGAGGGCGACACGTCGCGTGACCGTTGGCAGTCCCTCAACCTGATCGATTACTCCCAGATCGTAGTCTACGAGGGCAATTGGGACCTCTTCAAGGACCGCTACAATTTCTACGGCAAGGGCGCGAAGGCAAAGCTTGCGCGATGGATCGGCAGGATCAGCCGCCTTCGCAACATCACGACGCACGTCGAGAAAGGACCGCTCTCGCGTGACGAGGTTGAGTATGTGCGAGACGTGTACGCACTGGTGAAGCGGCACATCGAGGGTGAAGAGCCTGTGGACGGAAAGTCTCAGTTGCTGTTCGACGAAACCGAGGAGCAGCGAGCCGCCGCCTGAGGAGGAAGGGCGTCACTCCTAGGCATTCGATCAGCGCATATGCGTCGATCGATCCAGCCTCCTGCCAATTATGGGGCTTGGGAACGGCACGATCAGCAAGCGCCTGAACCTAAGTTCGCGGTTCTGCGCGGCCGAGTAGTTTAGGACTTTCAGCAGGTCAGATCGAGTAGCTTCCCAGCGGAGGACGCGAAGCTGATTCACGGGCTTGGTGATGCCCGTGCCGCCAAAGATCGCGTCAAGGATGACGAGAGCCAGATCGAAGTAGTGATACGAAAACTGCTCGTCGTTCGGTTTGCGGTCAAACGACACCGCCAGATACTGCGGTTCGGCGCGACTCTTGCGGAGGATGTCGCGGATGTCGTCGTCCTCCTCCAGCTGCCCCTGAATGTCGCTGAAAAACTGGCGCTTTGTGCTTGCCCGGAACTCGCCCCACAACTCCTCGAATGCGACGTCGAAGCGGGATTTGCGGGGCATCCGGACTCAACCGTGCAAACGGCCGGGCCGGCGACACCACGACCTATTTGATGTGCGGTCGCGCGTCATGCGACCTTCGACATGATGCGGTCCACAAGGCTCTTTGCCGCTGAACGGTTGGCTGAGCAGTCATATATCAACGAGAACATTTCTTCATAGAACGCGCGGCGATCAGGGCTGAGCCGGTCAAGCGGCGAGGCGGCGGGTGCGTCGGCGCCGGCTAGCTGCTCAAGCTCGGCGCGTAATTGGGCCACAGTGCCCCGGTCGCTGCCATTGACATCGACGACAAGATCAGGGTCGCCGAGCAGCTTCTCGGCACGCATAAGCGACAGTTCGACGCCGAGCGCCATGCGGTCGCGGCCGGCGGCGTTGAGACCACCTTGGGCGAGCACGGCTAGGCCCTCCCGCGCTGCCGCCTGCTCGAGTTCCAGATCGCGCAGCCGCTTACGGTCGCGTGAGCTGGTGCGGCAGCGGTTGGCGACGTCGCGGCCAAGCGGTGCCAAGTGATTTTTGAGGTTCGCGAGATGCACGTTGCGCTCGAAGTCGTCGCGTCGGCCGTTGGGAATGATCCGCGGGTCGAGGACATGGACCTCACCGACAGTCCACGCGTCGAAGCGCGATTCCGGGAAGACGTCGGCGAGCACGCCGGCCTCGCCGATCTGCACGTCGCCTGCCCGTACCCGCAGTCCACGAACATGCGTCGACGGATGGATGGCACCCTCATAGTCGTGATGCCCGATCCACGCGACGGCGGCGATCCCGCCGTCGATGGAGGGCACTTCGACGAAGGCAACCTCGCGCAGCCTCAGTGGACGGCCGCCATCGATGGGGATCTCGTCGCGGAAGGGTCGCGTGAGTGGCTCGCTTCCATTGATGGTGATTGTCAGATCGCCGAGCGCCACGGTGCCACCGAGTCTCTCGGCTATCGCCGCAGCGTGGGAGAAGGTCGGATCCAGTGGGACCGGCGCGATCTCGGAGAGATAGTCGGCAACGGCTCCCGGTGACATCACCCTGTCGTCGCCTTGGCGCGCCACACCTTCGAGACGCACCTCGAAAAAGGGTTCTCCTGCCTCATCGGCGACGGTGGTCGTCGTGATTGCGTCGATGATCGCCGCGAGGTCGCGCGTGTCGGTCGGGTCGCGTAGCGCGGTGCGCAGGGCTTGGCAGTTCCACGTCATGGTCGAGACGCGTACCTCCCCGGCGGCGCGCGACTGGAAGGTGAGCGATCTGGCGTAGGCGAGCCCCGACAGGCGGCCAACGCCGCGAAATCCGCGTGCCTCGGTCCCCCGTTTGGCGCTGGCACCGACCGAGGTGAGCACCCGTCGGAAGTCGGACGCCGGGACGCCTGCCGCGTCGTCGCGGATCGTCGCGGTTCTAGCGGCAGCGTCCAGCATGATCTCGATCCGCCCCGCCTCAAGGCCGCCCGCCCGGGCCTGGTCGATCGCATCGGCTGCGTTCTGGACATACTCCCGGTAGATCGTGAGCGGATCGACGTACATCGCGGTGGACAGCAGCTCGAGCACGTCCTTACCCACGACCGCCGGGCCGCCCTCGACCACTTCCGACGCCTTCGCCAGACGGACGGGGGCGCTCATGCCGCCTGCCTTGCGCGTGAGGGCTCCGCGACCGTGACGATCGGCTCCTCGTCGGCGTCCAGTCCTGCATCCTCGACGCGTTCGTCTTCGGGCACATTGAGCGCGTGCGCGACTGCGCTCCATTCGGCCTGCTTGCGCCAGATCGACATGAGCTCGTCCTTGGGGCGGGGCATGTAGAACTGGAGGATCGAACGGATACCCGCGTCGTCGGTCAGGCCAGGCAGGGTGTGGTAGTGTCGTGGGTCGCACGACGACAGTAGCGTCTTGAGTTCGTGGCGGCGCTCGGGCGACAGCCGGCTGGCCTCAGCCAGATACTGGTCATATTCGGCCCGGCCGTCGAGCTTGTCGTACCAGTCGCGGTTGAAGATCATGTCGTGGGGCATCATCAGGATCGTCTCGTATTCGGCGACTGTGTCGCCGAAGGCGCGTCGGAAAAAGCTCGGTTCGCCGCTAACGACACCGTGAGTGGCTTGCAGGATGATCTGCATCGAGCGGAGCTCGAAGCGCGACCACTTGTCACCGATGTGTCCGCGGTCCGGCCGATTGGTCGGCTGATAGCGCATCGGGAACGACCAGACGCGGATGTTGAGCTCCTCGTTCAATGTAACGTTGAGGCGCATGCGCTCGAAAAGGTCCGCAGGGTCGTCGTGGAAGTTGTACAGCATGTAGTTCGAAAGTTCGGTGAGACCGTGCTCGTGGGCATAGCGAACGGCCTGCTCGTACGGCTTGCGGACCCCCAGATGGTCGAATGCGATGCGTAACGGCTTCAGGCAGATGGTCGCGAGCTCACGCAGATACATCGGGTCCTTGCACAGGATGCGCGCATCGACGCCTTGGTTGAAGTCGACCCGACGCTGGACCGGCACGCGGGACCCAGGCCGTGTCAGCTTGGCGCCCGGCGTGAAGCCGAGGTCGCGGATCTCGGCGATGATGTCCTTGAACCGCGGGCTTGCGACGACATTGTTGTCCATGAGGATCAGGTCCTTCTTGGGACCGTACAATTCGTCGATGGAGCGAACGATGTCGGTGAGCGACTCCACGTCGCGTTGCATCCCCTCCAGTTTGGGTACACCGCAGAAGTGGCACTTTCGGATGCAGCCTCGCGACGTGTAGGCGAAGTAAGCGTCGCGCACTGGATATTCGTAATCGATCTGCGACAGGATGCTATAGTCGGGGACCAGGTCCTCGATCGCCGTGTTGCTGTAGTCGTCGGAGTAGAGTTCCTCAGAGAAATCGTCGAGCTGCAGCGCTTTCGCAGGTGGGCCAGTGAGCAGCCCTTTGATGAAGCGCACGCCCTGCCAGCGGCGCTCCTCGAGGAAGCGCTCGTGCATGAGCGACGCGGCGATGCCACCCACGAAGACCTTGTCGGCCTGCCCGTTCGCGACCTTCAGCGCGTAGTCGATGCTCGTGGAAATCTTCGGGTACTCGAACGAGAACAGGGTCGTGACGTAAATCCGGTCCCACGCCTGCGACAGAACCGACGGATCCTCGCCCTTCACGAACGTGACGTGGTCGTTTTTGCCGTTCGGCCCGTGATACTGGGCGATCTTCATCAGTCCGAGCGGAGGGTACTTATTTTTGTAGCCGGGCTCGATAAGCAGGATGCGCTTGCCGGCCATCAGGCGACCGCCCGCATGGTCTGCTGGACGCGGATGCCTCGCAGCAGCGCCACGGCCGCCGTCACGCCGCCCTCGCCGCCAAGCCCCTTGAACGGACCGTCCGACGACCAGTCGACATCGGCAGCGAGATCGGAGAGATGCGAGATCATAAGGTCGCGGGTGAGCGCGCACCCACTCTCGCGCCACATGTCGGCGGCGATGTCCATTAGTGCGTACACGCCCACCCCCTTAGCGAGCAGCGATCCCCGAGGTCTTGCCCAGTCATCCCGCATTGCGATGGACACTGCGATCCAAAAGTCGAGCACGACCCGCGCCGCTTCCTCGACCGAGCGTTGTTTCAAAATTGCAGACCTGTTTAGAAAGCGGCGGACCGCCTTCTGCAGCGTGCGCAGCGACGCCTTCCGCGTCATGCCGGAGACCTTGTTGCCACCAACGTCCAACTGGCCACACCACGGAGATGCCGGGTCGTTGGAGAGGCATAGCGCAATGAACAGCTCAGGTCGGTCGTTCGCCAGGTCCTCGCACAGGCGCGCGTCGTGGAAGTCTAGCAGGCTTCGACTAAGGCCCTTGGCCTTGCGGTTAATGACCGAGAAAACCGCCATTTCCTCCTCAATGGTGAGCCCGAGGAAGCACATGAATGGCAATTCGATGTCGAGGTCGGCGAGGTGGCCGAGGCGATGCTGGCAGTCGACCTGCGCCATTACTGGCCCGGCAGTGGGATCTATCGTGAGGCGCGTAGCGCCCGCGCTCTCCGCGAGGGCCCAAGAGGGGCGATCCGTTGCGCGAAGGTTGAACGTCAGTGGTATTGTGGTGCTTCCCGCCTCCCGGATGTAGCGGCGGAAATCCAGGCTGTGGCCGGAGTTGAAGCGGCGTTGATAGCCTTCACCGCTCCGCTCGTCGAGCACGTCGGGGAAGCTGATCGAATGCAGAACCGATGCTGGCGCGAAGCCCAGGAGCACGCGGCGATCACCTGACCGGCCGCTGCTGCAGATGATTTCGATCGGCTGCACATGCTTCCCCTGCATCGTGACGCTGCGCGATTTGCATCGTAGGGATGCAGGTAGCGCACCGCCTCATCTCGATCTAGGGGGAACATGTCAACCGCGCCCTGCAGGATACAATGCATTTATCCAAGCAATGTTCGACGCCGGACGGCGCGGCACAACACATCGGTTGAGAGCCAGTACTCCGGGACGAGAAGCTAGGCAGTATCAAGTATGATGAATACGAAATTCGGCCAGCCGATCTTGAGCGCGTGCGTTGGGCCGGCCACCAACATGTAGGATTGCGGAGCAGCAGCAAGGAGTTCATCAAGTCATTCAGCAGGGAGGCGGAAAAAGGGTGGCTGCAAAGACGAGCAGCGGACGAGAACCCCGAAGGGACCGACCGGCGCGGCGAAACCAGGGCGATGTCAAACGGAGACCGGCATGATATTTCCCGAGATCGCCCCTAGCAGGAGCGACTTTCAGCGCCAGATTGTAGAGGCGCTGTCATCCGACAAGGCGCGGCTCTTTATTGACGCGAGCGTGCTCATCCATTGCTACGAGATGAGCCGGAGCGCATGCGAGGAACTCCTTACTGCCTTGGATGGATTCGGCGACAGGGTACGTGTGCCCATCTGGGCCGCTAAGGAGACCTGGGACCACACACGCGGCCTGCCGTCGCGTCAGCCGCTCAAGAAGATTTCAACCAACGTCACAAAGGCAATAGGTCACTTCAGGAGCGACAGCCTGCGTTATGTGGACGAGCGCACGTTCGACGACATGTCGGCGGAGCAGTTCACGACGGAAGTCGATTCACTGATTGCTGCAGCGGACGCGCTCACGCGGCGAACCGAGCGTCTGGAGCCGGCGCATGATGATGCCAACGCTCGCCTGCTGCCCTTTATCGCGAGTCACTCAGTGTCATCCGACATGCCGATGATCTACGACGAGGTTACCCGCACGGGCGAGCAACGCTATGCTCACGAGGTACCGCCGGGATTTAGAGATGGCGGCACCAAGGAACCTAGCGGCGATGACGATGTAGAAGGCGCCCCGGCGCAACTGAAGGGCAAGAAACGTAACCGCTTCGGTGACCTGATCATGTGGCTCGAGTCGCTGCAGGATTGTAAGACACACGCCTGCGAGCACCTTGTTGTGCTTACTCGGGACAACACGAAGGGCGACTGGGTCTACAACCCCCGGCTAGTCATGGATGACGAAGGGCGCACGGTTAACAACGGCGGACTGCTGACCCTACCTCTACCGCTTCTCACCCAAGAGGCGCGGCAGCGCTGCGAAACCCTACAGAGCGTCCACGTAATCTCACTCGAGATGTTTACGCAGATCGTGCGAGCCAGCTTCGGAGGTCGGGTCTCGAATCTTATTCGCGCGCTGCAGGCAGGAACTGCGACACGACGACCGGCTCGTCCTGCCGAGCGGCCCCATCGCAATCCGCCGGACGGCCAGACTGCGGCCGCCGTTGCATTCGGGTCCGGCGACATGATGTTCGAGCCAAGCGACGATCAAGCGGGCACCCCCACTTGGCAGCATATTGCGGATCTACGCGCGGAGGGATGGACTGCAAAGAATGAAGCGGCGACGGCGCTCGCGGAGATTTTGCCTCAGGCCAGCGCAGACGAGGCCAAGCAAATCGGCCGTGGCATCGTAGCCGCCACCAACGAGGACGCACTTGGACCGCTCGAGCTAGCCGAGGAACTCCTGGCCGACCCGGACGCCAGCGCCGAAGTGCGCGCCAACTTGCTAGTCGGCATGCTCGCCGAAACCTATTTTGGCGAGGAGGGCGAGCCGAAGAAGCCGCGTGCCCACCCGGAGATTACGGCCAGCTTGTTTGCACACGCCAGCGACGCGGACACTCGTCGGGCATATGAGGTTACCGTTGGAGCCCCGCTTGAGCCGTTGCGCCGCGCGTACTTCGCGCTGCCCGGCGAAGAGCTTCGCAAGCTGCGCATTGAGGTGCAGCTGTCCGGCAGCACTCTGCAGGGCTTGCAGATCGAGGGTCGCGAAGTGCTGGAGCAGGACGCGCCGGGATCGCGCCAGATAGTGACAGGCGGGCGTGGCGCATCCATGGGTATTATCGACCTTGTGAAGGCGGTCGCCGATGCGTTCGTCGTGCCGGTCGACATGCTCGAGGTCGACGGACCGACTAATTACGACGTAGATCTGCCGGAGCGTCTGGGCTTCGTAGACTGGGGACCAGAAACAGGGGAGCAGCTCAGGTGACGACGCAACCGGTCAATCCCGATGACGTGATGGTTGGCTCCTATTCGCTAGAGAGCCTGACTACCGGGATGTACGAGCATCCCCTGCACTGCGTGCGCGAGTACGTGCAGAACGGCTTCGATGCCGTGCGCGCCGCGCGAGCGGAGAATGTGCTCGCCGCTGACGCGGGCTTGGTGACTATATCGATAAGCGGCACGGCGAAACGGCAGACGCTCACCATAGAGGATAACGGCACCGGCATCCCGGCTGATAGCGCAATCGGTGCACTCGTGTCCGTGGGCGCGAGCAGAAAGCGGTCTAATCTCAACGCTGGCTTCCGCGGGATCGGGCGACTGGCCGGCGTCGCCTACTGTACAACCCTGCGTTTTATCACCACCGTCAGAGGCGAGGCGACGGCGACCGTGGTCGAGTTCGATTGCGGTCGCATGCGCGGGTATATGAAACCCAGCGCCGAGACACAGGATGTCCGCACGGTCATTCAAGCCTGCGTGACCACGAGTGTAACCGCTGCCACCGCAGCGTCGCACGGCACGAAAGTTGAAATGATCGGTCTGACCGGCGTTGGCGTGGAGTTCGCCGAGATTGGCAAGCTAGTACCCTACTTGCGGCAGGTCTGCCCGACCGACTTCTCAGATCGATTCACCTTTGCCGATCGCATCCGCAGCTACGCGGAGGGGATGGGCCACCCGATACCCATTGTCGAGGTCGAGACGCGCTACAAGCGCGAGAAGACCCAGATCCTTAAGGCCTATGACGACGTCGCGCCGACCGCAAAGTCGCGATCCACCGTCGCCAACGTCGAAACGGTGGGCTCCTCGGAACTCGGGTGGTTCGGCTGGATAGGCAAGTCGAACTTCAAAGGCGAACTCACCGATGGCAACGTCGCCGGCGTCCGGTTCCGGGTGAAGAACATCCAGATCGACGGCTCCGACCTAATCGAGTCACTTGCGGCCGAACTGACCGCTGGCGGGACAGAGGGGCGCCTGCAGCGATACGCAATCGGCGAGGTCTATATTACCAGTCCGGGCGTCGTGCCCAATGCGCGACGTGACGGGTTTGAGGACAGCCAAGCGTGGCGCCTAATCCGTGCAGATATAAAGACGAAGGTCGCCAAGCGCGTGATTACGCTTATCCGTGAGGCATCGACCAGCCGACCCAAGATCAAGGCGATCGGTGTCGAGATTACGAATCTAAAGCGGAAGCTCGAGGTCGATTACATCGCGCCGGCCGATGCCGACGCGATTGCCAAGCTGCTTGACGGCCTCCTGACGCGTCTCAATCCACAGAAGCTTACCGGTGGCGAGCCCGATGAGATCGGCAAATATGTTAGCCAGGTGAAGGGCCTAAAGGAAAAGCTACAGGAGCTGCGCTCGAAGCCGGCCCCGGCAGCGGATGACGGCGACAATGACGAAGGTACTGGTGGCGATGATAGCGGATCGGGAGACGGCGGCGTTGGTCAGGACGACGAAGGAGGGAGCGCCGGCGAGCCAGATGACGCACCGGAGGAAGGGGGCTCATGGAATGCGGATGAGGTCTTGCCAGTGCTGCGCGAGGTGATGATCCAAGAGCTCGGTGCTGAGGAGACCGAACGACTGTTCGAATTAGCCTATGAGCATCTTGATGCCTCATGACCTCCGGTTTGGAAGTGCGCGTGGTCTGCAGACCGCGGAACCTCGGTTGTCGTGGTCAAGCGTTAGTCCGGTGGACGGACTTCAATGCGGAAACCCGACACAGCTTAAGCGTATTTGATCATCCACGCCATGCCATGCCAGCGTAAAAGTTCTCGATGTCCTTGCCCTGATTCGGTAAGCAATTGCTAGTGCGCCACGCAGAAATGCCGCTGGACGAGCGTCCGCTTGAAGTGAGCCGTGCAGGCGTCCGAACGACCGAATTGGGACGCGAAGCCGCCGGGCGGCTACGGTTTGAACTGTGCACGAAGGTCATTCAGACGCTGAATTGACAGTGCCTCCACGATGTCGCGTAATCGCCTTACGGAAGCTGCGAGCGTGTCGAGATCATCGGAACTGATTTCATAACTCGGCGAGTAGCGCGCCTCGACATAGGCGCGCTTGAGCAATTCGAATCGGCGACGATCGCTACGGCTATCGCGCGGCCACGCTTCCACCAGCCGAGAGTCTTGATCCTCGGCAAGCGAGCGCAGGAATTTGATGTTGTGCGAGCGCGGAAAGTAGAGCGTGCGGGCCAGCAAGTAGCAGATGTAGGCGCGCTCGGTTGCTTGATGTAATGTGAAAACAGCGTCCTTTGCCTCGCCGCGCCTGCGGTAATGCTCTGCACCATCGATCGCGCTGTCTATCCGGCCTAGCCAATGATCAAAATATCCGCGGGCCATCTCATATGCATCAGCCGGAGTTAGCGGCTTGGGTGCGGTCAGCGCATGCTGGGGCAACTCATAAAGCGCCACCCCATCGCGGACGATGTCGACCCAGAAATACTCGCCGCGCTTGAGCGCGGTGTTCACCTCGTCGAGCGTATGAACGATGATGTTGACCGGCCGCTGCACTGCCGGATCGTGGAGGATCTTGTCCTCGGCGATGTACCAGTAGCCCGCAACGTCGGTCAGATCCTCGTGGCTGACGATCACCAGCAGATCGAAGTCGGACTGGTAGCCGTTCTCGGGCTCATCGACCCAATCATCTCTTGCGTAGCTGCCGAACAGGATGATCTTGAGGATCTTGCCGTTCTTCTTCCACGGCTGCGTAGAGGTCGAGATGGCCTGCGCGAATTCCGCCATCAGCGTGTCGCGCACGCGGGCAAGCTCAGCCTGCTGGACATCCGGGAGGTGGTCGAGATCGACACGCATGGTCATTTCCTAGCTGTGGCTGGCCGTATCCTCAATGTTCCTGCTCGTCGTCTTGGAATCGCATCAGGTGGACCATAGCGGAGGCGAGGAGGCGCTCGACTTCGGAAACGGCGATGTCGAGCTCGGCGGCGATCTGAAAATAGTCGAGGTCGCAGTAGCGTGCGCGACAAAATACCTGCCATTCGGGGTCGGGCATTGCGTCCATCGCAAGACGCAACCTTCTAAGCTCGCGGTTCATGATCATTCTCCATCGCATTTCGGCCGAAGCCGGGGGAGAGACGGTGCGGGCCCGCGACGGGAGGCGGGGTGCACCCGCGGGGCCGGAACGGAGTGGAGGACGCGGTCGCAGACCGCGTTGCGGCCCGCCGGCGCGGGCCCAGGCCCGGCTCGCCCGGCTTCGGCTGGGTTGGAGGCGGCGATCATCGCTGCCTGTGGTCGATGACCGCGATGCCGGCGCTGCGAGCCTTGTCGAACAGGTTGTCCTGGATGCCCCCGCCCGGGAAGATAATGATGCCACGTGGCATGCAGGCGATCACACGGTCATTGCGTTTGAACGGTGCGGATGCCCGGTTGTGCTTCACGAAGTCGGGCTTGAAAGGCACCTGCGGAATCTTGCGCTCGGATGCCCAGAGTGAAGCGATGTGCTCGGCTCCCTTGCTCGAACCGCCATGGATCAGGACCATGTTCGGGTGGCGACCGTGGACCTTGTCCAGCACCTGCCAGATCGTGCGGTGGTCCATATAATCGGTGCCGCCGCTCACATAGATTCGCTCGCCGGGCGGAACGAGTAGTTGCGCGTCGGTCCAGCGCCGATCGTTCACGAATTCCCGGCTTTCGATCACGGACGCGGTCATCGCGGTCCGATTGAGCACCGACCCGCTCTTGGGCAGCCAGGGTTTGCGGAAGTAGTGACGAAACTGCTCGGCGAACGCTTCGCGATAGGCCTCCATGGCATCGCGGCGTTCGATCATCGATCGGCCCTCGGCGATCAGCGTTTCCAGCTCGACCGACTTGACCTCGGAGCCGTCCTGCTCGCGCTGCAGCCGCTTCTGCGCCAGTTCGTTGGAGTCCAGCTGGCGGTCGGCCCGCTCGGTCGCGCGGTGAAAGACATTGGTAAAACCCCAAAGGAGTTCCTCGAGTTCGGGCTCAAGGCGGGTATCTGCCAGGCTGGCGCCCATCGCATCGAAGGTGTCGGCTGCCGCTGCCTCGACCAGGCGACCCTCGGGGAGCGGCCTCGGATCGAGATCATCGTCGAATGGCCGCCGGCCAAAGAGCTCCAGTTCCTCCAGCAAATGGGCGAATTGCGATCCGCCCTCGCCTGTCACGTCGTGTACGTCGTCCATCCGAGTTGCTCCAAGCTGCGGCCGCGTCCTTGCGGCCTTCCTGGCGACAAGAGGCGGCGGCGCCCGCGCCCGCGCATCGCCGAGCGCAGCGACCGGCAACGCCGGCGGCGGCCGAAGCGCAGCGGAGGACCCGGGAGCGCGGCTATTTTGCTTCGCGATGCAAAGCGGGCGCTCAGCCCGCGGCGGAAAATAGCCGCGCGGACGGGTTGCGCTGGCGCGGACGCTGCCGACCCGTCGCCCTCTGGGAAGGCGCATGGCGCGGACTCTCGTCAGCGGAGTTAAGGCAGCGACGAACCGCGATTTCAGGATCGGGGACGATCTTCGGGCAATATCTGTGCGAGGAGCCGCGCGCGCACCGCGTCCAGACCCAACGCGCGAAGATCCGAGTTGAGATCGCCTAGTTCGGAATCGAGTGGGCAGACATGGACCCCGTGCAGTCTGGCGCGACCCGTCAGCGTGGCAAATGCGTTGCGCCCGGCGGGGTCGGCCTCGCGGGCGACATAGAGCCGTCGAAGAATCGGCGGAAATTCCAGGGCAGCGAGATGCGCCGACGACAGCGCTGCAATCGCCGGCAGTGTTGGGACTGCGGCGTAAAGCGATAGAGTCGATTCGATACCCTCGCCGGCGGCCATGATCGGAGCGGAAATCCCGAAACGGACGCCATGGCCGAGGAGATGGCCCATGGCTCGACGCGGATAGGCGACGGGCGCCTTGTCCGATCCGTGCGGGGTCAACCAGGTGCGATGCGCACCGGTGACATTGCCGACGATGTCGGTCACCGCGGCGATCATCGCTGGCATGGCCGACGGAACCTCACCTTGGTCGTCGATCGAGCGACGGTACCAGCATCGTGGGTGGAAATGCAGGGCATCCAGTCCCGGCATTGGCGGAATGCCGCGACCGCGCAGATAGGTTTCGACCTGCGTGCCACTGATCGACTTGCAAATCGCCAGCAGGCGCCGAGCTGCTCCAGGCGATCCCGTCGGAACATTGGGGGTCGCCCCAGTACCTGCGGAGACCGGAGGCTCGGGCAGGCTGAGAAAGCGCCGCGCCTCGGCCAAGGCTTCGGCGAGCGTTCCGGTCAGCGTCGATGCGCGGATGATGTCGAGCAGGTCGCCATGTTCGCCCGACTCCGCGTCGGTCCATTTGCCCGCCCGACCGGTTCCGTCGGGACTATCGCGGAGGCGAACATAGAGGCTGCGACCCGGCGTGTTGCGAACATCGCCGACCTGCCAGTAATTGCCTTCGCGGCGTCCGTTGGAGAGATAGCGCCGGCATAACCGTTCGGCCTGGCCGGCCAGATCGCGCGCGATCGCGCTTGCAGGATGCTCCATCGCCCGTCTCCCGCTCAGGCCGCGCCGGCAGTGCGCGCCTCGACCCGCGAGACCGGAAAGCGTTCGAACAGCCTGGCCAGAATCGTCGGGCCGTCGGCGCCGGTCGGCACGAACAGCCGAAGCTTCCACGACACGATCTCGGACATCAGGCCCATCGCCTTGAGGCGCTCGACGCCGAGGTCGTTGAAGCCGGTCAGCTCGATGCGGTGCAGGTGCATCGCGAGCACGCGCTGGAGCCGCTGGCCTTCGGCGAGGTGAAGCGCAGCCTCACCCGCCATCAGCATCTGCCATGCCTGGTCCGGCGTGATGGCCGGCGCGTCAGCGCCGAGCGTGGCGGCGACCCATGCCGGCGGCACGCGGCGGCCGACGATCCGCTCACCGGCATCGGTCTGGAGCCGATAGACCCGCGTGGATTCGCCGGGGAGCCGCCGCCAGATCGGAAGCAACAGCCCCGCGACGACATGCATCTCGGTGGTTTCGAACTCCGGCACCTCGGCGCATTCGGCCTCCCAGGCGAGGCTGAACCGCGCGCAGTCGGCGGCTCGCCAGAACGTCTCGGCCAGCGCGTTGAGCGGCATCGCCGGACTCTCCATCGGCTTGATCAGGCGGATGCGTTCCTCGACCCCGCCATCCTCGAGCAACATGCTGCGTGCTCGCATGCGGACGGCCCCGCGCCCGGAACGCTCGTTGACGAGCAGGATCGCGTCGGGTTCCCGCCCCATCGCCAGCGCTTGCTCCAGGCCAAGCGGATGATTGCGGTCCTTGCGCGCGATGGTGAGCAGTTCGGTCTCGGCGCCGGTGCCCGGATGCACGTAGATCGTGCGGCGCCCGGAGACGGTGAAGCTCTCGGCCGACAGGGTCTCGAGTCCGGTCTCATAGGTGCCCGACGCCACCGCGCCCTCGATCCGCCGTTCGAGCAGCGCTTCGAACGCATCGAACACGATCCGCTGCATCGCGATCGTGAGCGCGAGCATGCGGTTGAGGAAGGTGGTGATCGGCGGCAGCTCGTCGCGCAGGCCATTGTCATCGCCGAGCTCAAGACCGGTCGCCGCCTCGAAATCGTCGAGCGAGCAGCCCTCGATCTTGCCGCGAAAGATCAGGCCATAGAGCTGGCGGAGTGCATCGCGCGCGTATGCGGATTCGAGATTGTCCTCGGGCCGGAACATGTTCTGCCCGCCAGTCTGGCGCTGCCCGCGCGTGATCGCGCCGAGCGTGTCGAGGCGGCGGGCGATGGTCGAGATGAAGCGCTTCTGCGCGCGGACGTCAGTGGTCACCGGCCGGAAGCGCGGCGGCTGCTTCTGGTTGGTGCGATTGGTTCGCCCGAACCCCTGGATGGCGGTGTCTGCCTTCCAGCCCGCCTCCAGCAGATAGTGGACGCGCAGCCGCTGGTTCGCGGCGCCCAGATCGGCATGGTAGGAGCGGCCGGTGCCGCCCGCCTCGGAGAAGACGAGGATGGGCTTGCGGTCGTCCACGAAGGCCTGCGCCTCGGCGAGGTTGGATGCACCGGGCCGGGTCTCGACCGCAAAGCGTGTTGAACCGTCCGCGCGCTGACGGGGAACGATGCGGCGCCCGCGACCGGTGACCTCGGCCACGCGGTCGGGGCCGAAATGCTGGACGATTTGATCGAGCGCACCGGGGACCGCGGGCAAGGCGGCGAGCCGCTCGATCATCGCCTGGCGACGAGCGACCGCGTCGCGGGACTCGACGATATTGCCGTCGTGCATGACCGGGCGCGAGCAGAGGTTGCCCGAGCTGTCGGTGAACGGCTCGTAGAGCTGGACCGGGAAACTGTTGGCGAGATAGTCGAGCACATATTCGCGCGGCGTGATGTCGACATCGACATCGGCCCATTGCTCGGTCGGGATCTCGGCCAGCCGCCGCTCCATCAGCGCTTCGCCCGTTGAGACGATCTGCACGACCGGGCTCGCCCCGCTGCCCAGGTCGTGCTCCATGCTGGCGATGACACTCGGCGTCTGCATCGCAGTGATCAGATGATTGAAGAAGCGCTGCTTTGCGCTCTCGAACGCGGAGCGCGCGGCGGACTTGGCCTGGCGGTTGAGCGTGCCTTCAACGCCCGTCACGTTCGCGGCCCTGAGCGCAGCGTCGAGATTGTTGTGTATGACCTGGAACGCCCCTGCATAGGCGTCATAGATGCGCTGCTGTTCGGGCGTGAGCGCGTGCTCCAGCAGCTCATATTCGACCCCGTCGAACGACAGCGAGCGTGCCGAATAGAGGCCGAGCGCCTTCAGGTCGCGCGCCACGACCTCCATCGCCGCGACCCCGCCCTCTTCGATCGCGGAAACGAAGTCGGTCCTGGTCGCGAACGGAAAATCCTCGCCCAGCCACAGGCCGAGCCGCTCGGCATAGGCAAGATTCTGGACGGTGGTGGCCCCCGTCGCAGAGACGTAGATAATGCGGGCATTGGGCAGCGCGTGTTGCAGGCGCAGGCCGGCGCGGCCCTGTTGTGAGGCGGCCTGCTCCCCACGCTCGGTCTTGCCGCCGGCCGCGTTCGCCATGGCATGCGCCTCGTCGAACACGATCACGCCATCGAAATCGGCCCCAAGAAAATCGACGATCTGCTGGACACGGCTCGCCTTGCCGCCGCGCTCCTCGCTGCGCAGCGTTGCATAGGTCGTGAACAATATGCCGTCGCCCAGATGGATCGGTGTGCCCTGGCGGAAGCGCGACAGCGGCGTCACCCGAAGCGGCTCCTGATCGAGCGCGCGCCAGTCGCGCTGCGCATCCTCGAGCAGCTTGTCCGAGAGCGAGATCCACAGCGCGCGCCGGCGACCCTGCAGCCAATTGTCGAGGATGATGCCCGCGACCTCACGGCCCTTGCCCGCGCCGGTGCCATCGCCGCAGAACCAGCCGCGGCGAAAGCGGATCGCGGCCTCGCTGTCTTCGCCGACCGCGCTCAGCGCGTCGAAACTGGCATCGACGATCCACGACCCGGCGAGGAAGCCGGCATGCGCCTGGCCCGCATAGATGATCGATTCTAGCTGGGCATCGGAGAGAATTCCCTCCTCGATCAACCGCCGCGGCAGCACCGGGCGGTAGTCGGGCCGGGGTGGCGCGACCGACGCCATCGCGGCCGACTGAACCAGCATCGTCGGGTGTGGGCGGGCACCGGGTATGCGGATCGATTGAAGCTCGAACGGTTCATAGATCGAAGTCGAAAGGCGCGCGCCTTCAGCTGGCTTCCAGTCAATCGCAGCATAATCGAGCGGCGCTGCGTCGGTCGGCGTAGGATCGACTGCTGTGTTCACGACGGAAACGGAAGCGCGTCGCATCACGACGGCATTCACAGATGGTGGCGGCGGTGCCGACGGCATGGGCGCGCGGGGCGGAACCGAGGTCCGCACCCAGTCGAGCAACGTAACGAGGTCCGGCGCCTTGCCGTGATCGGGCGCGAATGCGTCCTGGCGGTCTGCGGGCACGCGGTCGATGACCGTCAGGCGGGTCTCGGTGGTTGTGCCGTGGCGCGCATAGACGCGCCCATCGACCGAAGCGGTGAACACGACGCGGCCGCCTTCCTGAAGCGCGATGAACGCGTCGCGCCACGTCGGCGCCTCGGGCGCGCAGCCCGCGCCGGTGATCGCGACCAGCCTGCCGCCGGGTCGCAACCGGGCAAGCGCCGACGCGATATGCCGAAGCGCCGTTCCGGGCATGCGCCGGTCGATCCCCGCCATTGCCGAGAAAGGCGGGTTCATGAGCACGATGTCGGGGACAAGGTCGGGCGCAAGGCGATCGTCGATCTGCGCGGCATCGTGGCGTGTGACGCTCGCGCCGGGGTAGAGCCGTTCGAGCAATGCCGCCCGGGCCGGGGCAAGTTCATTGAGGATCACCGCTCCTCCGAACAGCTGCGCCGCGACCGCGAGCATGCCGGTCCCGGCAGAAGGTTCGAGAACGGTCTCGCCCGCGCCGATCTGTGCGGCGATCGCCGCCACCAGCGCGAAGGCGGGCGGGGTCGAGAATTGCTGCATCGCCTGCCCCGCCCCCGACCGGCGCGTGTGCGTCGGCGCGAGCGCGGCGATGCGTTCGACGAGGCGTAGCCAGGCTTGAGGGTCGGACGACGACCGAACGATGGCTGGTCCGTGCCGGCGGAGGAACAGGATTTCGGCTGCCTCGCAGGCGTCATAGGCCTGCTTCCAGTCCCAGCCACCATCGGCATCGCTCGCGCCAAACGCGGTCACCATCGCCGCGCGAAGGGTCGCCGCGTCGATCCGGGCGCCGCGTTCAAGGATCGGCAACAGGTCGAGCGCGGTACGATGAAGGCCATCGGCAACCGCATTGGCGGGATCAGGGCAAGTCGAGGAAGCGGGCGCGCCGAGCGACGCCCCACCGAGGATCGGCAGGTTCATGGCAAGTCTCCAGAAGATCGAAGGGAAGAGGAGCGGGACGCCATGGCGCCCCGCCCCAATCGGTCACTCGGCCGCGATCGCCATCGGCTCTTCGTCGCCGGACACATCCGGTTCGGCGAGGAAGGCAGGCAGCTCGCTCGTCGCCGGGGCCTCGAGCAGGTCGGCCTGGGCAGGCAGCTCGGGCGTGCGCAGCGGCTCGGGCAACCAGCCCGCGCCGTCCATCAGCCGTTCAGCCTCGCGGGCCATGTCCGGCTTCTTCAGATGGTCGATCAGCGCCGCGGTCTCGCCGCCCTTGCCCTCGGTCACCGCGTCGATGATGCGTGCCTTGGTCACCTTGCCGAAGAAATTGTCGGCAGTGGGCTTCCAGCCAGAAGCGACCATGTCGAGCCCGACCGCGCGGGCAAGGACATGGCTGTGCACCAGCCGGCGCTCGACGGTGTGCGCCGAGATGCGCCCATTGTCGTACTTCGGCGCCACTTCGTAGAGCGCGTTCACCGAGTAAGCGGCGCAGTGCGCGAAGAGCTCGGCCTGCTCGTTGGCGTCGAGCATTTGAAGCGCGTCCCACAGATCGCGGTCGGATTCGGGCAAGCGCTCCTTCCACATCGCATGCCGGGCCTCGATCGCGACGGCGGCGGGACTGTCCTTCATGCCGCTGGGCTGGAAGCCAAATCCGACCTTGGTCAGGGTGACCATCAGGCAGCTTTCGGCGCGACCGTAATAGAATGTGGCAAGCACGAGATTGTGCAGCACCGCCGCGAAAGCCACTTGGGGATTGCCGGCAATCGCATCCTGGAGCGCAAGCGTGCGCTCGGCCGTCAGTTCGGAGATGAGGCGGTCAGGCAGCGGCTTGATCCCCTCGTCCTCCTCTTCGGTCTGCACCTCGTCCTCGCCGGATTCGGGAGCGAGGCCCGGCTGACGGTGATCGCCATCGACACCGTCTTCCCGCTGCGCGCCCTCGCCCTCACCATGAGGCTCGGACTCGACGACCGGCTCGTCCTCGGCGCGAACCCAGCCGGGATCGACCGACAATTCACCGTTCCGCTCGATCGTGACGAAGACGCCCGCCATCGCCATCTCGGCGGGATCATAATTCCAGCTGCCACCGGCGAGCTCCGCGATCCGCTCGTCGAGCGCATTCACCCGGGCATCGATTTCGTCCGGGATCTCGTCGGCACCGCTCCATTCATTCTCGAGCGCCTCGGCCTCAGCCTGGAGCGTTGCCACTTCGGCCAGCTTCGCCTCGGTCGGCGGGGTGTGCGTCGCCTCGATCGGGCGCAGGCCATGGTGATAGCCATAGGGCAGGTCGATCGCCGCCTCGACCCACTTCCATCCCTCGGCCCGGATGCGATCGGCCTCGGCGCCGAGCTTTTCGAGCACGAGCCGGTCGAGCAAAGCGGCATCCTGCAGCCAGCCGCCGCGATCTTCCTCGAACAGGTCGCGGACCACGCAACCACCGCCCGCGACATAGGTGTCGATGCCGACGAACAGCGCTCGCGGATCGCGCGCAGGGACCGTGGATTCGTTCAGACGCGCACGGATGAAGTGTGCCGACTGGTTGTGATGGCTCTGGACCAGCTCCCAGACCTGCTCCTGGCGAGCATGGTCGTCGGAGACGGTGAACGCCATCAGCTGCTCAAGCGTCATGCCGTCGGCGGCATAGATTTCGTGCAGCACCGGCGACACGCAAGCGAGCTTGAGCCGCTGGCGCACGACCGCGGGCGTGACGTGGAAACGCGCCGCGACATCCTCGATCTTGCCGCCCTGATCGACCAGCTGCTGCATGCCGCGAAATTCGTCGAGCGGATGCAGCGCCTCGCGGAACGCATTCTCGGCGTAGCTGTCCTCCTCGGCGGAGACGTCGCCGTCGGCCGGTTTCACCACGCAGGGGATGACCGCGTCGGCGGCGAGACGCTTGCGCTTGACGAGAATCTCGAGCGCCCGGAAACGCCGGCCACCTGCGGGGACGTGGAACGTGCCGGTATCCTGGCCCCCCGCGTCGAGCAGCGGCCGGACGCTGAGGCCCTGAAGCAGGCCGCGGCGTTCGATGTCGACGGCCAGGTCCTCGATCGTGACGCCGTTCTTCACGCGGCGGACGTTCGACTGGGACAGGACCAGAAGGTTGAAGGGAATCCCCTGTGCGGGCGCGAGGACGATCTTGGGTTGGGCTTTCGCCATGTCAGTTCTCCACATGGCGGGTGACCGGGAGACTCTCTCCCGACCTTCATCCCGCCATGGGAACGGCGCAGCCCTCTACCTCTAGGAGGAGGGCTGCGCCGCCTGACGAAACGGAGGTGGATCAGTGCGCGGCCGCGAGGAGCTTCGAGGCCTTGCCCTCAAGTTCGAGCCGCGCATCCTGGTGCGGCCTGTCGCGCGCAAGCGAGGTGATCCCCTGGACGAAGTCGAAGATCGAGGCCGGGGGATGCCCCTCCTCGTCGAGCACGGTCGCGATGATCCTGCCCGTCTCGGCCTTGGAGAAGCCGCGCTTGCGCAGGAAATCCTGCCGGTCCTCGTCGGTGCGCGCGACGATGCGCTGCCGCGCGGCCATGATTCCGGTCATGAACGGCTGGGGCGACGAGGTCGCGAAATTCTCCAGCGCCGGCGCCGCCTCGTGCGCGAAGCGGTTGGCCGCGAACTTCGAATGCCGGATGCTGATCTCCTCGAAGCCTTCGGCGCCCCAGATGTTGCGGTTCATGCAGACCGCGCGGAGATAGAAGGAAGCCATTCCGAGCGTCTTCGCACCGACCTCGCTGTTCCAGCAGTAGAAGCCGCGGAAGAACAGGTCGGGGTCGCCATTGGGCAGCCTGCCCGCCTCGATCGGGTGCGCGTCGTCGACCAGGAACAGGAACACGTCGCGATCGCTCGCATAAAGCGTGGTGGTGTCCTTGGTGATCTCGACATTCGGATTGTGCATCATCGTGGACCAGTCGAGCAGGCCGGGCACCTTCCAGCGCGTATCGCCGGTGCCGTTGCCGGCGATCTTCATCACCGCTTCGACCAGCTCATGGTCCCAGATCCGGCCATAGTCCGGCCCCGTCACCGCACGTAGTTCCGTGCGCCCGTCCTCGGTTTCGAGGGTCTTCATCAACTCGCCCCGGTGAGAGAGCAGACCGTGCTGGAGATTGATGCCGGCGAGCGGCGCTGGAAGCTGGCGCAGATAGCTGGACGGCGCGCCGACCAGGCTGGCCAGCTGCCCGAACGACCAATGGGTCGGCGCGACGGGTTCGGGGCGGCCGGGCACGATCAGGGCAAGCCGTTCTGCATTGTCGCGGCTCGCCTCCACCCGCACCTCGCGGGTCTCGACGGTGCGGGTCGTGGCGCGCTTCGCCCGCGCCAGCGTCGCGGCATGGAGCTCGCGTAGCGAAAGGTAGCGCTCGTCGTCGGGCCGCGAGAACCATTCGGAGGAGACGCGGCCGATGCGGGACCCGCGCGAGATATCGACTTTGTAGGGCGCGACCCTACGAGGCGGCGCGGATGCGTGATTGAGGATAGTCGCCATGGAAATTCTCCGCGACGGGCGCCGAGAGACTCTCTCTCAGCCCTGACCCGTCACGGCCGAACCGGCCGCGCTCTTCCTCTCACCGGGGCGTTGCGGGGCGGAGCGCCCGCAGAAGGGGTACGGTCAGACCCAGGCTGGCCGTCAGGGGAAGGCTTTCCCCTTCCCGCATCTATGGGCGGAAACGCGGGTGGCTACGTTGCAACGTCAGAGCGAGCTGGGTGCCAGCGCTTCAATCCGTTCGGGCATCTCCAACAGCTTCAACGCCGCTGCCGTGATCGCCTCTGCAATGGTGGGGTAGGATTCGGCCGAGCTCACCGACACGCCTGCGGGGAAAGTGACGGTAGCTTGGTAGCCGTTGCCCTTGGGCGTGGCAGACAGTTTGACTTCGGTCATCGGACGCTCCCGTTGCGGCTGATCGGAGGGTACCGCAACATATTGGCAGTTTGAACCGCCTCGGAATCTGGTTTGCCGTCAGGGGAAGTCCTTCCCTCAATGAAAATCGTGGCTGCGCACCTTGATCAGATCCTCGGGATCCACGCCGTTCGGGAAAGGCGGCGAGTAGAGATCGCGCGGCCCCGGTCGCCAGCCGGCCTCGCCGCGGTCGGGACTGCCAGCATGGGTAGCACCGTCTCCCCGGCCGAACGTGACCGGCATATCCATCCGTCCCACCGAACGCAGCATGTCGTCGCGGGGCACCACACGATCGACGATGACATGGATCACCGCCCCCTCCTTCTGGAGCCGCCCGCGCAAGCTGACCATCGACGCCGACATCACGACACGGCGCTGCTTCTCGAACCGGTCGGGCCAAAGGATGCCATTAGCGACGCCGGTCTCGTCCTCGATGGTGATGAACAGCACCCCGCGCGCCGAGCCCGGACGCTGGCGGACCAGGATCACGCCGGCGACCTCGACATACCGCCCGTCGCGAATTCCGGCGAGATCGCCGCAGCGCACGACGCCTTCGTCCGCGAGCTGCTCGCGCAGGAACTGCAGCGGGTGGGCGCGTAGCGACAGCGCCAGCGTGCGATAATCCTCGACCACCTCGCGCCCATCGGTGAGCGGCTGCAATGTGACGCGGGGCTCCACCCCTTCGGGCGAAAAGCCGCCTTCGCGCGCATCGGCCGCCGCGAACAAGGGCAAAGGCGCCTCTCCCAGTCCCTTGACCTTCCACAGCCCCTGCCGGCGATCCTCGGCGATGCAGTGGAACGCGTCTGCCTCGGCGAGCCGTTCGATCGCGGCGCGCGGCACCCCGGCACGACGCCACACCTCTTCGATGCTTTCATAGGGCAGGCCGCCCTCGCCACGCGGCCCGCGCGCCCCGGCGATCGCGGCGCCATGGACATTGGCGAATCCGCGCACCTGCCGGAAGCCGAGCCGGACGGCGAGATAGCGCCCGGTGCCAGGATTCTCAGGCGGCTCAAGCGTGCAGTCCCAATGGCTGTCGTTGATCGAGACCGGCCGGATTTCGACGCCGTGGCGCTGCGCGTCCTGGACGATCTGGGCGGGCGCATAGAAGCCCATCGGCTGGGCGTTGAGCAAGGCTGCGCAAAACACGTCGGG
>Ga0164241_10000402_pt1 | contig 83725 bp, 64 predicted proteins | sample OricomyardsoilBY_FD_108780 | JGI IMG/M metagenome (GOLD analysis project Ga0164241, IMG submission 108780) | Backyard soil microbial communities from Emeryville, California, USA - Original compost - Back yard soil (BY) | ecosystem: Environmental > Terrestrial > Soil > Unclassified | place: USA... | reverse complement strand
TGTCCTCGCTTTTGAGGAATTGTCGCAGCGGGCGCGCCAAGTGTTCGGCCGCGGGCGGGCGTTCACGCGCATCGAGCGCCACGCTGCTGGTGATGAGTGCGCTCAGCGGCGCGAGCAGGGGCTCCTTTTGATCGATCGCAGGCGGCGCGACGAACAGCGCGTGCTCGCTCTCCTGCGCAGTGGCGCGCCGAAACGGCGGATAGCCGCTCCAAGCTTCGATCAACAGGGCACCGACGGCAAAAACGTCCGTCGCCGGGGTGAGTTCGGCGCCATGCAATTGCTCCGGCGGCATATGTCCCGGTGATCCGAAGACTTCCGTGCGCGCGCTGGCTTCGCGGGTCACCGGTGCGGCTATCCCGAAGTCGATCAGCCGAACTGCACCTTCGTCATCAATCAGCACATTTCTCGGCGTCACATCGCGATGCACGATGCGCGCGCGCCGATGCGCATAGTCGAGCGCACGGCAGATCTCTGCGCCAACATAGGCTCCCTCCAATGGGCCGAGCGGGCCGGTCTCTGCCAAGACCTCGGAAAGCGTGAGCCCCTCACAGAGCTCCATCGCGATGTAATAAACGCCCTGCTCGACTCCGAGCTCGTAAACCGGCACGATGTTCGGGTGGCTGAGCTCGACCGCGGTCTTCGCTTCTTCCACGAAGCGGGTCACGAACGCGTCGTCAGAGGCCAGCTCGGTGCGGATCTGTTTGACCACTAGGCGCTTCTCGAACCCCACCGCACCGCGTAGGGTAGCGAGGTAAACACGCGCCATGCCTCCCGCAGCGATCTCGCGCTCGAGCACGTATTTGCCGAAGATCTGCGGAAACATCGCTACCGTCCATGCTAGCGCTGCTGCGGCCTTTTGGCTGCTATCTGGCTGTGCCGCACCGGAGTCCCGCGAGATTTTGTTGCCATTGACGGTTCACTCGCTCGCGAGTTGTCCGGTTCAGGCCCCCGCGCAGGTGGATTTGAGCGCGCTCGGTGATTTCCCTACCAGCAACGACACGACGCCCACGCTGTCGCTCACAGCGCAAGACGTTCGACTCGCCTTTCCGAGCAACACGCTCGCTCTGCAAGCGACCGCGCGCCCCGATTCGTCCGATCAAGTGTTCATCGGCTTTAGTGAACGGGGCAATTCCGGACTCGACTTTTTGCTCTGGCCCGAAGGGAGCGCCTGCGAACTGTTCCGCGCAACCAGCTATCCCGCAGGCCTCGGCGGTGAAGCGATCGGCTACGCAGACGCGAACGGCCTGTTGATGATCGCGGGGAGTGAGGGATTCTCCAGCTCTGCCGTGGTGGGAGCGATGACGTTCGACGCGCGCACGGGTCAGGGCGCGCTGGTCGACCCGCGAGCAGCGATGCGAAAGCCACGCTCGTTTGCCACGGTCAGCGGGTTTGGCGAGAAGCTACTCGTCGCAGGCGGTGAATATCCGATTCATGAAAGCGGAACTCGCGCGAGCGTCTTCAACGACGATGCCGAGATCTACGACCCTACGACGGCCAGCTTCGAGGCGGAATTCGTGCCTCTCGCGTTGGGCGTGGCCCGCCACGCCGCAATCCCGCTTCGAAACGGTGAAGTCGCGTTGATCGGTGGTCAAACCGCTGCTTCGCAGGCTTCGAGCTTCATTCAAGTAGTGTCGCCGCTCACTCGCACCGCGAAGTTGGTTGGCACCCTGAGCGAGGGCCGCAGCGCGCCGAGCGTACTGCGCTTAGACGACGATCGCTTGTTCGTCGCGGGCGGTGAAGACGCATCGGGTAGTCCCATTGGTGCGCTCGAGTGGCGCGGGGCAGACGCAGGCCCCTTATCCACCCCCTTCGATGGTTCGATCGCTTTGCCGCCGCGCTTCGATCGAGCGTACGCGGCGTTGACCGGTGGCGGAGTGCTCGCCGTTGGCGGCTGCGAGGACCGCGAGCCCGAAAGTGGTGAGGACTGCAAACGCGAATGTCTGCGCGGTTGCCCGCCGGGCCCCGTGGGATCCCCGCGCTACGATGCATTCTGGATTTCGGCGGACGGCACGCAAACCGAGCTGGATTTCCGGCTCGTTGCGGGTCATCCGAGGCTGCTCCCGGGTTCCGACGGCAGCCCTTGGTTGGTCGCGGATGACAACCAGCTGTTTCGGTTCGACCCTTGGCATGGCGAATTCGAACCCGCCGGAACCCAGCTCGAGCCGAGCAGCACGCGAACCGCGGCTCGGTTCGAGGGGATGGGTTCCGACTCATTTGCGTGGCTCAGGGAGGATGCCCAGGGAGTCGTGCTGAGCGGCATACGTCTGGGCACGCGTTCGGCGTTCAGCAACGATGTGCCGCTGGTTAGCGTGCGCGATCCGAACGATCCGTCACGGCCCGCGCACCTGGTGCCCGATCAGCCGCCGAGCAGCGGGGTCACTTATGAAGGAGGCCCTGGTGCGCTCGCGTTTGCCGTGAGCACGGCCGGCTCGAGCAAACCGTGCGTCTGGATCAGCGATGCACGATTTGCCGATATTTCTGCAGAAATCACATTCTCGTCCGGCGAGACGCCGAGCTTGCGGCTGGGTAGCGTGGAGGTCGTCGACCCACGCGCTTCAAACGCGGAAGGCGGCTGCACACTGCCGGCAGAATCAGCCGGCGGCGGGCGTGTGCTGTTGGAACGATCGGGAAGTCAGCTCAGGGTGACGATCGGAAGCGCGTACAGCGTGTGTTCGATTGGCGTGAGCCGCGTACCGCTCGCGGTGTGCGCGAGCGAGCTGGGCGCGGTTCGCGTCACGCGCGTGGCCGTCAAACGCAGCAACTGAGCGGCACTCAGCGCTTGAACCACTTGCCGAAGCGGCCCATGTTGGTGCCGCCACTCTCGGACGGCTTCACGCTCGTGGGGGCACCGCTAGGCCGCCCGGGCGGTGCGCTCGGACGATCACTAGGCGTTTTTTGCCCTGTCCGGCGCTGCTCCGCCTTTCGCATCTCGTACAAGCGGATCTCTCTTTGTGCATCGACGTGACGCGGGTCGTTCTCGGCGATGAAGCGGAAATCTGCCACCGCCTTGCCGTTCTTACCTAGGCGCTTGAGGATCGAGCCGCGGTACCAGCGGATGCGCGTGTTGTTCGGCTCGAGCCGCTGAGCTTTTTCGATCCGCGCCAGGATCTCTTCCAAGTTCGGGTTGAGTTGAGTGGACTCGAGCCAGGCCAAGATCGCGATGTAGTCCGCCTGACTCGGATCCAGTTCGACCGCCTTTCGAGCCTCTTCCAAGGCGGCGGACGTGTTGTTCCGCTTCATCAGCACTTCAGCCTTTTGAAAGGCCGTCGCGGCGCGCAATACGCGCTGAACCTGCTCTTGCTCCTCGGCGCCTCCTGCACCTTCCTTGTGCAGCTCGTCGTACTCCTTGCGGCGCGCCGGATCGGAGAGGACCTGATGCGCTTCCGTCATTCGAGCGAAGACCTTGGTTGCGAGGTCGCGCACGTCCGCCAAATCAGGCCCCAAGCGGTCGGGGTGCCACTTTTTGGCCAATAGGAAGAACGCGCTTTGAATGCTCGGTGCCGCGGTGTCCACCGGCACACCGAGTAGCGTGTAATAGTCAGCTGCTCCGTCCGCGGCGCGTTCGCGAATCTCCGCTCTAAAGGCAGCATGCTCCGGGCTCTCGACCTTCGGAACCGGGGCTTGCGGCGACGATGGCACCGGCGGCATGGAGCTCGCCACGGGCGAAGGGTGCCGTGAGACGCTCGGCGGCGGCGGAAACACGGGTGCCACCGGCATGCGTGACGAAGACGCCGCCTCATCCACCCCGACTGGCTCGACACCGGGGATGCCGGACTCGAGTTGGCGGGTGATGAGCATCGCGTACACCAAGCGACGCACGTACTCGGGCTCGGCCAGACCGCGGGTGAGCAACTCACTCATCGGTTGCGGTTTGGCCCGCAAAACGTCGATGATCGATTGCTCGCGGCGATCGAAGCGGAAGCGGCGAATCGGCGCGTCGATGTGCAACAAAATCGGCTGATCGCCGAAACGCTGCAGCACCTCCGCCATGTGGCCCGCGTGAACGTACTCACGGACTCCGCGCCAAATCAGCGCGAGCGGCTTGGCGCGCACGCCTTGACCGCCCCAACGCTCGAGGAAATTCAGCTTGTCGTAGTACCCGAACAACGTGTCCCGCGGCAGGCCGAACATCCACAGTACCTGGCGCGAGAGCTGCTCCCGGAGCCCTTCTCGAAGCGCACGTTCGTCGAGGTGGCCTTGCTCCGTCAGGATTTCGCCGTGGAGCCGGTTGCTGCCGAGCGCCTGAACCAAGGTGCGGTCGTATACATCCGCCGTGATCGCCTTCTGCTCGACCAAAACCGCGCCCAAAAACAGCACCGGATCTTGAATCTTGGCTTTCGACGGTCCGCCCTCGTCGAAGTAGATGGCATGGCGCTTACCGCTCGACTCTTCGAGCACGAGCGTTCCGGTCAACAGCCGATCCAGGCTGTAAACGAGTAGGTGCCCGAGCGGAGTTGCCTCCAGGGAGCCCTGTGCAGTGGGAGCAACCTCGGTCATCGGAAGCGCGCAAGTAGTCTAGCACTGCCCGGTTCGTTTCGTGCACAAGTTCCGGCTCGCGCCTCCTTTGCACGAGGGGCGCAGGCTCGGCTCTTTCGCAGAATCCGACGATCTCGCCGAGTAGGTATTTTTCTAGCGCGGAAGGTGCGCACAATTGGCCGCAATTCCAGCCAAGCGGAAGCGTCGTGGCGCTCCGCAGTCAGGTTCGCTAGCGTTTTCGCATGCTCCGTGGCCACGTCTTAGTCGTCGATGACGAAACCTCGATTCTCAATACGTTGAAGAAGGCGCTATCTCTCGAGGGTTATCAGGTGGATTTGGCGGGCGGCATCGCGGTCGCGGAGGAGCGGCTCGCCAAACATTCCTATGACGTAGTGCTCTTGGACGTCGCGTTGCCCGATGGAGATGGCCTGGACCTGCTCGCGCGCTTGCGCGGTGCGGGCAACGAAACAGCAGTGCTCATGATGAGCGGCCACGCGACGATCGACGCCGCAGTCCGCGCCACGAAGCTCGGAGCGCTGGATTTCCTGGAAAAACCACTATCGACAGACCGGCTCTTGGTGATGTTGGAAAATGCACTGCGCTTACTGCATGCCGAGGCGGAGGCCCGCGAGCTTCACGCCGAGGCCGGCCATTTCGACGATCTGGTTGGAGAAAGCCGGGTAATGCGCGATCTGCGCGAGCGCGTATTGCGCGCCGCGCGCTCGAACGCCAGCGTGCTCATCCACGGCGAACGCGGGACGGGCAAGGAGCTTTTGGCGCGCGCGATCCACCGTGCCTCGCCACGCGCGAAGGCCGTGCTCGAGCGGATGAATTGCGCCGCGGTACCGGCAGAGCTGATCGAGAGCGAATTGTTCGGGCACGAGGCCGGCGCGTTCACCGGCGCCACCAAACAACGCCGAGGCAAGTTCGAACGCGCGAGCGGCGGGACGCTATTCTTGGACGAAGTGGGCGATATGCCGCTCGCCATGCAAGCCAAGCTGCTGCGCGTCCTGCAGGAGCAAGAAATCGAGCGCGTGGGGGGGAGCACGACCTTCAAGATCGACGTGCGGGTGGTGGCTGCCACCAACAAAGATTTGAGCGAAGCCTGCGGAAAAGGCACGTTTCGCGCTGATTTGTACGATCGCCTCAACGTCGTGCCGCTCGAACTTCCGCCACTCCGCGCGCGGCGCGAGGATATTCCACGGCTCGCCGAACACTTTTTGCACAGCGCGCGCAAAGCCAACGCGCGACCGGGCATGACACTCACCGCGTCCGCGGTCACCGCCCTCACGCGCCACCCTTTTCCCGGCAACGTGCGCGAGCTGCGCAACCTGATCGAGCGGCTGGTGATTCTGAACCCGGATGACGCCGTGACTGGTGAAGACATCGAGCGCTCGGTGGGTATGGGCGGGGCTCCACAAAGCGCCGGCTTGTATCAACCAGGTGTGCCGTTCCGCGTTCTGTCCGAGCAAGCCGAGCGCACCATCGTCGAAGAGGCCCTCGCGCACCACGGCGGGCAGATGGCCGCGACGGCACGCGCACTCGGCCTCGAGCGCAGCCATTTGTACAAAAAGGCGCGCGCTCTAGGCCTGCGCGGCGATAAGGACGAAGACAGCGAAGCCTGAGTTCAGTGCGGAAGCTTGCCGAGTCGCGAATTCTTGGGATCGAGCTTGCGCGCGGCTTCGGCCTCTTTCTTCGCCAAAGCGCGCTTTCCATTGGCTGCGTACAGCTCGGCGAGTTGGGCGTGCGCCTCCGCCAGCTCTTCGGGTGAACCCTCGCACAGCGTTGCGCTTTCGAGTTCGAACAGAGCGCGCTCCGTTTGACCCGTCCGCGCCAAGGCTTGGCCAAACAAGAGGTGCGTGCTCCGCCCCGAGACGTCGGCGAACACTGCCGCTTCGCCGACCTGCGCGGCCTCGGCGTACGCACCGTCTTGAATCAGCCGTTCGAGCAAGCGTCGGTAAACTTTGGGTTCATGTTGCTCGAGCGCTGCGAGTGCGCGCAGCGCCTCGAGCTCGCCCGCAGAATCGCCTGATTTTTCGGCTAGTTCGCTCAAGGTGTAGAACGGGGAAGCCTGGGTCGGGTCGAGCTTCGTCGCCGCTTCGAGTGCGCGTTTGACGCCCGCCTCGTCGCTCGAGACGAGCGCTTGCGCGAGCAACATCTCCACTGCGTAGCCGTCTTTACCGTCGGCGATCAGTTTTTGCAAAGTCGTGACTGCGTGCGCCGAATCCTCATGAGCAGTGAGCTGTGCATCGAGGAAGCGCGCGTCCGCGAGCTTCGGATCCAGAGCGAGCGCGCGGCTGAGCTCGCTCTTCGCGCGGTCACCGCGGCCACGACGCAGCAGCGCGCGCGCCAGCGCGGTGTGGCTCAGCGCACTGTCCGGATTGCGCTCCACCGCGGCCTGTGCGAGCGCGAGCGAACCCCCGCGGCTCACGGGCACGAACTGAGTCGTGTAGCGCGAGAGCCGTTTCTCGGCGTACGCGCGGAACTCCGCGTCGAGCGCTTCAGGCGGCTTTCCAAGGCTTCCTTGCAATACCTCGGGCGTGCGCCGGCCCTGGCCCCATTTGCGTAACATTTCGCTCAATTTGGGCATCCCGTACTCGGTCGCCCATAAGGTCATGATCTGGCTCGAGGCGTAGTAGGCGGTCGCGACGTCGTTCAGCTCTTCGGCGCGTGTGAAGGCGCGCGTCATGTTCGCGACGGCCGGCAAGCGCCCCGCGCGCAGCGCCTGATACAAATCCGGATCTTGCTCGCGCGCCCACTCAGGACGCCGAATGATCGTTTCGTACTCTGCGAGGCCCTCGGTGAACCAACGAGGCACGTGGCTCTTCGAGAGCTGAATGTGAAACACGTGCGAGAGCTCGTGCCAGAGCGTCATGCCCAAGTTGAACGACTCGTACTTGGGGCTCATCGCCGCGAGCGTGCGGCCGAAGCACACGCCTTGAATCGCCGTCTCGGGTAGCCCCCCGGTTCGGATGCCGAAATTCTGGCGCTCGGCGTACAATTCTACGCCAATCGGCGTTTCAGGCGTGAAGCCATAGGCCTGAACCATCTTGCGCCACGCTTCGTCCAAGAGCGCCGGGACGTAGCGTTCGAGGATGGCACGCTCGTCCTTGCGGTAGCGGATCCGAAACGGCGGATGCTCCACTGTGACGTACTCTTTGGCGATCGTCTTTTCGTACAGGTTCAAAGTGTTGAACACGCGTACGTTGTACGGGTCGATCGCGAACGCGCGGCGTAACGCGGCAATGCCGCCCGCATCGTCACCTGCACGAATCAAATTCAAGCCGAGCTCAGCGTAGGCAACGCCATCCTCGGTATCGATGGCTACGGCTTCGCGCATCATGCGCACGATCTCGTCGTAACGGTGCTCCCAATCAGCGAACTCAGAGACAATCGAATACAGCTGAGAATACTGCGCATTTTGCGCAAAAACGGCCTTCTTTGCGGCTTCGACGCCGGCTGTGTCATCGGCCAGGAAGCGCTCTGCGACGCGCAGACTCAGCAGCTCGAGGTTTCCGGGATCGGCGCTCGAGCCCTCGGTCAATTGTTGCGCGGCGCGCTCCAGCTCGCCATCACGGAGACTGATCCCGACCAAGATTGCGTACGCGGCGCCGGCCTTCGGGTTCACGCTCAGCGCGGCGCGCGCGAGTCGTTCCGCTTCGTCGAAGTCGAGCGCTTGCGCCAACTTGACTCGCGCGAGCAACACCAATGCTTCCGGCTCGGCCGGAGCCTTGGCGAGGATCTCGTTGAGCACCTCTTCCGCATGCCCTGGATCGTACTTTTCGAGGAACAGACTGGCGCGAAACAGCAGCGTCTGAGTGTCGCCAGGCAGCGCCCGCTCGGCCGCGTCATAGGCGTCATTCGCATCCTTCGGGCTGCGCAGGAGCTGCGCAGCCCGACCGACCAACGCCATCTCCGCGCCGTCGCTATCCTTGATCCGATCGTCGTTGTAGGCGTTGATGATCGCCATCAACACCGGTTCGGCGTCAGAGCGGCGCCCTTCGCGCAGGAGCACCGCGCCGAGTTCGAGTTGCAACGCGAATGACGCTTGCCCTGCGGGAACCGCGCGCAAGCCCGCTTCCGCGTCGCGCATTCGACCGAGGCTCTGTTGGGCGCGAGAACTTTGAATCGCCGCGCGTGCCGACCAGGATGCCTCACGCAGAAGCGGCGCCAGGGTGCTCAAGGCTTCCGAGGCGCGCCCCGTCTTGACCAACACTTGACCCAAACCAAGCCGGGCGGCAGCTCCCTCCGAACCAGTCAATAGCGCGCGAAAATCTTCCTCGGCGTCCTTGTATGCGCTGAGCTCCAAGCGTTGATTCGCGCGCGCCAAGCGCGCCGCAGGCGATAGCTCGTGCACGGGCGCGGCAGCGGCATTCGAACCACTCGCGCTGGGCGCCACCGGTCCCCGCTGACAACTCGAGAGCAAAGCCGCAAGAATCGCGATGGAAGAAGAGACCCGCGCGCGCATGTGCGAGTCATCATGGCCGAGACGCGCGGTCCTGACCAGTGCGCGGCTCACGCCTTAGGTTCGGGCCGCCAGCGTGTCAGTCGGCGCGGCCAGTCTCCATCACTATTCCGCGTGCGCAGCACGCTACGGAGCAAGGCGTGCGCGTAGGCCTCGAGCCACGTCGGGGGCACGCCACCATCGAACGGGCCAAGCTCGAGGCTATCGCTCGAGCAGTCGATCGCCACTTGTGCGCTGGCTTCGGCATCCCGGGTGAGTAGCGTCAACAAATAGTCGGCACGCGTCCGACCTGCTGCGATGAGTTTGAGCTCCAAACGGCCGCCGTGATCCGGTCGCACAGCCGCGAATCTGGCGGCTTTTCTGGGCAAACGCAAGCGTTAGCCCAAGAGCCGCATTGAACTCGGGAGCGCGCCGTGTTCGCTTCCCAAACGTGCGGATCTTTGCACAGCGGAACCAGCTGACACTCGATTTGCCGGAGCTGTTGCGAACTGTCCGGACATACTTCGACGTCACCTTGGACGTGCAAGCGCGAAGCGAACCGAGTCCGGATGGCCGCGACCGGGTGGAGGTTCTACTGCGCAGTGACGAGCACGGCTATGAAGGGCGACTGTCGATTCACACACGCTGGACGAGCGAACACGATCTTGCAGACGCGCGCGGCGCGGAGCAGCACGGCCGTGCCGCTGGCATGGCGACCTTGGCCGCGCGCTGTCCCACGCTTTGGGAAGTGGAACCCATCGGTGAAGACTCGGAGCTCGCGCGCCTGAATTTGTGCGCAATTTTGGCGGCGGTCGCGCTTGGTCCGGTGTTACCCGACGACGGCTCGACGCTCTACGGGGTGCGAGGCGCGATGGAACGCGTCGAGCGTTTGCTCAAAGCTCGCTGAACCCGCAACTCAAGGTGCTCGCGGAATGAGCAGCGCGTCGAGATTCACCCCAGCGCCCTCCAGCGTCCTCCGTTGAATGGAGCACAGCTCGCGAATGCCCTCGAGCGCCAAGTCGATCATTGCGTCGACATCGCTGCGCGGAACGGCTTCTCCCTCGGCCGTTCCCTGAATTTCGACAATCGCGCCTTGGGCGGTGGCCACGACGTTCAGGTCGACGCGAGCCGAGCTGTCCTCGAGGTAGCAGAGATCGAGCGCGTACTCGCCGGCGACGTGCCCGGCGCTCACCGCGGCCACCTGATCGCGGAGCACCGGCTTATTGAGCTTGCCGCTCTTGGTCAGCTTGTCGCAGGCGAGCGCCAAGGCGATGAAACCGCTGGTGACGGACGCGGTGCGGGTGCCGCCATCTGCTTCCAAGATGTCGCAATCGATGTGAATGCTCTTCTCGCCCAAACGATCCAAGTCTACCGCGGCACGTAGTGAACGACCGATCAAGCGTTGGATCTCCCGCGCACGACCACCGAGTGGACGGTCGCGGCCGTCGCGGTTTTCTCGGCGCTTCGGGTTGGCGCGGGGATGCATCTGATAATCCGCGGTGATCCAGCCTTTGCCCTTGCCCGCCAGAAAGTCCGGAACCGAGTCATCGATCGAAGCGGTGGCGAGCACCACGGTTCCACCTGCACGGTAAAGTAGCGAACCCTCCGCAAGCCGCTGAAATCCTGGGGTGGTTTCGACGGGGCGGATCGTTCGCAAATCGCGGCCGCCGCGGGCGGCGAGGATCGAAGCGCGGGACACTTGGGGGGTGGGGCTCATTCCGCGCCCTCTAGCACCAGATCAGCCCAACGCGACACTGCGGCGAGATCTGTCCCTGATTGTGAGCTAAACCCCGCCGCGATGGCGTCCGCGAGTTCGACCCTCAAAGTTTCCGAGATCTTCGAGAGCCTGCAAGGCGAGGGCGTGAGCACTGGCGCGCCGTGCATCTTCGTACGCTTGGCGCAATGCAATCTGCACTGCACCTGGTGTGACACCAAGTACACCTGGGACTTCGATCGCTTCCGCTACGAAGACGAAGTGCACGAGCAGTCGGTCGCTGAAGTCGCACAGCTCGTGAACGCCGCACCGAGCCGGCGCTTGGTGCTAACGGGCGGTGAACCGCTGTTGCAGCAGCGCGCGCTGCAGGAATTTTTTGCGCGGCTCGCGCCGGACATCGCGGTCGAGGTCGAAACCAACGGCACGATCATGCCCGAACCCGCGGCGCTCTCACGCGTGAACCAGTGGAACGTCTCGGCGAAACTCGCCAGCGCCGGCGACCCTGAAGCATTTCGCATTCGACCCGAAGTGCTCGCCGTCTTCCGCGATACTGACCGGGCTTACTTGAAGCTGGTCGTCAACGGCGAGGCGGATTTTGCCGAGGCGGACGCGCTCGTCGCGCGCTTGGCATGGCCGGCAAATCGCGTGTGTTTGATGCCCGAAGCGACCGATCGCGAGCAATTGAGGGCGCGCTCATTCGCGGTCGCCGAAGCGGCGCGCGCGCGCTCCTATCGCTTCTCGTCTCGACTCCACTTGGAGCTCTGGGGCGGCCGACGCGGCACGTGAACTGCGTTCAGCGTAGATCGCCCCACACCGTCAGCGCTGCGACGGTCTCGGGGTCGAGCACCGCAGCTTGCTTTTCCTTCGGTCGGCCGTTGGCGTGCAACGCGGCGCTCTCCGCGCGGAAGGTCGCGAGCCACAGCGCGCGCGCGGCGTAGGTCTTTTCGTCGAACACGTCGTTGACGCAGGCCGGATCGAGATCGATCGCGCACAAGGCCGGTCTTTTGCCCAGTTCGCCGCGCAGCAGCCAGGAGCCGAGGCGCGTCGAGTAGCGTCCCGGTGCGCTCGCTACGAGTGCATTCGAAACTACAGGCACCATGCCGTGCGCAGCGGCGTACAGGTCGACCCCTTCCACTGCTTCGGGCACGGGAATGCCGAGCGACGTCAATAGCGTGGCCGTCACGTCGGCGGCGCTCGCCGGCAATCGCTCGTCGCGTCCGTCGAGATCTCCGCCGGGAAACTTGATCACGAGCGGGACGCCGAGCCGTGCTTCAGCCAGCGCGCCTTGCGGATCGAAGGGCGAATCCGGGGGTTCGCCCGCGGAAACATCGCCTGCGACGACGATCATCGTTCGCTCCCACGCGCTCTTCTTCTTGAGCAGGGCGACCAACTGACCAACGAGCACGTCCTGCTTGGCCAACGCTGCGTCTTGCAGCGCGTGCAGGCGAACCCAATCCTCTTCCTGCAGGTGATGCGCGACGCGAGTCCTCCGCGCGCGCAAGGCCGCGAGCATGATGCCTCCACGCCGCGGATCGAGGATCCCAGCGTATTCGTCGGGCTTCAGGGATTGGGTCTCTTCGCGCGTGATGTCCCAGGGAGGGTGAGAGCCGCGCGCATGCACGACCAAGAGGCGTGGCCCTGGGTGGCTGTCGTCGAGCTCGGTTTCGAGCCATTTCAGCGCGCGGGACACGGGCTCGGTGGCGGGCACGTCGAGCACGGGCGAGACCGCGTCGAAGGTGTCCCACCCCGCCGCAAAGCCGAATGGTGGAAAGGTGGTCGGAACGCCAGTGAAGAACGCCGTGCGCCCGCTGGCCTCTTTGACCATCTCACTGAGCAAACGCACCGAGTCAGCCACGCGCGAACTGGCATCTTCGAGGCGGTGCGTGCGGGGCGAAAGGCCGCTCAACAACGAAGCAGCCACCGATTGCACCACGACGCTCGGGGCGCGATAGCCGCTGAAGGCGGTCGCTGCGCGACCCAATTCGCCCAATGACGCGAGCTTGCCGGTCGGGCCAAAAGGCGGAACACGCCGCCGATCGATCCCCGCTTCGAGCAGCAAAATGGCTATTTTTGCCTTGGGAATCGCGATCGGCGCAGCGGACCGACGCGCCACGCTGGGATCGCCGAACGCGACGCGCCCGCCGCGCGAGCCGTCGAGAGCGCGAAATTCGACGCCGATGACTTTGCCGGCAAATGGCGCCAAGTCCACGGCGAGCGGCGTCCACGACGCGCTGTCGCCGCCCGCAACGCGCCTGGTCTGCAACACCACGGGCTCTTCGCCGTCAGCGACGACGCGAACCTCCGCCGTACCTTTACCTGCACCCCAAAAACCCAAGGCCACCTTGAGCCGAGCATCGGCCGCTGGTCGGAGCCAACAGCGCAGCGTGCTCGGTGGGTTCAAAATCAGGGCCCGCTTCGGAGCGCCATTGAGCACGACATCACCGACGATGTTGCTGCGCGTCGGCGCTGAATAGCCGGCAGTGTCGTCGCCCCGCTCACCGATACGCAGCCAGTCGATCTCGCCCTGCATCGCGCGAGTGCCGCGCGGAGCGCCCACGAAGTTGAGCCTCAACGTGTGGTGTCCACGACCAAGCTCGGCGGCTAGCGTGGGAAACGTGTACACCTTCGTCTCGTCGGGGTTCGGGCGAATCGCGCCCACGCGCTTGTCGTCGATCGTGAGCCCGAGCCACTTGGCTTCGCCGCCGCGTACTCGCGCGCTGATGCTGGTGCCAGCGCGCGGTTCATCGAGCCAAAAATCGTATTTGAGGCTGCGCCCGAAGGCGCGCACGAACGACTGCCCGTCACGTTCGATGTCTTGAAAGTCCTCCGAGCGCTCGGCGCCAAAGCCACTGTAGGCTGCGGCAGCAGGGCTACCGAGATCGATGAGCAATCCCTGATGCTCGACTTCGCACCAAGACAAATTGGGGATGATCTCGAAGCGATCGCGACCATCGACGACCACGAGCGGCGCGTCGCCCGCAGTGGGCGACGCGGCCGCAGTCGGGGTACTGTTCGCTGCCGAAGGAACCGGAGTCGGGCGCGATCGGTCGTTCCGACACGAGAGCAGCGCGAACGCGGTTCCGACCAGAAAAATCCTAGAAAGACGGCGCTCTTGCCGACCCTGCGCCCAACGGTTCCGCTCCATCACGACGTTGCAGGCGGCGGCGAGGGGGCACTCGTCTGCACTCCGCCCGTCGGGGCGCTCTGCATTCGATAGTAGGTGATCACGAAATACGCGACTGCGAACGCTGCAGCGGCGACGAACACCAACCAGATGAGCGAGCTTGCACTGGCACCGGCTGGCGCGGGAACGCGCGCCGACGGAGTTGGACTCTTCAGCGCGCTGACGCGTGACGCTCCGGCGTTCGGCGGATTCGAGTCTACGCGCGAAACGAGCGTGGCCTGCAGGACATCAGGCGGACCTGACGCACGCGTCGGTGCCTCGGGGAGCTCCAAGGCCGGCTCCGCAGCCGGAGGCAACTCGGGGACGGCCGCGCTCTCCGGTGCGGCGACGGCCGCGACCGGTTCCGCAGGGGCCTGCGCGAGAGCCTCAGGCAGGCGCAGTGGGGCCTCAGAAACGGTCGCCGGACTCGGCTCCGCAACCGCTGCCCGAGCAGTCTGCGGTGAAGCAGCGGCGGGCTCAGCCACGGGGACAGGGCTCGGCGAGTCTTCCGTCAGCGCGCTCGCGAGCGCATCCAATTCTTCGGCGCTCGGCGATTTCGGCCGCGGCGGCGCGATAGCCAAGGCCGGGGAAACCTTTGGCGACTCTGCCTCTGCGGCCGGCGACACCGAGGGTGCTCGCGCGACCTCGGGTACCCCGACTCCCTGGAGGGTCCCTGCGTCACTGAAAACGCCTTCCGTGAGTCTTTCCCAGCGTCGATCGGCCGCTGGCGTGACCTCGCTGCTAAACGGCAAACCTGGAGGTTTGGCCGCCACTGGAGGCACTTGAATGCGCGGGGGCAGCGGCGGTTCCGGAATGACCGCAATCGGCGGCTCCGGCGAAGCCGCAGGCGGAGGCCGCGAAGAATCGAGCTGAAGCGCGAACCAGCCCGCATCCTCGGCCGTCACGTCATCGACCTTGGGCGCAAGCGAAGGCGTCAGCGAGGTCCGAGCAGTCGGCAAGGACGAAATCACCACAGGCGGCATCGGCAGCGACGGAGGCGGAGCCAGCGACTCGGATTGCAGTGGTTCCGCGAGTGGCGCGACGGAGACGGCCGCGGGCACTGCCATGGCTGCGGGTTCGGGCAGCCAGGCGCGCTCGGGCGCCGATACCGGCGCGGAGGCGCGCCTCGGCGCAGAAACGGGAGCTTCCGCGGGCGACGAATTGCGCTTTGCCAACGGCTCCTCGGCGCTGCGCTCCACACTGATCAGCGCGCCGCGTCGAGCGACGTCCGAGAGCACTGCCTCGAGCAAGCGCGGCGCCACCAAGCCGCTAGTGATCAGCTCGCGCGGCGACGCGCCGGCGATCACCCGCTCCAGCAGGTTGCGCGCGGGTTCGGGCGTGCACGCCAAATAACCCTGGATCGTGTCCGCGGCGATGTCGACTCGCGTCACGCCGACCAACGCGCCGGCAGAAATGGAGTTCAGAGCCGCTCTCGCTCGCTCGATCGGCGCTTTGAAAATTTGCGCCGCGGTACCCTCGAAATCGACGCGACAGGTCGAGGCATCCGGCTCCACCACGAAGCGGCCCGCGCTCACGCCCAGCAACGCGGCGAGCACGAATTCACCGCGTTCGAAGCTGCCGTCCGCCGAGCTGCGCGTGACCGAGCACAGCCGACCACGGCGCACCTGCACCTCGTACAAATACACCGCGTCGCGGATCCCGACGCGCACGTCGCGCTCACCAGCGCTGGCCAATTCCAGAATCAGGCGCGGGGTCAGCCCGTCGAGTCGACCACGCGCATCCCCACCCGCAGCAATGCGCTGCTCGACGCGAGCGCGCGGTCGCAGCACTTCGCGCAAACGTTCCGCGACGGTCGCCGCGGCGGCTTCTTTGCGCAGATAGCCGTCCGCGCTGGCGCCGAGTTCGCGCACGCGCTGCAGCAAATCTTCCTTCCACGACAGCAAAATTACCGGCACGTCGCGCACGGCGACGTCGCGCTTGATCTCGTGGCACAGCGAAAACCCGTCCAATTTGGGCATGAGCACGTCGCTCACCACCAAATCGGGCCAGGCGTCATAGGTGAGCGCCAGCGCACGTTCACCGTCGTGAGCCTCCAAGACCTCGACGCCGAGCGCCTTGAGCACATCGCTCATGAACCAAACGACCGCTGGATCGTCGTCCGCGATCACGATTCTGCGGCCTTGCAGCGACACGCTGTCGCCCGCGCGCACCTCGGTCGCACCCGCGCTGCGCTCGCCCGCGCGGCGCTCTTCGCCGCTCCACGCGGCCATCGGATACGCGCCCTCAGGGCCGCTCGGATCGAAGCGCACGGCGCCGCTCGAGCGCAAAGTCACGAGTTCGCGCACGCGCGCGACGGCCCCCCAAACCGCAGCCAAAACATCGGTCCCTTCACCAAAACCGACGCTCGTTCCGCGAGCGCTGGGCTCCACCGCGTCGAGCAAACCACGCCGCACTTCGAGCGCGATGCGGTCCGACAATGCGGCCACCGAAAGCTCACCGAGCGGATCCCGACCGGTGCGCGGCTCTGCGCTGGCTGCACGCAGCTCGACGACGGCGCGCTGCAACGTTTCCGCGTTGAGTGGCTTCGCCAGCACTCGCGACGCGCCCAGGGACACATAGGCCGAAGCCATATCCGGGGTCGTGAAGTCGCCCACGACGACCAGAGGCAGGGGGTCGACCTGCGAGTCTTTGGCGAGTGCCTCCACCAGCTCGCGAGCGCCGGGGTGATCCGAGTCGATGATTGCCAGATCCGGCCCAAAGATCCGCGCTTGCTCGCGGGCACGCGCCAAGTCTTCCGTGCGCTCGCATTCCACATGCGTCCCGGGAATGGCCTGAATGGCGTCCATCAAAGCCTTCGGCCCAAAAATCAAAACGCTGAGTGGCCAGGTCGCGGGGGCACGATCGGCGGGCACGTCGGGCCCCGGCCGAAGCGAAACCGGCATGCCCAGCAGCAGTGACGGCAGCAGATCGAGTGCCCGCGACACGTCACTGAATTCGCTCTTGCGCAGGCGCTTCTCGGCCTCGGTCAACGCCTCGGCAACGCTGGCAAAGCCCAGCACGCGCGCAGACGATGCCAGCGCGTGCACACGCCGCAGCAGGCCATTGCGCAATGCGCCATCGCTGGGCGTTTGCTCGACTGCGCGCAAAGAAACGCGCAACGCCTCGAGGCGCCTGCCCAAGTTGGCTACGAAATCGCCGCGCGCGCCGGTGAGGCGAGCGGCCTCGTCCTCGCGGGCGGGAACTGGCCCGACCATCCCTCGGCCGTACCACAGTCGTCTGCGCGAGCCGAGTTTTTGCAAAGCCGCCGGCCTCTAGGCCGACAGACTACCTTGTAGGCGCCGCAGAACCGCGTCCGTGACGGCGCTCGTGCTCAGTGACCCATTCAAATCAGGAGTGCTTTCCTGAGCTTCAATCGTCTCGCGAATGGCGCTTTCCAACTCGTTCGCGGCTGAAGCAAAGCCAAATTCTTCGAACAGCAGCGCGACGCACAGCAACGTCGCGATCGGATTGGCAATACCGCGACCGACCAAGTTCGGTGCGGAGCCGTGCACCGGTTCGAACAACTTCACGCGCTCTGGATGCTCCGGGTTCGTGCTGACGCTGGCGGCGACACCCATTCCGCCCTGAAGCGCGGCTCCCAGATCGGTCACGATGTCCCCGAACAGGTTGTTGGTCACGATCACCTGAAACTGACTCGGATCGCGCACCAGCTCGAGGCACAAGGCGTCGATATACAAATGCCTGGCTTCGATCTCCGGATATTCCCGGCGCAGCTCGTGGAACACGCGCTGCCACAGCTCGTGCGCATGGCGCATCGCGTTCGATTTGTCGGACATGTGCAGGCGCGTGCGCCCCGTGCGCCGCGCGTACTCGAATGCCGCGCGAACGATGCGCTCCACGCCTTTGCGCGTATTGATATCCTCGTTGATCGCGATCTCGTCCGCGCTGCCGCGCCGCAATTGTCCACCGATGCCGGCGTAAATGCCCTCGGTGTTCTCGCGAAACACCACGAAATTCACGTCCCGCGCGCCGCGTCCCCGCAACGGCACCACGCGATCGGAGAGCGCACGCACGGGCCGCACGTTCGCAAAAAGATCGAACCCCATGCGCATGCCGAACAAGATGTCGCGCGCGTGCTCGAAGCCCGGCACGCGCGCATCGCCCAACGCGCCGAGCAGCACCGCCGCGCAGCTCGACGCGATTTCATCACGGACCTCGGGTGGGAAAGTCGTCCCGTCGCGCAAATAGCGTTCGGCGCCCAAGTCGAGCTGCCAGAGCTCGAACTCGATGCCGCGATGCTCGCGAAACCACGAGAGCGCCCGCAAGCCTTCCGCGATCACCTCGGGACCAATGCCGTCGCCCGGGATGATCGCCAATTTCTTCATGAATTTCAGCTACCTGCGGCGCGTTCCAAAAGCGTGCGTAAAAGCGAGGCCACCTGCTCAGGATCGCCTTCGTGGCCTTCGGGCACGAGTTCCGTGGCATCGACGACTACCACACCCGCGCTGCTGCACGCGGACTCGAGCACCTCCGGCACGCCAGCGTCCAAGCGGGCTACGGCCGCGCAGCTCGGCAGGACCATCGCCCAGAGCGGTGAGTACGCTTCCACGAGCGGCAGCCCGATCACGCCCAGCTCAGCCCCGTCCGCCAAACGCAAGGTTGCGAGCGCGTGAGGAATCGGCGCGGTCGGCACCATCTCGGTCGGCGCAATTGCGTCTGCAATACGGCTCACGGCATGCGTAAGCGTGGCCAAGCGCTGCTGCGATGCGGCGATCGCGACCCGCACTGGCGCGCGGAAGCCGGCGCGCGCCGCGCGCTTCGCCAGCGCAGCCAGCACCGTCAAGCGCTCGGCGTCAGCCAGCTCCACGCGGGCCGCGCCCGCAGGGATCCGGCGAATATGGCCCAAATCCAACAATTCCGACATCGCCTCGAGCACGTCGAGATCGGCGACCGGGACTTCATCCAGGAGCTCGGAGAGGGTGCGCGGCGAGAGCAACACCTCCAGCACGCGTTGCCCGGCTTCGCGCGGACTCGTCTCTGGTGGCACGATGGCCAAAAATGCGTCGGCCTCCGCGTCGAGCTCATCGCGACGGCGCTTGGTCTCGTCGATGTGGCGCATGCCCTCGAGCAAGAGCGAACGCGTCGGCAGCACGATTCGACGGAGTGAGTGCCCGGCGCCGCTCGCGAACGAAAACACGCCTTCGGACTCGCCAAGCAGGCGATACAGCGCTTTTTCACCTTCCAAACGACGATACACCGCGTCCACGATCTCGCCGTCCGAGAGCCGCACTTCACCTGCGCCTGCGTGAGTCGTGATCGACAAGGAGCCGCTGCGGCGGTTCATGCTCAGCAGCTGCAGCAAATCCAAAATGCCGATCTGCTGCAAGTTACCGCGCACGTCACCGCCGTCGGCCACCGCCGTGCTGGCGCGCACGGGCAGCGCATGCATGCGCCGCACGATATCCTCGAACTCGTTCGCGTCGAGCTCGTCGGCATGCAGCTGACGGTCGGGCAGCTGGTTGTAGAGCGTGAAGATCATGACCCGAGCGAGCGCCGGATCGGCCGCGAATTTAGCCTTCAGACCGCCACCCGATGAGATCTCTGCGGCCACGATCGCCGCTTCGGGCAGCGTGGTACGCGCGCGATCCAGAGCGCTCGACACGCTGTCCGCAATGGCCACCTCGAGACCGCGCGCGCGCAACTTGGACGCCAACGCGCCAAGAGCATCGAAGTCGGATTCGACGACCAAGATCGAGCGCGCCATTAGTCGGAAAGCCTCATGTCCGTCGCGTCCGAAAGCTTGCGCAAGATGAGATCGACCAAGAGCGGATCCGCGGCGTGTACCGCTCGCACCACATTGCCTTCGCTGCGGCCGAGCAACACGTACGCGGAATGCTCGGCGACGACGCACAAAATATCGAGATTTGCACAGCCTTCGAGCTCGGAGACGTCGATTGCGTCGAAGCGCAAGCCCTCGCCATCACGGCCGTGTTCGGCGCGCACCGCGCCGCCGACGCTAATCCCCGCGTGCACCGAAGCCACCACGCGGGCGTGCCCGGCGCGCCAAGCCTCGGAGACCGCACTCAGTGCCAGCCCCACCAAGTCCATCGCCGGGAGCTCGATGTAGTGCGGTGTCTCGAGGCCGCGCGCGTTCGGCAAGAGCTCGAGACCAGGCTGAGCCAGCAAGGAGTCGGTGAGATCCGGCAGCGACTGCTCCCGCAAGTGCAGGCGATGCACAACGCTGTTCTGCGAGGCTTCCGCGCGCTGCTTGGCCACGCGTAGCAGCCGCGAAAGGTCGCCGCCATCGTGCGGAAAGGTCGCAACACCCACGGTCACGCCCAGCCCACTCGAGGACCAACCGGGCTCGCGCGCGGCCAATTCAGACAAAACGCGGCGCCGGCACGAGTGCGCACCGAGCCCGCCCGTCTCCGGCAACAACAGATAAAACTCGTTCGCGTCGACCCGCGCCAGTACGTCCGTGTCGCGCACCGCGGAGAGCACGTGCTCCGCGACCAGCACCGTGGGTTCGCCCTCGCCCTGGCTCGGCCGATCGAACTGCACGCCGATCGTCGCCAGCGCAAATCGCCGGCTGTGCCGACGCGCCATGTCGATCTCGCGCCCCGCCACGTCCACGAAGTAGGCGAACGTGTATGCGCTCGAGCTGGGATCCTTCATCGCCCCGCGGTGCGATTGTTCGCGCGCGCCGATCAAGGCGAGCGCCGTCGTGGCTTGCGCGCCGAATAGGGGCAGCAACGGGAACACATGACTTGCGCTGCGCCCCTCTGCAGTACGCCCCAGCAAGACCATACCGCTCTGTTCGCGGCGCAACGCAAGCCGCAGCGTGTCCAGCTGGTGCTCGCGCGCATGGTTCAAAAGCTCCATTTCGTCGCAAAAGCTGGGCGCATCGCCGAGCGCTCCACGCCCCGCTACGCGCATCAGCTGACGTGAGCCTTCAGCGGCCGGCACGTACACCGCCGCCAGCATCAGCCCGACTCCGTTCATCAAAATCTCGCTCATTCGCTCGGCGGCGTCGCGACGAGTAGGCGCTTCGGCGAGTTCGGCGACTTGCTCCACGAGCCCGATGTGCCGGGTCACTGCCGTGGCCGCGCGCTCCAGCCGCAAGCGCTCCTCGCGCTCGGCCAAGCGCGTGCGCACATCACCGAGCGCATTCATCAGCTCATCGCCGGACAGCGGCATGACCAAGATCCCGGCGCTGCCGAGCGCGGTGGCTTGCACCCCCAGGGCCAACGATTCAGCGCTGGTCAGCGCGAACACGGTCACGTGCGGGGCAAGCGCCCGGACGTGGTGCAAAACGGCCAGCCCTGCGCCGTCGCCCATGGTCACGTCTACGAACGCAACATCTGGAACTTGCGAGGAAATTCGCACCAAGCCCTCGGCCAGGTCGGCCGCCACGCTGAGCCGATCTCCAGCCTGTCGGAGCGTTCGACTCATGACCTCGATCGCATCCGGATTGGACACGATCGCCACCACGTTCAAGTCGTGGCGCGGGCCATCGAGCTCGACATTCAAGTGAGCGAGACCTCGCCCGAAAACACTCGCCGCGCCGGACCGCGCATGGTCACGTCCAAAGTCTCGCGACTAACGCTGATGTGCAGCGGACCACCAGGCAAACGCACTTCAACCTCGGCTTCGAACGGCACACGGCCCTGGCGCGCAGCCGCGACGACCACCGCGCAGGCGCCCGTGCCGCAGGCCAATGTTCGGCCCACGCCGCGCTCCCAGACCAACAAGTCGAGCAGACGCTCATTGCGCGTGGTCACGAGCTCGATGTTGCTTCCCGCCGGAAACCGCGCGGAAAGCGCCGGACCCAGCTCGTCGAGCGCGCGTTCGTCGAGCCCCGCGTCGAACGCCACCGCGTGCGGGTTGCCCATCGAAACCCGTGAAAAGGCCAGCTTTGCCGAACCAAATGCGTGCTCGATCTCACCTTCTGGCAAGCCGCGCCCCATGCTCACGGAAACCGAGCCCTGCCTGTCACTGCGCTCCACTGCGACCAAGCGCGGCCCGGCATCCGTATCGACGATGAAGCTCCCCGCCGGTGAGCGGTCTTGCAGTGCGAGGTGCAACGCCACGCAGCGCAGGCCATTGCCGCACATTTCCGGGCGGCTCCCGTCGGCGTTGAGCACGATCATCGTCGCCCGCGCGCCGAGCGATGTGGGCGGCGTGACGAGCAGCACGCCATCGCCGCCGACGCCGAAGTGGCGATCGCAGAGCTTTGCGACCTGTGCGGGCGTGAGCACCCCATCATTCGGGGCATCGACAATCAGAAAGTCGTTGCCCAAGCCCTCGTACTTCGCGAAGCGGAGATTGGTCGGTTCAGTCATCGTGGGAGATCCGGTCGCTCCTGAATCTGAGTCCTGAAGGTCCGAATGGCCAGGCCGCCCGAGAGCGGGAGTTTCGGCCAGCGGCTAGGCCTCCGTCTGGTCCAATTTGGCGAGCAACTCTTCCAACGTGAACCCAACAATCGCCACTAGCTTACTGCGAGACCCGGCCCCTGTTACAATTTCGATCGCGCTTTTTCCGCAGCCGAGCGTCTGTGCCAGGAACCGAATCAGCTCGGCGTTCGCCTCGCCATCAACGGGGGGAGCCGCGAGCGCAATTTCCAGCGCCCCTTCTCGCGCCGGCAAAATTCGGCTCTTCGAAGCCCGAGGCTTCACCCGTACGCGAATTCGGAGCGCCACGCCGCGCTGTTCCACGTCCAAAACCGACATCTCGTTTCCGGAGTCTAACCGCGCGCCCGCTACTGGCGCTCTCGGCTTTGCTCCGGCAAGCTCCTCGCCCCCTTCAAATCCCAATCGACGATGCGACGCCCCCTCATTCTCAACGGTTTCATGGCCACCGGAAAGTCGACTGTGGGGGCGCTCGTCGCGCGCAGAACCAGCCGACCTTTCATCGATCTCGACCGCGCCATCGAGGTCGAAACCGGCGCCAGCGTCGAGAGCTTGTTCGCGACGCGCGGCGAGGCCGCGTTTCGCGCGCTCGAACGCGCCTGTCTCGAACGAGTGCTGCGCGAAGCGGCGACGGCAACGACTGAAGCGCCGGTGATCGCCGTGGGCGGCGGCGCCCTGCTGTCCCGCGACATCCGCTTGCGCGCGCTCGACGAATGCGTGGTCGTCACGCTCGAAGGCTCGCCCGCGGAACTCACCCGTCGCGCGCTGCGACAAGGCCAAAGGCCACTGCTTTCCGGCCCCAATCCCGAGCAGCGCGTGAGCGAGCTCTTGGGCCTGCGCGCGCCGGCCTATGCTGAAGCGCACGCGCGCGTTTCCTGCGAACCCCCGCCCGCGAACGTCGCCGCGGAGGTGTCGGAGATCTGGTCGCGCGACGAACTCGCCGTGGGCGCGGGTGAAGCTTCGTACGGCGTGCAAACGGGTTTGGGGTTTGCAAGCGGGCGCATCGGCGCCCTGGTCGCAGAAAGCCCGGTGTGCGTCCTCGTCTCGGATCAAACCGTATCGGCGCTCCACGCAGCCCCGATCGAAGCCGCACTGCGGGCCACTGGCTCGAAGCTGATTCGCATCGATCTCGAACCAGGCGAAGCGCACAAACACATCGGCTCGATCGAAAAGATCTGGCACGCCGCGCTCGAAGGCGGCGCGGACCGCAAAGCCACCTTCGTTGGCCTAGGCGGCGGCGTGGTGACCGACATGACCGGCTTCGCAGCCTCGACCTGGATGCGCGGAGTCCGTTGGATCGGCATTCCGACCACGCTGCTAGCCATGGTCGACGCCTCCGTCGGCGGCAAAACCGGCGTCGATTTGGCGGCCGCGAAGAACGCCGTGGGCGCCTTTTGGCAGCCCAGCAGCGTCCTATGCGACGTCCATCACCTGAAGACGGAAGCTCGGCGCGGCTTCGTCAGCGGCCTGGCCGAAGTCGTAAAAACCGCCCTGATCGGCGATCCGGACCTGTTCGAGCTGCTCGAGGACCAGGCAGAGCACGTCGCCAGCGGTGACCTCGATCTCGCGGCTGAAATCGTGCGCCGCTCGATCCGCGTCAAAGCGCGCATCGTCAGCTTCGACCAACGCGAATCGGGTTTGCGCGCGGTGCTCAATCTCGGCCACACCGTGGGGCACGCGCTGGAAGCACAGGCCGGTTACACTGCGCTGACGCACGGTGAAGCGGTCAGCCTCGGCCTGGTCGCCGCGTTGCGCCTGGGCGAAGTGCTCGGGCAGACCCCACGCGAACTCAGCGAGCGCACGCTTGCGCTCCTGAACCGGCTGGGGCTCCCCGCGAGCCTCGCTGGACAACCGCTCAGCGAAGCCGCGGCGCTCCTCGGCCACGACAAGAAGCGTGCAGGCTCGAACGTTAAATTCGTGTTTGCGCGCGCGCTCGGTCAGGTCGAAACCCAAAGCATCTCACTGAGTGAGTTGCGCACACGCGTCATCGCCCTCGCAGAATGAGCGAAATCCGGCGTAAACCTCGCACTTCAGTAAGGGCCTTTCTGCACAATCTTGGCGTCTGGCAAAGGCGCTCGGTACACTTCCGAATAGCTGTGCGCTCGAATGCGCTGCAGCCATTCGAGGTACCCATGCGCCGCCCGCCTGCCAAGTCACTGCTTCCCGCTCTGCTGCTCACGCTGGGTTCACTGTCGCTGACCCCAAGCTGCGCCGACAACAACAGCTCCATGTTCGCGGTGGGCGTGATCGCGCTCGACCCATCCACGTGCGTCGCCGAACCCGACGACACCGCGACGATGTTGGCCGGCGGCGTCATCGATCTCGCCTTCACGCAGACGTACACCGGCTACCTCCTGGTCGGCAATCAGCTCACGCAACGCGGTTCGCGCGAACAAATCCGCACCGAGACCTCGCGCGTCAATCTCCGCGGCGCCGAAATTCGGCTGATGACGCCGGATGGCACCCAGCTCGCGAATTACTCGACGGTCGGCACCGGCTTCGTCAATGCCGCAGACGGTGAGGTCGCCTCGTACGGCGCGATGTCCGTGAACATCATCCCATCCGCGCTCTTCGCCGACCCTAAGTTGGACTTGGCCAATAAAGGGCTCGTCGTCGCCAAGATTCGCGTTTTCGGTGACACCCTCGGCAACACCGCGGTTACCTCCAGCGAGCTCGATTTCCCGATCAGAATTTGCACCGGCTGCTTGGTCAGGTATCCGTCTGACGCTGCTGACACACAGACGATGGCGGGGGGTGCTTACAAGTGCGCCACGGCGTCGACCGCGTCTTCCGCAACTCCGCTTCCGTGCATTATCGGACAGGACGGCTCATTCCCCTGCACAGCCTGCTCCGCGGCCCTGGAACTTTGCCACGACCCGACACAAAATCCCTCGTACGGTCCCTGAGGCCACTTCGCGCGTCTCGATTTCGGTAAACTCGAACGAGCCATGCGCGGAACGCCCGTCGTCGCCACGTTCCTCGCCCTCTCCCTGTGCGCGGCCGAGCTGCGCGCGGATCCGGAATGGAACGTCGCCGCGCAAACCTCAATCTGCGGTTTGGGCAGCGATCGCGTTTGGCAGAAAACCGGTTTTTGCGGCGGTTTTCGCGGCGATCTCCTGTTCGGCCGCGATCGAAATCGCGATTTTGCGCTCGGCCCCTACGCCACGTTCGGCACTGCCACCTTCTCCGATGTGCGCTTCGGCGGCGGCCTGAGCCTTCTCATTCCCACCCTCGAGGGTGATTTCCCAATCGTACTCTCGGCGGGCGCACTCAGCCGCAACGGCAGCGATCTGCGCCTCGCGGGACAAGCCTTCTTCGGCCTCCGCAGCCACAACTTCCACGGCCACTACGCCATGGGCAGCGGCATCGTGCTCGGCGGCGACGCGGCCGTGTCCGGCCCATCCGCCAACACGCTATACGTCGGCCTTCAGATCGACGGCCTTTGGCTCGCCCTCCCGTTCATCCTCGGTTACGAGTGGCTCCACAAAGCCCCCGATCCGGGTGATTGATGCCGAAACGCGCCCCTTTCCGCTATTCCAGAGTGGGCGATCCCAATCCAGCATCGCAGCTCGAACCCTTCGCGCGATTCCGCACCCAGCCGCCGAAAACTCTGCCGTCCACGCGCCTAAACTCACGGGGCGAATTGCACGGTTTGAATCCACTCAGCCCGCACGCGCAAAGCCGCGCCTAACGCGAAAGTCGGCGGCTTCTAAGTTTGAACTCAGCCCGTCCCAACTCGATTTGGCGGCTACGGTTCTAGCCCAGGGCCAAAATCGAACTCGACTTCGGCTTCGTCCGCGCTGGGATCGCTGACTGGCGGCGGAGTGGCCGATTCAGCGGAGTCAGCTTCGAGCGCCGCGTCGATACGCGAAACGAGACTGCTCAACATTTCCCGCGCTCGCTGCTCGGAACGGAGCCGGCGGCTTCGCTCATCTTCGAGGTCGTGCGCCAATGAAAGGGCCGCGAGCAACAACGACTGCGGTGAAACCTGCCGGCCGGGCGCCGTGAGCTGCCGCAGGCGCGCGTCCACCACGTCGGCCAGACGATGTAGATCGGCCTCTTCCGCTGTCGCAACGACGCGGTAGGTCTGCCCCCCAACACGGAGCTCGACCGGACCTTTAGGCATGCGCGGCGAACCTAGCATCCTGGTGGGTCGATGGAAATGCTGCTTCGAGCTTTTCTTCAGCGCTTTCCTCGGCATTTTTGAAGCCCGCAGATTGAACCCAGCCAACGCGCAGGTTTTCCACAGCCTGTGGCTAAGCCGCGTGCGGGGCGCCCCCTGTTGGCCGCGCTCCCGAAACAGAGCGCCCACTAGCGCCGACTCAGCCGACCGAATTTCTCGTCTCTTCCGGGGACGATTTCGAATCCTCTGCTTGTGTTGCGCAGCGAGGACTCAGCGGAGCAGGCGCAATGACCAATCCGCCAAAGCGCGCTGCAGCTCCTCACCCGGCAGGGCACGTGTGTTGAGATGCGCGCGGCTCACCGCGTCGAACAACGCCGCGACGACCGCGACGCGCAACGGTTCGGCGAGGCCGGGCAGCGCGCTGCGCGCTGCGTGTTCCGCATTGAGCACCTTCGCGACGTGCTCCGCGAGTATCGACAATTGCGTCGGCTCGAGCGCTTCCGTTTGCGCACGCAGCGCGAGCTTCGCGCGCGCCGGATTTTCCAGCAGATTCTCTGCCCAAACGCGCGCGAGTGCGCGCACGCGTTCGAGCGGAGTGCGAGCCACCTCCAGCGCCGTCACCACACTCGCGGAGAACTCATTCAGCGCGCGATTTCGGATCGCCAGCAACGCGTGCTCGAGATCGTCGAAGTACTCGTAGAACGTGTTGCGCCCGATCCCCGCGGCTTCGACCACACTCGCGACACTGAGCTCGCGATCCGTCGCACTGATCGACACAATGGCCGCGATCACCCGCTCCCGTTGCGCCGCCTGACGCTCGCGACGGCTCAGAGCTCGGTCGTAGTGCCCGCGCTTCGGCGCAGGCACCAACTCGAGCTCTGGCGGCTTCATTGAGAGCAATATATCTCAATGAGCGCCTCACGCTCACCGTCTGATCGCGGGCTCTTCGCAGCGAATAGGGTCGTCGGATCTGCAATAAGAACCAGCTGTACATTTGCAAGCGGCGCCGCGTGACGCGCCTACTTAAGTACCTAAATTGGCTTGCTAATTTATTAGAGCCCGCAAGTATTTATCAGTTTCACGTGAAACAGCTCGGCGCTGGGAGGCGCACCAGAAGCCGCAGGACCGTACTGCTCACTGACCTTCGGCAACCTGCTGATCGCGATTCGACCGAGAAACGCACTGACGCTAGCCGCGAACGCAATGACGCTAGCCGGGTTGCTCGCAGCAGGCGAGTTCCTGGTACCGATTTGCCAACCGACGTGGCAGGCGGGCGGCCATCCTCGACCCAACGCCCGAACGACGGTGCCGTTGGCTGTGTCTGTTCGAACAGCCCTCGGGGCCGATCACGGTGTTCTTCGCCCGCTTGCGACGTTGCTCTGCGCCCGAGCTTCCGTTCTACCTGACGCTACGCCCGCTGCATTCCAGCATTCGAGATCAGCCGCGTATGTACGCTGCGTCAGGTTTCCGCGGGGGGCCCGCCTCCCCGACCATCGCTGTCGCCAGTGGTTGCTTTGAGGAAGCGCCCACGCTCTAGGCGGCGGCTCGGGCGCCCTCAGGCGAGGAGTCGAGCGAGAATCTAGCGAGCGCTTCGCGTACACCCGCTCCTGAGAGAACGCCCCCGCGATGCGCACCGCCGCTTGGTGCCGGCGGAACATGCCCCTTTCCAGTCGTTGACCGGGGAAGCCGACCACGCCGGCGAGGCCGCTGCACCCGACTTTGCCGTTCGCGCAAAACGGCGCCTGCTTCGTGCGGCTGAGCGCGCGTCTTTGTGGTGCTCGCGCGAACCGAGCTCGCGAGTCCGCGGATCAACGGAGCCTCCGGACGCGGAGCCCCGGATCCCGGCTGGCATTGGCTGCGCCTCGCGCCGCAGACTCGCGTGCTTTCGACTTCGCACGCACGTTGGGTGCGAAGCGGGCGTATCTAAGTGATCAGCTCCGCTTTCTTGTCGGCGTCGCGCGGCGCTTACCGACCATCGCTTTGCATCTTATTGTCCGGCGCTCGGACCTTTGAGCTGTGGCGCCCGTACCACGTCAGAGTGGATGTGCTCGCTCTTTCCCGCTCGCTCGCGGAGGCGAGGCATCTCCCCGGACCACGCGAGTCTCGTAATGGTGGCGCCGAGCCCGCCCGCGCTGCCCACGGCGGCCGGGCCGCATGCTGTACCTCGACGTCTGGCAGTGGGAGGTCACGTACCTAGGCGACCCGGCCCTCGCCGACAAAGCCGTGGGCATCGACACCACCTTGCGCCTGCAAACGGCTGTGCGGTTCGCTCGCCAGGTTCTCGCCGCCGAGTCGCAAAATTTGGGTTTGGGCTACATCTCGAGGCCCCGCAAGAGTGGAAGCCGCATCAAGTCGGCGGCTCGGGAGGGTCGCCTCGCGGAGAACGGCCGCTAGCGAGCGATTCGTTGAGTGCGAAACGGCCGACGAACGAGCTGACGCCTCCGGTGCTTGGCTCCGCGGACGCGGGACGGGTGGCCCGTCCCGAAGCTCCGCTGGATGGAGCTTCGGAGGGGGTACCGGGGCATTGTTCGAATGACGGAACTGGGCGGGTGGGCAGACCGGCGTGCTGTTCGATTGGTCGTACTTGGGCGGGGTGTACCCCCAACAATGTTGCGGTTCGTCGAACTCGTGCGGGGTGTAGGCCCGAAGGTTGTTCGATCCGCCGAACTCTGCGGGCCTAGACGGTTCCGTCGAAATGTAGAACTCCGGTCCCGCGTGGGCGCAGTGCTCAGCCTCGCTCCTTCGGGTTTCGCTCGCAGCGCTCCAGTGACGAGCAGTTTCCGCGCCGACAACGCTTCGCAGGTACTTGCTAGGTTCTCCCGCCGGGATAGTGGCGGTTGGGCCGCCCAAGAGTTCCCGGTCGGCTTCCACAAACGCTCGCTTTGGCGCGGCCGCCGACGCCCTCGCCGGTGCTATTAGAGGGCAACGATGCGATTCGAATCTTTGGTCGATGAAGTGCTCGTGGAGCTGCGCACGCGTCGCTTGCTGCGAGAGCCGGACGACGGCGCATCGCGAAGCAACGTTGCCGTCGCGGCCGAGAGACTGGGAGTCACCGCCCTAGACGCTTCGTCGAATGATTACCTGGGCCTCGCCATGCGCGCCGTTTCACGTGAAACACTGGGCAACCCCGGCGCCGCCGCGTCTCGACTCATCTACGGATCCACCGCGGAGCACCTCGCGCTCGAATCAGACTTGGCAAACTGGGTCGGTGCCGAGAGCGCCCTCTTCTTCAGCTCGACCTATGCGGCGAATCTTGGCCTCGTCTCAGCTCTCGGGGTTCCCGGCTCAGTCATCCTATCCGACTCGGCCAACCACGCCTCGCTGATCGACGGCGCGCGGCTTTCGAAGGCGACCGTTCAGGTGCTCCCGCACTTGGATCTCAACGCGTTGGACGCCGCGCTCAAGGAGCACCGGAACGCCCGAGCTGTCTGGGTGCTCACGGAATCGTACTTCAGCATGGATGGCGATGGGCCCAACCTCCGAGCGACCCGAGCACTCTGCGATGAACACGACGGGTGTCTCATCGTAGACGAGGCTCACGCGGTCGGCGTATTCGGACCAGGCGGCGCCGGGCGCTGCGCAGAGGCCGGGATAAAGCCAGATATTTTGGTTGGCGCGTTGGGCAAAGCGGTCGGAACCCATGGGGGCTTCATTGCGGGTTCGCCGCAATTGCGCACGTTCCTCTGGAACAAGGCGCGCAGCTTTGTGTTCTCGACGGCTCCGTCGCCGCGCCTCGCCGACCTGAGCCGCGTCCACGTGCAACTCGTACGCGAAGCCGAGGAGCTCCGGAAAACGCTGTCGAGCAACGCAGAGTCGCTCCGGGCCGCGTTGCAGGCAGCGCAACTTCCGCTCGCGCCCGACTCGTTCGGACCAATTGTTTCGGTAATTCTGGGTGAAAACGAGCGGGTCCTTTCAGCCGCCGAACGATTGCGAGAACTCGGCGTGCTCGCCCAAGCCATCCGCCCGCCAACGGTCCCCATCGGAGGGGCACGACTCCGGCTGACCGTCAAAGCCACTTTCACCCCGGCAGAGATCGCCCGCCTGGCCGCCGTTGTGAGGGAAGTATGCGCATCGTAGTCCTGGGCTGCGGAACTGGCGTCGGCAAGACACGAGTAAGCGTCGCCATTCTGCGTGCGCTCGCAAGCCGCGGTTTGCAAGCGCTCGGCCTCAAACCAATCGAAAGCGGGATCTCGCGTGAGCAAGGGGAACTCGCTCCCCCAGCTGGATCCGACGCCGCCGCGCTGTCTGCGGCGGGATCAATTCAAACTCAGATCCTTCACCCCCTATTCGCTCTACCTGACCCGGTTTCACCCCACCTGGCCGCTCGGTCCCAGGGCTTCGAGCTCAAACTCGAAGGCGTCTCAGCTTGGGTCAAGGAGGCGGAGGCCAATGTGGCCCCGCATGTATTGCCACATAGTGCACATCCGACATTGGTGGAGACGGCGGGTGGCGTGTTCTCTCCGTTGGGCGTCGGACTCACGAACTTCGACCTCGCTCAGCAGCTCGAACCAGCGATTTGGGTACTCGTCGCGGCGGACGCGCTCGGCGTCTTGCATGACGTCACTTCGACCTTGAAGGCCATGCGCGCCAGCGGGCGCGAGCCCGACCATGTGGTTCTGTCCGGTGCGCGCGAGCCAGACGCCAGCACTGGCAGCAACGCTGCAGAGCTGGCAACGCTCGGCATCGTCACCCCCAGCGCAGTCTTGGCGCGCAACGACGACAGCGGCGTTCACGCTTTGATCGATCGCATTCTCGAGCAACGCTCGATTGGGCACCGCTGAGCTAAACGACTCGACCGTTTTCCAGTCGTACACAGCGCGCGCCGAGCTGCTCGGCCAAGCCATCCGTGTGGTTGACCACGATCACGAGCGTGCCGCGCGCGCGCTCCTCAATCAGCGCGCGTTGCAGGTGCTCGGCGCTCGCGCGATCGAGGCCCGACCACGGCTCATCCAGCAACAAAAGCGACGGATCGTGGACCAACGCGCGCGCCAATGCGACGCGTTGCCGTTGCCCTCGCGAGAGCGTCGCGACCCGCCGATCAGCAAGCGCTTCGGCGCCGACGCGTTTGGCGACTCGCGCCCAAGCGCCCTCGACTTCGACTCCATAGATGCGCGCAGCGAGCTCCACGTTCTGACGGGCGCTGAGCTCGCGATAACAGAGTGAGTCGTGTGCTACCCAGCCGAGATGTGGTCGGACCAACTCCGGGTCCGACCCAAAAGGGTGATACACGACGTGACCTCGCGTGGGCGCGAGTACGGTGCCGATCACGGCCAGCAGCGTGCTCTTGCCAGCGCCGTTCGGCCCTTCCAAAAACGTAATGCTGCCCGCTTCGAAGCGCGTGTTCACGGCGCGCAGGGCAGGGGTGGACCCAAACAGGCGGGTAACCCCGCGGACCTCGATGGACTCGATCACGCCGGCACCCTGCCCGCGCTCGGCAGCTCTGTCGCTTTCCGCCACCCCAAAACTGCGGGAAACGCCCTACGGCCAGCCTCGGCCGATGTTGCGAAGCTCGTGATCTGTCTCGATAAACCCGGCGAAAGTACGGCCATTTCGGCTTGACGCAGTCCGTGCCCTCCGCATGCTACCATGCCTCGAGAATGAGTTCTTCCGCTCTTGCGATGCCTGCCCAGCGTCTCGAGCATCTGCTCGAATTGCGCCGTGCCGTCGAGGGCGCGCTCGAGGGCAAAGCCGAGGTTGTCGAGCTCGCGCTGACTGCTTTACTCGCTCGCGGCCACATCTTGATCGAGGACGTGCCGGGGGTCGGCAAGACCACACTCGCACGTGCTTTAGCGCGCGCGGTCGGCGGTCAGATGCGCCGCGTCCAGTTCACGAGTGATCTCCTGCCGAGTGATGTACTCGGCGTCTCCGTGTTCGATCAGCGCACCTCGGAGTTCGTGCTGCGCCACGGTCCGGTGTTCTCGAACGTGCTGCTCGCCGACGAGATCAACCGCGCGAGCCCGCGCACCCAATCTGCGTTGCTCGAAGCCATGAGCGACGAACAAGTTTCGCTCGACGGCAAGACGCATCCGCTACCCGAGCCGTTCTTGGTCGTAGCGACGCAAAATCCTCAGGATTTTGCGGGTACTTTTCCGCTACCCGAGTCGCAGCTCGACCGCTTCATGATGCGCATTCGCATCGGCTATCCGCCCCCGCAGGTGGAGATGCGCCTGATCATGGAACCCGATCACGACCGCGTGCAGAGCGTACCGGTGGTGCTCGATCCGAAAACGCTGGTCAGCTTGCAGCGTGAAGTCGAGCGCGTGGTGATGGACGGCGCCCTCGGCACCTACTTGCAAGCGTTGGTGACCGCGACGCGTGGCAGCCCTGCGCTGTCGCTCGGCGCCAGCACCCGCGCCGGCATGAACTTGTCGCGCGCAGCGCGCGCTCGCGCTCTGCTGAATGGCCGCGACTACTGCATCGCAGACGACATTCACAGCTTGGCGGTGCCTGTGTTCGCGCACCGCGTGCGGCTGGCGGCACACGCCGAGGGCTACGCTCCAACCCGTGAAGAGACCGAAGCTGCCATCCGCGAAGTGATCGCGCGCGTGCCCGTCCCGCTTTAAACCGAGGAGAGTGCCGTGGCAGAGCCCTCTCGGACGCCCGAACCGACTTCGCCCGCGCCGGAACCGCCAGCATCCGGCGACCGTGCGCGCGGGGGTTCGCGCGCCGCGCCCCAACGCTCCACTGCACGCGAGCGACTGACTCAATTCCTTGCGCGACTCCGACGTTGGCTCCGCCCACCGCGCCGCTTGAAGCTCACCCGCGAGGGCAAGTACTTCATCGGTATCACTTTTGGCGTGGGCTTTGCGGCCATCAACACCGGCAACAACTTGCTCTACTTGTTGCTGGGCATGCTCTTGTCGATGATCGTCGTGTCCGGTGTGCTGAGCGAGTTGAGTTTACGCGAACTCACCGTCGTCCGACGTTTGCCGCCACGAGCTCAAGTGGCGCGACCGCACCTGGTCGAAATCGAGGTCTTCAACCACAAGCGGCGCATCCCGTCGTACGCAATCGAGGTCGAAGATCTGCGCGCTGGGCAGCCCGCCGACAAGCGATGCTTCTTCCTGAAAATCAGCCCGAGATCGGCGCAGGTCGCGGCCTATCGGCGCACGCCGGCGCGTCGCGGTCGCGATCGCCACGTGGGCTTTCGCGTGGCCACGCGCTTTCCCTTCGGCCTGTTCGAAAAGTCCCGTGAACTCAGCGCCGATGGGGACTTGATCATTTATCCCGCGGTGGATCCCGTACAGCTGCCGACCAATTTGCCCGGCGATCGGATGGGCGGCAACTCTGCGCTCGGACGCGGCTCCGGCGACGAGATCTTGTCGTTGCGGCCGATGCGTGATGGCGACGATCCGCGGGACATCTATTGGCGCAAGAGCATCGAGCAACTGATCGTGCGCGAGCGCGCCCGCGAAGTGCGGCGCGACGTCTCCTACGTCATCGATTCGATTCACCCCGGACGCACCCCGGATGACGATTGGAGCGCTCGCTTCGAACGCCGGATTCGCGACGTGGCCTCGCGCGCGGTCGCTCACATCAAGCGCGGGGACGGCGTCACCGTCCGTGCGCGGACCGGCGAACGAGTACGCGCCACGAGCGCGGTGGGGGCCGACCCGGTGCTGCGCTTTTTGGCCTTGCTCGAGGCAAAATCCGCCGAGACACCCTCGGAAAATGCGCCCGGCAACACGGTCACCAACCTGACTCGAGCCGGCGCGTGAGATTCGGACTCATCCACCGAATCATGACGGACAGCTTGGCCGCCCTCGGCCTGCTCGCTCTGATCACGAGCGGCGAGTTGAACCATTGGCTCGCGGTCGCGATCTTGGTGGGCCTGGGCCTAGCCGTCCTCATTCCCGAGAGCTTTCAAGATCGTCCGCTGATGCGTCGCATCGGCCAGGTGCTGCCGCTCGCGCTGTTCTGCACGCAAGCCGTGCGCTTGTTCACCGGCGCCAGCTTGCTCGAACTCGCCGTCGAGTTCGCCGCTGGCCTGCAGGTGATTCGCCTCGCAACTCGCCGTGGCGCCGCGCACGATCAGCAGGTCATCGTGCTCGCGCTTTTGCACCTGATTGCGGCCACCGTGTTGGGCAGCGGTTTGGCGTACGGCCTGTGTTTTCTGGGCTTTTTGGTGATCGCACCGGGCGCGCTCGTGCTCAGTCATCTGCGCCGGGAGGTCGAGGGTAACTACCGTCAGGGCGCGCGCGACCGCACGGGGTTGCCGGTGGACGTTCCGCGCATTCTCCGCAGCCGGCGCGTGATCGGCCGTTCGTTTCTGGTCTTCACCTGTTCGCTTTCAGTCCCGATCTTCCTATTCACGCTGGCCCTGTTCGTCGCCTTTCCGCGCGTCGGGCTCTCGCTGTTGCTGCTCAGCCATCCCAAAGCCGAGCGCATGGTCGGCTTCACGGAGCACGTGGATCTGGGCGGCGTCGGGCGGCTGCGCAGTGACCCGACCATCGTCATGCGCGTCGAAGTGCCCAATTTGCCCAAGGAACCGCCATCGCGCGTGGCGCTGTACCTACGCGGCGCGGCGTTCGATACCTATCGCGGCAAAGCTTGGTCGCGCAGTACCGGCGGCACCCTGCGTGCCGAGCAGCGTGGGCGCATGGTGCAGGTGTTACGCTTTCCGGATTCGCTTCACGACCGCGTGATGCACATCGACTTGGAGCCGATCGAGCCGGCCGTCGTCTTCTTGCCGCCGGAAGCGGTCGCGATCACGGTTTCACCGCAAGGTGCGACGCTGATCAACAACATCCCGCAGGTCACCGGTGGTCCCGAAGGCTCCCTGACTTACAAGACGCAGGATGAGCGGGGCCTGCGCTACGACGTCTCGTTGGCCAGCGCAGAAGAGCCGACCTCGGTGTCTTTGACCGCCAACGAACGCCCGAGATACCTCAGTTTGCCGCCGGATTTGCCGCCGCGCGTCGCGGAGCTCGCGCGCACCTGGGTGGGCAGCGCAACGGATCCGCGGCTCGAAGCGCGGCTGATCGAAGCCCGTCTGCGCAAGGACTATCGCTACGACGTCGACTCCAGCTCCGGCGCTGCAAAAAATCCGCTGTACGACTTCTTGTTCGTGTCCAAGCGTGGACACTGTGAGTTCTATTCGACGGCCATGGCCGTCATGTTGCGTACATTGGGCGTGCCCACGCGCAACGTCACCGGCTTCATTGGTGGCACGTACAATCGCTTTGCGCGCTCGTACGCGGTTCGCCAGGGTGACGCCCACTCCTGGGTGGAGGTGTACTTGGACGATACGGGTTGGACTCGTTTCGACCCCACGCCTCCCGCGAGCGCCGCACCGCAGAGCGACATCACCGGCCTTTTGGCGTTCGTTCGCGACTTCGTCGAAGCTACGACCCAACGCTGGAATCGCCACGTGATCGGCTACGATTTGAAGCAGCAGGTCGGGCTACTGCGCTCAGTACATCGTAGCTATAGCGCCTTGCGCGATCGTCCGGGCCCGGTCGGGAAGCTGTTGTCGTCACCGCGCACCACGCTGCTCACGATCATCGCTCTCGGGGCAGCAGGGTACGCCGTCGTTCTGCTCACTCGCCGGAGGAAAGCCCAGTCACCCGCAGCCCGTGCTGCAACCGAGCGCGAAACAGCCGCGCGAGAAGTGGTCGAATTGTATCGGTTACTCGAGGCAGCGCTCGCCACGCGTGGCGTCGCGCGACCCACCGGCACGCCCCCACGCGCGCATGCCTTGAGCCTGAAGGCCCTGGGTCACCCGGTGGGCGACGAAGCGTTCGCGCTGACGGAGCTGTACATCGCGGCCCGCTTCGGCGGCGTCACGCTCAGTACCGAGGAACGCCGCGATTTCGCGCGCCGCGCGCGCGCCATTCGCGTGCAACGGACACCTGCAGAGCGCGCCGCCGCCTGACGCTGGCTAGCTCGAGCTCTACCTGCCCCTGGGGCAGAAGACACCGATTCGAGCCACCGCTAACTTGGCAGCCGCTTGCCGGCCTTCATGCCAAAGTGGCCCGAAGCTCAGGCAGCCAGACGACGAAGGACGATCTGCGCGGAGCCGTCCGAACTCTGGCCCGCGCCATACACCGCCTCACGGCTCGGACGCGCGCGGAGAGCATCCAATTCGAGATCCGGCGCTCCGTGCTCTATCCAGGCAACGATTACGGGAGCTTGCTCACCGCTGTTCTCATCGATTTGGAGAACATCCACCGCCACGCCCTGCGCGAGCTCTTCCGCCGTCACGGCGCGCTGAACGGACGCCAATGGCCGATGATTGGCCCCAGGGAGCTGGTTCGCGGCAACTGAGTTGGAGGCGTATGACTGGACGATCAGGCGGTAACCCGCGCTCGTCGCAGCTCCCAGGTCCTGCGCTGACACTTCGGCACGCATGCGCTCGACGGAAACGGCGCCCAAACTGGTCACGGCGAGCAGGGCCATCCAAGAGGCGCTGGCGGCCGCAGAACTCACCACGGATGAACGCGTATTGGCCGTTCGCCTTCCGATGTTGTTTGGGTTTGCCAATTTCGCCTCTACCTTCTCGATCAACGCTTGAACGTGGAGTTCGTTTCTCGAGAAGTGCTTAAGCAGCATCCGTGCCAAGCCTTGGCGACGACTTCGCCATCTCAGATTGAACACTTAGTCGCGATTTTGACACCGGATCGAGGTCAATGGAGACCCAGGTGGGGGTCACCATTGACCCGCCACCCCAAAACTCGGCGTAAATCCCGCTAATGTTGCGGTTTTGTGTGGGTCACCAGGGCGGCCGCCCAGCTTAACGCGGCCTTACAGTCGCTGGCAGAGGCAGCCGAACCATCGGCTCGACGATACGGACCGAGGGTCACGACCACATCGCGACCTCGGCGCAACACCGCGAAGGGCCCCCGAGTGTGCCGCTCGCGACACACTTGTCCGGCGCGTGTGGCTCTCTCGGCGACGTCCGCGGACACGAACTCGGACAACCGTCCGCGCGCGTCGACCGGCTGGTCCTCGGGCGCGAGCGCGCCCCGCGCGAAAGCGCGAAGCCCGGTGAGCGCCGTGGCGTCGGTGTCATAGCGGATGTGCCACGCGACGCTCGTCGCGCTTCCGTCGGAAAAGGCGCTCACGCGATCGCCAGCCCAGCCGCTCGCAGCCTCGCGGGCCGCGCGGGCCGGCATCCACTCCTCGAACAAGATGCGCAACGTTTCTTCGCCGTACACGTCACTGTAAGTGAGTTGTGACGGCCCGGATGTGGTCGCTGACAGCGCGGGTAGGGGTTCGGGGCCCTCCTGAGCGTCGTACTTGTCGAGGTGAAGGATCTGTTCAGTGCTCGTCGGCAAGCGTTGCCACGCTGCAGCGACCGCCGCCCAACCGCCGCGTCGACGAAGCGCGTTCACGAACGCGAGACCATCCATGTACGGCGCGACCACCGAGCGTTTCACGATCGGCGGCACTTGCAGCACGGTTCCCGCGGACAGCGCGCCCTGCAGCTCCATCACCGAATCCGGCAAATCCTGGGCGTGCATGCCCTTCTCGGCGAACAGTCCGTCGAGCATGGCGCTGGTTGCGTCGCCCTCAGCGAGCGCGTGTACTGCGCCCTGCCAATCGCCCGCGTCGTCGCTCCAAACCAGCAATTTGCCGAGGTTGTAGTGCTGATCTTGCAGCGCGTGCACGAGCTCGTGCCACAGCGTGGCATCGAGCTCTTGGCCGTGCAGATCTCCGCCCAGGAACATCGTCTTTTCACGTGGTTCGTAGAAGCCGAGCAACTCGGAGCGCATCACCGCCAGCAACCCGTCGCGGTAATCGTACGAGACGGGCACGGTGCCGAGCGCGAACAAGATTTCACCGGATGCGCGTACCACCGCCGGCGGGATCTCGGTGTCGAGACTGCGTTCGACGCGCTCGACCATCTCGTCGCGCGAAATGATCCGCCCAGTGACTGGACCGAGCGCGTCCAGCTCACGCAGCGCCGAGGCGTATTTCAGGCCACGTTGCACGGTCTGTTCAGCTTCCACATCTTTGCTCGTTGCGGGTGGAGCAACCGGAGCTACTGCGCTGCTCGCCGTTGGAGCCGCGCTCGACGTCGCGGCCATTTTCGCGGCGGGCGCCGAGCTGCTGCAACCGGCACAAGCAACCGCGATGCTACAGCTGGCGATCGCCCAGTCTTTGCGAAGGCTCATGGCTGTGCAGCGGCGCGAAGCGCGGCGATCGCTGCTTTGCGATCCGATTGTCCGAAGACCGAATTGCCCGCGACCAACATCGTTGCCCCGGCCGCGACCACTTGCCGTGCAGTATCCGGAGCAACTCCACCGTCGACTTCGAGCTCGATGTTGACGCCTGCGTCGTCGATCATGCGACGCACCGCAGCAATCTTCGGGAGGACCTGAGACAAGAACTTTTGCCCACCAAAGCCGGGATTTACCGACATGAGCAACACCAAATCCAAGTCGCTCAGCAAGTAACGAAGGCAGTCCTCGGTGGTATGCGGGTTCAGCACCACGCCGGCTTGGACCTTCAATTCACGCAGATGATGCAATGCGCGCTGTAGGTGCGTGCAGGCTTCGACGTGAATGCTGATCGAATCTGCACCGGCACCCGCGAAGGCCTCGATGTAACGCTCCGGCTCGACGATCATCAGATGCACGTCGACGTGCACTTTGGTCGCGCGCCGCACCGCATTCACGATCAAGGGACCGAGCGTGATGTTGGGCACGAAACGGCCGTCCATCACGTCGACGTGGATCCAGTCCGCGCCCGCGAGCTCCGCCTCCTTCACCTCTTCGGCCAGCCGTCCGAGGTCCGCGCTCAAGATCGACGGGGCGATTCGGAACTCACGTCGGGACCCGCGTTCAGCCGTTGGCATGGGCAGAAGTGTTACCTGAGCACTGGTGGTCGAGCCAGCACGAACACGACGCGATCGAAAGCGCGCAAACCCAAACGAAGCGCTGAAGACCACGTATGCGCGGGCCCGCGCGTTTCCGGGAAGAATCGCGGATGAGTGCGTGTTACGCTGACCTGAGCGCGTCCGGTCCGCAATCTTCGTCGCAACGCAGACTGAGCCATGATTACACGGCCACTCGGCAAGCAAGACTACGATCACATCGTGCAGATCATCGATCGCTGGTGGGGCGGTCCGACGACGGCGCTCGCGCACCCGATTTTCTTTTACGAGCTCGGCGCGATGGCCCGCGTCGTGGAAGATGACGGCATCTTGGTTGGTTTTTTGTTGGGCTTCGTGGCGCCCGGTCCACCCAAGACCGGCTACGTTCATTTGGTCGGGATTCACCCGGATTACCGAAGGCGTGGCGTGGGCAAAGTGCTCTACCAAACCTTCGAAGAGGACGCGCGCGCCGCTGGCTGCACACGTCTGAAGGCCGTAACCACCAGCGGCAATGAAGGCTCGATCGCCTTTCATCGCGCGACGGGCTGGAGCGCCACGAGCGTCGAAGACTACGCAGGGCCTGCGCGGCCACGCGTCGTCTTCAAAAAGACCCTGTGAGTTTCCGGGGTAAGCGGCCTGGCGTTTGACGCCCAGCCGATCGGCGATAGAAGCTGGCCGAAGCGGTCATGAGCAATCTCTCTGAAGGCACTGTCAGCCCGAACGAACTGCGCACCATCGGTTTGTTCGGTGCGCTGAGCGATGAAGTGCTGACGCACCTCGCGGGCACACTCACCGTTCAGACTCCGGGTGCCGGCGAGGTCGTGTTCCGCGAAGGTGATGACGCCAGCGCGATGTACGTCGTTCTTCGGGGAGAGATGGAAGTACTAAAAAAGAGCAAGCGCTCGACCGAAGCGCGAGTCGCTCTGTTGGGTCCGAGTGACTGGTTCGGCGAGATGAGCATCGTCGACATCCAGCCGCGCTCGGCGACCGTTCGCGCCCTCGCGCCCTCGCGTTTGCTGCGCATTTCAGCGGCGGATCTCGATGCTCTGTACCGCTATGATTTGCGCTCATACTCGCTGATCGTGCTGAACTTGGCGCGCGAGTTGAGCCGCCGTTTGCGGGTCGCCGACGGCATTCTCGCGGATTTGATTTCGAACGTGCTCGACCACTACATGGGCGGCCCGGGCGGGAGCTAACCGCCCAACGCCGCCCCGGTCGCACCGCCCGCACCAGCTTCACTGCCGGCAGCGCCCGCATCTCCAGCTCGGGGAATCACCGCGGTATCACCACCGGCACCACCTTCGGGCTCGAACGTGGCACCGCCTGCCCCGCCCTCGCTGGAAGACGCGCCCGCGACGCCATTGCCGATGTCAACGCTGCCGCCGCTACCCGGTGACCCGGCCGTGGGCGTACCCACGGCTCCGGCCGATGGCGATGACGCACCTCCGGTTCCAAACAGACCGCCACCACCGGGGCCGGATGCGCCAGGCGTGTCCGGCTGAGGGTTGAGGAAGCAGCCGCTCGCCAACAACCCCAAGAGCAGCCACTTGTGCCAACGAGCGCGCATCGAGTGACACACTCTAGCACGCTGCGGGCCAACTCGAGATCAGACCAGGGTCGCCAAAACCGCTCGGGCAAATGGCACAGCTTGGCGCAACCCGCGACTCGCCCGTCAGAGCTTCGACTGCGCGAAGGAATTCAATGTCCCGCGGAACCGCCATTTCCGCCAAGCGGACCCGCGCCGCTCTTTCCGGCCGAACCCGCAAAACCGCCAAGCCCAAAAGAGCCGCTCGAGCCGGAAGTTCCCGACGAACCGCTGCTGCCCGACCAGCCGCCAAAGCCCGCGGAACCTGCCGAACCCGCGAAACCTGCCGAACCCGCGGAACCTGCCGAACCCGCGGCGGCCCCATGCCCAGCTGAGCCACTTGCGCCACCAAGCCCGGACGCTCCAGAGATCCCCGAAGAACCACCAGAGCTAGAGGACGAGCCCCCGTTACCAGCGCAGAGAGGGCAGCTCGCGTTGGAGCCGGCACTGCCGCCGGCTTCTGAGGGGAACGGGTTCCCCGCGAAGCCGGACGAGGCCCCAGCAGTGCCGATCGCGCCGCCACCGGCGCCCGGCGCCGCGCCGCCACTGTTCGTCGTGGTGCCCGAACCGCCGGAGCCGTTCGCCGCGCCAGCTGCGGGGATAACAAGGGATCCGGCCGTGCCGTTCCCAGGCTCCGTTACGCCGCCCGGCGGAACCGGATGCGGGTTGAGATCAATCCCGCTGCAGGCAGCTGCACCGAAGAGACTCAACCAAGCCCAGCGAACCGCCACCCGATTCATGCCGCCAGCCATAGCAAAATTTCGGCCAGCAGGCGCCCGTCACTTCGGGCGCACGCGACGCGCTGCGGCGAGCAACGACAATGCGGCGCTCAAATCCGGTGGCGACGCCTCGAGCCCGCGCGCGACGCTCTCGAGTTCGCCCGCGAGCTCTCGGAGCACGGCGCTGATCTCGTCTGCGTTGGCGGCGAAAATATCGCGCCACATCACCTCAGCGCCGCCCGCGCTACGCGTCGTTGCGCGATATGCAGGGCCAGCAGCGGGCAATGCATCGGCGCGCGTCGCCAATACGCTCAGCGCGCTGGCGACGAGCTGCGGGGCGTGGCTCGTGTACGCAACCGCGCGATCGTGTGCATTCAGGCTCAGATGCACGCTCTTTGCGCCGACCAACGCCACGAGCCGTTCGACCTGCGCAAGCGCGTCCGCGTCGCAATTCTCGGGACAGACCAGCCAAGTCTGTTGCTGAAATAGATCCGCGCGCGCGAGCGCGGCGCCGCCTTCGGGACCGCCCGCCATGGGATGGCCGGGCACGAAGCGACGCGCGCGAGGCAGCCCGGAAACAGCGGCGGAAATCGAGCGCTTGGTCGAGCCGCAGTCAGTGACGACCTGAGCCGCTTCGAGCAATGCCGGGAGCTCGGCGCGAATGACGGCGACTGGCGCCGCCAGCACGCACAGATCCGCGGTCGCTACCGCTCGCTGAACGAGCGTGCGATCTGAGCTGTCGATCTGCTCGTCGGTCAGCGCTCGCACTTCGGCGCTCGCGATCGCCTTCGGCAAATCGATGCCGATCAGCGAAATTTCCGGCGCCGCCTTGCGCACAGCCGCGGCAATCGACGCTCCGATCAGTCCGAAGCCGAAGATTGCGAGCCGCTTCATTTGCGCACGACAGCGCCGATCTCTCGCAGCCGCTCGGCCAACTCGACGGCCTCGCCCCAACGCAACGTCGCGGGCACACGCGGCACTTCACCCTCGCGACCAACCCAGGTTCGCAAGATCACGCCGTCCGCGCCGCCGGCAATCGCCGCACACGCGACCGCCTGCGAATATTTGGCGCGCTGGGCGATGCTCGCGACGTCGACCACGAGCGGCAAATGCGTGCGGATCTTGGCGCGCGCGATGGCCGCGATTTCAAGCGTGCGCGCGCCGTTCGGGTATTCACCGCCGGCCTCCAACAGCACGACTTTTTCCGAACCTCGCTCGAGTTCGCGCTCCGCGGCTCCGATCCAGGCGTTCGCACCCCAGCTCGGCCCGCGCTCGACGAACCGCACCGGAAAGGCCTGCTGCAAGGGCTGCGGGTGCATCGACAAGCAGACCAACGAACCGACGTTTTCGAAGGCCAAATGCGAGCGCGTGACGGCCGCGTCGAACGGACGACCAGCGGCGACTCGATATGGAAGCTCAGCGGACGGCGGCGTTTCTTCGTCGCCGGGCGCGCGCTTGCGTGTTCCGCCCGCGAGACCGATGGGCTCGATCGCAATCCACGGTCGCTCACCGCCGATGCTTCCCCACGGACCTTCGACCACCGTCGAGCGCTGCTTGAATCGGCGCGAAGCCAACCGATACGGCTCGCTCACACGCGTCACCTGCGCGACGGCTTCGAATTCGCTCACGACTGACACGTCGTTCGCACTCACATCTCCGACTACACCGAGGATAGTGCGCGATTGTCCGCTCGATCGATGTACGTCGAAGCCAGCCGCAATCAGAAAAGAAATTACGCTCTCGATCGCCGCGTCCGACGCATCGGGCTCCATCACCACGATCATGTTGGACCTGCGAGCGTATCAAAGTGCGCGATTTCTTACCACCCCGGCCTCCGCACAGTGGCTCCCTTAGATAAGGAACGCTATGGTTTGAGGCTCAGCTGAGCTCCTTTTTCGCCGAGCCTTTTTTGAGCAAACCGGCTGCTCGCACTGCCAGCCATGACCAACCCCGACGACCCGATGATTGGAACCTTGGCTGCGGGGCGCTACCGCATCCTCAAGTTGCTCGGCGAAGGCGGCATGGGTCAAGTGTACCTGGCCGAGCACGTTGCGATCGAAAAGCGTGTCGCGCTCAAGATTTTGCGCGCCGAGCTCGCCAGCAAGGGCGAAATCGTCACGCGCTTTCAGCAAGAAGCGATCAGCGCGTCGCGCATCAAGCACCCCAACGTGCTCGACGTGTTCGATTTCGGCCAGCTCGAGAACGGGCGCTTCTTTCTGGCGATGGAGTTTTTGGAAGGTAATGACCTAGCCGACGAGTTGTCGAAGCGGCGGGTGCTGGGCGTTGCCAGCGGCATCCGTATCGCGCTGCAGATGTGTCGCGCGCTCGCCGCCGCGCACGAAAGCGGCGTCGTGCACCGCGACATGAAGCCCGAAAACGTGTTTTTACAGCGCACGGGCGATGGCGAAGAAATCGTCAAAATCGTCGATTTCGGGATCGCGCAGCTGCGCTCCAAGAACGAAGAAGCGGTTCAAACCAAGCGACGGTTGACGCGAACCGGCATGATTTTCGGCACGCCCGAGTACATGGCGCCGGAGCAAGCGGGCGGCAAACACGCCGATTCGCGCTCGGACATCTACTCGGTGGGCATCATCATGTACGAGATGTTCACCGGCGCGGTTCCGTTCACCGGCGACACTTTCCTCGGTGTTTTGGCCAAACACCTCAGTGATCCCACGCCGCAGATGCGCGAGATCTGCCCGGAGATCGCCATTTCGCCCTCCTTGCAGGGCGTGATCATGCGTGCCTTGGAGAAGGAGCCGACCGCGCGCTACCAAACGATGCTCGAGTTCGCGCACGCAATCAGCGCCAGCTCGGACGCAGCGGAGCTCGGCTATCGGCCCACGCAGCCGGCCTCGAGCGAGCGCTCGAACTCATTTGCACCACACTTGTCGGGTACGCCGACTCAGCAGCAATTTTCGCCCGCACCGCGCTCGCCGTCGCCTTCCCCTCCCAGCAGCCGGAGCCGCGCCCGGGACACCGAAGCCGCACGCGCCGAGACCTTGATCGGAGCCGAAGCGAGCGCGCGTTCTCACGCACCACGCAAGAAAACCCCCGCAGTTGCGGCACTGTTTGCGCTGGTCATCGTGGTGGGTGTCGGTGCCTGGCTCATGACTCACCGAACGAGCGCCACGCGCCCCGCGCCGGAAGCCGCCGCGGCCCCGCCCGCGCCCCTGCCCGTTGCCACGCCTTCCACCGCGCCCGTGGCGTCGGTCGAGGCCGCGCTCGCGCCCGCGACCGGCATTCACCTCGACGTCTCGACCGAGCCTAGCGGCGCGATTTTGCTGAAGAACGGCTTTCAGGTCTGCGACCAAACGCCGTGTGAGGTCCTGGCCGCTCCTTCAGAAACGCTCGAATTTCAAGCCACCAAAGGCGGTTTGAAGGGCAGCGCCAAGGTGCTCGCGCAACGCGACCAGAGGGTCTCGATCAAGCTGGTGGCCGCACCCGTTTCAGCAGCCCCCAAGCCCGCTGCACAGCGCCTGTGCGAGGTCGAGGTCGACGGCCTGAAGATTTTGCGCGCCTGCAAATAGTCGCACGTCTCGAGGGTTATCCCCGGAAACCAGCCCTGTGTTAGGTTCCCGGCCGATGCGCATCCTGCGGCGAACCCTAATTTCCGGATTGTGTGCAGCTACGCTGGCCTCGGCCATCGGCTGCAAGAAGACCGGTGAGGCTGGCAGCACTGGCGGCGGAACCAGCGCCACCGAAATCGTCATCGGTCACTACGCATCGATGACCGGGAGCACCGCGCACTTCGGCCAGGACACCGATCGCGGGGTGCGGCTGGCAATCGAAGAAGCGAACGCGGGCGGCGGCGTACTCGGCAAGAAATTGAAACTCGTCACGCTCGACGACCGCGGTGATTCCGCGGAGGCGGCCAACGCGGTCAGTCGCTTGATCGACGTCGAGAAGGCGAGCGCAGTGCTCGGCGAGGTCGCTTCGAGCCTGTCCCTCGCTGGCGGCCGCGTGGCACAACGCCGTAAAATCCCGATGATTTCCCCGACGTCCACCAACCCCAAGGTGACCGAAGTCGGCGACTACATCTTCCGCGTGTGCTTCATCGATCCGTTCCAGGGCAAGGTCATGGCCACGTTCGCCCGCAACAACCTCAAGTTCGACAAGGTCGCGATCTTGAAGGACGTGAAGAACGACTACTCGATCGGGCTAGCTGACGCGTTTCAAAAGGCCTTCGTCGCCGCAGGCGGGACCATCGTCGCCGAGCAATCCTACTCGCAGGGCGATACGGATTTCAGCGCGCAGGTCACTGCGATCCGCGGCACCCCAGCGCAAGCGGTGTTCGTGCCTGGTTACTACTCGGAGGTCGGCACGATCGCGCGCACCGCGGATCGCCTCGGGCTCAAAGTGCCGCTTTTGGGCGGTGACGGCTGGGACTCCCCGGACCTGTTCAAGATCGGCGGCGACGCCATCAACGGCTCGTATTTTTCCGACCACTTCGCGCCCGACGCCGCGACCCCGAAAGCCCAGGCGTTCGTGGCTAATTTCACGAAAAAGTACGGGCAAGCGCCAACCGGCTTGGGCGCGCTCGGTTACGAGGCCGCGCTGGTCTTGATCGACGCCATCAAGCGCACCGGCAAAAACGATCCGGTCGGGATTCGCGACGCGATCGCCGCGACCAAGGATTTCGAAGGCATCACCGGCAAAATCACGATCGATGCGCAACGTAATCCGGAAAAGAGCGCAGTCGTGCTGAAGGTCGAAGGCGGCAAAGCAAAGTTCGAAGCATCGATCGCCCCCTAGCGCACCACTCGCGTGACTCAGCTCCTCCAACAAATCATCAACGGCCTGTCGCTCGGGTCCATCTACGCCTTGATCGCCCTGGGCTACACGATGGTCTACGGCATCCTGAAGCTTATCAACTTCGCGCACGGCGAGGTGTTCATGGTCGGCGCATACACCGGCTTCTACGCCGCTAGCGCGCTGGGCGTGGCCGGCTTCGAGGCTCGAAATCAGGCATTTCCGCTGTATCTGGCGCTGCTCGTGCTGGTCATCGCCATGGCCGCGGCGGCGGTGCTCGGCGTCGCTATCGAGTTCTTTGCTTATCGCCCCGTGCGTAGCGCGCCGCGGCTCACGCCGCTGATCACCGCCATCGGCGTCAGTCTGTTTTTGCAGAACGCGGGCATGCTGCTGTTCTCGCCGAACCCGCAGCGCTACCCCGCGATCTTGAGCGAGGTGCGGTTCGAATTGTTCGGCGTGATCGTCACCAACATCAAGCTGACGATCTTCGCGGTGGCCCTGTGCCTGATGCTGGCCCTGCACTTCTTCGTGCAGAAGAGTTGGACTGGTCGCGCGATGCGCGCGCTCTCCTTCAACATCGACGCCGCCAAGCTGATGGGCATCGATACCAATCGCGTGATCCGCGCCACGTTTGCCATTGGCTCGGCATTGGCTGCGGCGGGTGGCATCCTATTCGGGCTGGACCAAATCACGATTAACCCGTTGATGGGCGTGCTGACGGGTCTGAAAGCCTTCGTCGCCGCTGTTTTGGGCGGAATTGGCAGCATTCCGGGCGCGGTCGTCGGTGGTTTGTTGATCGGACTCGCCGAGCAACTCACCGCTGGTTACCTCTCGCCCGAGTACCGGGATGCGATAACTTTCGTGATCTTGATCCTGATTCTGCTGCTCAAGCCCGAGGGCCTGCTTGGCATCGTCCGGGTGGAGAAGGTGTGATGCGCGCCGTCGTTCGCGTTGCCATCGCCGCCGCCGTGCTACTCGCGATTTACGGGCTGCGCTTGGGCGTCGAAGCCGCCTTCACCGAGTACGTGCAGCGCATCGTCCTGCTCGCGGGCATCAACGTCATTTTGGCGGTCGGGTTGAACCTGATCAACGGCACCACAGGCCAATTCTCGATCGGGCACGCGGGGTTCATGGCCGTCGGCGCGTACGGAGCTGCGTACGTGGGCGTGAAACTTGCGGGCCCGCTGCACGGCACGCTGGGCTCGGGCGCAGTGACAGACGCCGTGATTTTCAACGTCGCGCTTTTGGCCGGCGCGCTGTTTGCCGGCATTTCTGGCCTGATCGTGGGCATGCCGAGCCTCCGATTGCGCGGGGATTACCTGGCCGTCGTCACGCTGGGCTTCGGCGAGATCATCCGCATTCTGTTCAACAACGCGACCTTCTTGGGTTCGGCCACTGGTTACTTCGGTGATGATCCGTCCGGGTTGCCCTCCTATACGAATTTCTTTTGGGTGTTCGCGTGGGTCGTGATCATCGTCGTGGCAATCCACAATTTGACGTTCTCGCAGACCGGCCGCTCCTTGACCGCGATTCGTGAGGACGAAATCGCGGCCGAAGCCATGGCCACGCCGACGACCCGGCTCAAGGTCACAGCGTTCGCGATCAGCGCCGCTACCGCAGGCATCGCAGGCGGCCTGTTCGCACACATGCAGGCCGGCGTGCGTCCGGAAGACTTTCGTTTCGAAAAGTCGATCGACATGATCGTGATGATCATCGTCGGTGGGCTGGGTTCGATTTCCGGCGCCATTTTGGGCGGGATCTTCGTCGCGGTGTCGCTCGAGCTGATGCGCGATCTGCAGCAATACCGGCTCGTGCTCTACGCTTTGCTGCTGATCGTGATCATGATCGTTCGCCCCCAAGGCATGCTCGGGACGCGCGAGCTGCACCACTTACTCCGGCGCAAGAAGCCGGCAACCCCTGCTGTCCCAGCGGAGCGCGCGTGAGTCTGCTCGAGCTCCGCTCCGTCGACAAAATCTTCGGCGGCTTACACGCCGTCCGCGGTGTCTCGTTCGGCGTCGAGAAGGGTGCGATCTTCGGCTTGATCGGTCCGAACGGCGCGGGCAAAACCACGCTCTTCAACCTGATCACCGGCGTGTATACGCCAGAGCACGGGCAGATCGCGTTCGAGGGCAAGAACATCGCCGGGCTCAAACCGGCGCTGATCGCCGAACGCGGAGTGGCGCGAACCTTCCAAAATATCCGCATTTTTCGGACCATGACCGTGGCCGAAAACGTCATGGTCGCCGGTCATCACTTGCACAAAGCCAGCATCGGCTCCGCGATGTTGCGCACCCGCGCCTATGCTCGCGATGAGCAAGCCCTGGCCAAGCGTGCTCATGAGTTGCTCGAAATCCTCGGTTTGGCGGCGCTCGCCCACGAAGTTGCAGGCAGCCTGCCTTACGGCTCGCAGCGTCGGCTCGAAATCGCGCGGGGCTTGATGCTCTCGCCCCAGCTCTTGCTACTGGATGAACCTGCCGCCGGCATGAACAGCCAAGAGGCGCGCACGCTCAACGATCAGATCCGCTTTCTACGTGACCAACTGGGTCTCACGGTCATCTTGGTGGAGCACAACATGGCGGTAGTCATGAACGTGTGTGAAACCATCCACGTGGTGGACCACGGCGAGACAATCGCCCAAGGCACCCCCGCTGAAATCAAAGTGCACCCGCGCGTCTTGGCCGCCTATTTGGGCGAAGAAACGCCGGCAAATGAGGCTGCACCGTGAGCGCCGAGATCGCGCTCGAGCTCGCTGCGGTCAGCGTCAAATACGGCGGCATCGCCGCGTGCAAGGATGTCTCGCTGAGCGTCCAGCGCGGCGAGATCGTGACTTTGATCGGCGCCAATGGCGCCGGCAAGAGCAGCGTGCTGAAGTCGATCATGCAGCTCGTGCCGCACGCGAGCGGAACGGTGCGCGTGCTCGGGCGCGACGTGAAAGGGCTCGCCACACATCGCGTGGTCGAGCTCGGCGCAGCACTGGTGCCGGAAGGGCGCGCGATCTTCGGCAACCTGAGCGTGCGCGAAAATCTATTGCTCGGCGCGTTTCGCAATCGCGCCGCAGCGGCGCTCGAGAAGAACCTCGCGCGCAGCGTCGAACTCTTTCCACGCCTCGGTGAACGCACCGAGCAAAACGCGGGCACACTTTCGGGTGGCGAGCAACAAATGCTGGCCATCGCGCGCGCCTTGATGGCCGAACCGCAGTTGCTCTTGTTGGACGAGCCCAGCCTCGGCCTCGCCCCGAAGCTCGTCGCACAAATATTCGAATCAATTACGGAAATCGCTCGGTCCGGGATCACGATTCTGCTCGTCGAGCAGAACACGCGCTTGGCCCTGCAAGTGGCACAGCGCGCCTATGTGCTGGTCACGGGCGAGGTCGTGTTGTCCGGCGCGTGCGCCGACCTTCGAACGGATGCGCGGATTCGTGAAGCATACCTCGGCGAAAATATCCAAGCCTGATTCGGCGCTTCGCGGCTCCGAATCGAGCGACCATGGGCGCAAGCCTCGCGCACGCTTCACCTTTCACGGCAACGTGCGCGATACGCGCTACGGTTGGCTGCGCCTCACGCCCGCGTACTCCGTGCACCTCGTGCGCGAGTTGCTCGCGTCACGCACCTTGCCCGAGCTGCCCGTGCTCGACCCATTTTGCGGCACTGGTACGACTCTGCTGACTTGCGCGGAGCTCGGCATTCCCTGCGCGACGCTCGACGTCAATCCGTTCTTGGTTTGGCTCGCGCGCGCAAAGAGCGCCAAATACTCGGCCAAATCGCTGCAAAACGCGGACGCACTCATCGTCGAGATGAGCCGCGCTGCGCTCGCGCGTGGCAAGGCGCCGTGGCTCCCCGCGCTGTATCAAATCGAAAAATGGTGGGCCAAGCCAGCGCTGCACGCGCTTGGTCGTGCCTTCGCCGTACTCGCAGAAACGGATGCGGATACGGCCGCACAGAACCTCGCCAAGCTCGCGTTTTGTCGCACGCTGATCACCAGCGCGAACGTGAGCTTCGGTCACCAATCCATGTCATTTGCCAGCGACACGAAGAACGCGCCCAGCGCGCGCCACGTTTCGCTGGCGCTCCGCGAAGCGTTCACGCCGATCGCCAAAGCAGCGGCCATTTCGTTGCCGAGCAGCCCTCGCCGCGTGCATTTCGGAGATGCGCGCACGGTGGCCGAACACGTTGGAAAAGCCAAATTCGGTAGTGTCATCACGTCACCGCCGTACGCCAACCGCATGAGCTACGTGCGCGAATTGCGGCCGTACATGTACTGGCTCGGCTATTTGGAACGAGCGAGTGACGCCGGAGAGCTCGATTGGCAGGCCATCGGTGGAACCTGGGGTTCGGCCACGAGCCGCGTCGCAGTCTGGCAAAGCAAACACAAAAGCCCGCTCGGCGAGCTCCAAGGCATCGTCGCGAATATCGCGCGTCACAGCGACGTTTTAGGGCGGTACGTCGGGAAATACTTCGTCGACATGCTCGCGCACGTGAGGAGCTTGTCGTCCGTGGTCGAGCGTGGCGGAGAGGTCCACTACGTGGTCGGCAACTCGAAATTCTTCGATGTTCTGTTACCGGTCGAGCGCATCTTCGCCGAGATTTTCGAACTCTGCGGCTTTCGCGCCGCCACGGTGACGACGCTCCGCAAACGCACGAGCAAAGCCGAGCTGTACGAATACCTGGTCAGCGCGAGCAAGCGCTGACGGTCGCGTCGCGCCGCGGAGCGCGCTATCCTTGCGGAGTGACTCGCACCACGCTTGGCCCCGTGCTCCTGCTGCTCTCGTCGCTGCTGCCGAGCTGCGCGCCGAGTCAGCCGCCGCGCTGGGCCGAGGGCGGCGCACAGCTCTTGATCGCGCCCGCGCGCTGGGAGCGCGGCGACGAAGATCCCGTCGAGATCCAAGCCGACGGAAAGGTGCTCGAAGGCGGCAAGCTGCGCTTCACGATCGACCGCGTGGGTCGCGTTACGGACGACAGCTACGACGCGTTCGCTATCCTTTTGCCGGACGGACACGTCGTTGGCACGGACGACCGCGCGCTCGGCTATGTCGGCGTGAGCAACGCCACGCCGCCGCTCTCCAGCCAAGCGTGGCTGAGTCTCGCCCCCGATGGTCACGTGGTTTTCTTCCATCCAGATGGCGATCGCGGCGCGCTCGGACAATGGACGGGTTGCAACGGCCCAAACCGTCGCAGCTGCACGCTCGTCACTCAGATCTTCTTGGTGCAGAACCTGCGCATGGCCCCGATGTACGGACCGACCTTCGGCGTCGGAGTCGGCGTGGGCATCGGCTTCTGAGCTTTTTCGGGCAATTTAGGTTATACAAATCACATGTTGGATGCACGCTACGTCGCTGATCATTTCGATGAGGTTCGCGCTCAGCTCGCCCGCCGCGGCGCAGAATTCGCCGATGCCATCGACGGCGTGGTGAGTCTGGTCGCGACGCGACGCGAGCTCACGCGCAAGACCGAGCTGCTCCAGGCCGAACGCAACAGCGCCAGTGACGCGATGGGCAAGCTCGCCAAGAGCGGCGACAAGGAGGGTATGGCCGCGCGCCGCGACGAGCTGAAAGCGCTCTCCGAATCGGTCAAAGGCCTCGAAGCAGAGCTCGCCGCCGCCGAAGCACAGATCGAAGAAGTGCTACTCGGCATCCCCAACGTCCCGCACGAGACCGTGCCGGACGGACAGACCGAAGACAAAAACGTCGTCATGCGCACTTGGGGCGACAAGCCGAGCTTCGCATTCGAGCCCAAGCCGCACTGGGAATTGGGCGAAAAGCTAGGTATTTTGGACTTCGAACGCGCCGCCAAGCTCTCCGGCGCGCGCTTCTCGGTGCTGTGGGGCCTGGGCGCACGCCTCGAACGCGCGCTCGCCGCGTTCATGCTCGATCTGCACACCAACGAGCACGGCTACACCGAAGTGTACCCGCCCTACTTGGTCAAAGCCGAAGCCCTGCGCGGCACGAGCCAACTCCCCAAGTTCGAAGAAGATCTGTTCAAGACCAAGCGTAGCGACCCGAACGACCCGAGCGCGCTCTACCTCATTCCCACCGCAGAAGTGCCGGTCACCAATCTGCACGCGGATGAAATCTTGGACGCGGCGCAGTTGCCCATCGGCTACACGGCATACACCCCCTGCTTCCGCAGCGAAGCGGGCTCCTACGGGCGCGACGTGCGCGGCCTCATCCGGCAACACCAATTCGACAAAGTCGAAATCGTGCGCTTCTCGACGCCCGAACAATCCCTCGCTGAGCTCGAGAAGCTCACGCAGCACGCCGAAGAAGTGCTCAAACGCCTGAATTTGCACTACCGCGTGGTCGAACATTGCGCGGGCGATCTCGGCTTCGCCGCCACCAAAGGCTACGACCTCGAAGTCTGGCTGCCCTCGCAAAACACCTACCGCGAAATCTCCAGCTGCTCCGTCTTCGGCGACTTCCAAGCGCGCCGCGCCAAGATCCGTTACCGCCCCGAGCCCAAAGCCAAGCCGCGCCTCGTCCACACCCTCAACGGCTCCGGCCTCGCTATCGGCCGCACTTGGGTCGCCATCCTCGAACAAAACCAGCAACCCGACGGCAGCGTGCTGATCCCGAAAGCGCTCCAAGCCTTCATGGGCACCGACCGCCTCAGCGCGCCCAAGAGCTGAGCCACAGCCAAGCCGCAGACTGGGCGGTTCTTTTGTTGATGGTCACACGCCACGGCAAAGAGCACTCAGCCTTCGGCGTCGCGGCCGAAGAGAGCGCACGCGGCGCACAGATGACGCGTGCGCTCGGCGGTTTGGCCGCGCTGGCCAAACGCCCGGTCGCAAGACGTGGCCCAAGACCGGCCGGCAAACAGAATGACGGGCGAATTAGCGCATCCTTCATGCGCTATTCAGGTTGTGCTCTCGCTCTGAAACTCGGGACCCCTCATACGCACCCTTGGGGCTGTTCGAATGCGAACCGTCCTTTGCCCTGGGAGCTCGGGACCCTCATACACACCCTTGGGGCTGTTCGAATGCGAACCGTCCTTTGCCCTGAAACTCGGGACCCTCATACGCACCCTTGAGCAGTTCGAATGCGAACCGTCCGTTGCCCTGAGTGTGCCGTCCGGACGCTCGCTGGGCAGTTCGAATGCGAACCGTCCGTTGCCCTGAAGTGTGCCGTCCGAACGCTCGCTGGGCAGTTCGAATGCGAGCTGTTCTTACGCCTTTAAACTGGGTCCGCTCACAAGCACCCTTTGGGCAGTTCGAATGCGAACCGTCCTTTGCACTGCAGTGTGCCGTCCGAACGCTCGCTGGGCAGTTCGAATTCGCGAATTCGAACTGTTCTTCTGCTGGCGCGGAACCACGCTTTTTCGGGGAGAGACGGTCGCGCCGTAACGCGGTCGCATCAAGAAGATCTCGGCCAATGAGCGGTTCGAATTCGAACCGACTTCGCAACTGGAAGACCGCGGCCCAGGCGCACTGCAACGGTTCGAATTCAAACTTGGAGCAAAGTTCGCGAACGTTCAATGGGCTACGTGGCGCCGCCTGACGGCCGCGCCCGCTTGCCCAATCAGATCACGGGCCGTTGCTCGCTCAGCGGCGCTTTTTCGAGCGCGTGCTACTTTTGCCGCCGCCCTTCTTGCCGCCGCCGGCGTTCTTGCTGGGCGAGCTTCCGCCGGCGTCGGCTTTGCCGCTGCGACTGGGTTTGAAGCTCTTGCCACCGCGACTTGCTCCGCCGCCCTCGGTGGCGCTGGCTTTGGCGGTGCCTTTGCGCGTGGGCGGGGGGCGATGGCCGATTTTGAGCATCGGGGCGCCGCGGCCGCGGGTGGCAGGGCGGGGGCTTGGGCCGCGGCGGCCAGGGGCGCGCGGAGCCGGTTTTCCGGCGGATTCGCGGGGTTCGACGGATTCGCCGGAGTCGAGGGCTTCGATCACTTCGTCGGGCACGACGCGGCGCGCGAGCACTTGGCGGCGCAGGATCGCGACGTCTTCGATCACGACGGCGATGCGATCGCCGAGCGAGACGGTGTCGCCCGAGCGCGTACCGACGACGCTCAGTTCGTCTTCGGACATTTCGTAGTGATCGGGGCCCATGCTCTCGTATTTGATCAAGACGTCGACGAAGGGCGCGTCGAGCGTCACGAAGGCGCCGCTACCGACCAGCGCAGTGACGACGCCTTCACACGTTTCACCGATGTGATCGCGCATCAAGAGCGCTCGATACAGGTCGACGACTTCGCGTTCCACGTCCATGGCCGCGCGTTCGCGCACGCTGGCTGCGGTCGCGCTTTGCGCCAATTCTTCGAGCGCGGCCTCGGTGCTGACCGGCTTGCCACCGCGCAGCAAGTGCTTCACGGCGCGGTGCACCTGCACGTCGGGATAACGGCGAATCGGCGAGGTAAAATGCAGATAATTCGTGGACGCGAGCCCGAAGTGGCCGACGTTTTCGACATCGTAGGCGGCTTGCTTCAGAGAGCGCAGCAGGAGCATCTCCAAGACTTGCTTACGCGCGTGCGTCGAGATGCGCTGTAGGAATTTGGAGACGCCGAGCGGCTCCTTCATTTCTTCTGCGTCGAACTCGACGCCGAGTTTCTCCGCGACCAAGCCGAGCCGCGCGAGCTTTTGCGGATCGGGTTTGCCGTGGATGCGGTAAATCGCCGGTGATTTCTGGTTGCCGAGCCAGGTCGCGACCAGTTCGTTCGCGAGCAACATCAGCTCCTCGATCATGCTGTACGCGCGCTTGATGCCCGGATCCGAGGTGCGGCGCGTGACGTCGATCGGCGCTTTGGTCGTGGGATCGAGGCTGAGCTTGGCTTCGGGCAGATCGAGATCGAGCGAGCCGCGGCTCATGCGGGTCTTGCGGAGCTTTTTGGTCAGCTCCTCCATGACGCGCAGCTCCTTCTTGAACGCCTCCGCGGGCGGGCTCTTGGGCGGAATATCCGTAAATCCGAGGGTTCGCGCGACGCCGCCGTAGGTGAGCATGGCTGCAGAGCGCATCACGCCTTCGACGATTTCGAAGCTCTTCACCTTGGCGTCGCGATCGAGGTCGGCGATCACGCACAGGCACAAGCGCTCCTTTTCGGCGAGCAGTGAGCACAAGTCCGCCGCGAGCGCGGCGGGCAACATCGGGATCGCGCGATCCGGGAGATAGATGGTGCAACCGCGGCGCAGCGCTTCTTTGTCGAGCTCGCTGCCGGGTTGGACGTATTCGCTGACGTCGGCGATCGCGATCCACGCGCGGAAGCCGTCGCCGTGCTTTTCGACCCACACGGCGTCGTCGTGATCGCGCGCGTCTTCCGGATCGATCGTGGGCAGGGGGACCGAGCGCAGATCGACGCGGCCGCCCATGTTGAGTGGCAGAAGCCGCGCGGCCATCGCTTCGGCTTCGCGAATGGCGCCTTCGGGGTGCTGTTCGGTGACCTGCTCGCGAATCAGAATTTTGGCGACCTCGACGTTGGGATCGCCCGGCGTGCCGAGCACGGTAATCAGCTCGCCTTCTGGATTTTCATCGGGAAAGTCAGGAAATCTGGTGATTTCGGCGACCGCGGCGTCGCCGTCTTCACCGATTTTCACGTTGTTCGAGAGCACGATCGGGCCACGCAAGCGCGAGTCGTCCGGCTCGAGCCACACGCTCTTGCCGCGCCGGCGCAGCACGCCCGCGACGCGCGGATTGCGGCGCGCAACGACGTACTCGACGCGGCCCTCAGCACCGCGTGACGAGCGGTTGACGACCGTTACTTTGACGCGGTCACCGTGCAGCGCCGGTCCGATCGCTTCGGGCGCGATGTACAAGTCGTCGTGGCCGACCGCGTTCACGAAGCCGAAGCCGCGCGGGTTCAGTGACAGCACGCCGTCCCAGCTCTCGCTCTGCTTCACTTCCCGCAGCTCGCCGGTGTAGCGATCGCCGCTCAGGCGCTTGATCCGTTTTTGCTCGGCGAGCTCGTCGAGCGCGGCCACGAGCTTGGGAAGTTGCGCGTTATTGAGCCCGAGCTCGCGCGCGAGTTCACGCGGGTGAACGGGTTTCTTTGCCTCGACGACCAGGCGAATGACTTCGCCCTTCGCCGGGATTCGACTAGCCATGGCGGCCTTCTACCACCTTCCGGCAAGCATTGGTTTCTCGGCGGGCGAGCGGGCCGTGGTCGAGGGCTTTCGCTTTTCGCGCGGCTCGGGCTAACACTTCTGTCGTGCGAAAGGCGCTTGGTCTGTTTGGTGTGCGGCTCGCCGCGGTCCTCTCTTTGGCCGTCTCGGCGGCGCTTTTGGTCGATTACATCAGCGGGACGCCAACGTTCTGCGGTGTGGGCTCGGGCTGCGCCGCGGTGCGCGGTAGTGGCTATGGCTACCTCAGCATTGGCGAGCTGAACCTGCCGGTGCCGGCGCTGGGCATGCTCGCCTTTGCCGTGCTCTTGGGCGCCGCGTTGACCCGCGGACTGCTGCGCTGGGTACCCTTATTGGCGGGCGTGGGCGGCGCGATTGGCGTCGGCTTGTTTTGCTTACAGGCGGTCAAGATCGGGCAGCTGTGTTCGCTTTGCGTGACGGTCGACGCGCTCAGCGTGATCGCGGCGATTTGCGGCTTTTTGCAGTGGAACGGCGAAGGCGACGCAAGCCAGGAGTTCGGCTTGCGTTGGAGCACGTGGCCGCTGCTCGCGGCTTTGGCGTTGCTCGCGCCGCTCGCTTGGCCACGCTTGCGCCCGGTCGCGCCCGTGCCAGCGGGCGTGCAAAAGTTGTACGTCCCCGGCAAGATCAACGTGGTCGAGTTCGCCGATTACGAGTGCCCGTTCTGCCGTCGATTGCACCCGGAGCTGAGCGCGGTCATCGCCAGCTACCCCGGCAAAGTGAACTTCACGCGCTTGAATTTGCCGCTGAAGAGCCACGAATTCGCGCGCGTGGCCGCCCAAGCCCAAGTTTGCGCGCGCGAACAGGGCAAGGGCGATGAAATGGCCGACCGCTTGTTTGCAGCGGAGGATCTGCATCCCTCGAGCAATCGCGACCTTGCCAAGGGGCTCGGTGTCGAACTCGGCGCGTACGACCAGTGCATCGCCTCCGGCAAAGCCGATAAAGTCATCGATGCCGAGTCGAAGATCTTGCTCGATGCCGGCTTACAAGGCCTGCCGACCACCTACGTCGGCGCCCAAACCATCCTCGGCGCGCAGCCGGAAGAAGTGTTTCGTGACGCATTCGATCGCGCAGCGCGCGGCGAAGGCGAACACGGCATTCCGGCATCGGTTTACTGGCCATTCTTTGCGCTGCTGGCCGCAGCCGTAAGTTGGGTCGGACGCGTGCGTCGTGCTACGCTCTGACATGGAACAATCGAATTCGAACGACGCCGCGGTCAACGAGATCGCGACCCAAGCACACGTCCCGTTCGAGGTTTTCAAAGCGCTGCCCAAGACGGACCTGCACGTCCACCTGGATGGCTCCCTGCGCCTGGAAACGATCCTCGAGCTGGCGAAGGCTGAAAAGGTCGAACTGCCCGCGAATGACGTCGAAGGGCTGCGGGCCGCGATCGGCTCGGGCAACAATTTCGGCTCGCTCGTCGAGTATTTGCGCGGCTTCGAGATCACGCTGCGCGTGATGCAAACCGAGGCCGCGCTCGAGCGCATCGCGTTCGAGCTGGCCGAGGACGCGCACCGTGAGAACGTGCGGTACATGGAGGTCCGCTATGCGCCGATGCTTCACACGCAGCGCGGCTTGAAGCTGACCAAAGTGGTCGAAGCGGTGCTCGACGGTTTGCGGCGCGCACGTGAAACGTACGGCATCAAAGCGACCGTGATCATCTGCGGCATCCGCAACATCTCGGCGGAGTCGTCGTATCAGATGGCAGAGCTTGCCGTGGCGTACAAAGGGCGCGGCGTGGTCGGCTTCGATCTAGCAGGCGCGGAGGCGGATTTTCCGGCCAAGCATCACCGCGCGGCGTTTCAGCTGGTGCGCGACAACAACATCAATTGCACGATTCACGCGGGCGAGGCGTACGGGCCGCAGTCGATCGCGCAAGCCATTCACGTGTGCGGCGCGCATCGCATCGGCCACGGTTGCCGGCTGCGTGAAGATGGCGATTTGATGCAGTATCTCAACGACCACCGCGTGCCGCTCGAGTGCTGTCCGTCGAGCAACGTGCAGACTGGCGCGGTGAAGGACCTCGCTTCGCACCCGCTCAAGCTTTATTTCGACCTCGGTTTGCGCGTCACGGTGAACACCGACAACCGCCTGATCACGGACACCAGCGTCTCGAAAGAGTTGTACTTGGTGCACACGCAGATGGGCGTGCCCTTCACCGACATCAAGAGCATCGTGCTCTCGGGCTTCAAGTCGAGCTTCCAACCGTTCCACGAGAAGCAAGCCGCGCTGCGCCGCGTGGGCGCCGAGCTCGACAAGTATGACGACAACGGCGTGCTGATCGCCTCGCAAAACGGCGCCAAGAGCGAGCGCCCTTCACGCCGTCCGCGCGGCAGCGCCGAAGTCACCGCCGACGCCGAGTGACCCGTCTGCGGTGGGACCAGCTGGGGGCCGGGCCGCGACGCCGAAGGCTGGGACGCGGCGCGGGAGGCCTCGTGACCATCAAAAAATTCCCATCACTCAACTAACGCATGGAAATCATTGTGCATTAATTGATAGCCCGCGCGGAACGGTTGGGTTTGTTGCTCTGGCCGGTTCCATTAGCTAGCTTTGCCGACCCCCTTTCGAGGAGCCTCCCCCTACATGGCACGCGTCACTGTCGAAGATTGTTTGGAACAGGAAGAGAATCGTTTTGCGCTCGTGGTGCTCGCGGCGCAGCGCACGCGGACGATCATGAAGGGTGGGCCCTCGCTGGTGAACGCGAAGAACAAGCCGCCCGTGATTAGCTTGCGCGAGATCGCGGCTGGCAAAGTTCGCTTTCACCGCCCGTCGGTCGAAGCGGTCGCCGAATACATCAACGAACTCGGCCGCGTGAATCTTTGAGCGGCAAAGCGCGTAGCTCCGAGACGCGCACGATCCGCGACTTTGGCGCCGCTGCTGATGACGGCGCCAAAGGGCACTACGAAGATCCGGCGTACTACGCGAAGACGTACAAAGATCGCCGGCACGACGTCGATTATTACGTGCGGCTCGCGCGTCAGTCGAAGGGCCCAGTGCTCGAGTACGGCGTGGGCAATGGGCGTATTGCGCTCCACGTCGCGCGCGCGGGCGTGGAGATTCACGGCGTCGATCTCTCGAAGCCGATGCTCGACGACTTCGAGGAACGCCTCAAATTAGAGCCGAAACAGGTGCGGGCTCGCGTGTCGCTGGCACAGGGCGACATGCGCACGTACGAACTCGGCAAGCGCGTGCCGCTCGTGTACGCGCCCTTCAATTGCTTTCTGCATTTGTATACGCGGCCTGACGTGGAGGCGTTCCTCGCTCGCGTCAAAGCGCACCTCGCGCCGGGCGGGCGCTTCGTGTTCGACTTTTCCGTGCCGCACGGCGAGGACTTATCGCGCGATCCCGAGCGCAGCTACGGCTCGCCCAAGATTCGACATCCCACGACGGGCGAGCTCGTCAAGTACGCGGAGCGCTTCGAGTACGACCGGCTGCGCCAGCTGCTCTTGATTTGGATGGAGTTCGAGCCCGAGGGCAGCGGGAAGCCGTGGAAGGTGCCGCTCACGCATCGCCAATTCTTCCCGCGCGAGGTCGAGGCGCTCTTGCACTACAATGGGTTCAGCGAGATCTTTTTCACCGCGGACTTCACCGATCAACCCGCCGATCAGTGGGTGGATTCGATGGTCGTGAGCTGCCGTGTGGCACCCTCTGCCCGCGCTCGGAAAACCTCGTTACTGAGCCGCGGCAAGGTGCTGGCCGCCAGCAAGAAGAAGCGGGTTCGACGCGCCTGACCTTGCCGGGCTGGCGCGGGACGCTTAGTTTGTTCTTTGACCCATGGCGGCCGATTTTTACAAAGAGCTCGGGGTGTCTCGAGGCGCTAGCGACGACGAGATCAAGAAGGCGTATCGCAAGCTCGCCGCACAGCTTCACCCAGACAAGAACCCGGGCGACAAAAAGGCCGAGGCTCGCTTCAAGAACGTGAATCGCGCCTACCAGGCGCTGTCCGACACTGAAAAACGTCGCATTTACGATGAGTTCGGTGAAGAGGGCCTGCGTGAGGGCTTCAACCCGGCGGCGGCGCGGGCGTACCGCAGTGGGGGCATGCCCGGCGGCTTCCGTCGCGGCCGCAGCAGCGGCTCGATGAACGTCGAGGATTTGTTCAGCAGCTCCGGCGGTGATGTGGCCTCCGGTGGGATCGGGGACATATTCGGAGACTTGTTCAGTCGAGCCGGACGCCGCCCTTCGAACCAGAGCATGAAGGGTTCGGATATTGCGAGCGAGGTCAGCGTCGACTTCATCTCTGCGCTGCGCGGCGCCGAGCTCAAGCTCCGCCTCCAAGACGGCGGGGACGAAATCACCGTGCGCGTTCCGCCTGGCGCGGGCGACGGCGACAAGGTGCGGATCGCCGGGCACGGCGCGCCGGGAGCTCATGGCGGGCCTCCCGGGGATTTGATCCTCAACATTCGCGTCAGCAAGCATCCGCACTTCGAGCGTTCGGGGTTGGATTTGTATCTCGACTTGCCGATCACCGTTGGCGAGGCGTACCGCGGCGCGAAAGTACGCGTTCCGACGCCAGATGGGGCCATCACGCTGACCGTGCCGAAGCACGCTCAGAGCGGTCAAATTGCGCGCCTCAAGGGTCGCGGTGTGAAGCGCAAGAGCGAGCAGGGCGACCTGTACATTCGCTTTCAGATCAAATTGCCGGTCAGCGAATCCGACGAGGTTGAGGCAGCGATCAACGCGCTCGACGCCGCAATGACGGGCGACGTGCGCGCTGACGTGCACTTCTGACGGCGCGCGATGCGCGGGTACGGTGGCGCGCTGTGAGGTGCGATGCCGGCGCGCGATCGCCCCCCTTCTGCGAAACTCCCGCGCGTGGACATGTAGGCGGAGGTGTGTAGATTTTTTGGCCCATTTGGGCTTCGCGAGTGAGCATCGGGGCAGGTCACTCGAAGGAGGCCAGAGGCTCGCATGGAACTTTCGCAAATTCCCCGCAGTATTTTCAAGCAAACACCGCCGCCGCTCTGGTACGTCACGAACGGTGATCTCACCGTGGGGCCGGTGGTGACGGGCTTGTTGATTCGCGGGGTCGAAGCCGGGCGCGTGCCAGAGTTCTGCCAGGTGAGTCCGTATCACGGTGATTGGCGCTCACTGACGGCGGTGCGCGAGATCGCGGCGCTGACGAGCAAGACGAGCGGCACGGCTCCGAGCGCCGAGCAGCTGCAAGAGTGGGCGCGGCCCATCGAGCGCATCAAGGACGAGTGCGAGTTGAGTCATACCGTGACTTGGCTGGCGTTGATCACGACCGGCGCAGAGAGCGCGATGTTTCACTATCGCGGCCGAAATCAGCGGCAATTGATCACGCGCTCGGTGCTCGGTCCGATTTCGAACGAGCGACTGGGCTTTCCGTTGCCTGAGAACGATCTCGTGTTGCGTGCAGCGCGACGTGGTCGGCCGGTGCTCGGACCGCCGTATGGTCCGACGGAAGATGCGCTCGCGATTCGCTTCGCGAGTAGTCGCGGTGGTGTTGGCGCAGCGGCGATGATTCCGATTTTCATCGGTGAGCAGCTGACGGCGATGCTCGAGCTGTCACGTCCGGGACACGCCTTCCGACGCAGCGACTTGCAGCGCGCGGAGCGAATTGCTCAACGCGCCGTACGTCCGCGCGCGAATTGAGGGCGAGCGTGGAGTCAATGCGCTGACGCGCCGTAGACATTTCGGCGCGTCGAGCCGTGTCAGCCGTTTGACGCGAAACACCGGCATTTTTAGGCAATTTTTTCGAGATCCGAGCGCGCACGCGTGGCACTTTTCGTAGTGCCGTGAGCGTCACCGGTATTTCGAACTACAGCACCGAGCAGATCGCAAGTCTGTCCACCACGGACTTGCAGAGCATTTCGGCGGCTGATTTTTCGGGCTTGGTCGCCTCGCAAATCGGAGCGCTAACGACCAAGCAAGTCGGAGCGCTCACTTCACCGCAAGTCTCCGCGCTGACCGTCAGTCAGATTTTGGATTTTACGGCGGCGCAGTTTTACGCGCTCGCCACGCAGCAGGTTGCTGCGATTTCCGCGACCGATATCGCGGCGCTGACCAGCAAGCAGCTCAGTCAGATCACGGTGACCGAGATGGGGCAGCTCAGCAACGCCCAGATTTCAGCCCTGAGCAGCTCGCAAATCTCGCTGCTGAGCGCCACGCAGGTGCGCGCGTTTTCTCCGGACCAGCTCGCGTGGCTGAGCAACGCGCAGCTGAGCGGGCTGACCGCGACGCAGCTCGGCTCGATGACGACCACGGCGGTCGCGAGCTTGAGCACCACTCAGCTCTCACAGCTGAGCACCGAGCAACTGCGCGGCTTGACGGGCAACGCGCTCTCCGCGCTGGCCGCGTCGCAGATCGACGCTTTGTCGGACGTGCAGTTCGCCGCGCTGACGACCACTCAGCTAGCCGCGCTGAGCAGCACCGATCTGAGCGAACTCGGTTCGAGTGACCTGGCAGCGCTCAGCTCGACGCAGATCGGCGCGCTCGCGCCGCGCTCGTTGAATGGCCTCTCCGAGACCCAGTTTACCTCGCTCAGCGTCGAGCAAATCAGCGGGCTACGCGCCGCTCAGCTCAGCTCGTTGCAACAGACGCAGCTGAACGCGCTGTCCGCGGCGCAACTGAACGCGCTGAGTACGAGCGCGATTGTCGGACTGACCGCGGTGGAGGTTTCGCAGCTGAACACCGCGCAAATTGCGGCGTTGTCCAGCACCGTGCTTGGTGCGTTGAGCAGCGCGCAGGTCGCGGGGTTGCGCTCCGAGCAGGTCGCGGCGCTCGGCGCCGATCAATTGGCAACGCTCAAAGCGACGCAAATCGCCGGGCTGTCGGTGGCTGGCGTGGGCGGTTTGAGCCCAGCGCAAGTTGCGCAGCTGAGCACGACCCAAGTTGCAGGTCTCTCGGGCGCGGCGTTGAACGCGTTGAGTCAGGCCGATCTGAACAACCTCAGCACCGCGCAGCTGGCGGCTTTGGCGTCCACGCAGTTGCGTACGTTGAACAGCACCGCGCTCGGCCAGCTAACGACGGATCAACTCGCAGCGCTCAGTTCGACACAGCTCTCGGTGCTCGGTGCAGCCGCGCTGTCGGGCCTGAGTGAAGGGCAAATCACAGCTCTTTCTAGCGCGCAATTGAAGGGGCTGACCGCGGGTCAAGTGGGCGCCCTGGGCGCTACGCAATTCGCCGCGCTAGCGCCGAGTCAGCTCTCTGCGCTGACCACGAGCGCAATTGCCGGCCTCACCGCGGCGCGCGCGGCCGCCTTGAGCAGCGAGCAATTGAGCGCGCTCGCTGCGACGCAACTCGGCGCGTTCTCGGCCGCTGCCGTGCGCGGCTTGGTCGCGAGCGAAATCGCGACACTGACGACCGCGCAGCTCGCAGGCTTCAACTCCACGCAACTCGGTGCGCTCAGCACGAGCGCGGTCGACGGACTCAGTGTCACGCAGCTCGGCGCGCTCAGCACCACGCAGCTCCGTGGCTTGAGCGCGGCTTCGGTGAGCGAGCTTTCGCAGACGCAGGTCGCGTCACTCGCGAGCAGCCAGTTGAGCGCGCTCACCGTCACCCAGCTGCGCGGATTGACCAGCTCCGACTTGGGTGAGCTGAGCGCGACTCAGCTGGGGCAGCTCAGCACCACACAGCAAGCGGGGCTCAGTGCGGCGGCCTTGCAAGGCCTGACCGCAGAACAACTTGCGTCGCTGAATACAACGCAACTTCGCGCGCTCAGCGCCACGCAACTCGGCGCATTCACGAGTACGAACTTGGCTGCGTTGAGTGCGAACCAACTGGTTGCGCTCGCCACGACGAGCCTCACTGGACTCAACGCGACGGGCCTCGGTGCGCTGTCGATCACTCAGCTGAGCAGTCTCGCGTCGACTCAACTCGGCGCATTGAGCGTCGCCGCGCTCGGCGGGCTCAGTGAAGCGCAATTGGCGTCGCTCGCGACCACGCAGCTCGCTGGACTCAGCGCCACGCAAGTGCGCGGCTTGAGCACGACGTCGATAGCGAACCTCAGCACCGCGCAGCTCGGCGCGCTCAGCAACACCCAGCTCAACAACTTGAGCTCCAATCAACTCAACGCGCTGTCGACCGACCAACTCGGCGCGCTGCAAGCGACGCAGATCGGCGCGCTCTCCGTCGCGGCGATCAAAGGATTCAGCGCAGATCAGCTGAATTCGCTCAGCATCACGCAGCTTGCGGGCGTGAGCGCGACGCAACTCGGCGGCTTCACGACCAGCGAGATTTCGGCGCTGAATAGCACGCAAATCTCGGCGCTCAGCACGACGCAGGTGCGCGCGCTGGCCTTCACGGGCGTCGCGGTTCTTGGCGAAGCGCAACTCGCGGCGCTGAGCACCACGCAAATCGCAGCGCTCAGCACGACGGCCGTGGGCGGGCTGACGGCCACCAGTGTTTCGCAGCTCAGCACCGTGCAGCTCGCAGCGCTCAGCGCGTCGCAGTTCGGTTCACTCAGCGCGGCAGCCGTGGGCGGGCTAGGTGACTCGCAGATCGCGACCTTGAGCAACGCGCAAATTGCGGCGCTCAGCTCGAACCAAGCGCGCGGGCTGAGCACGACTTCACTCGGTTCGCTCGATGCCGCACAGCTTGCTGCGCTGACGGCAACCGCGCTGAAGGGTCTCGCGTCGAGTGCGATTTCGTCGCTCACTACCGCGCAAATCGCGCAGCTTTCGACGGGACAGCTCAAGGCGTTCTCTGCCCAGCAACTCCAGGGTTTGAGCGGTGACCAACTGGCCACGCTCAGCACCGCGCAACTCGCGAGCTTTGCGCCCACGCAGCTGATCGGGCTGACCACGACGGCCATCGACGGCCTGCTCACGACGCAACTCGCCGCGCTGAGCACGACCCAAGTCGGCGCGCTCAGCGCAGCCGCCGTCAGTGAGCTCAGCGCGACGCAGCTCGCAGTGCTCTCCACGGCGCAACTCGCGGCGCTGAGCGCGACGCAAATTCGCGGCATGAGCAGCATCGACGTGTCCGAGCTCGAGCCGAGCGCGCTCGCGGCGTTCAGCGCGAGCCAAGTCGCAGCGCTCGGGGCGAGCGCCGTGCTCGGTCTGAGTGAAGCGCAAATCGCCGCTCTTTCGACGACACAAAGCGGCGGGCTGACACGCACCGCGCTCGGAGCGTTACAAACCACACAATTGGCGGCATTTGCCGAGACTCAGCTGGCCGCAATCGGCACCACCGCCTTGGCCGGATTGAGTCCCGATGCCCTGTCCAGCCTCGACAGCAGGCAATTTGCGGCGCTGACCTCGAAGCAGCTGGGCGCCTTGTCCGCCTCGCAGCTACTCGGGTTGAGCTCGACCGAAGTCGGCGCGCTCAGCACGAGCCAACTGCGTGGCTTGACGTCGGCACAGATCGGAGTGCTCACGCTGAACGGCGCCAATGCGCTGACCCCAGCGCAACTCGCGGCCCTCACCACGACGCAAATCCGTGGCATCGCCAGCAGCGGCATCAGTGAGCTCGATGCGACGAGCTTCGCCGCGTTGACGAGCGCGCAATTGGCCGCGCTCAGCGCCACGCAACTGAGCGGCCTGAGCAGCAGCAACGTCTCCGCACTGACGGCGAGCGAGCTCTCGGCGCTCTCGGGAACGCAGCTCGCCGGGCTGAGCGCGAGCGCCGTTCAAGGCTTCAGCCAAGAGCAGCTCGACGCCCTCACCACGGCCCAAATCAAGGGCATTTCGAGCACACAGTTCGCTGCGCTGAGCAGCGAACAACTGAGCGCCTTGTCGACTGCGCAAATCGCAGCGCTATCGACCAACGCACTCGGCGGCATGGTCTCGACGCAACTCGCTTCGCTCACTGACGCGCAATTGGCCGCGCTCACGACGAGCCAAGTGGGCGCGCTCGCGACGAGCGCAATCAGCGGCCTCACCGGAGCACAGCTTGCCGCTCTACCGCTGAGCGGATTGCGCGCGTTGTCTGCCGCGCAACTGGGCGCGCTCGCGATGTCGGCGATCGACGCGCTCACGACGCAGGAGCTCGGCGTGCTCAGCGCGACGCAACTGCGCGGCCTCAGCGCGACGGGAGTCAGCGAGCTCCGCGGTGACCAAATCGCGGCTCTCAATTCGACGCAAATCACGGCTCTCACCCCGAATCAATTGAATGGACTCAGCGCGGCCGACGTGGGCGAGCTCGCCCCGACGCAACTGTCCGCGATCAGCGCAACTCAGCTTGCAGCGCTCACGACGACCGCGCTGACAGGCCTGGATGAGCGGCAAATTGCCGCGTTTAGCCCCGCGCAACTTCGCGGCCTCAACGCTTCAGCCGTCGCCAACCTCGGGGATACCCAACTCGCTGCACTGTCCGCGACGCAGTTCGCTTCACTGACCACGGCGGCGATTGCCGGGCTCACCTCGGTGCAGCTCGCCAACATGAGCGCAACCCAACTCGCTACGCTGACGAACGCGCAAGTGGGCGCACTGTCGGCGAGTGCGCTCGACGGTTTGTCGAATACGGCGCTTGCCGCGTTCGGCAACGCACAGATCGCCGCCTTCAACGCGACGCAACTCGGCGCGCTGGGCGCCGATCAAATTTCTGGGCTCAGCAACACCGTGCTTCAAGCGCTGAGCACGAGCGCGCTCCGCGGCTTGACCGACACGCAAATCGGCGCACTCTCTTCGTCGCAGCTCGCCGCACTAGCCACGAATCAAATCGTCGCATTGTCCGCGAACGCGGTCACCGGTTTGAACCAAACCACGCTCGCGGCACTCAGCGGCACGCAGCTCGCAGCGCTCACCTCGACCCAGCTGGGCGCGCTCCGTGACAGCCAAATTTCCGCACTCTCCACGGCTCAGGTGGCGAGTCTGAGCACGACTCAGCTGCGCGGCCTTCGGCCGGAGCAGGTGGGCGATCTCAGCGCGGCGCAATTGGCTGCGCTGAGCGCACAGCAGCTCACTGCCTTCACCGCGACCGAGATCAGCGGACTCGGTTCGACGCAACTCGCCGCGTTGAGCTTTAGCCAAGTCTCCGCGCTTTCGACGACCCAAGTTTCGGCCCTTTCGCTCGATGCACTTGCCGGCCTGAGCGAGACCGGTCTCGCCGCGCTCGGAACGACGCGACTCGCTGCGCTCACCGCGCAGCAGTTTGGCGCGCTCGCCTCGAACCTAGTCGCGAGCTTGACCGGCACACAGCTCGGCGCGTTGACCACTACCGAGATCAGTGGCCTGCTCGACACACAAGTCGCGGCCATGTCGCCGACGCAAATCGCCAGCCTGTCCGCGACGCAGCTTGTCGGGCTCTCTGCCGTCGGCGCGAGCGGGCTGGCGAATGGCGCTATTTCCGCGCTTTCCAGCACGCAACTGCGTGCTCTGCCGGCAGCCGCCATGGCTGCGTTGAGCCCCGAACAGTTCGCGGCCATCGCGACCACGCAGCTCTCGGTGCTGTCCTCGACTCAAATCTCGCGCCTGTCCACGACGGTCATCGCGTCGCTGCCGGTGAGCGATTTCAGCGCGCTCAGCTCAGCGCAATTCGCCGCTATCACGCCGCTGCAGGTGAGCTCGCTCGGCGAAGCTCAAATCGCCGGCCTGGCAACGAACCTGATCGGCGCGCTCAGCGCGACCCAGGTCAGCAGTCTGCTCGACACTCAAGTAGCGGCGCTCTCCAGCGCGCAGCTCGCCTCGCTCTCGACCGGCCAGCTCTCAGCCCTGTCGAGCTTGGGCGTGAGCGGCCTCACTAGCACGCAAATGGCGGCGCTGAACAACAAGCAATTGAGCGCGTTTTCTGCGGCACAAATGGGCAACCTGAGCGCCGCGCAGGTGAGCGCCCTCGGCACGGCCCAAGTGAGCGCCCTCAGCGGCACGCAACTGCGCGGCTTGCTCGACACGCAAGTCGCGGCGTTGGATTTGACGCAGATCGGCGCGCTCAGCGCGACCCAAATCAGCGGCCTCGGTAGCGTCCAGCTCGGCGCGTTGACCGACACTCAAATCGCGTCGTTCAGCGCGACCCAGCTCGGTGCGCTCTCGACCGCGCAAATCGCTGCGCTCAGTACGACCGGCGTGCGCGGTTTGACGGCCACCGAGCTCGGCGCGCTGACCACGCGACAATTGGCTGCGTTCAGCTCGACGCAATTCGGCGCGTTGAGCAGCGCGCAAGTGATGCAGCTGAGCGCGACTCAAATGGGCGTCTTGACCGCGACGGAACTGGCTGGCGTCAGCTCGACGCAAGCGGCGGCGCTGTCCAGCGCGCAGCTGGACGCGCTCAACGCGACGCAACTCGGCTCGCTCTCCACGAGCGGCGTTTCCGGCCTGTCTACTGCCCAAATTGCGGCATTCTCGACGACTCGCCTGAATCAGCTGAGCCCCGCGCAATTGGCAGCGCTCAACTCGAGCCAGTTTGCGACGCTGACGGCTACGCAGATCGGCTCGCTCAGCAGCTCGCGCATCGCCGGCCTGTCCACCGCTGAAGTGGCGGCCATGAGCAATGAACAGATCCGTGCCTTGAGCACGACGCAGATCGGCGCGCTCACCACGGCTCAGGTCGGCGTGCTGAACAGCACCGAGGTGTCAGCGCTGAGCACCGCTCAACTCGCAGCGCTGACCACGACGCAGCTCGCCAACTTCGGCGCGAGCGGCGTGCCCGGCTTGAGCACCACGGCATTTGCCGCGCTGAGCAACAAGCAGCTCGCGGCGCTCGGCTCGTCCCAATTGGCCGCGCTGACCACGAGCCAGACCGCGGGCTTGTCGAGCACGCAAATCAGCGCGCTTTCTACGACTGGGCTCGCGGGTCTCGGTTCCGCTGCGGCGGCGGCGCTCAGCGCGACGCAATTGAATGCGCTCAGCTCGACGCAACTGGCGGCCTTCTCTTCCAGCGCAATCAGCGCGCTCAGCGTCAGCCAGATTGGCTCACTGTCGACCAACCAGGTTTTTGCGCTCACGACTGGCCAAGTCGCAGGCCTCGGCTCGACGCAGGTGGCCGCTCTCAGCCTGCAGCAATTGAACGCGCTCAGCAGCAAGCAAGTGGCCGCGCTGTCCAGCACCGGCATCGGCGGCCTCAGCGCGAGTGAATTCGAGGCGTTGAGCACCAGCCAACTCGCGGCGCTCGGCGCGTCGCAGGTTGGTGCGCTCAGTGCGACGCAAGTCGCCCAACTCAGCACGAGCGTCCTCTCAGCGCTGTCCAACGCGCAGATCGCAGGCTTGAGCTCGACCGGTGCATCCGCGCTGTCGCCTGCGCAACTCGCCGCACTCTCCACGAGCCAACTGGCTTCATTGTCAGGCTCGGCGGCGAGCGGGCTGAGCACGACTGCGATTGCGAGTTTGAACTCGACGCAGCTCGGCGTGCTGACGCAGACGGAGCTGCGCGCCCTCACGTCGTCGCAAGTGGGCGCACTGTCAACGACCCAAATTTCCCAGCTGAGCGCGACGCAAGTCGGCGCCCTGTCCGCGACGGGCATCACGGGCGTGAGCGCTGCCCAAGTATCGACCCTGAGCAGCACTCAGCTGAGCGCGCTCTCGCTCTCTCAGATTGGCGCGCTCTCCGGTACGGCGATTTCCGGGCTGACGAGCGAGCAATTCGCGGCGCTGACCAGCGCGCAGTTCCAGAGTCTCTCGGCCACTGGCATCACCGGCTTGTCCGCTACCCAAGTGGCGAGCCTGACCACGGCGCAGGTTCAGCTCCTGTCAGTGGCGGAGTTGAGCGGGCTCACCGCCGCCCAAGTGGGCGCGCTCGCGGCCACGCAAATCGCCGCGTTGAGCCCCGAGCAAGTGAGCTCGCTCTCCTCGACCGGCATCACCGGGCTGACCGCGGCACAGATCGGCGAGCTGAGCGCGACGCAATTCAGTAGTCTGACGCCGTACGAGGTCGCGGCGCTCAGCTCCACCCAAATGGGTTATCTGTCGACGACGCAGATCGCCGCCCTCAGCGCCGATCAGCTGGCGGGCCTGCAGCGCCTGCAAATCCGCGCGCTGAACTTGCCGCAGTTGGCCGCGCTTTCCACGACGCAAATCGGCAGCCTGAGCGGTTCACAGGTCGGCAGCTTCAACGCGACCGAGCTACAAAATCTATCGTCCGCTCAGCTCTCTGCGCTGAGCCCGGAGCAAGTCGGCTCGCTCACCGCGATGCAGCTCGGCACGTTCAAGCCCGAACAGTTCGCAGGGCTCGCCCCGACGCAGTTCACACAAATCTCGACCACGACCATCTCGTACCTGAGCACGACCACGATTGCTCAGCTGAGCACACAAGACATCGAGGCGATGAGCCCGACTCAACTCAGCGCGCTCAGTGACGAGCAGCTGACCGCGATGAACGAAGCGCAAATCCAAGCGTTGATCGACGCGCTGGTTTGAGCTCTAAATTCAAGTGATGGCCCAAGAACTGAGCGTTCCGGATCTGATCCGCGCAGTCGATTTGCTGAAGCAGGGCGGCCAGCCAGCGGCCGCGAGCGCGCTATACGCGAGCTGGGTCGAGCACAATCCCGAGCACCCGCTGCTCTACGCGGTGCTGTTCAACTACGCGGTCGCCTTGTCCGACGCCGAGCAGTTGGAGCTCGCACGCCAATGCTTGGAGCGCGCCATCGAACTCAACTCAGAGTTCATGCCCGCGTACATCAACCTCGGCCGCGTGCACGAGCGGCGGGGCAACGTCGGGGCCGCGCTCACTCAGTGGTCGGCGGCGCTCACGCGCATGAGCGCCGTTACCGGCAGCGCCATCTCGCACAAAACCACGACGCTCAATCAGAGCGCGCGCGCTTTGGAAGCGGCCGATCAGGACGCGGCAGCGGAACAAATGCTGCGGCACAGCCTCGAGCTCGACGCGAGCCAACGGGAAGCCGTTCAACACTTGGTCGCCCTGCGGCAGCGGCAGTGCGAGTGGCCCGCTGTCTCGCCATGGGAGCGCGTCGATCGGCGCTCGTTGATTTCCGGCTTGTCGCCGCTCTCGGCGGCTGCACTCAGCGATGACCCTATCCTGCAGCTGGCGATCGCTCACCACTACAATCGGCTCGATGTCGGCGAGCCGCCCGCGCTGCTCAGTCCGCGCACGCCGATCACCGGCACGCCCGGTCCGCTGCGGGTCGGCTATCTGTCCTCGGATCTCCGCGAGCACGCGGTCGGCTACTTGATCACGGAAGTGTTCGGCTTGCACTCGAGAGACAAGGTCGAGAGCTTCGCCTACTACTGCGGCCCCGCGTCGAACGACCCACTGCATCAGCACTTCAAGGCCACCGCCGATCATTTCAGCTCGCTGAGCGATCTGGATGACGCGACAGCCGCACGTCGAATCGCCGACGATGGCATTCAGATCCTGGTCGATTTGAACGGCTACACGCGCGACGCTCGGCTCAAAGTGGTGGCACAACGCCCCGCGCCTGTGATCGTGAATTGGCTCGGGTTTCCGGGCACGATGGCTAGCCCTTATCACCACTACTTGATCGCCGACGAGTTCCTCGTACCCGAATCACACGAGCTGTATTATTCGGAAAAAGTGCTGCGCCTGCCTTGCTATCAGCCCAGCCTGCGCGCCCGAAAGCTTTCCGAACAACGCCCCACACGCAGTGAAGTCGGGCTCCCCGAAGACGCCACCGTGTTCTGCTGCTTCAACGGCGCGCACAAGCTGACGCCCAAGACGTACGAACGCTGGCTCACGATCTTGGCGCGTGTTCCAGGCAGCGTACTTTGGCTGTTGAGCAGCAACGAGCCGACGAATGAGCGCCTGCGCAGTTACGCGGCAGACCGTGGAATCGACGAGCAGCGCATCGTCTTCGCGCAAAAGCTCGCCAATCCGAGCCACTTGGCGCGCTACACGTTGGCTGACTTATTCCTAGATACGATGCCGTACGGAGCGCACACCACGGCTTCCGACGCGCTGTGGACGGGTGTGCCGGTGCTCACGCTCAGCGGTCTCTCATTCGCCTCGCGCGTTTGCGGCAGCCTGGTGCGCGCTGCCGGGATCCCCGAAATGATCTGCGAATCTCCTGCGGAATTCGTGGAAAAGGCGGTGCACTACGGTCGCGATCGTCGCCTACTCGAGCCTTTGCGCGAGCGCCTGCGAGCGGGCCGCGATAGCTCCTTGCTATTCGACATGCCAAACTTGGTGCGACAGCTCGAGGGTCTATACGAGGGCATGTGGCAAACCCAACGAGCCGGGATGCTGCCACGACCGAAGCTTGCCAATCTCGACGTGTACCTCGAGGTCAGCGAAAACCGCGAGCTGGAAACAACCGAGGCACCCAATCAGCTCGAGTACCACCGCATTTGGCTCGAGCGCCTCGCCCAGCGGCACGCACATCGACCGATGGCCGCCGACTCGTGCTTGGTGTCAGCCGACGTCATTACCGCCTGGGGTTAGCGGCTTTCGGACGCGCTGGCCAGCGGATGAAGTCGATCAGCGCCTTCAGCTTGGGCGCCACTTGCACGCGGCTCGGGTAGTATAGAAAAACTCCAGGGAACGCGCTGCAGAAGCCATCGAGAACCCGCACCAAACGCTTGTCCGCGAGCTCCTGACGCACGGTGCGTTCGAGTACGTACGCGAGGCCCAACCCTTTCACCGCCGCGTCTGTCATCAATGCACCGTCATTGAGCAATAGCCGGCCATTCACGGTCACCGCGAAGTCTTTCTGGTTTTCACTGAATTCCCAGCGGTAGACCACGCCACTCGAGCGCCTTCGATAGTTGATGCAATCGTGACTCTGTAACTCCCGCGGGTGTTTTGGCTTACCGTGTTTGGCGAAGTACGCGGGCGAGCCAACCACTGCCATGCGCAAATCGTCGCTCACGCGCACGCCGACCATCTCGCTGTCGATCATCTCACCGATCCGCATGCCAGCATCGAAGCCCTGTTCCACGATATCGACGAATGCGTCGTCGAGCGACGCATCCAGGTGAATGTCTGGATACGCCTCGAAGAACTTTGGCAAGCGCGGAGCCAGCACCTGTTCGTAGCCGAAGCGCGGCAAGCTGAGTCGTAACAAACCTGCCGGGCGATCGCGCAGCTCGCCCAGCGCGTCGAACGCCTCGTACACGCCCGCCATCGCCGGTTTGAGCCGCGCGATGAAGCGCGTGCCAGCCTCGGTCAGCCCCACGCTGCGAGTGGTGCGCTGCAACAGCCGCACACCGACGCGCTCCTCGAGCGCGCGGATCGTCTGACTCACTGCAGACGGCGTGACCCGAAGCTCGGCGGCTGCCGCGGTGAAGCTGCGCTTTTCCGCGACCGAAAGCAGAGCGGTCAGACCAGACAGGTCTCGCGAACCGTTGAGCATTGATTAGTTTTACTACATAGCTCATCCAGATTCGACGGCTTGTCGAAGACAATCCAAGACCGTAGGTTCTGCGTCAAGGAGAGCGCAATGAACACCCACGATTCACAAGGCAAAGTTTGGTTCGTCACCGGCACGTCTTCGGGCTTTGGCCGATCGATCGTCGAAGAGTTGATTGAACGCGGTGCGCGAGTCGTTGCTACGGCTCGTGATCCACGCACACTCGCCGATCTGGCCGAACGCGCACCCGAGCGCGTGCTTACGTTGCAGCTCGACGTGACCAAGCCTCAGGAAATTCAAAGTGCCGTGGCCACAGCAATCAATCATTTCGGCGTCGTCGATGTGCTGGTGAACAACGCCGGCTACAGCGTGGTCGGCGCGCTGGAAGAGACGAGTGAAGCCGAGCTGCGAGCCCTGTTCGAGCCCATGTTTTTCGGCGCGGTCGCCACTACGCAAGCGCTATTGCCCCAAATGCGCGAACGCCGTTCAGGCACCATCGTGCAAATCACCAGCGTCGGCGGCGTGGTCACCGCACCCGGCTTTGGCCCCTATTGTGCGGCAAAACATGCGCTCGAGGCGGTTTCTGAAGCGCTCGCGGCCGAGCTCGCGCCGTTTGGCGTGCGGGTCTTGATCGTCGAACCCGGCGCGTTCCGCACTCGGCTGTTTGGCTCCGCGTTTCGCAGCATGCCGGCGCTTCCCGCATACGCGGACACCGTTGGCGCCACGCGCGCCTATGCCGAGAAAGAAGCCGGCGCACAAGCTGGTGATCCAACCAAAGCGGCGCGAGCCATCATCGACGCGGTCGCTGCCGGCGCGCCGAACCTGCGCCTGCCATTGGGCGCCGATGCCGTCAGCGCGATCCGCGCCAAGCTCGCCCAAGTCAGCAGCGACGTGAACAGCACGGAGCGAGTGGCGCTCTCGACGGCATTTTGAACTCGCTCGACGCACCCATGGGCCGTGGCGAAGCGTCACTCATGGTGCGTAATGACGTTTCGACAACGCACGCGCACGCCGTGACGAAAATGCGAGCTCTGGATTTCGCGCCACATTTTCGCTCATTTCAGGCCACTTCGCGCTGTGCACGGGGTTTGCAATCACCCCGCGTATGGCGACGTTTCGCTTTTTTCTGCCTGCCTTCCTCTTGCTCGGTGCTTGCACTTACGGAACCGATAACGCCGCGGAGGCCACGCCAGCGGTGAACGGTCACGGGGGGGCGCCGCAAGAAGAAGCGGATGAGCCGCCCCTGGCCACCTCCAAGAGCGGGGCGCAAACCAGCCACGCGGGCGCCAAGAACAGCACGCGCAAGAGCACTCCCGAGGTAGATACGACCGAAGACGGCGCCGCGGGTGAAGGCTCCGATGTCGAATCGGCGGCGTCTGCACCGGCCGCGCCACTCTCGTGCGATCTGGACGGGAGTTGCGTCGGCCCTAGCTGCGAAGCCAATGGGCTCAGCTGCAGCGTAATCTCAGACCCAAACGGAGATCATTGCGAGTTCGTCGGGTTTTCCGGCGCAACTGCCCCGGCTTCTTGCAATCAGCGTGTGGTGATCGGTACGGCTTGCTGCGGGATTTGTGGTTGCGTTCCAGTCGAAGTTTACTTCGATGGCACCAATTGTTGGCAGGGCGTGCCCCAATGCAAAGAGGACGACCTCAGCGCGCGGATGTTCTACCCACATCAGCCAAGTCCCGCGAACGAATCGTTCACGGTGCCTGACAACGCTCCGGGATCTTTCTATCTGGGAACGGGCGGCTTCGCGGGCGCCGGCGGCGGCGTGAGTGGCAGTGGCGGCGCAACCGACGTAAGTGGCGGAAGTGCCGGCAGCTCCGGCGGCGCCGGCAATCAAAACGCTGGCTCTGGCGGTGAGCCCGCTCATGCATTCGCCGGCGCGGGCAGCGGCGGGACCGGAGGTGGAACGCAGGCTGAAGGTGGCTCTGAAGGCGGAGCTGGGCCTTCAAGTGCCCTTGGGGGTGCCGGCGGCACACACGCAGCAGGCAGCGCAGGCACGCCTTGAACCACCGCTCACTCGAACTCGAGATCGTCGATCAGTAACGCGCCAGGCCCAATACAAGGACCGCTCGTGCACGCCTCAGCAGCAACGCGTACCGCAATGTCACTCCCGGTGGTGAACGTGTCGAGCGAAACCGTGCTCGGGTTCGACGCATTGGTCCAAGTCGCGTCGCTCGTGGTCAGGGTTCCGGCCAACAGCACCGACGACTTCTGAAACCGCTCGCGGCCTCCGATCACCGCCGCCTGGAAATTGATGATGCCGCGCTCGGTTTTCGCGGTGCTCAGATTGACGACCTTCGCCGACAACCTGGGCGACCCGTTCGTTCGCAGCAGGTGAAGGGTGGCACTGCCACCAGGCGGCAAGAACAACGCTCGGGCCCCGCCGGGGATCGGCAACCCGCTGCTCGAATCGACCCACGCGGCGCCCCCGCTGAGCGTGCCTTTCGGATCCGTTTCAAAACCGTCCTGCGCGAACACGCCGGGATCAGCGACGGTGGTCACTTGTAACTTGCTCAAGTCGAGCGGGAGACCCGCAAAGTCCTCGCCGTGACCGGTGATCTTCCACGAGCGCGAGAAGGGCAACACCGAAATCGCCGTGTAGGTGATGGACGTCGCCGGGACGTTCGTCGATGCCTCGATCGGCAACGAATTGATACCGCTGAGCGTCAACGCCGCGGTGCGGAGCGCCTCACTGGGTCGGATCAGCAAAGAATCGACCGGATTCAAGCTCTGAGACACCTGAAGTGACGGCGGAGTTCGATCGCGCACCCCGGTCAGCTTCAGGGCAACGGCTTTGCTGTAAGTGCAATCCCCGCAGCTCTCCTCCAGCGAACCATTGCCGCTGCCTTCGAGACGATCCGCCAGGCCATCACCGTCGTCGTCGAAACCGTCGAGCGCGAGGCCCTTGAGCAGCACCAGTGCGGTCTCCGGAGCACGACCGACGAGCGTCAAGCGGGCGCCGCTGTCAGGCCTCGTGAGTGTTGGGTGCAAGCCATCGAGACGCCCCAAGGTGAACATACTCAGCTCGCCATCCTTGGAGAGCGTGGACGCAATATTGGCGATATCGTCGCAGAACAAACTCAGCACGAACGGCGAAGGCGGGGGATCCGAGAATTGTGTGAACTTTGCGGTTATGGTCAGGTCCCACGCGCCGGCGAGCGAGGGCGCCTGTGTGGCTCCGCCCTCTCCGCCGGCGCCAATCACGACGTCGCCCGCTGCGCCGCCAAACTGATCGGCACCGCCGTTGGCGACGCCGCCGTTCACACTGGTGTCGTTGCCAGCGCCCGCGGTGCCGCCGAGGGTGTTGGCAGCGCCGCCGCCGCTATTGCCGCCGAACACGCCGCTCTCGCCGGCGTGGGCGCCGTGCACGTCCGGATCAATCAGCGCCTTTCCGGCGCAACCGAGCAGCACAGAAGTGGACAGAAGTACCCCGCAAGCCGCAACCGAGCAAAGCCTCATGAGCTATCGAAGATAGCAGATCCCAGCCTTCCGGCTGTCGATTCACGACTGCTGCGACGCCCACACTCACACACTCACACGCTCAGGTCATTGCGACCAAAATCTCTTCCGCGTTGTTCGGCGGGCGCAAACCATCGGCACGACCGGCAAAGTAGCGCTGTGCGATCATCGCCGTCGAGACGTGCTCGGCGTGTCGAAAACCGGCAGCGCGCGCCATCGCGATCAGCTCTTCGGGCGTGAAGAAGCTGATGAACGGCGTGCCGCTCGCACGCGCGCCCTTGGCCGCCATCTCGAGTCCGGGACGCACCTCGGGATCCGCCAGCTCGAGCGGCATCAAGAAGGTCATCACGAACGTCGAGCCCGGGGCCAGCGTCGCGACCTGCCGCAACATGCCAACCACTGCCTCTTTGGTCAGATACATACTCACGCCAGCCGAGGCCACGATTGCCGCAGCATGAGTGTCGAAACCAGCAATAGCGATTCGCTCCCACCACGAATCACCAACCTCGAAGTTGACGGGCACGAAGCGCAGCCACTCAGGAACGCCAAAACCAAGCTGGATCAAGCGCTCTCGTTTCCAACTTTGAGGGCCGGGTTGATCGACCTCGAAGACCTGGAGCTTCGACGCGCTGTCCGGCTTGCGCTGAGCAAACGTGTCGAGCCCGGCTCCCAAGATCACGTATTGAGCGACACCGCGAGTCGCTTGCTCCGTCACGAGATCTTCGATGAAGCGCGCACGGCCGACGATCGATGCACGAAACGGAGCGGTGAACCTTGGATCCATATCCGGGCGCTGACGCCAACCCTCGTTCGGCGCGACGAGCTGGAGGCCGACCTCGTCTTCGATCACGTGCGGCGGCGGATCGACTTGAACGTGCATCGCACGCCACAAGGCAACGCGCACTGCAGTGCTCTCCGGGGCCACAGTCTGCGAATTGGGTGAGGCGTGGTTCATTTGCTGCGAGCGTAGCGCCATTTTCGAGGCGATGGTCGACGAGATCAGACGCAGCACGACGGCAAAGGCTCAACCCTTGACCTCGAACGGCGCTCGCCCCAATTCGACGCCGTCGACCGTAGAAACCACCGCGACCCAGTGGCCCGGATCGCGAATCATGCGCGTGTTGCCCCAGGTCCGAAAGCGCTCGGAAGCGCCGGGCACGGTGAGCTTCACGTGACCCACGGTCGCCTTGGTGTCCTGATTTTGGAACAGCACGCGCACGCTGCGCGCCTCTCGCGCGGAGTTTTCGAACTCGACGAACGCATACACCGGCGCGCTCCCGAGCTTGAACTCATCACCGGAAACTGGCTCGCGATTCTCGATCTTGTGCGTGACTACGAAGCGTTTCAACTTCAAACCCTCGTTCGCTGAGTTGATCTCGGTGCCTGCGCCACCAGCACCCGACGCGGCCGCAGACGAAGACGGACTCGTCGACGTCGCACCGTTTACGATCTTCGCGATGCTGCCCAAGCTCGACGCGGGAGCAGGCACGCTCACGCTGTCAGAAGCGCGCGCTACTTCTGCGACGCTCACATCACGCGAGCTGCCGCAAGCGACACACGCGAAGGAAAAGCCCACTGCGAACATCGCCGCAGCGAACGCACTCACCGCCACCCAACGCGAATTCTCGATGCCAGTCATTTGTCTCCAAAACCTCCGCCGGACGAAAAGCGCCGGTTGCCCGACTCCTTCAGCAAGCCGCGGGCCAGCCAGAAATGCGGCTGATTCGTGAATTTTCGGGGGGCGATCGTGGTTTTCGCACCGCAACCCGTGTCGGGCGGGCCGCACAGTTTCGATAAGTGCGGCAAGCACTGACGCGCGCGTCAGCTACGCTTGAACGAATGAAGCGAGCGCGCGTCTGGGGGCGATTGGGAACCAAAATCTTCGCACTGTCGATCGTGAGCTGCACCGCGCACACGCCCGCTCCACCTCCCGCGCAGCCCTCAACTGTTACACCTCCACCACCGCAAGTCGCCTCTGCCAAACCCGCGCCCGGCAACCCGCGCTTCCTCGATGCTATCCCCAAAGAGCTCGCGCCCGAACTCGCGCAACAGATCGGCTTTCTCTCCGACGTGTGCAACGTCGCGATGCAATACGAAACCGCTGGCGCTCATCGCGTTCATGTCGGCTGCCGAACCTGTCCACCCTTCGAAGGCCCTACTGCAGTTTCGGACGGCCGCATCGCCGTCGACGGCGTAGACTTCTTCGAACTCGAACTGTACGTTTCTGGCCATTTTACCGTCGCAAACGCCGATCAGCGCCTGGCCGTGTTCCGCGGCTGCGAGCCACACTCGTCCAACTGGGGCGGCACCTTGCTCGCCGAGCGACAAGGCGACAAATTCCGATCGCTTCGCTACATCTCCGGCCTCCGCCCGCAAGCTTGTGAGGCGTACCACCGCCCAGATGGTCGCGACGTCGCGGTGTGTGAATTCGGCGACACCCATCAATCGATCTCGACCGATACCCTCTCCGTCCTCGACTTCGCGAGCGAACCACCCAAAACCCAAGAGCTACTTTCGTTCACCAACCAAGACCCGTGCGACACCGCGGCAGGCACCCGCATCACGGAAGAAGTGATCGAAAGCTTCGAACTCAACCAAAACCCCGCCGCCAAAAACAACGGGCTCATCGTGCGCACCACCCGTACCCCGCGCACCATGGATCCGACCTACCAACGCTACTGCAGTGAAAACGGCTCCGGCTCCCCCACCGAACGCCCCTTCGCCAAGCCCGAAGTGACCACCCGCCAATACCGCTTCGACGGCGAAAGCTTCGTCCCGCGCTGAACGGCTGCCCGCAACGGACACGTGACGCGCTCGACGTCTGATGCTATCGAGCGACCTCCAAGCATCCGCGACTTGGAGGAGTGGCCGAGCGGTTTAAGGCACCGGTTTTGAAAACCGGCGTACTCGTAAGGGTACCGTGGGTTCGAATCCCTCCTCCTCCGCCGCTGCCCCTTCGGGCAGCGTGGGGCGAGCTGGGCTTGGGGTGCGGGCGTGCTGCGCGGCGTCGCTGCGCTCCGTTGAGCTGCGCGGGCACCGAGGGTAAAACCCGTTTACCCAGGATGCCCAACCACGGAACGGTCTTGATCGCGGGCGCGGGGATCGGCGGACTGTCGCTCGGATGCGCGCTTCAACTAGCGGGGATCCCGTTCGAGATTTTCGAACGCGCGCCGACTTTGGGCGCCGCGGGTGCCGGCATCGTGATGCAGACGGCGGCGATGTTCGCGCTGCGGCGGATTGGGCTCGATGAAGCGGTGGCTCGCGCGGGTCACGAGTTGAAGCGCGGCACTGGGCGAAATGCGGCTGGGCTCGTGTTGCACTCGGCGCGCTTGGACGAATTTGGCGCGCCCTCGATCGCGATTCATCGGGCGCGGCTGCAAGCGACGCTGCTCGGCGCGCTGGACGAGGCACACGTTCACACCGGGCGCGAGCTGATCAGCTTCGAGCAAGACGAACACGGTGTGCGCGCGCGATTCAGCGACGGCTCTGAAGCCTCAGGCGCGTTGCTGATCGGCGCGGATGGCTTACATTCGGCAACGCGACGGCAGGCCTTGGGGGACACACCGCTACGCTACGCCGGATATACGAGCTGGCGCGGGGTGGCCCCAGTGGGCGGCTTGAGCCCGTCGCACGAAGTGATCGAGATCTGGGGGCGCGGTTTGCGATTTGGCCTCGTGCCGATTGCTGACGGTGAAACATATTGGTTTGCGGTGGCGAATGCGCCGCCGGGCGAGAAAGATGCCGCGCGCGCGATGCTGTTAAAGCGCTTCGCGGGCTTTGGTGAGACGGTGCATGCGATGCTCGAGCTGACCCCCGCAGAGCGCATTTTTCGCACCGACATCAATGACCGGAGACCGGTGCCCACGTGGTCGAAAGGGCGCGTCTCTTTGCTTGGTGATGCCGCCCACCCCACCACTCCGAATCTCGGCCAGGGCGGCTGCATGGCGATTGAAGACGCGGTCGTGCTCGCGCACCACTTGGAAAAACACGCATCATTGAGCGACGCGCTGAAAGCGTATGAGCGCAAGCGCGTCGGGCACACGACCAAGATCGTCAATGCGTCTTGGCAATTTGGTCGGATCGCCCAGCTCGAAGGCGGCTTCAGCACGTGGCTCCGTGATTTCGCCTTGCGCGCGACACCTGCCAGCCAGGTCCGCGCACGCCTGCGCGAGAACGCGCGATTTTCCGTCGACTGACGGGTATGTTCGATGGAGAAGAAGGGACCTCACTTGGACGACGAATCCGAAGATTTCGAGGGAGACGAGGCAGACTCGGACACCGCCGATTTCGAGGGCGATCCCATCGTTGGCCGGGTCGAACTCACGACTGAGGACTTCACTTCGGTCTGGGCGATCCTGCCTCAGAACCGTGGCGCTTTCATGCGGTTCGGGCTGTGGCTGGTCGTGATCCCGATCTTCTGGTTGATATTTTCCTGGCTCAACACGGGCGCGAACGGTGAACCGACGAGCCTGCCGTGGACGGTGATGGCATCGCCCGTCGCGGCCATGGTCCTGATCGCCTTCGCTGTTTTTCGATCGCGCAATGTGTGGGCGAAGAATGCGGTCGCAGATCTCCGTGGTGCTGAGGGCGTTGAATTCCGTTTCGACGCGACGGGGTTTTCATTCAATCCGCCAGGACGGCAGCTTCAGCACGCGTGGAGCACGCTCTATCGCTGGCTCGAAACAGCACGGGCATTCGTGATTTATACCGGTCCGATCAACGTAATCGTCGTGCCTAAACGGGCATTCGCCGCAGCCGAACAAGCGCGTTTGCGCGAACTTTTCCGGCAATTGGTCCCGAATCGCCCGCTTCGTGGCGCCGAAGTTGGGCGCCCAATCGTACGGACTGTGGGCGTCTGGTTGGTGCTGGTGATCGTGTTTCTCGCGCTGTGGCAGTTTCTAGATTCGAAGTAATCATGCACGCCACTGTTCGACTGGCGACGCTTGACAGCGAAAGCTCGCTCGGCTGCACTGCGGCACCGTGTCCCTTCGCCGGCTCGTCGCGTCCTTGATCAGTACGACCGCGCTCTTCGGTTGCAGCAGCGACACCCAGTCTCCCGGCAGTGCCGTCGCGAGCGCAGGTGCGAGTAACTCCGCGGGCGCGACTACCGGAGGAGCTGGCGGCGGAAGCAACGCTTCGGGTGGCTCATCCGCCCTTGGCAGCGCGGGGCGCATCGACGTCGCGGGCGGTCCGAATTTCAACTTGGATCCAGACGCGGGCGCGACCGATCCGGATGCAGGAAACGAGTGTTCCCACCTCAACATTGGGATCTTCGGAAAGCCCGGCACGAATGCCTCGTCCAATTTTCAGCAATGGCTCGAGGCGAGCGGCACGAGCGCACAGCGCACTCAAACCAACACCGGCGAACCGTTGACGAGCGCGACGCTGCAACCGTTCGATGTAGTCGTCCTCGACCACCTACAGCGCGAGTACACGGCGGAAGAGGCGGCTACGTTCGCAACGTGGGTTTCCGCGGGTGGCGGCGTGGTGTCGATGACCGGCTACGAGGACGACCCGAACGTGGATTGGCGCGCCAACTCTTTGCTAGCGCCACTGGGCGTGGCCTACAGCGGCTCACGGGTGGACGGACCCATCCAGAGTTTTGCCACGCATCCGGTCACCGCCGGCATCACTTCAGTTTCCTTCGTTGGCGGTTACTCCGTTTCCGAGTTGAGCGGCGCTGCGAGCACGCGCACGCCGATCGCGTTCGACACTGCGGCGGGCAACGCGGCGCATGGAACGGTCGGCTTTGCCGTTCAAATGGGCAAAGGCCACGCGGTCGTGTGGGGCGACGAATGGATCGAATTCGACTCGGAATGGTCGGCTTTGCCTCAGATCACTCGGCTTTGGGTGCAGGTCTTTGCGTGGATCGCGCCCGTGAATAAATGCGAACTATCGCCGCCCAAGTGACGTAAAACTATCGGCATGAGCCGGGTCGAGATCACCACCGCCGACGGAATTTGTCCGAGCTACGTCTTTCGCCCCGCCACGGGCAGCGGTCCTTGGCCTGCCGTCATCATGTACATGGACGGCGTCGGCATTCGCCCTGCGATGTTGGATTTGGGCGTGCGGCTCGCAAAGAGCGGCTACTTCGTGCTCTTGCCAGATTTGTTTTACCGCTCGGGACCCTATGAGGCGATGGACGCGCGCGCGGTGTTCGCCGATCCCGAACTTCGCAAGCGACTATCGGAGAAGTTCTCGAGTCACATCTCTCAAGCCAAAGTCATGGCCGATACCGGCGCGTTTCTCGATTACTTGGCGGCTGAGCCCGACGTAAAGGCGGGCGGCATCGGTGTCGCTGGCTACTGCATGGGTGGGCGCATGGCAGTCACCGCGGCCGGAACTTACCCGGAGCGCATCGTGGCCGCAGCCGCATTCCACCCGAGTGGGCTCGCGACTGACGCGCCCGACAGTCCACACTTGCTGGCTTCCAAGACGAAGGCTCGCATGTACGTCGCAGGCGCGAGCGAGGATGCTTGGTTCCCCGACGAGATGAAGCAACGCTTCGAGAAGGCGCTCACCGAAGCGAGCGTCGAGCATGTCGTGGAAACCTATCCCGCAAAGCACGGCTGGGTGCTCAGTGACACCCCTACGTACGACGCGCCTTCGTGTGATCGACACTGGCGCGAGTTGCTCGCGCTATTCGAAGCGACGCTCGATCCGCGCTGACACGGTCCGCTCGTTGTCACCCAACGCACTCGTTTTCCGGGCCGCATCGGGATAAGTCTCTCACCCACATGCATCGCCGCGACATCGACGGCTTACGGGCCATTGCGGTCCTTTCCGTCGTCTTCTTCCACCTTGGCTTCTTCCCTGCGCAGCTCGGCGGCGGCTTCGTAGGCGTGGACGTGTTCTTCGTGATCTCGGGCTACCTGATCACGGGCTTATTG
>Ga0164241_10000401_pt1 | contig 83740 bp, 65 predicted proteins | sample OricomyardsoilBY_FD_108780 | JGI IMG/M metagenome (GOLD analysis project Ga0164241, IMG submission 108780) | Backyard soil microbial communities from Emeryville, California, USA - Original compost - Back yard soil (BY) | ecosystem: Environmental > Terrestrial > Soil > Unclassified | place: USA... | reverse complement strand
TGAGCAGCGTGTGGTGGTGGACGTGAGTGGTCTGCCGAGCGGGACGTACCACTATCAGCTGCGTGCGAACGGTCAGTTGCTGACGCAGACGCTGACGATCGTGCACTAGGGGATCGATCCCCACTCGAGTAAGAACAACGAGGGCGGCCCGGGAACGGGCCGCCCTTTCTTTTGATACTGACAGCGGAGTAGCTGGCTTCCGGCTTCGCGTACGGGATATAATCGGCCACGCCTTTAATCCGTTTCAAACAATCCCATCTGTCCATCCGCTCCGGGACGTCTGAAGTTTTTCGTCGTAAGCCCGAGCTCTCGGCTATTAAGACCATGGCGGGCTGCGGTCACCGTAAAAAGACGGCCAATCATCGCGGCACGTGGTCCCTCCCCTCCCATCCTGCTGCCGAACTCGCTGAGGTTGACACGGCCGTGACGCATCTCCTCGAGCGCGTGGATCACCTTTGCCGCACGTCCCGGCTCCTCCCGTTCCAGCCAGTCGATGAAGATCGGGCGTACCGCGAGTGGCAGGCGGACGATCGTATAGAACGCCTGACGTGCCCCTGCCTCTGCTGCTGCCCGCAATATCGACGGTATCTCGTCATCGGTCAGTCCGGGGATCAGTGGGGCGACCATAACGCCAACGGGAATACCGGCATCCGTCAGCCGCCGGATCGCCTCCAGCCTGAGCTCGGGAGTCGCCGTGCGGGGCTCCATGCGACGTGCCAGCTCGCGATCGAGGGTGGTGATCGACAGGAAGACGGCGGCGCACCCGTGGCGCGCCAGCTCCGCGAGGAGATCGATATCGCGCATCACCATGGCATTCTTGGTAACAATGGCGACCGGGTTGCGGAACTCGAGCATCGTTTCGAGGATCTGCCGCGTGATCCTGAAATGGCGCTCCGCCGGCTGATAGGGATCGGTAACGCCGCTGATCGATACCACCGTCGGCTTCCAGGAATTTTTCAGCATCGCCTCCCGTGCAAGCCGGGCCGCATCCCTTTTCACCACGATCTTCGCTTCAAAATCGATCCCCGCATTGAACCCCAGATATTCATGGGTGGGACGCGCATAGCAATAGGTGCAGCCATGCTCGCATCCCCGATACGGGTTGATGGAATGGGTGAAGGGGATATCGGGACTCTCATTTGTGGCGAACGCCGAACGGGAGCGATCATCGACGAACTCGGTTCCAGGATTGCTCTCCTCGGCGAAGCTCTCCCATCCATCATCGAATCGTTCGCTGCTGCGCTGGGTAAAACGATTGCCGGTGTTCAGTTGCGTGCCGCGCTTCGCCATATATCGCGTTGAATTCGGTGTAGAATGGCTGGATTGATGATGACCGGGGAAATATACGGAGCCGGAGTCAATCGCCGCGGTCGTAATTTGTTCTCCGCGTCGGCCTGCCCGGATCTATCGGGGGACTCCCGACCGCTTCCGTCACGGCATATCTCCTTTAGAACAAGCGAACAGCTCGCCATGCTTCATTATCTGCTGAGCCTCGACCGTCCCGCAAGCCATCTCTTCGGCGTGGAGATCCTGATCGCCCCCAACGGGGTCGATCATCTCGATCTTGAATTTCCTGCCTGGTCGCCGGGTCGCTATTTCATTTATGATTTCGCGCGGAACGTTCAGGATCTGCGTGCCTATGGCGCGGATGGGGCGGCGCTCGCCATCGGCAAGACCGCCAAGGGGACATGGCGGATAGAGTGCGCGGGCTCGGCCGAGGTGCGGATCTGTTATAGGATGTTCGGCGATACGCTCAGCGGCACCTTCTCGCAGCTCGACGATCGCCATGCCTCGGTCAACGGCTCATCGGTGTTCGGCTATATCGTCGGCCGGCAGAACGAGCCGATCGAGCTGCAGATCAAGGCGCCGCAAGGATGGAGGGTCTACAGTTCGCTGAAGCGGAAACGGCGCGGAGGGGTGCTGATGGCCGAGAACTACGATGTGCTGATCGATTCACCGATCGAGATCGGTACCCCCATCGCGCGCAAGTTCCTGCACGACGGCGTGACCTACCATGTGATCATCGATATCGCCGGTGCCGAGGGGAGCGGTCGAAGCCGCGAGGTGAGCCGGAGGATCGATACGTATGTGGAGGATATCGAGAAGGTTGTGCGCTCGTATACCGAGAGCTTCGGCCGGCCGGAGTTCGACGACTATTACTTCCTCGCCAATATCGATCCCTACGCCCCCAACGGCGATGGGATGGAGCATCTGGCATCGACCCGTCTGGTGCTCAACGGCTACATCACCAACGACGATCATTACAGCGCGCTGATCGGGGTGACCTCGCACGAGTTCTTCCATATCTGGAATGTCAAGCGGCTTCGGCCGGCCGAGCTGGGACCGTTCGACTATACGCGGGAGCGTCATACCACGCTCCTCTGGTTTGCCGAGGGCTTCACGCAGTATTACGGCCATCTGATGCTTCGCCGCGCCGGAGTCTGGAACAGCAAGAAGTTCTATACGATGATGGTCTCGGAGATCAATGCGGTGGACAGGTCGCCGGGACGCTTCCACCGTAATCTGCGCGATTCGAGCTTCGATACCTGGCATGCCGTGGGAGCGCGTAATCCGATTGCGGCGATGAGCAACTTCAAGAACACCTACGTCAACTATTACTACAAGGGGGCCGTCGTTGCGCTGCTGCTCGATCTGGAGATCCGGCAGAGGAGCGCCGGGCGGCGGACGCTCGACGATCTTGTCCGGGAGCTCTACCGGAGCAGCTATGCCGAGGCATCCCATGGCGAGTACTATCTGGCGGGAAGCGGGTATACCGAGAACGACATCCTTGCCGCGGTCGAGAAGATTGCCGGAAAGGATGCGCGCGCATGGCTCGCCGGAGCGATCGAGAGCATCGAGGAAGTTGACTATCGGCGTCATCTCCCGTATGTCGGACTCGAGCTTCTCCGCGGAGCACGCAGGGCGAAGGGGGAGCCGGAGGGGATTCAGATTTACACCGGGCTGATCGTCGGCGACGCGAAGGAGCGTGCGGGGGCCGAGTTCGTGGCGGTCACGAACGTGCTGGAGGGATCTCCGGCCGATCATGCGGGGCTCAGCGCGGGGGATATCATCATCGCCATCGATGGCGAGCGGGTCAATGGCCGCGGATGGGAATCGGTGATGGGAATGAAGCGTCCGGGTGAGACGCTTCAGGTCTCGCTGTTCCGGGGGGCGCGTCTGCTGACGCTGGCATTGCCGACGGAGGAGCGGGATATGCGCCCTTACAGAATCGAGGAGGTCGATGGGGCCACGCCGCAGCAGAAGCGCGCGCGCAGAAAATGGCTCGACGGAAAATAGCCGATGCTGTTGGCAATGATATGATGGCATTTTCGGCGCTGCCCTGAGGCGGTTATGCTGCCTTGGGAATGGTTTGACGGGGGAGCGTAACATTGTTCTCCATGCAGTGTCATAGCAGCAGACGCCGATCGTCGATGCGTACGGATATTTTCCCTAACTTTGTCCCCCCCCCTTCCGTCGGTCTCACCCTGTCCGACGTGAACTTCTGAGAATTCCGCGCTATATCGGTGTCCCTCGATTATATCGGCACCGGCCGAGTTCGCCCGATCGGCATATAACGCCGATGGTGGCGGATACTGCAAACAATCTGTATGGGGGTTATCCTTCATATAGTTTTTCCGACAACTACGGTATCTACGAACGCGAATCATCCTTTGGCCGCTCTCGGGCGACGATCATCTCGATCGGCGCGCTGCAACTGATCAGCGGCATATAGCAGCGATAGATATTCTGTCAACGAATTCCTGGAGCGTATACTCATGTCTGGTTCTCTCAATCGTATCATTGCCTCCGGCGCACTGTTCCTTACCCTTGCTACCGGAGCGTCCGCACAGACGTTGTCCCACGATGATACCGACCATGATGCCCCAGGTATCATCTGCGGCATGGAGTTGACGAACAACGAGCACCGGGACGAGGCGCTGGCGAACACGGCGCGCACCAATCCGGAACTCTATCGTCAGATCATTGCCAGCACGAAGATGCCCAACCGGCGCGCGATCGCCTCGGTCGGGGATGAGCATACGTTCTATTCGCTGGACTACGCGACCAATCAGTATTTCGAGGTGACCGCGACGCTTGTCTATGATGGCATTCTGGCGCGCATCTGGGTGGATAATGCCGATACGGCGCGCGTCAAGCCGACCGTTATCAGCCAGCTCGCCCGTGGCCTCGATTCGGTCTCCGGAACCAAGTCCCGCAACCCGGCCAAGGGGATCATCGAGAACGACAAGGAAGTCTACGGAGATACGCCGAAGAAGTGGGAGATCGATGGGAAGACGGATTTCCTTATGACCGATATCCAGGATGGGCAGACCGGTGGCAGCTTCGTGGCTGGTTACTTCTCCCCATTCGATCAGACCGGAAGCAGCGGCTCGAACATGATGAACCTTCTGTTCATCGACTCGCGTCAGGGGCTGTCGGCCGGCGTCAATGCTCTGCTGAGCACGATCGCCCATGAGTTCCAACATCTGATCCACTATGGCAAGAATCCGTCGAGCGACATCGTGTTCAACGAGGGATGCAGCGAGGTTGCCAGCATCCTCTGCGGCTTCAAGGATCGTGCGAATACGACCTACCTGAGCAACACGAACGTTTCGATGTTCAAGTGGAACTATAATGATGGCAGCAAGGTGCTGGCCGACTACGAGCGCGCCATGACCTTCATGCACTATTTGAAAGAGCAGTACGGTGAGCAGTTCCTGACGAAGTTCCTCGTCACACGGTCGAGCGGCATGCAGCGGGTGACCGATGCGCTGAAGGCGATCGGCAAAACCGCCACCTGGCAGGATGCGCTGAAGAGCTTCGCCGCCGCGAACTATCTGGTCAAGAGCTACAACGATAGCCGCTATATCTATCAGTATCTGCTCTCCAGCTCCATCGCCAAGGCCGCGACGATCTATGATTCGGCGTTTGCCGCCAACGGCTCGGTGAGCGTGCAGGCCTATGCGGCGAGCTATGTGAACTACAAGAATCCGGGCGGGATGAAGATCCGGTTCAAGTCGAGCCAGAACTACAGCGTCATGGCGATGATGTATGAGGGGACGACCCCCAGCAATGTGGTGGAGCTGAGTGATAACACCGATTATACGTTCAACGACGATGGCCGCTACGACCGCATCGTCTTTGCCGTGGTCAATCTCTCCAGTGGCGTCAATTCGGTGAGCTGGACCGCAGAGCATGTTGCGCTCGGTGTGGAGGATAATGAGGGGGCTGTGGCGGCCACCGCAAAGCTTGCGGTTACCGCGATCGCCCCGACCCCCTCGGTTGGACAGACGACGATCTCCTTCAACACCGTCAGCTCGGCTCCGGTGACGATGCAGCTCTTCGGCGTCAATGGTGAGCTGGTGAGCACGCTTGTCGATGGCGAGCGCTACGAGCCGGGCACCCATCAGGTGATGGTCGATGCCGGCACGCTCTCCAATGGCGCCTATGTGGTCCGTCTCGTGCAGGGAACCACCAGCGAGAGCCGCGTGATGCTCGTGATGAAGTAATCGTCACACTTCTCCGGACTGGGATCGTGTGCGTAGAGCATCGAAAGGCCCTTCCATCCAAGCGATGCGAAGGGCCTTTAAATTACGGCGGGGCTGAGGTGATGGCGGAATCACGGCTCCCCTGCCGATGGATGATGGCCGGTGCCCGCATCGTATAGCACGCTTCATCATATCGACCCCTGGTGACGTTGTGTAACCATTGTTCGACAGATGTGTATGTTGATGCGAGCCCGAGGGGCGAATCGTGTCGCCGTCCGTCTTTCATATCCCGCACGAGCATCATGGGAATGGGGACACCGGGTGATCGCGATACAATCTGTCGTCCCCTGATTCTTCTAATACCGGGACCATACCCGCTGTTCTGATGGATGGCGCCGAGTCCATGCCGGAGAGGCCGCGGCCGGTATTTGCACCGAAGTTGAACACATACACTATACAGAATCTCATTGTCTACACAATCCTGGAGCAACGCTGTTATGTCGGGTATTTTCTACCGGATAGTGGCTGCAAGCGCACTCTGCGCGGCGATAACCACAAGCGCATACGCGCAGACGACCGATACGGATCATGAGAATGTCGGGGCCGGTTCACAGATTGTCTGCGGCACCGATCTCTTCAATGATGGTGGAGAGCGGGCGGCGCTCGCGAAGACCGCGCTTATGAAGCCCGAGCTCTACAAGCGGATGCTCGCCGATGCCAAGGGGCGGAAGGAGCGGGCCGCGAAGCTGGCTTCCGGCGACGAGTTCCCGTTCTTCATCCGCAACCGCGTCACCGGTATGTACGATCAGATCACCGCGACCCTCTTCTACGACGGGCCGAAGGCGAAGGTATGGGTGGATAACGCCGATGTGTCGCGCATCAAGAAGACCACGACCGACGCGATCGCCAAGGCGCTTGAGACCACGACCCCCTCGGGCTCCCGCAATCCTGCTCAGGGAATCATCGACAATGATACCCAGGTGTATGGTCCGGTGCCTCCCAATGCCAACCAGGATGGTGTGTGGTTCCTGCTCACCGACATCAAGGACGGCCTGAGCGGAGGGTTTGTCGGGGGATATTTCACCCCGTGGGATCAGACCGAGAATGATGGCTCGAACCAGCTCAATATGCTCTACATCGACTCGAAGGAGGGCATTGCCTCGGGTCTGCCGGCGGTTCTGAGCACGCTGGCGCATGAGCTTCAGCATCTGATCCATTACAACACCAATCCGCAGAGCGAGGTCTTCTTCAACGAGGGTTGCAGCGAGACCGCGAGCATCCTCAACGGCTATCGCGACAGGACCAACGGCAACTATCTCGATAACACCAACATTCCGCTCTTCCGCTGGAGCTACAACGATGAGGTCGGCACCAACCTGCTGATCGACTATTCCCGCGCGATGACCTTCGTCTATTACATGTGGGAGCAGTATGGGGAGAACTTCCTCTCGAAGTTCCTCACGACGCGCTCGGCCGGGATGCAGCGGATTGATGATGCACTGCAGACGGCAGGGGTCGCAGGAAGCTGGCAGGAGACCATGAAGGGATTTGCCGTCGCCAACTACGTGCAGAAGAACTACGGTAACCCTCAGTATGTCTACAAGCAGGCCAAGCCGTTCCCGAGCAACAGGTATCCGACCCCGGCTTTCACGTACGGCGCCGATTTCCCGGCCAGCGGCTCGGTGACGCTCCAGGCATACGGGATCAGCTACGTCGCGTACAACAATCCAGGTGGGCTGAAGATCCGTTTCAACGCCGAGCTTCCAATCGCCGTGATGGCGATCCTCTATCGCGGCACCGCCGTCGAGGAAGTGCGCGAGCTGCAGGTTGGCACCGACTATGTGCTGGGCGGATCGACCGCATATGACAAGGTCGTCTTCGCGCTCGCCAGCATGCAGCCCGTTGGGCAGCAGAACGCGCTGACCGCGGTCAACTGGAGCGCAGAGAAGGTTATCCTCGGCGTCGATGACGCGACAGCGGGACGCGGAGCGCTGGCGATGACGAGCGTTGTGCCGCAGCCAGCGGCCGGCGTGGCGACTATCTCGTTCCATAGCGCAAGCAGCGAGCCGACCTGGCTCGAGCTGTACGATGAGCGCGGTGAGCTTGTGCGCAATGTGATCGATGGCATCCGGTACGATGTCGGAGAACATGCGGTGAGCATCAGCACCGATGGCCTTGCCAATGGTCTGTATCTGGCGCGCCTGCGTCAGGGAACCAGCAGCGCCACCCGCACGATGATCGTGATGAAATAAGCATTGGTTCGGTTTCAAATCCGAATCGTGACGAATATGCAGGTGAAGCCCTCCATTGGTTACAATGGAGGGCTTTCTGTTTATGAAATACATGACTGCCGTGTGATGTTGCGGCCGTTGTCACCGTCTCTCTCTATTGAGAAGGGGGATGTCCTTGAGATTACGATGTCGAGGGCCTATCTTCTGGTCTCCGCATACATGCTCGACGCTCACCCTGCCCAGCATTACACGCGATTCGCGATGGCTTACCCATAGCCCTCCCTTTATTTGTACGATCTGGAGATATCCGATGGAACGTAAGCTGCTACGCAGTGCCCTTCCTTGGCTGACCGTCGTTGTGCTCCTGTGCCTTGCCATGTCGCCGTCAGCGAATGCACAGCGTCCAACTCTGCTTGCGTTTGCCGATACCCCATGCGATTCGCTCAATTGCGGCGCGATCGTTTTCGAGAACCCGAACAGCGTGGTGGAACGGATCGTGAGCGTGACGATGCGCGACAGCACAAGCTACGGGGTCACACCCCCTGTGATGCTTCCTATCGCCATCGAGCCGGGGGAGCGCTCCAGCCTGCCGATCTGCTTCGCGCCGGGCCGCCGGGGGGTGATCACCGACTCGCTCCGCGCCATCATCCAGCGGGGAGGGGTCTTCGATACGGTGGATGTGCGGATCACCGGACGCGGCATCGGCCCCGAGCTGGCGGTAAGCCCGAGTGTGCTCAACTTCCCGCTGACGAACGTGGGGGGGAGCGCCCGGCTTAGCCTGACCATCACCAACAACGGGGAACGTCCATTTACGCTGACGTCGGCATCGCTGGCGATACCCGCTCCCTTCCGCGTCGTCACGCCGCTGCCACGAACGGTCGCTCCGGGAGGATCGGTCGAGCTTGAGCTGGCATTCGAGCCAGCGCGCCGGGGAGTGTACTCCGAGCAGGTCGATCTGATCGGGGGATGCAGCCGGCATATCCAGATCAATCTCAACGGCGTGACCGATCTGATCGGCATCGGCGCGGTGATGAAGATGAGCAAGGTCTCCTTCAACCCTGCCAACCGGGAAGAGACGCCGTGTGGCGTCGGGGTATGCGACTCGGTGATCTTCTCCAATGTGGGGAACGCCATGCTCATCGTCGATTCGGTCAGATGGACGAATGGCGGGGAGGGCTATACGTTCGATCCCCCCTTCCCCCACCCGCTCAATATCCCGCCGAATAGCCAGTATACGTTCCGGGTCTGTTTCCAGCGGGGGGAGCGGGGGACGTGGCGCGATACGCTCGTCGTGCAAAGCAACTCGCGGACATCGATCGCCTTCGGTCTGATGATCGATATCAGCCAGAGCATGACGACGGCGATGCCCTGCACGCCTCCCACGCCGCGGATGAAGGAGGCGATCGCTCAGGCACAGAACTTTGTCAGGCGGACCCTCCTCTATCTGCCGGAGGTGAATATTCATGATCAGCTCGTGGTGCAATCGTTTTCGAGCACTGACTCGGGACGTCCCGGCAAGAGATACCCGATTATCGCTTATCCGTTTCCGCTTGCCGATATCACCGATGCATCGCGGCTTGTCGCCGAGAATGCGATCGGCGCGCTGATTCCGTTGTTTGGAACGCCTACCGGGCTGGCCTCGATGGAGATGATCGATACGATATCGAAAAGCCCGATCCGTGACAGGGTGATCGTGCTGCTGACCGATGGGCAGGCCGATGATATAGGCACAATCACTGTCCCGACGATCGTCAGCAAGGCTCGCGCGAACGGTATTCGGATCTTTACGATCGGCGTGGGGCTCGATTCCAACAATCTCACCCCGATTGACTATCTGGCGAAGCTGGCGGCCGGAACCGGGGGAGCTGCCTTCAATGCCACCAACTGTGGCTCGCTGCAGACGGCGTTCGAGACGATCACTGACAGTGTAAGCGGAGGAACGGTCATGTCGGAGCCGTTCGCCATGCAGGTGACGGCCCCGTTCGTGATCATCTCGCAGGATCTGGCCTTCGACTCGCTCTATATCGGCGGGCGGCGCTGTCTGCCGGTCACCCTCACCAACGTTGGCGAGGGTGACGCGACGGTCGATACCGCCATCATCGGCGATATGCTCTGGAATCCCACGGGTGAGTTCACGTTCGATGGAGGCGTCTCGCTCCCGATAACGATTCCGGCCAACGGGCAGGTGACGCTCAACGTCTGCTTCTCGCCGGCCAAGATTCGCAATCGCGCGGGACAGGCCCGCTTCAGCTCCCCCGGATGCACTATCGCTTCGCTCCATGTGGGGATGACCGGCACCGGGTTCGCTGCGGCCAATCTCCGTATCGCCGACCAGAAGATCGGCCTGCCGGGGGATATCGTCAGGATGCCTGTCTACGCCGATTCCTCCCTTGTCGACTATGGAGTCGATACGATCGATTATCAGGTGCGCTGGAACAAATCGATGCTCGATCTTCGCGGCGTCTACCCCGGCCGCGCCGGCGCCGACGCCGCGGTGACGATAACCACCCCCGTAGCATTCGGTACATCCTCCGCAACGGTTGGCCTGACATCGGTCGGTTCGGGGATCAACGGCGGCGGCGAGCTGGCCGAGCTGGAGTTCCAAGTGCTGCGCGGGGATACGATGTTCTCCCTTGTGGAGCTGACCGGGGGGCGGTTTCAGGATGGCAATCCGAAGATCGCGCTCTACAGCCCCGGCATGGTCGCCTTCGACAGCACCTGCTTCCTCAATGCAAAGCCGATCTACCCGAACGGGGCATCGGCGAAGGTGGTGGTGGGGGATATCGGTCCGATGCCGGTGATCGACCGCACCATCAGCATGACGGTTAACGCGACCGATCCCACCGCTCTGTCGGTCGAGGTCTACGCCAGCGACGGCACGCTTGTCGTCCCCCCCTCCGGCCGTCGTCTCGATCGTGGCGGGAGCCGCATCAGCCTTGATATCTCGATGCTCGGTTCCGGCAGTTATTACGCGCTGCTGCGCACCTCGGCCGGCGAGACCATCATCAGAAAGTTCCTTGTGGTTCGATGATACCGTGATGGGCCGGCCCGCCGGCCCGTCTTTACTGGTACAGGGAACCGCACTATCTCCAACGCATGTATGGCCCATCTCTACGAAGCTTCACATCATTGCTTCTCTCCCCCCCGTCCGGGGCGCCAGGGTTGGTGCCGCAGGGTCCTGATGCTGGCGGTGCTCGGCGTGCTCGCCGCGCATACGGGGGGATATGCCCAGGGGGGCAATGGCGACGATAATGTGCTCTATCCCCAGCCCGATCCCCTGCCGATCATGCTCGGCGTCGAGGGGGGGTATGGAACATGGAAGAACGAAGGATTCTTCTCGGTCGCCGACGGCAACCGCTCCTGCACCACGTTCGATAACGGTGAGGGAGAGGGGCGCACATATGGCATCAAGGGGATGGTCTATCTGACGCGGTGGCTCTTCTTTTCGCCGCGCGTTCGCCTCGAAGCCCGCTCCGGCAGCTTCGTCTCCCCTCTTGCCGGGGAGCCTGCACGCGATGCTTCGAACAATGTCGTGATGATCGAGCAGGAGGCGCAGGTCGATGCCACGATCTCCACGATGACGTTCGAGGGGACTATCGGGATCGAGTTCTTCGGCCTGTATCTCTTCGGTGGCGGCTCGATGGGAACGATGCTCGATGGCACTTATAACTATTCCGAACGGTTGAAGGGGGGCCCGGGCGGCTTCGCCTATGCCGACACACGGGCCAGCGAGCATCAGCTTGTCACCGGCCGTACCTTCGAGAATTACCAGAAGAGGGTCTTCGACCTGCGCTACGGTGTTGGCTATATCCTTCGCATTGGACCGATCGCGGTCAACCCGGAGCTTCTGTATACCTCCCCACAGACCTCGGCGCTGAACCTTCCCGATGAGATGAAGCAAACCGGCGTGGTGGGAACCTTCGCCATCCTCTACAATTTCCGGTGATCCCAGATGCGACCGTTGTTGGCCCTTCCTTTTCTGATGACTCTGGCTGCGACCTCTCTTCGGGCACAGCAGTACCGCGATCCCGAGGAGTCGAAGTTCACCATCGTCAATATCGAATCGATCAATTCTCCCTCGGATGACTATGCCCCCGTCATGACGCCCGATGGACGATGGCTCTATCTCACCAGCTCGCGCTCCGGCTCGGCAGATCTCCTCAGAAGCAGGGGGAGCGCCGGGGGATGGGATGTCCCGGAGCCCCTGCCGGAAGGAGAGCTGAACACATCACGCGACGAGGGATCGTTTGCCGCTCCGGCGCCCACGTTGGCGCAGCTCTTTGAGCTCGATGCCGAGATGCTGCGGGGAGCGAATCTGCCACGGGTCGCCCTGCTGACCTGCGCCAAGCGCGCCGGTGGTCAGGGAGATGCCGATCTCTACACGGTTCCCTTCGGCTATGACGATAATCCCCCCGTGACCATCAATGCGCTTGCGGGGGTGAACTCGGAGGAGTGGGACGCACAGGGAACGATCGCTCCTGATGGGGGCTTCATCGTTTTCAGCTCCACACGATCGGGGGGCGAGGGGGATATGGATCTCTGGATATCGACCCGCAATGCCGATGGTGTCTATGGCGCTCCGGTCAACCTCGGGGCCCAGATCAACACCTCGGGGAACGAGTTCTCCCCGTTCGTGGCACCGGACGGACGCACGCTGTTCTTTGCCAGCGACGGCCATGAGGGATTTGGCGGCTCCGATATCATGATGACCCATCGCGACGAAGCGGGAAACTGGAGCGCACCGAGCAATCTTGGCGGCGCTATCAACACATCATCGAACGAGCTCTTTTTCTTCGGTCTCAACCGCGGTCGCTGCTATTTCGCCAGCGACCGGCCGGGAGGAAAGGGAGGACTGGATATCTATCAGGGGACGCCGAATATCTTCGCTCCCGGCCAGGCGCTCTTCCATTTCTCGCTGGTGGATACCACGCTGGGGATCCCTCTGGCTGGCGCGATGGAGGTAGTGGAGACGAGCACCGGACGGAGTATCGCCAGGGTCGCGGTGAATGCCGGAAACGGCGCCGATCTGCCGCTTGTTGCCGGGTTCTCCTACCGGGTGATGATCTCCTCGCAGGGATTTCCGTCGCTTACGCGAACGATCAGCGGGTTCCGGGCCGATACCACCGTGAACTATACGGTGAATCTGGGGAGCGCCCCTCCTCCTCCCGCCCCGCCGCAGGTCTTCAACTTCACCTATGATACGCTCACCGCGCCGATGTTCCTGAGCGGTTATTATCGTCTGAACACTTCGGAGCTGCTCGAGGATCTGAGGCGGCGCCAGCTCTCCGGCGACCTGAAAAGCCAGGCCTATATCGCCGATGTTGCGCGCGACAAGGCAAAGTTCGCTCAGAGCAAAGCCGACGCGGCGAAGGTGGATCTGATTCTTGCCCGATTCGTCAAGCTCTGCGAGGAGCAGTATTTCCCGGACTTCATCGCATACTCCTCCGCCAAGTCCCCCGACGCGCCGAGGGAGCATATGGAGATCTCCGTGTACGGTTCCGCCGATCCTCGCCCTCTGGTCGGGACCTATGTGGAGAAGCCGATAACCTTCCTCGATTCAAACGATGTCATGACGACCGTCGCGACCGGGGATAAGATCGACAACTTCCGGCTGGCCGGGCTGCGTGCCTATTACACGATGGAGGATCTCGACAAGCTGCTCCGTGCATCGGCGCCCAATCTCTATACATCGCTTCTGGAGAAGAAGATGCTCCGCTGGCGGGTCGTGAGCGGACGTATCGGGGGGAGCGATGAGCCGGAGGATCTCAAGGCGCAGCGGAGGATCGAGACTACGATCCGTATCGTGAAGGATTAACTGATTCGGCATCCTGGCTGGCATGGGAATCGTGCCGGTCGGCAGGTGGTCCGGAGGCGCGGCCATGCGGCAATGAGTATGCGGGCCTTCGGGTCGCCATGATCCCGGAGAATATTGGCGATGCCATCGTTGATCACTCATGCGTACGCCGGCGTCGCTGCTGGAGCGATCTATGCCAGCGGTCCGATGCCTCCCCGGTTCTGGGCGCTCGCCTGCGTCTGCGGCATGCTCCCCGATATCGATGCGGTCGGGTATTATCTGGGGGTTCGTTACACCAGCACGTTCGGCCACAGAGGGTTCACCCACTCGATCCTCTTCGCGGCTGCCGCCGGTATCATTGTGACCGAGCTGGCATTTCCCGGCGTCCCGCGCTGGTCGGCGGAATGGTTCTCGCTGGCCGGTTTCTTCTTCGCCGCTACCCTGCTGCATCCTCTGCTCGACGCCATCACGACGGGCGGGTTCGGCGTCGCGCTTTTCTCCCCGTTCAACCGGCGCCGCTATTTCTTTCCCTGGCATCCGGTGCTTGTCTCCCCGATGGGAGTGCGCGCGTTTCTGACACGGTATGGCTGGCGGGTGCTGAAGAGTGAGATGCGGTGGATCTGGGGACCGATGGCCGCGATTGCGCTGCTCGCATGGATCATACGAGGGGTGGGGTGAGATGTTCATCGTGCCGAGCCAGGCTTTATGATCAGGCGGCAAAGCGGGGATGTACCCACATAACGAACAGGGGCGCACCATGTGGAGCGCCCCTGACACGATATCCTGTCGCCATGATCACCGTCGGCTCTATTCCTTTGCCAGTTCCACCAGAACGTTATAGCCCCCCTCCTCGATCCGCACGGTGTAGTCGAAGCGCACGACGCGCCAGCCGGCGGCCAGCGCATTGTTGAGAAGCCTTTTCTGCTTCTCGAGCGTGCTCCGCAGCGCATCCCGCCCTTCGCGCTCCAGCGGGGGGATCACCTCGTTGGTAAAGCCGAGGTAGAGCCTGTCCGGATCATCCTTCATCAGAAGCTCTCCGGGTTGAGCGGGATCAGCTCCTCGCGGACGAAATGGCGTCCCTTGCGAATCAGCTCGCCATCGAGGATCACGTCGGCGCCGATGCAGACAAGATCCCAGTGGATAGCGCTGTTGTTGCCGTTCGGGGCGATATCGTAGCACTTGCCCAGCGTCAGATGGTTCGATCCCCAGATCTTCTCGTCGAACAGGATATCGTACATCGGCTGGTCGATATAGGGGTTGGTGCCGAAGGAGAACTCACCAAACCGGCGCGCTCCCTCATCGGTGGAGAGGATCTCCTCGAGCCCCTTGTTGTTGCTCGAATCGAAGTCCACCACCACGCCATCCTTCACCACGAGCTTGATGAACTCGAACGGCTTCCCTTCATAGACCGTCGGCGCATAGGTGATCACGCCATTGACCGATGTGAGCAGCGGTGCCGAGAATATCTCGCCGTCGGGGATATTGACATCACCGGCGCATGGAATCCAGGTCTGCCCCTCGATCGAGAAGGTTATATCGGTTCCCTCTCCCACCAACTTCAGCTCCCGGCCCTTGGCAAGCAGCTCATGCAGCGGCTTCATCCGCTCGTTCAGCTCGGCGTAGTCGAGCAGGCATGCCTTGTAGTAGAAGTCGGCAAAGGTGGAGGTTGCCATCTTCGCGTTCATCGCGAACGATGGCGATGGGTAGCGCAGCACGCACCACCGGGTATTGTTCACCCGCTCCTCCATATGCACGGGGAGTCCGTACTGTTCGGAATATGCCTTGTTCTGCTCCTTGCCGACGCCGCTCAGCTCATAGATGTTCTCCCCCGCGCGTACGCCGATATAGACATCCATCTCCTTCATCGTCGGCAGGCCGCTCGCGTCGCGCAGCCGCGCCCAGAGCTCGGCCGTCCCCCGCTCCCGGATGATACGCTCGGTCTCGATATCGCGGATGACGACGAACGGCACCCCCTTGGCATCGATGACGGCGCGGGTCATCTCCTGCGCCAGATGAATACCGTTGATGCCGAAGAGCTCGATCATGACGTTCTCTCCAGGCTTGGTGGCGGTGGAGTAGGAGATGACCTTATCGGCAAGAGCCTTATTGCGTGGATCGTACATGAGGATCTGTCGGAAGTAGATATGCTGAATGATGTGATCGGCCCGGCAAACCCCGAGTGACCTCGATGGTTCGCACCGGCGCTGAGCCCGGTGCGCGATGGCACAGTGGATGGTACCGGCCTAGACGGGCTCTCCCTGGGCCGCCTCGCGGCGGAGGAGCCTGCCGATCGTGAAATAGGAATAGGGGAAGTAGATCAGGAAGATCGCCGCGATAAGCAGCCCGACATCCTCGAAGACCTTGGGCCATCCCACCGGCTGCGGAGGTCCGGCGAAGCAGCCGCAGTCGATATCCATGCCGCGCGCCATCGCCGAGAGGATCGCGATCAGGAACACCACGAGCATCGAGGCGATCACCAGGGCGCTCCCACGGATCGCCGCGCCGGCGATCAGCAGCGCGCCGGTAAGGATCTCGGTCCAGACGAACAGGATCGCGGCGATGTTCGAGATCCCCTCCGGCAGAATCTCATACATGGCGATGCTGTGTCCGAACACCTTGAGCGCCGTCAGCTTTTCCGCGCCGCTGACCAGGAAGAAGACGCCGAGGAAAATTCGTACCGCCAGCGAGACCCAGCGCATTGCCGGAGAGGTTGCCAGCTCGTTCAGTCGCGAGGATCTGATGCCCGCGCGTGGCGGGCCGTCGTGTTCATGTAGGGTTGCTTCCGGTTGCATAGCGTATCGATCGGTATAGAGTGAGCGTCACGGTAACGGAGTACACTGCCGGCTACTTCTGCGCGGTACCGACGGGATATTTCTTCGCCGTCCAGTCCTTGATGCCGCCGGTATAGACCACCACCTTCTTGAAGCCGATGCCCCGGAGATGATCCGCCAGGTCATGGCTCAGCTCGCAGGCATCGCCGCCGCCGCAGTAGGTGACCACCAACTGCTCGCGCGGGAGCTTCACCAGCTCCGGGATATGCGACTGCCACTCCGTCTCGTAGATATTCATCGCCCCGGGGATATGCGACTCGATATAATGGTCCTCCGGACGCGCGTCGATGAAGATCGCCGCCTTCATATCGTACAGCCGCTTGGCGATATCGGTGTTGATCTCCTTCAGCGAGGCGACCTGTTCCAGGAAGCCCGCGCTCTGCGCCTGCGCGATGCTGTCGCGGACCCGTTTCGCGTCGAGCTGGGCAACCTTCAGCGAATCGCGGCGCATCTTCTCGACGCTGTCGCGCTCGTGCTTGGTGAGCGCCGCCAGTCCCGACGTATCGGGAGCCGCAGTCGCCATGGTGTCGTTCGTCGAGGCGACGGGGGCGTTGCCGCCGGCCGATGTATCCCCCATGTCCGCGGGCGTGCTCGTGGTATTCGTGTCGAGCATGGAGAGCGCCGCCATCGATGCCGAATCGCGCTGGCGTGCTTCGCGAATCCAGGGGATGCGGGTAGCGGCGAAGAGGTTATAGGAAATGCCCATCACGATAGCGATGCCGAGGACGGCGCGTGCCTCGCGAAATGCCTTGCGCAGCGGCGATTGTTCCCTGAGATTATCGTCGATATCGGTCATGGTCGTAGCTCCTGGTTGGGTTCAACAATCTACATCATAAAGTCGGTAGAACAAACCGATAGCTCTCCCCCCATTTCAACGGTTTTGTGGCTCCATCGTAGAGTCTCGCAGGAGTGCCAAAGATGCCGCGCGATGCTCTCGCCAGGGGGACCGGGGTGCCTGGTCGGCGGGGAACAATCTTCGAGGGTATTGCACGTTTTGAAATAAACTGTATTTTACCGGCTATTCCCTCAGGTGCTTCTATCTCTGCAAGTATACGCGATGGCATCCCAAGCATCAGAGCTTCTTTCCCTCCTTACCGATGAGGAGCTGATTAAACGCTTCCAGCGGGGAGATGAAGATGCATTTACACAATTGGTTCGGCGATTCAAGGATCCGTTGACGAACTATGTCTATCGGTTCCTTGGGGAGCTCGACCGTGCGAACGACGTTGTGCAGGAAACGTTCCTCCGGTTGTATCACTACCGGCATGCGTATACCCGCGACGCGAAGTTCGCCACATGGCTGTACAAGGTCGCGTCGAATATCACGAAGACGGAGCTGCGCCGGGAATATGTGAGCCGGAGATATCTGGTCCATGGCATCTCGAGCGACAACGACGGCGAGTGGGCGACCGACGAATTCCTCGACCGCGATTCGACGCCTGACACCCAGGTCGATAGCACGATGAAGATGCGTCTTGTGCAGCAGGCCCTCATGCAGATATCGGCGGCATATCGGGAGGTTGTGATCCTCCGCGATATCCAGCAGATGAGCTACGAGGAGATCACTGAAATCACCGGATTGGGTCTGGGAACCGTTAAATCCAGAATCAATCGTGGGCGCGCGCAGTTGCAGAAGCTGCTGCGTGGAATCTATCAAGAAGATGGAGATGTAGCGCATTCATGAGCCTGTTCCGTAACCGTCGGTTGAGCGCCGATCATCTTGGGATGGTCCTTCGCTCACTACCGCAGGCGAAAGCTCCAGCGGACCTTGAGGAGAAGCTCGACAATCTCATTGCCGAGAACCGTGAACATATCCCGCATGTGCTAGGGACTCTTCCGCTCATCTCCGCGCCGGAAGATTTCGATGCCCGTCTGATGGATGCTATTCATGCCCGTCGGCGACCCGTTCCTCCGTTCCCGCAGTCGGCGACCTCCGATCCCGCGGCGATCAACTGGATCAACCATATCACCGGATGGGTTGCCGGATCGGTCGTGGCGGTTGGCCTTGCCTTCTTCGTGCATAGTCTGGATAGTGCCCATCGTGCCGGTAACGCTCCGATCATGGCACCCGCGTCGGCAACTGCGCCTGCATCGGCGGCTCCGCTGATGGCGCCAGCGGCTCCGGCGCATCGCGGAGAGGCTTCCAGCCATGCCGATCCTCGCCAGAGCCCGCCGGAGGAGATCTCCGACATCCAGATGCCATCGCAGCCTTCGTCTCCCGCCGATCGCCAGATCAGCGCGCCGGTGGTCCCGCGAGCCTCGGTACAGCCGAACAGCGCTGTCGAGCATGCTCCTCAGCAGCAGCCGGGCCTTGAGTCGGCCGGCCACGACAACCTGAATGCGGCCACGCATGAGCTTGGGGGAACATCGGTGATGGCAACCCCGTCGCATGAGGATCCCGAGCTGGCGCCAATCCCGGCAAAAGTCGATTCCTCGGTTCCGGCTTCGGCCACATCCGACAGCAATAACGTGTCGGCCGGCATGGGGGAGAACGTCGATACCGGCGGTAGCCGCCCATCGCAGGAGAGCGAGACCAGCGCTCCGTAACCCCCGTATAGCTTGAATATCCATGGCGGAGCGGCATACAGCAGTGTGCCGCTCCGTTCTTTTTCAGGCTCCCGTCACCGCTTCCCCGATATTCCCCTGCCCTCGTGCTTCCCTGTCGCTCGGCGACCATGGCCCGAATCCATCACACGCTCTTCCCCCTCATCCGGCGGGCATCGTCATGGCTCCATCCCCGTATCTCGCGCATATGCCAGGCTGTGCCCTGCATTCCGTTTGCCCGATCCGTCACTGCTTCGGCGATGGTAGCGGATCGATATTATGGGTAATACCGGAATCCGAACGAAAGCTCGGTTCCGAAACCGGTGTTCGGTACCAGACCGAATACCGGGGCCACCTCCACGAACAGCTCCACCGGCGCGGTGAAGGGCATGAAGTTCAGGCCGCCGACCACGCGCGCGCCAAATGCCGTCGTGTTCTCATCCTCGTAGTAATACCATTCCCCTCCCTTCCCCTTGACGATGATCCCGGTCCCGCGGCCGAACCCGAGGATGCCGCCGACGCCGAAATACATCCCCGCCTTGCTGGAGCTGAAGGCATTGGCGGACCAGAGATAATCGGCGTGGATGCGGGTTCCGGCGAACCACGATCTGCCGATCGCGGCGTCCCATGCGTTTGATCTGCCGGCCGAGCCTTTGAAGGTGATCGCCAGCGGGTCGCCGAAGCTTGCGCCGAAGCCGAAGCCGGGAATCTTTGGCTGCGCCGTCATCGTCGCCGGAAGGAGGGTGATAATGGCAGCCAGCGCCGCCGCGAGGAGTGATAGTCGAGTGCGCATGAGTGAGGTTATAGAATAATGACCGCAGTGCGGGGAAAAGGGGCGATGCCCCATGATGCCGTGCTGATAACGCTGTCGCACATGTTTCTGATAGCATGCTCCATGCCGTTCCCGGAGGGAGACTCCGGCAGCTACGCCATCAGGGCGCAGATCGCGGCCACATCGACGATATCATCGACCGAGCAGCCGCGCGAGAGATCGAACATGGGGCGGGCAAGACCCTGAACGATCGGCCCGATGGCGAGGGCTCCCCCCATGCGCTGCGCCATTTTGTACGCGATATTGCCCGCATCGAGATCGGGGAAGATGAGCACATTTGCCTCCCCCTCCACCGGCGAGCCCGGCGCTTTCCGCGCCGCAACCGACGGAACGATCGCCGCGTCAAGCTGGAGCTCGCCGTCGATTCTGAGCCCGGCCGGGGCCTTTCCCCGCGCCAGCTCATACGCCTCGCGCACTTTCATAACGTCGGGATGATCGGCGCTCCCCTTGGTGCTGAAGGAGAGGAACGCCACCGCTGGCTCAGCGGCCACCAGCCGGCGATAGTTCTCGGCGGTGGTCAGGGCGATATCGGCAAGCTGCGTGCTGGTCGGGTTCGGGATCACCGCCCCATCGGCAAACGCATAGATATGTTCGGGAAAAACGATCAGGAAGAAGGATGATACCACGGAGATCCCCTCGTGGAGGCCGATCGTCTGGATCGCCGCGCGAAGCACATCCCCTGTCGTCGAGAGGGAGCCCGCGACGGCGCCATCGCACTCTCCCAGGCGCACCATCATGCCAGCGGTGAACAGCGGGCTTCGCATTGCCTGGCGCGCGCCCTCGATATCGAGCCCCTTATGCTTCCGCAGCTCATACAGCTCGGCCGCGTAACGTTCAAGATGTTCACCGGTGGGATCAACCAGATCGATATCCGCGATGTCGATCCCCCAGAGCAGAGCCAGGGCCCTGATCTCGTCCGGCAACCCGACCAGCACCGGTCTGGCGATTCCGGCATCGAGCATGGCGCGGGCGGCGCGGAGTGTGCGCTCATCGAGCGCATCGGGAAGGGCCACGCGCCGGGCAAGCAGCGCGGCTTCGCGCCGGAAACGGAGGAGAAGCTCGGGGTATTCTGCGTCTGTCGTCGTCATGCTATCACTCCCAGCAGGTGTTGTCGTAGATTTGGGACGATACCGATCAATAATCGATGAAATTACAATGCGAATCTCCAGGGGCAGTGCGATTGTTTGTATTCTTTTTGGTCTGCTCGTCGCCACTGCGCGTGCGCAGCGCTCCCCCGGGGGCTCATCCATCCAGCGGGCGGAGGTCGAGCGCCATGCGGGATATGGTGCGCTGAGCGAGGCGGAATGGGACAGCGTCAACGGTTACCATCCGCCGAGCCTTTCCGCGTCGAGCATCGCATCGCTCCGCTCTCCATCGCGGAATCCCCTCGCCGACTGCACGCTCGACAGGATCGTCTTCGGATGGAGCCCATCCTGGGTGGGCACCGCCTACAAGCAGTACGACTACTCTCTGCTCTCGGACGTCTGCTACTTCTCCTATGAGGTCGATCCCAACAGCGGGAGCTATACGACGGTGGGGAACTGGAAGACCACCGAGCTGGTGCCGATCGCCAAGGCTGCCGGCACGCGCGTCCATCTCTGCGCCACTCTTTTTTCAGGGCATACCACGTTTCTCGGAAATTCCGCGAGCAAATCGAGGATGATCGACAGCCTGATAGCGCTGGTGAGGCTGCGGGGCGCCGACGGGGTGAATATCGATTTCGAGGGAATGCCCGCCAGTGTGCGCGGAAGCTTCGCTCAGTTCATGATCGATCTGTCGACCCGCCTCCATAAAGCAGTGCCGGGATCGAGAGTCTCAATCGCGCTGCCGGCGGTGGATTGGAGCAATGTGTTCGATGTCGCGTTGATGGCTCCCCACGTCGATCTGTTTCTGATCATGGGATACGACTATCACTGGAAAGGGGCCGATCAGGCCGGTCCGGTGGCGCCCAAGAACAGCGGCAGCCTCTGGGGATCGATCGACGTCACTCGCTCGGTCTATAGCTATCTGGGACGCGGAGTGCCGGCATCCAAGCTCTGTCTTGCCGTCCCCTATTACGGCTATGAGTGGCCCACGGCCGATAGCACGGCCGGAGCGTCCGCCCAGGGCGCCGGCGTTTCTGTGACCTATGCGACCGCAAAGCAGAATGCCGCGGCGCTCGGCAGGCGCTGGGATATCCATTCCTCCACCCCCTACTATGTCCGTAAAGCCGATGGCGATCCGCTCTGGAAGCAGACCTGGTACGATGACGCCGAAAGTCTCGGGCTGAAGTACGATCTGGTGCTGACGAAGAATCTCGCGGGAATCGGCATCTGGGCGCTGAGCTATGATGGCACTCTCCCCGATCTGTGGGATGCCATCGAGTCGCGCTTCACCGGCTGCCGTGCCTCCGCCTGCCAGGGAACGCTCACCGATATCGGCGGGCCGACCGGCAACTACGTCGATAACGACAGCTATACCTTCACCATCGCCCCGGAAAACGCGGCGTCGGTGAAGCTCTCCTTCTATAGCTTCAGCATCGCCAACGATCGGCTGCGGATCTTCAACGGCCGCGATACGCTCGCTCCCCTGCTGGGCAGCTATACGGGGGAGGCAAATCCGGGAACGGTGACCGCTTCCAGCGGAGCGATCACCGTGAAGTTCACATCCGACAGCGCGAAGAACTCATGGGGCTGGGTCGCCAACTGGAGCTGCACGTCGAAGCCCCAGGGAGTTGGCGAGCCGGGAGACGCGGCATCCCCCTCGCTTCGGATCGAGCCGAATCCGGCCGGCACATCCACCACCGTATATTATTTCCTCCCGTCGTGGGGGACGGTGGAGCTGGGGCTGTACGATCTTCTCGGCAGGCGGCTGGCCGTGCTGGCGCAGGGGAAGCGGGACCCGGGGGAATATCGGGCCGTTGTGAGCCGTACCGCTCTGGGGCTTGCGGCCGGTTCCTATCTGGTGCGCCTGACGGTCGCCGGCCAGACGGTAACGCAGAAGCTTGAGATGCGTTGAGGTGAGCAGGGATGTCACCAAAGAGCACATGGAATATTCTTATCTCTACGATCCCGGCGGTCTGTACGACGCATCAGGCAGATCGATGGAACTACGAGCCAGTATGAAGAGAACGACAGGAAGCGGGAGCGATTTTTTTCACCGGGTCTATGAGACGGTGATGGAGATACCGGTGGGATGCGTCACCACGTATGGCGCCATCGCCGCATATCTCGGCGCGCGCAGCTCATCGCGTCTGGTGGGCTATGCGCTGACGGCTGCGGCCCACGATATGAGCATACCCTGCCATCGCGTCGTGAACCGCAACGGCGATCTCACCGGCAGCCATCATTTCGCGACGCCCACGCTGATGCGCGATCTGCTGGAGGCGGAGGAGGTCGGGTTCACCGGGGATGCGGTGACGATGGAAAAACATTTCTGGGACCCGGCGACGGGAAAGATCGGCATTGAGAAGAAAAAGCGCGCAAAAAATGAATAAAGCGGGGGGCAATACATGGGATATGCAGAGCGATTGGACGAAACGGAATTGATCGGTGGTACCGGATAAAAAAATAACGCCCCGATGATCCGTGAAGATCACCGGGGACGCTATTTACATAGAACCGACCATGCAGAGTTCCATGTAGAATATACTCTGCACGACTCTACGAATTCTTCTTAGAAGAAGAACTCAACACCCACCGTTGCGCCCTGCAGACCGAAGCTGGTGGTCGAAGGCGACGGGGAGAGCTTGGCATCGACCAGATTGAGATGCCCGTAGATGCCGACGTTCTGATTGAAAAAGTGCTCGGCACCGACTGCCAGGTACAGACGTATCTGAGCATCCGGAAGCTCTGCTCCAAGCGTATCCTGCGAGATGCTCACCGAACCGGTATTTGCCTGAACAACACCGAGGCCGGCATAGGCGTATGGCTTGATCACATCGCCGGAGAAGAGGAACTTCACATACGGACCGAAGTCATAGTACGTGTCCGAACGGGAGGAGTCCTTGTAGAAGTCCAGCGCAAGGTTCAGACCGATGTGGAACGCGGGTCCGAGTGCATACTGGATTGTTCCACCCTTGTTGTTGACACCGAAGCCGAACTGCTGGTCCGGGCTGAAATACGAACGGTTCTTGTCGATGACTGCCTGTGCGTGAGCCGATGGCGCTGCGCCAAACCCGAAGGCTGCCAAAGCCGCGAGCGCGAATAATTTTGTGAAACGCATGGTCGTAACTCCGAATAATGATTGGGACAAAACTTTCCTCTATCATCATGTACCTCAGTGCCGCCCCCCTTGGCGTCTCTTCAACCTCATCAGGAGGGTCACTTATCCGTGATGAAGAGCTGTGTCAAAGCTTACCTCAATCTGCGTGCCAGTCGGTGCTTATTGTACTTCATGGGCCGTTTACATAATGAAATGTGCTGCAATAAGTGAGAAAGTGGACCTTTTGTGTCTTCCCTCGGTTTCCGGCCGCACTTCAGGCGGCATGTTCGTCGTGGAGGGCATACCTTGGCGACTTCAGCAATGAAATGGTCGCACGGTGTTTTTAGCATATTTTGAACTTCCTTCAAACTTCCTACAGCAAGGTTCTCATATGTCACGTTCCCTGATTACCGGCGGTGCCGGCTTCCTGGGCTCGCATCTCTGCGAGCGACTCATCGCCGAGGGACACGAGGTGATCTGCATGGATAATCTGGTCACCGGATCGGCGGCGAACATCGCCCACCTGTTCGGCAACCCGAAGTTTCAGTTCATCCAGCATGATGTCACCAACTATATCTATGTCGAGGGGAAGCTCGATTTCATCCTTCACTTCGCCAGCCCCGCCTCCCCGATCGACTACCTGAAGCTCCCGATCCAGACGCTGAAGGTGGGATCGCTCGGCACGCACAAGGCGCTTGGTCTGGCAAAGGCGAAGGGCGCCCGTTTTCTGCTGGCGTCGACCTCCGAGGTCTACGGCGATCCGCTGATCCATCCGCAGCATGAGGAGTATTGGGGGAATGTGAACCCGATCGGTGTGCGCGGCGTGTACGACGAGGCGAAGCGTTTCGCCGAGGCTCTGACGATGGCGTACCATCGCTATCATAACGTCGATACTCGGATCGTGAGGATCTTCAATACCTATGGGCCCCGGATGCGGATCGACGATGGCCGCGCCATCCCGGCGTTTATGTCGCAGGCGCTTGCGGGCGAGCCGCTCACCGTGTTCGGCGAGGGGAAACAGACACGCTCGGTCTGCTACGTCTCCGATCTTGTCGATGGGATCTATCGTCTGTTGATGTCGGATATGGTGGAGCCGGTCAATATCGGCAATCCCGATGAGCTCACGATGCTCGAGCTTGCCAACGAGATCAGGCAGCTGGTGGGATCAACCAGCGAGATCACGTTCAATCCCCTGCCGAAGGATGATCCGCAGGTTCGCCGTCCCGATATCACCCGCGCACGGCAGATCCTTCACTGGGAGCCGAAGGTCGATCGTCGCGAGGGACTCGGCCGGACGCTCGAGTATTTCCGCGCACGGGTCGATGGCACCTCGGGAGTCTGACAGGCGATAGGTTCCGGGACGTTCGTTCGATAACGGTGGCGGCAGGGCCGGAGCGCAGCTCCGGCCCCGTGGTATATGGTGGATCTGAATGCGACCGGGCGCGGCCGTGCACGGGGCATCCCATCAGGACGGCAAAGGAACTGCGGGGTATATCTCCTCAGAAATATCCTTCCATCAACCTCTCCATCCACGCCGGCACCGTCGCGTTGTCGATGCGGTCGAACGCCGGAACATATGGCTTGATATCGAGGACCGGCGTGCCGTCGATCGCGTCGAGCCCCTCGACGATCAGCGCGTTCCCCTCGGTCCCCACGATTCTGACCGCGGTGATCCCGATGGGATTGGGGCGATGCTTCGCCCGTTGCGCGAATGCTCCCACCAGCGGCATATCGCTGCGGCCGCGGGGATGGCGCGTCAGATCCTCCCCGGCGTTGAATGTATGCAGGTGCATATGAACGATGATCACCGCGTGCGAGAACCCATCGATCCCCAGCAGCCCTCCGGCGAGGTCTTCCCGCAGCTCGATGCGCGAGCGGACGCTTCCCCACCCTTCATCGACCCCCTCCTGTACCGGCGATCGCACAATGCCGATCGGCTCCAGCGTCATAATTCCTCCGTGGTGGATAGGTTCGTTTCGGTCGTGTAGGGATATGCAGCGGGGCGAACGATCCCCCAGCCGGTCAATCCTCCCAGCGCGAACAGAGCATTGGCGGCGCCATGGATGAGCGCCATCGTCGGTATCGGGACGAGCAGATGCCCGGCAAAGGAGCTGAGGGCATACAGAAGCGCGAAGAGCATCGCCCATACCGATGCAAGTGCCGAGATCGTAAGCGCCGCGCGGGCCCTCGCATCGGGCAGCGAGCGACGGATCGGGCCGAGCACCAGCGTCGCCAGGGCCGTCAGCGATCCCGCCAGCACTACCGCCGCCGCCACCTCGAGCGCTGCGGCGAAGGTGATGCCGAGCGCGACAAGCGGCGGGCCGGCCATGATGCCGATCGCCGCGATGCGATAGAGGCTCCATCTCCGCGGTGCGGCTCGCCGGAGCTGCCTTCCGGCGAGTCCGGCAAGTACCGGCGCGACGAACCCGGCATAATGGAAATGCACCGCCGTCAGCAGCGCCACCGTGCCGCCGAATCCTCCCACATTGAGTCCGGCGCGAAATGCCACCAGCCATGCCCCTCCCACCGGCAGATAGAGGAGCGCGGCGCTGATGCAGTTCTCCTCGACCCGGAAACTCCTCTGCGTTATAATGCGATGCAGGCCGAAGAGGGGGACGCACAGCGTGAACAGCAGCCATCCTCCGGCGAGTGCGCCGCTCCAGATGCCGGCCGGGATGAGCATCGAGAGGACCGCCAGCAGGGAGGCGAACGGCTGGAGAAACCGGGCAAGACGGTAGATGGCCGGGTTGCGCCCCTTCGCATCGGGAGCCCCCACAAGATCAAATCCCAGCGGGATGAGGACGAGAACGCCGAGAAGCAGAAGCAGCTCGATAACGCCGAGCGACCTGTTCCCGAACAGGATCGATATCAGCAGAGCAAGCCAGAGCGCGCCTCCGAGCAGCGCGCTCATGATGGCGAATCCGCTTCTGTTGGCCTCGGGATATTCTGTCATAGGATGGCTGGTATGATCGGCGGTTGGGGACTGCACTGCCACAGGCCTGATGGCGCGCACCGATTATCGTTGGAGGCACCTGGCCGGGGCCCCTCGCCGAGGCGGAAGCGCAGGGAGCATGACGTTCCACTGCCGCTGGAATATACCCTCTGCCGCCGGGAAGGGCAATGGTGATCCCGGCGTGATGCTTTTCACCTGCCATTGGGAATCGTTCGTCACCATATGGAGAGAGTATCGACGCTGGCAATCTTCATTATGAGCGTGGTGGGAGGAGCCTCGAGGGCAAATTGATCCACCGTACATCCACTTGGTTTCCGGCGGGAGCGTTCTATCCTCCCCCCGTATCTTTGCCGCCATGGAACAGTTGCTGCTGCTCGTCGTTTGCTTCCTGCTCGGGGTGGTCCTGCGCCGCACAGGCCGGATTCCGCCGGGCGCCACGTCGGCACTCAACGCGTTCGTCATCACCATCTCCCTTCCCGCACTGGCTCTGCTCTATATCCACGAGCTTCGATTCGATAGTGCGCTGCTCGCCGTGATCGCGGTTCCCTGGGTTCTCTTCGCCATCGGATTCATCTTCTTCCGGGCGGTGGGAACGAGAATGGGGTTGGCGCGCGGGACGATCGGCTGCCTGATCCTGGTCGGGGCGCTGGGGAATACCTCCTTCGTGGGGCTGCCGATGATCGAGGCGTTCTATGGCCGCGATGCGCTCGGGGTCGGCATCCTCGTCGATCAGCCGGGGACGTTTCTGATCCTTTCGACGCTGGGCCTCGTCGTTGCGGCGCGCTACTCCAGCGGGGAGCTGCGCCGGTCGGAGATCGTTCGCCGCGTCCTCCGGTTCCCTCCCTTCCTCGCAATGCTTCTGGGCCTGGTCCTGATCCCCCTCCCCTATCCTCCGGCCGTGACGTTTCTGCTGAAGCGTCTGGGGGAGACGCTCACCCCGCTCGCGCTGGTCTCGGTGGGGCTGGGGCTGAAGCTGTCGGATATCCATGGCAACCGGAGCAGGGTGATGCTCGGGCTCTCCTATAAGCTGCTGCTCGGCCCCGCCTGTATCGTTCTGCTGGTGCTGATGCTTCCGATCCAGAAGGGATTGCCGATGCGGGTGGCGGTCTTCGAGGCGGCGATGTCGCCGATGATCACCGGAGCGATTGTCGCCATCGAGCACGATCTCGATCCTCCGCTCGCCACATTGATGCTGAGCATCGGTATCCCCCTCTCCTTCCTCACGCTGCCGCTCTGGTGGTGGCTGTTGCGCGGGTTGTAGGAGCATGGTTCGGTCGGTATCCCGCGGTGATGGCGGGGCGCAGTTGCTTCTTATTTATGTTTTGATGTGCAGGTGAAATCCAAACAATGAATATCTTGCAGGGTTGAGCGATACAACCATGACCCACCAGCCATCCGGCAGCGCCGGACGGGGCGATCGGTCCACATGAGCAGCGATGCTCGGCGGTCGCGGTCCTGGCTACGGACTCCCGATCAACACTCCCTCCGTCGCGAACGATCCGGACGCACAGTTTCCGGCATGTGGCAGCGCGCATACAGCCGCCGGCGCCATGGAGCGGGGTGGTGCGTCGTTGCCGGAGCTATGCCGACCATTTTGGCAGCAACTCTTTTTCAATACATCCATATAGGAGCATTATCTCGATGAAGTTTATACTGATGGCGGCATTATGCCTGGCCGTGGTTTCATGCCAGGACAACAAGGGACCGGGGAGCGGCGGTGGATCGACCGCGCTGAAGACGCAGGTCGATAGCGTCAGTTACAGCATCGGCATGCAGCTCGGCAAGCAGATCAAGTCGGACACCACGATGGGTATCAATGTGGAGATCCTCAAGGCCGGCATCAGCGATTCGTATGCCGGCACGAACACGGTTCTTTCGGACTCGCAGGCGCAGAATGTGATGATGGCGTTCCAGATGCAGATGATGGCGAAGCAGCAGGAAAAGATGAACCAGCAGCGCCAGGCCGACAGCACCGCCGGCATCCAGAATCGTCAGGAGGGAGAGAAGTTTCTGACCGAGAACAAGGCGAAGTCCGGCGTGACGACGCTCCCGAGCGGTCTGCAGTACGAGGTGATCAAGGAAGGAACCGGCGAGATGCCGAAGGCCACCGATCAGGTGAGCGTTCTGTATAAGGGCACGCTGCTCGACGGCACCGAGTTCGACAGCTCGCTCGACCCGACCAAGCCCGCAGTGTTCGGTGTCAACCAGGTTATTCCGGGGTGGACCGAGGCGCTGCAGAAGATGAAGGTCGGCTCGAAGTACAAGCTGTATGTCCCGGCCAATCTCGGCTATGGCGATAATCCTCCTCCGGGAAAGATCAAGCCGGGCTCCGTCCTCGTCTTCGAGGTCGAGCTGCTCGATATCAAGAAGTCCTAACCGACGCTTGTGACGGCGGTCGCCGGGTCTGCCGGCCCGGCGACCCGATCATCGATCTTGAGCACCCAGTGCCGGGCCGCCGGAAGTGTTTGTAGATCGAAGGGAACCTGGCGAGATGGGGAGCGTCTGAACAGGGAGAGTGAGCGCAGACGGAATCGCGGAACCGCCGGCAAGGAGCACAGTTTCTGGCCGGGAACAAGATGAAGCCCGGTGTGACGACGCTGCCGAGCGTTCCGCAGTACGATGTTCTCAGCCCGAAAACCGGCCCGTACCCCAGTGTTCACCGATCAGGTACGGGTGCTCTACAGAGGCACGCTGCTCGACGGCACCGAGCTCGACAGTGCGCCCGATCCGGATGCGCCCGCCATGTAAACCGGGTGATCCCCGAATGGTCCGAGGCGCTTCAAGCTCTGCTTCCCGACCGATCTCGCCTATGGCGACCATCCTCCTTCCGGGGGGCAATTGCGCCGGGCTCGCTGGTTATCTTCGCGGTCAAACTTCTCGGCATCGAGTGATCGCCATGCGCCCGGACCGGATAACCGATCGATGTCGGCCGTTTCAGCACTATCGGTCCCCCCAATGTCGTCACTATCGCATGCGATTCCGCCGCCGCTTTCGGAAGCCTCATCGCGCGTGAGTGAAATCGACGATCGACTAGAAAGATTCACGAGTATATCAAACCAAGGAGAGTACGTTTCATGAAACTGCTGATCGCCTCAGCGCTTTGCATTGGCTTTGCCACGATGTCCGCAAGCGCGCAGAAAAGTGACTTCAAAACCCAGATCGATAGTGTGAGCTATGCAATCGGGCTCGATATCGGTCAGAATCTCAAGCAGCAGGGGGTTGAGGTCAATGCCAGCCTGCTCGCACGTGGTCTGGCCGACGCAATCGCCGGCTCCAACCGCGCGCTGACTCCGGAGGCCGTCAATAAGGTGATGGGGGAGTTCCGTCAGCAGCTCATGGCTAAGCAGCAGGCTCATGCCAGCGAGGCCGGTGAGAAGAATCAGAAAGAGGGTACTGCATTCCTGGCGGCCAACAAGGCCAAGAAGGGAGTTGTCACGCTCGCCGATGGTCTGCAGTACGAGGTGATCAAGGAAGGGACCGGAGCCTCTCCGAAGGCCACCGATACCGTCACCGTCCATTACACCGGAACGCTGCTCGATGGCACCGTGTTCGACAGCTCGGTTGAGCGTGGCGAGCCGGCCACCTTCCCGCTGAATATGGTGATCAAGGGATGGACCGAGGGTCTTCAGAAGATGAAGGTCGGCTCGAAGTACAAGTTCTATATCCCCTCGGATCTTGCCTACGGAGCCAATGGCGCCGGTGGGACCATCGGGCCGAACTCGACGCTGATCTTCGAGGTCGAGCTGCTCGGCGTCAACGCCAGCAAGTAAGAGCATCGTACGGGGGCGAAGGTGACTTCGCCCTTTCTTTTTCTTTTCTCCCCCTTCTTATACTCCCCCGCTTCCCCTTCCCCCTCTCCGGACATGGCTATGATGGATCGCGACCTGGCTGAACAGTATAGCGCCACGAGCTATATGGTCGAGATTCCCGGAGCTCCTCTGCGGCTCCGTATCGGCCAGGCGAACGCCGCTCTCGACGAATTGCTTCGCCGCCATGGGGCCACAACGTGGGCGTTCATTACCGCATGGAATCCCCAGTCGATCCCGGCCGACCTCCGGGCCAACGAGCGTGACAACGCCGCGCTGCTGGAGCGGATCATTCGGATGGGCTACCCTGTACTCCCCGGCATCGGGATCGGCGATGAGGGAGGATGGGCCGAGGCGAGCTTCTTCATCATCGGCATTCCGCGTGCCGACGCCCTGCAACTGGGGCGGTCATATGATCAGCGCGCCATCGTGGCCGGGGAGCAGGGTGCTCCTCCGGAGCTCGTCTGGTGCTGATCGCCCCCATGATATTCATGATCTCCGGGTGGAGATATGCCTCCCTACGCCCCGTTTCAGGGGGAGACTCCTCCCATTCCCTCTGCATCATATTGTAATACCTCCCCAAAGTATCCTTATGTACTATCCGTGAGCTGACTTCATGGAGAACGGTATCCTTCCGGTACCTTGTGGCGATGGCGCCGCCGCATGAAATTGGTCTCTGTTGCCAGACATCGGGCGTTTCCGGGGCTGAATCGACCTGCGCGCTTCCAGGTTTGCACGGCGTTGTCAGCGTCGTCCCGAAAGTGCGCCGTGCTGGCGATATACTATTGCATGTTTGGCTCCTCTTGTGGGGTACACAAAGATGTACTCCCGCAAATGATAATAACTAACGAACTTCCGAGACTGTATCGATCCCCTTGAGAATGTATCCCATTTATTATCGTGAGGACCGGCATATGGAATGAATGGTGACGTCGGCACTATGCCCGCGTCACTCTATGGACGAGTTCGCTTCAGCTATTCTCGCGTTATCACAGAGCACGGGAATAGAACCTTCAGTGAATCATAACCACAGTGATAATCACGGCACATGCACCATAGACTGCGGTGCTTTTGCCATGAATACTGGTCATCCCCCGCATCGCATACAGTGATCGCTCGCTCCTCCGGTGAGGTATCATGTGTCCGGTCCAGCGATTCGGGGAGGATGAGGATGTCAGGATATATGTATCGATCCTCCGAAGCCCATGTAATCCCACTCCAGCGGAAATGTGCGGACACCTCCCCCGTTCGTAGCGATATGGCTTCACCATATCCTTTCCGTGGCGGCCCCAGGATTATGTATGGCCACAGTATCCACGTATTCATCATGTACGATTATCAATCGAGCCAAGTGAATGGAGCATCACCATGAACAGGAGAACGACCCATACTCACAGTAGTATGCATTCGAGGCGGGACCCTGGCAGCACGACCTCGCCAGCGGTCATTAAACAGTATCAGATCGAAGTGCCGAAGCGTCCCCCAAAGCGGACCGGGAAACGTGTCCGGAAGAACTGGACCGATGAGGAGGATAGAGCGCTTCGCCGCTTTTACACCAAACGCGGCTCGCGCTATGTGGCGGAGCTGCTGGGGCGGACGATCGCAAGCGTTCAGGCACGGGCGCTTGCACTGGGAGTTCCGGGGCACGGCATCCGGGTCTGGACGGAGATGGAGCAGCGCTATCTGCGCACCCGCTACCAGAAGTACACCGCCGAACAGATAGCGCGCACATTACGGCGCACCGAGGAGAGCGTTCGCGGCCAGATCCATTATCTGGGGTTGGGGACATATTCGCCGACTCCATGGACAGAGGCGGAGGTCGAGTATCTGCGGAATCACTACGGCAAGGCGCCGGTGATCGAGCTGGCGACCGAGCTGGGACGAACCACCGACGCAGTGGAGCTGAAGGCGCGCAAGCTCGGCATCAACCGCCGCGTGGTGAAGCTGACCGAGCAGGATATCAACTGGATCGTCGAGAATCTGGGGAAGGTTCCCTTCACCCGGATGGCCGCGAAGCTCGGGGTGGAAGAGAAACGGCTGGCACGGATCGCCGCCAAGCATGGATATCGGGCACGCCCGAACAACCGTGCATGGAAGCCGGAAGAGGATGAGTTCGTGCGTCGGAATCATGGGATTTTGAGCAGGAAGGAAATTGCGGCCCGGCTTGATCGCCGTGTTGAATTGATCTCCTGGCGGGCGAGGAAGCTGGGGCTTGTGAAGAAGCGTGTGGATGAGGATGGCGATACTGCTGAAGCATAGCATCAACCACACTCAGGATAATACTCCTCAGCTTTACCGTGGCCTGTCCGGCATATATCGGGATCGCCGTGGCGCGCCATGTGCTCTCCCGGGACTCTGTCGGTCCTGACCTGTCGCGTGCTGCTGCAATCGATCGCCCGCCTACCCTAGGGGCGAGCATCGGTGCCGCCGGCCAGTGGCGTGCAACCGTGGCAATGTGGTAACTTCCTTCGTGAATCCGGAGGAGGCCGATCCGCGTTGTGCGCCCAGTTCCGGGTTCCCCCCCCCTTCATACGGAACCCGAAGCTATCGTCATGAAACGATCGAATCTCGCCACCCACGGCGCTCTCATTCTTCTTCCCCTCCTGCTTGCCGTGACGGCAGCGCCCAGGCTCGTGGCGCAGCAGAAACCGCTGGAACGGACCCTTCTCTGGGAGATCTCGGGGAACGGACTCCCCCGCCCTTCCTATCTCTATGGTACGATGCATGTGCAGGACAAGCGAGCGTTCGACTTCAGCGATTCGGTGCTGCTGACGTTCAGCTCCTGCAGCATATTCGCCTCGGAGATCGAACTCGATTCGGCCATGCGGAAGACGTTCGCGCTGTTTATGCGCGAGCGCCAGGAGGATGCCACGACCACCGATGATGCTGCCGATATCGCCATTGACGAGGAGGCCGAGCCGCTCGTCACGCCCGACACGACGATTGGCGGGATATCGATGACCGATGATTCCGCCGCCACGCCGGTTGATATATCCAGAGAGACGTCGAGGCGCCGCATGCGGGGAGCCACCAACCCATTCTCCGGAGACTTTTTCAGCTCCTCCAGCACGCCTCATCCCGACGACAGTCCGGTGGTGCTCGATGCCTATCTCTACCGCCTGGCGAAACATGCGGGGATGAAGGTGGTGGGGTTGGAGCAGGTGGAGGAGCAGCTCGATGCGTTCCAGGAGATCTCCTTCTCCGATATGTGGCAGTTCTACGTCAAAGGGGGGAAAAAGTCTAAGAAGCGTCCCATCCCCACCGACCCTGAGGAGGTGCAGGAGATGATCCTGAAGTTCTACCATAAAGGGGATCTCACCGGTATCAACACCTATTTCGTCGAGAACTGGCCTCCCGCCTACTATAAGGCGCTGCTGACCAACCGGAACCACCATATGGCCGATCGGGCCGTGAAATACATGGAAGAGGGGGGGACCTTCATTGCCGTCGGTGCCGGGCATCTCCCGGGAGAGGAAGGGCTTATCGAGCTGTTCCGCCGCAAAGGATATACCGTGCGCCCGGTGAAGGCCGCCCGCACGGGGCGTGCCGCCAGCTACGTCGAAGGATCGGTGCGTCCGGCATGGCATACTCTCTCCCCCCCGGAGGGGGCGTTTGCGGTCGATATGCCCGCCGAGCCGATCGATGTCTCGGAGCTTGCCGACAGTGATGAGGACGCCCGGCAGGTGAGCCAGCGGTCGCGGAGCTTTGTCTGGCCCGATCTCGGAAGCGGGATCACCTATGCGATCGCCTACACCGATTACCCCCATGGGAGCTTCCTGCTGAGGAATTTTCAGGGGGCATCGTCATGGACTCCAAGCTCCAGACTGCTCTACGACGAGAAGGGATTTTTCGATGCCCTCGACAACGGTACGCCTGTAACGGCGCCGGGGCGTGACAGCGGCTCCTACGCGATCGTCTCCGGCGATCTCTCCGGGCGGGAGATCCTCGGCGATCTGGGGGGGGGAAGCCTTCGCAGAACCCGGTTCTTCCTCCGGAATAATCGCCTCTACAGACTGAGCGTGCAGGGGCCGGGCGATCTGGTCCACTCCGCCGATGCCGACACGTTCTTCGGATCATTCCATCCGCTGGAGCCGATCCGGAGCCAGTGGCGGGAGTACGCGGCCGATGGCTTCGGCTTCTCGGTCCAGGTTCCCGCGACTCCCAGGGTGATGCTCGATACCCAGTTGCTCTCCGCCACCGATATCAATGCCGCCTTTATCGCATGGGATACCAACAACGGCCAGGCCTATGGGGTCGCCCGCTCACGGTACTCCGAGTATTTCGAAGCGGCCGATATCGATACGTTCTTCCATGATGCGGTGGACAGAATGAAGCGCTATGGTGACTCGATCGTCGTCATGCGGACGATCATGCAGGACGGCTTCCCCGGCCGCGATCTGGAGATCGTCCATACGGGAGGACGCTACGGTGCCCGCATCCGGGTCGTGCTGAAGGGGGATCAGCTCTATACGCTCGGGATGGAGGGCTCGACCGACAAGCTGCGGACCGACGACGCCAACACCTTCTTCGAATCCTTCCGGCTCACCGATACCATAGTCTCGGGGGATCTCTTCGCCAGCAAGATCGATCATATCTTCGAGGATATCGCGTCGGAGGACACAAGCACGCGCGCCGCGGCGGTCAGCGGACTTGGACGATATGAGGGGCTGAAACAGGAGCACCTTCCGCGGCTTTACGCGTTGATCGAACAGTCGTATCCCGATGATGGGCAGGAGTATGGCGGAACGCGGATGGAGCTGATCGAGCGTCTGAGTGATATCAGCGACAGCACCACGGTGCCGTTTCTGCGGCGGCTGGCTCCGTCGATCGCCGATCTGCCGAACCTTCGCAGCACGGTGCTCTCCACGCTCACGATCATCAAGGGTCCTGCGGCGCTGACGTATCTGAACGAGCTGATCGCCGATAGCGCCAACGTCGGTCTTCTCTCGCGCCATTTCTTCTATCCGTTCGTCGACGACACGGCGAGCCTCCGCCTTCTCTTCCCATCCGTTCTGCCGCTGATCGATCGCGAGGATCAGCGCTTTATGATCCAGATGCTGATCGTGACAGCGCTCGACAGCGGGATCATCGATCCGGCTGTGGTGGCCTCCTCCACCTCATCGATCGTCAGTGATCTTCGAGCGGCGCTCGACACCAGGAGGAGCAAGGATATCGATGAGGAGGAAGCACAGGATAATAGCTATCGTATCTGGAGCGACGTCAAGTGTCTGGGGCGTCTGCCCGCGACTCCGGAGATCGATCTGCTGCTGATGGAGGCGTTGTCCGATTCCGATCAGGAGGTGAAGATAGCGGTCACGGTGGCGCTGATCCGGCATAACCGTCCGGTTCCCGACCCGACACTGCGCAAAATGGCCGCCGACCCGGCGAAACGGATCGAGCTATACCGGGAGCTGGAGCAGGCCGGACGGCTCGATAGGTTCCCCCGACAGTATATGAGCCAGAAGGATATCGCCGAGGGGCTCCTGGCGGAGTGGCTGGTTATGGAATACTATGACGACTCCCCCGATTCGCTCAGGGTGATCGGGGAGCGCGAGGTGACGGTCGGCGGCGAGCAGGGACGCGTCTATCTCTTCGCGTTCCATTACGGCGAGCAGGGCGAGAGCTGGCGGGTTGGGATCAGCGGGCTGCAGCCGCTCGATCGGGAGAAGATTGCCAGTACCGGCATGAGGGTGATGAGCCTCGACGGCAAGCTGGAGGATATGAGCATCGATGCGCATTTCGATGCGCTGCTGAACCAGAAGCCGGAGGGGGGTGAGGAGTAACCCACGGGGGCGGCAGCGGCTGGCGTCTCCCCCGGCGCGGCAGCCATATCCCCGTCCCCGGCCATCTCCCGTCATTTTCCTATCATTGATCTTCGACGCCGGTATGGTGTACTGTGGCGTCATGAACCAGAACCGATTACACGTATGTCTCTACTACAGGAACTCAACCAGAACTATCTCCAGCTTCACACGGCGAAGGAGGATGCCTTCTGGGCCGCGAAGATGGGACTCTCCGGGTCCGCCGAGGGAGATTTTGAAACCAAAGAGATCCGGCTGAAGGAATATATCTCCGATGCCGGCCAGATAGCGCGTATCCGCGCTGAACTCGATCGCGGCGGGCTTTCCGGCGATGAGCGTGTCGGGCTGGAAGGGTGGCTCCGGTTCTTTCAGGTGAACGCCATCGAGAGCGAGGAGGCTCTGGCGCTTCAGGGAAAGATCATCGCGATGGAGGGGGAGCTGGAGCGTGCCCGCCGCGATATGCCGCTCGGCTATGTCGATCCATCGAGCGGTGAGCTTGTGCGGTCGAGCTCGAACGCGCTGGCGCTGCAGATCACCACGGCCAGGGATGAGTCGCTCCGCAAGGCCGCATGGGAAGGTCTCCGCTCGATCGAGAACTATGTGCTCGATCATGGGTTCATCGAGATCGTCAAGGAGCGAAACCGGCTTGGCCGCGCTCTCGGCTACGAGGATTACTACGACTACAAGGTGAGCATCAACGAGGGGTTCAACAAGAAGAAGCTCTTCGAGCTGCTCGACGAGCTCGAGGAGAACACCCGCGATGCATGCCGCCGCTCGGTTGATCAGCTGAAGGAGGAGAAGGGGGAATCGGCGGCGGCGCCGTGGAACTTCGACTATCATACCTCGGGTGACCTGACCGCGCAGCTCGATCCGTATCATCGCTTCGAGACATCGGTGGGGCGCTGGGGGGAGTCGTTCGCGGCGATGGGGATCGGGTATAACGGCGCGGCGCTCACGCTCGATCTGGTGGATCGCAAGGGGAAATACGAGAACGGCTTTATGCACGGCCCGGTGCCCGGCTACGTCGAATCGGGGACGTACAGGCCGGCGCGGATCAACTTCACCGCCAACGCGGTTCCGGGGAAGATCGGCAGTGGCGAGCGGGCGATGAAGACGCTGCTGCACGAAGGTGGACATGCGGCCCATTTCAGCAACATCAGGATGCCAGCGCCATGCTTCGCGCAGGAGTTCGCCCCTACCTCGGTGGCGTTCGCCGAGACGCAGTCGATGTTTCTCGACAGCCTGATGGGAGATGCAGACTGGCTGACCCGCTACGCCCGCAACGAGGCCGGGGAGCCGATGCCGCTGGAGCTGATCAACAGGATGCTGGAGAAGAACCATAAGTATCGGGCGCAGGGGCTCCGGAAGATGCTCGCCGTCTCCTACGCCGAGAAGGCGATCTACGAGATGCCGGAGGAGGAATTGACGGCCGGGAACATCCTCGCCGCCATCCGCGATATCGAACAGCGGCTTGCGATGCAGGATGGAAGCGGCCGCCCGATCCTCAGCATTCCCCATCTGTTGTCGGGAGAGTCGTCGGCGTACTATCATGGCTATACGCTCGCGCAGATGGCCGTCTATCAGACCCGCGACTATTTTATCAGGAGCGACGGCTTCATCATGGATAACCCCAACGTTGGACGTCTGCTCGCCGAGAAATACTGGGCGCCGGGGAACTCGCGCACCTTCCTGCAGATGGTGGAGGATCTGACCGGCGAGCCTTTCTCCGCCAAGGCCACCGTCGCGCTGGTGAACAGGTCGCTCGATGAGGTCTATGCCGATGCCGAGCGCCAGGTCGCCAGCGAGCCGACGATCGACCGGCACAGCGGCCCGATCGATCTGAATGCCACCATCACGGTGATTCATGGCGACGAGAGGATCGCCTCGACCGAGGATGGGATGAGCTTCGAGGAGGTCGCCGAGCGGTTCGGCTCCTGGATCAGGCTTCAGGAGGATGTTGCCGTGTAGCGCTCTGCGGGGATGGCATATGCGGTGGGATCATGGCAGCGCACGGAGCTGCATCAGTCGCGCGATCGGCAGCCGGTCGCGCGATTTTTTTACCGGACTCGGGGATTTCTTCATCGCGATCATCGTTCCGGCCAGCGCTCGCATCGGTCATGGGGAGAGCGGGCGTGCTATGGCCGCATCATCTCGTCCCGATCGTCTGGAGCTTCGTGACGAAGAACTCCCATCCCTCGGCATATCCCTCGCGCTCCTGCCGGGCGCTCTCGGTGTCCGCGTACGGTCCATGGGTGATGGTCAGGCGGGTTCCATCATCGATTCCGTCGAACTGCACAAGCACGTCGAGAGGCTCCTTCTCCTCCGGATCGTGGTCCCAGCTCCAGGTGAACCCGAGCATCTTCCCCTGGCTGAACTCCGTTATCCTCCCCCGCATGATCGAGTTGTGGGAGAGCCAGCGGAGATGATACGAGCCGCCGATATGGGGCTCGATCGTCGCGGCCTCGGGCCACCACCGGGTCAGCAGGTCGGGATCGGTCCAGTGCGCAAACGCCTCGTCGGGCGTCAGATGCGGGAGATCGGCGGTGAGGATGAGCGTATCGCCGGAGGATGGAAGTTCCGTGACTGGCATATGCGGTTGTGATGAGAGTGATAGATGGATATCGTTCATGGTGCATGGCCGATGATATCGATGCCGGGTGCGTTTGTTCGCACCCGGCGTGGATCGATCATATGGCAATCGATCCTGCATCTCTGCCGAAGCGTCGCGACGACGGGGCGGCTATGATCGCTTCCATTGGCTGGTTCCCGGGTGGAACCTCCGCCATGCATGCCAGTACTCCTGATATGCCTGGATCGGCTCGAGCTTCCGCCCGGCGCTGGGCCCCTGAACGCAGACGCCGCGCCAGTTCCAGAGCGATCCGGTGGCGCGGTCGATCACTCCCCGTCCGGTTGAGTCGGGCGCGAATTCCAGCGTCGTTCCATCCACGGTGCGTTTCCACGCATGGAAGGAGAGCGTATCGTTCTCGAGCGCAAGCACCACCGGCGTTCCATCCACCATATCGTTGATCACCCTCTGCCGCAGCAGATCGTTCCACTCGTAGGCCCGTGCTGTCCTCCCGACCGCGATCCCCACCACCCAGTTTCCTTCCCCCCACAGCTTGATGGCTCCGGTCACCGAATCCTTCTCGTTCCAGCGCGCGTGATCGTAGCCCTTGAGCACGCCGTACGCTCCACTGGAGTTTTTATCGGGCTGCATCACGAGCGATCCCGGATGGGCCTCCAGCCAGGAGCGAAGGGTCACCTGTTCATAGGGAAGATCCTGGAGCCTGCTCCCCTTCTTCGGGCCGGTGGCCGCCTCTCCGGTCGCCTGATACCACCAGCTCTTGGTCTGCTGATCCTCGATCACCGCGTTGTACTGCCGGGCTCCCACCAGCCGGAACGTCTGCCTGACGCCGTCGATCACGGGATTGTAGACGCGGCCGGTGCGGCATATCGTACAGTAGGTGACCAGCACCGGCACGCCGCCGACGCTATCCTGTACCTTATGGTGATAGCCAAGGTAGTTCACCGGATATGCCTTCGCGGCTCCCCCCTGCTCCACCCCTATCACCAGCGCGTCGAGCGGGACCGCGTTGCTCGCCGAGTCCGCGAAGATCAGCGCGGTTGGCTCGCTGAACATCTTCTCGGCGTTGAGGGTGATGCCGGTCAGGAACGTGACGGTGATGCAGAAGACCACGAAGGTTCCCATTGCCAGCCGCCGGCGCCGGTCGCCGTTGACCAGGCCATTGATGACCGGGCCGAGCAGGAGCAGGCCGCCGACGATCCGGAACAGGGGAAGATACTGTTCCAGGAAATATGCCAGCCCTATCGCGTCCAGTTCCTGGCTTGCCGGGAAAGGTGTCAGAAGAAAGGCGTGAACGATGGCCGGGACGACCAGCAGGAATGCTCCGAGCAGAAAGAAGTAGCGATAGTATTGCGAGAGCGGGAGAGATTTCATGTCGATCCGTTGGTTGTCGATAAGGGCGCGGCGGCAGCCGCGCCCGGCCCGGACGCAGATGAACGCCCGGTTCGCGAAGGGAGCGCATCCCTTCGGCGCCGATCAGCCTGCAAAGGTACGAAAGGGGGGCGAGCCGCCCCGAACCCGTGTGATTGCACGAGAGCCGGGGGGCTGCTATTTTCGACCTCGGAGACATCCCGATCGCGTGGTTCCTTTCATCCGGACGAGGTGGCTCCTGATAGTCTGTTCGGCAACACGCTCCCACGAGATGATCACAGGTGGCTCATGAGAGTTGATAGAATCGTGCATGCAGCATCGATCGTAGCGATCGCCCTTGCCATAGCGTTTGCCGGTGCCCCGGCCGTCGCGCGCCCGATGTCGCCGCTGCGGAACCTTACGTTCCTGTTCATCCTTCCCAAGGCGACCGTCGTGACGATCGAGATCTACGATGCCGACGGCAACAAGGTCGCCACCCCGATAGCCGAGCGCCGGTACGAGGCGGGGGAGCACAAAGAGGAGATCGATCTGTCGTCGTTCATCGCCGGCAGCTATATGATCCGGATCACCACGCCGGAGCGGACCGAGAACCAGCGGTTCGAGCTGCAGCCGCAGTAAACACCGGGAGAGGTCGCCGCGCCGCTACAGCGGCCAGTGGAGCGCCATGCCGAAGCGGAACCCGACCGGAAGCCATCGCGATTGCCGGCCGATGCTGGTGAGGGGAAGGATCAGACTGGCCGAGGGAAGGATCGCCGGAGCTTTTCTGATATCGCCGCCGAGACCGATGCGTACTCCTCCTCCCAGCAGCAGCGCCGCGTAGAACCGCCGCATGTCGTAGGGCTCGTCGCCGCTCGATGGAAGCGGAACCTCCCCGGTCACCGGTTCGGCCGGCACCACGCGCGACCGGAACGATACATTGGTGATATAGCCGAGCGATGTTCCCAGGCTCATGAACCCGCCGGTGCTGTTGCGCATCGGCCGAAGGTCGAACAGCAGTTGCGGCTCCAGCGTGATCATCTCCACCAGCGACGTTACCTGCTGCTCCACATACAGTCGCTCGGTGTTGTTCCGGATGGGATAGTAATCATGCTGGGTTGATGAGCCCTCGAAGCGGGAGTAGAGGAGGCGAAGCTCGAACGTCGTGAGCTTCCTGTAGAGGCGCTCGGGGTCGGCACGGTCGGCATCGGAGGATGGAGTGGTGATGAAGAGGTTGGGAAGAAGCCGGGCATAGACGATCCCCGCCGCGACGCCGATGCCGCTCGGGCTTCCGGGAGCATAGGAACGCTCGGTGATTCTGGGGAGCGATTCTTCGTTGATCGCATTGTAGATGGCGTTGCCGCCGCCATAGATCCCGATTCTGTCGTAGCCGTCGAGCGGGGAGCTGTCGGCGACTGTATCGGCCGGATCGGCGCCGGAAGGTTGCGCATGCAGCCGGGGGGGGATGGCGATAAGCTGCCATGCGAGGAACAGGATCATCTGAACCAGGGGTGATCTGATCATGCTGATGCCTCATGGTTGTTGAAGGGCGTTGTCGTGCGATGCGGGCTGCCGGGAATGATTTTCCGGGGGAGAGAGCCGCATCCTCAGAAGGACGCGCCGTCATGGTGGCGTAACATGGCGCCGGGCTGGCCCGGCAACGGCACCGCCCCATCCGCAGCGGAAGCGGATGGGGCGGTGCGTTTCAAGCTTCGGTATGGTACGGCCTCAGGTCTGGCTCGCGTCATGATCGGCCAGGAGCGTCGCCACCGTCTGGTGTCCCTTCTCGACCGCGAGCGTATGTGCGGTGCGCCCGTCATTGGTCGTGACCGTGGTGTCGACTCCCCGACCGAGCAGAATACCGACGATCTCCTGCAGACCATTGGCGGCCGCATAGTGCAGCGGCGTATACCCTCCCTCGGTCTGGCGTCCGTGCGGATCGGCGCCCTTGCGGAGCAGCAGCTTCGCCAGTACCATATTGCGGTTGGCAAGCGCGGAGTGGAGCGGGGTTACGCCGAGACCGTTTCTGGAGATCGCATTGATATCGCTGTTGTTGGCGATCAGAAACTCGGCAACCTCGTTCCGGTTGAAGTAGACGGCAAGATGCAGCGGCGTCCAGCCATCATGGGAGTAGGCATGCACAAGATCGGGATCGGACTCGAGCAGGTCGTCGACTCTGTCGATGATGCCGGCTGCGGCTGCCTCGTGGATCGTCAGCGTGGGGGCGCTGTCGAGAATGAGCCGTGCTATCTCGTCGTTGCCATAGTAGATCGCCATCAGGAGCGCGGAGGTGCCATCCTCCCCTTTCGCGTCGGCCAGGAAGATATCGGTGGCGATAAGATCCCGCACCGTTGCGGTATCTCCCGCCTTGACTGCCTTAATGAACTGTTGCTCGCTATCCATGTTCGTAGAGTTTATCGCCATGCCGTCACGCAAGCCAATGATCGTTGGATCACCAACAGGGCCGGAGTGAACGTGACGTCGAAGTGAAAGAATCTGGGCCGCGCGAATATAACCTGTGCGCCCGCGGAGTTGCCAACGGTTTGTTGTGCGATCCGGTCGCATCGCAACCGTTCACGCGGAGGAAGGAAGTGGCGCGGAACAAAAAATTGGATCGCATTGCGAACCCGGTACCTGCACTTCCGGCAGCTCCATCCAGTCCCTTCCCGGTCGCGTATCTATTCCGTCGTCGGCTCCTCGGCCGTCCCTCCGTGGGCCATCCTGCGATGCCAGAGATCGATCAGCGCGTCGGTGATTGCCAGCACCAGCGGGCCGAGTATCAGCCCCGCCGCTCCGAAGGCAATCAGGCCACCGATGATCGAGAAGAAGACCGGCAGCGTATGCAGGCGGAGCTTTTTGCCGACCAGCACCGGATAGAGGAGATTATCGATGAATCCGACGGCCACTGAGCCCCATGCGGTGAGGATAATCGCCTTGGTCCACTCCCCATCGAGCGCCAGGATGACCGCGGCGGGCACCCAGACGATGAACGCGCCCAGCACCGGCACCACCGACAGCAGCGCCATCACCGCCCCCCAGAGCACCGGTCCCGGCAGCCCGAGCCACCAGAACATCAGCCCTCCGAGCGCCCCCTGAACGGCGGCGACCACCAGCGTGCCGAAGACAGTCGCCTGGATCGTGTTGGAGATGCGGTCGAATACCCTGTTGGCCTCCCCGCGTGACAGGGGGATAAGCGAACGGAGCGTTCGCATCACCTTGTCGCGATCGCGCAGGAAGAAGAAAAGGCTGAACAGGGTGATCAAGATATCCACGACAAGGCTCACCGATCCGCTCAGCAGAGACATCACCGATGCAGAGACGAACGTTCCCACCTGCTGGATGATTCCGCCAAGATCGAGCTGGTTCTGTACCAGGTCGTAGAGCCAGGCGAGCTGCGGATTGGTCTGGATCGTCTGGCGCCATTTGCCGTTGCCGAACGTCTCCTGCGCCGACTTGCTGACGTCGATCCCCTGGGTGACCATGTTCTGCATGATCAGGGCCATCGGGGCGATGATCAGCAGGGAGATCGCCACGATGGTCAGTACCGCCGCCAGCCCCGGCCGTTTCACTTTCCGCTCGATCCAGACGTGCATCGGCCGCGACACCACCGCCAGCGCCAGCGCCCACGCCAGCGCTGCGAGGAACGGGCTCAGCAGTAGATAGCAGAGATAGAATGCGATGATGGTCGCCACGATCAACACCATCGCCATGACCCGATCCCGTGAGAGCCATCCTTCTCCGCTTCCCCCGTTTTGCTCTGTTCTGTACTCGATTTTTGGCTCGCTCATCGATGATCTCCTGTAACTCCGATGGAAGGTTGGGTGCCGAGTGGTCACGCCGGCCGTGACGTCGTGCAGCGGCCGCGTGCTCCCGATGGGGATGCGTCCGGCCGCCGATGCTGTCTGATCGGATCGGCAACATCCGCGCCGAAGAGGTCGCTTGGGGGCGATTCCACCGGTGGTTCCGGCGCATCATGTGGAGGAGATGGCCGGAAACAAGAGCGCCCGGATCGCAGCGAACTGCCATCCGGGCGTCGAAATTACATGCGTGCCTGGCGGTTTAGTACTTGACGCCGCATCCGTAAGGCTGGGTGGCGGCAACTTCGACCGGCTTGCCAGCCATCGCCGCGTCGAGCGTCGCGGCTACATAGTTGCGCGACTCGGCGATATCGGCCACATCGGTGGAGCGGTGATCGTCGATGGCCCCCTTGTAGATGATCTCCCCCTGCGGGTTGATCACGAACATATGTGGGGTGGTCTTCGCATCATAGAGCTTCCCTACTGTTCCATCGGCATCGATCAGGACGGCGGTCGGGGCGGCGCCCTTCTCTGCGGTCAGCTTGTTGGCCTCCTCGGGGGTATAATGCCCCTGCTTTCCCGGTGCCGACGAGAGGATCGACAGCCACACCACCCCCTTCTCGGTATAGCGCTTCTGCAGGCTCTGCATGTTCTTGCTGTCGTAATGCTTGTGCACGAACGGGCAGTCGTGGTTCAGCCATTCCAGCACCACGTACTTCCCGGCGAACTCGGAGAGCTTATGCTGCTTGCCGTAGGTGTCGGTCAGCGTAAAGTCGGGAGCCGCCTGGGCGGTGACGGTGGTCGATGCGTCGGCGCTGGGGTAGGAGGTGAAGGTGAGGCCGAGCGCGGCCACTATCACCAGGGGAAGGAGGAACAAGAGTGATCGCTTCATGGTCTGTTCTGGGTTTAAGATGTTTTTGGGTCGACACTGGAACGAGATACCGATACGATACTTGCAATGCCGCGGCGTGCCATGGGGGATGGCGCGCGGCGTAAAATCTACGGAGGATGGCCGTATGGACCATAATGAATCGTCCGTGCCGCCGGCATCATTGCGCCGATGCGCCACCGGCTTTCTGGCCCGGCTCGACCTGCAGCGCGATAGTGATCCCCGGATGGCCGTCGATCCACTCCTTCGACGAAGCCAGCACGCCCCGGATGGCCGTCGGCGGGGCATCGGCATACTGGGAGCGGAGGAGCACAAGATCGACCATGGTGCCGGTGAGCGTTATATGCTGCGGAACGGAATGATCGATCACCCCCTCATCCGAGGGGAAGAAATAGAGATCCTCGGCCGTCACGGGCTTCGCGCCGGGAGGGATGGGGAGGCGCAGCAGGATAGTATCACCCCGCAGCCATGCCGATCCCTTCTGCTCCCCCTGTTCGACCGGAAGGTTCCGGAGCGTTCGCGCAAATGCATCGCTCCAGCGTCTGTTCGGAGCCCCCTCTCCCCGCGTGGCCGGAAGCGAGAGCGAGAGCGTCTTCTTGCCCGGGATGCATGCTTCCTTGCAGACAAGCCAGTTCGCGGCGGCCTCGATCGTGATCCGGCCGGGGGGAAGGTCACGCGGCGGGGTGATCTCGGTCAGCAGCAGCACCTCGCCATCGTAGCCATAACTTACCTCGGGGGGCTCGCCGATCCGCGCCGGCATCGGCCAGAGGATGGGCCCGGCGGTGAATCCCTCCGGAAGCTTCCATGCAATGCCGGTCGCCATCCCGGCATCCCCCGGATTCTGCCAGTAGGTATGCCATCCATTCTCCATCCGCAGCCTGAGCGCGAGATGAAACGGCTTCCCCCCCTGTATCGACTCGACGGCACTGAGAAGCTCGGCCTCGACATGCGGGGTCACGCTCTGCTGTGCGGTCCCCGGACGTGTCGTCAGGAGGATACCCGCCGCAAGCAGAAGCAGACCCCGGAGCCGCATCGCTCCGCCGGATATGCTGAAAGAAGAACGCTGTAGGATCATAGAGCTAAGCCGCATTGGCCGGATACTGGTCGTCGAACGCCGTCATATATTGTAACGCGTGGACGCGCCATGGCGTCCTGGAAGTGTTTTCGCATCCCGGCCGGCAATCGAAGCCGTATCGAGAAGAATCATTGGCAGCAGACGGAACTATTTACGATATTTGTTTCGACAAATAATAAGGGCCTGCGGCACGCAGTTGCGACGAGGCTCCCATACCCATCTACTTCAGGAGAGACACCATGCATCATATCGTTGTAAAAACGGCTGCGGCCATGTTTCTGGCGGCCGCCATTGCGGGCTGCGGAAAGGTCGGCGACGCGCCGGAGGCGAAGGTCGATTCGGCGACGACGGTGACCCAGCCGACCGGCGGGGCTACCTACACCATCGACACGTCGAAGAGCAAAGTGAGTTGGATCGGCGCCAAGATCACCAAGACCCACGAGGGAGGCTTCCGCAAGTTCGATGGCACTGTCACCGCAGATGGCGCCAATGTGACCGGCGTGAAGGTGAACGTCGATGCCGCCACGATCTACACCGACGATGATAACCTGGTGAACCACCTGAAGAGCCCCGACTTTTTCAATGTCCCGCAGTTCCCGACGGCGACCTTCGAGGCAAGCCAGTTCGTGAAGCTCGATACCGTCCCCGGCATGACCCATATGGTGACCGGCAACCTGACGATGCATGGCGTCGCGCACAGCGTGACCTTCCCCGCGGCGATCCAGGTCAATGGCAATACGGTGACCGCCAAGGCCGATTTCAAGATCAACCGGAAGGATTGGGGGATCGTCTATCCGGGCAAGCCGGACGATCTGATCTCCGACGATGTGCGCATCCTGTTCGATATCGTTGCCAACAAGTAATGATCCGAACGGTGATTCAGTAAAGCGGACGGGGCTGGACGATATGGATATCGATCAGCCCCGTTCTGTTATTATGGCGCAAGTCGTCCGCTGAGTCTGAGCAGATCGGTCTCGGCGAGCTTTGCGTCGTACTGCGCCGATACCAGCCGGCTCTCGGCCTCGACCAGTGCGTTCTGCGCCTCGCGCAGCTCTACCGGAATCAAAACGCCCACTCTGTAGCGCTCCTGCGCCAGCGAGAAGTTCTCGCGCGCCAGCCCGAGGTTCTCCTGTTCCAGCGCCACCACCTCCAGGCTGTTTCTGTAGCTCTGGTACGCCCTCAGCAGCTCCGCCTCCACCTGTTCCTGAATCTCGGCGTAGATGAAGTCGCTGCTCTGAATGGCGATCTCGGCGTTCTCCGTCTCGCGGGAGGTATTAAGCCCGTTGTAGAGATTGATCGAGGCGGTGATGCCGTAGCTCAGCCCCATATTCCGGTTGCTTGCTATCTGTCCGGTCTGCGCGTCGTTCTGCAGCAGGTTGTACCCGAGGGTGAGTCCCACCGTCGGATAGATCCCGGTCCTGGCGCTCCGCAGATCGATCTTCGCCAGATTCTGCGCCGTGCGTGCGGCCTGCAGGTCGCTGTTGCGCTCGACGGCATCCCGGCGCAGCTCCTCGTAGGCGAGATCGGTCGTGAGGTCTATCGAATCGGCCACGGTGAAATCGGTCGCCCCGTCGCGTGCCAGCAGCTGGTTCAGCGTGGTCTTGGCATTTGCCACCATGGCCTGCTGTCTGAGCAGGGCTGAGCGGTCGGCGTTGAGATCCACCTTCGCCTGCAGCAGCTCCCGCTTCGAGTTCTCCCCCACCTGATACTTCAGATCCACGTTCGCCACGCGGTCGTTCGAGAGGGCCACCGACTGCGCTATCACGCCGAGCACGTTCTGCTGCTGCACGATATCGTAGTATGCCTTGATCACATCGGATGCCGTCGTCTCCACCGTCGAGCGCTGGTCGGTTGTCGCCAGCGCCTGCAGCTCGGCCAGCCTGTCGCGCTGGGCGAACATCCTGAAGCCGTCGAACACGGTCCAGGTGGCTCCGAGTCCGGAGTTCAGCGTGTTGGACGCCGCCCCGGTACGGTTGATGATATCGCCGGTCGCATAGCGCTGATTGACGTTGTTCAGCGTTCCGTTGTAGCCGGCGGTAAGGTCTATCCTCGGAAGAAACCCGGCATTGCCGAGCGTGTTGTTGTTGCCGGCGATCGCCACGTCGTTGGCCGCGCGCCGGATCGTATAGTTGTTCTCTTTGGCGATCGCCAGGGCGCGATCGAGCGTCAGCCTCTCCTGCGCGGCGCCCTGAGCCGGGATGCCGGCGGCAATCACCGGAATCAGAGCGGCCATCAGACGCCATCGCATGGCCGCCCGGGAAAACGGGGCCTCCGGTCGGCGTGAGCCGCCGGAGGCAGGGGTGAGTCTACGAGGCATCACTCTGGTATCTGGTTGAGGGTTGTACCGTGCCGGCCCCGTAGGCCGGCGTCGGAGAAAGTGCTGGAACGTCGTCGGTCAGCTCGGCCGGGCGATGGGCGCGCGACAGATAGGTGTAGATGGCCGGAATGACGTAGAGCGTCAGACCGCCGGAGAAGAGAAGTCCGCCGATCACCGCGATCCCCATCGAGACACGGCTCTGGGCGCCGGCGCCGAGCGCAAGCGCGATAGGGAGCGTGCCGAGCATCGTCGCAAGGCTCGTCATCAGAATCGGACGGAAGCGGGAGACCGACGCCTCGAGAATTGCGTCGCGCACCGACAGTCCGTTCTCCTTCTGCTGGTTGGCGAACTCGACGATCAGGATACCGTTCTTCGTCACCAGGCCGATCAGCATGATGATGCCGATCTGGCTGAAGATGTTGAGCGTCTGATTGAAATACCAGAGCGAGAGGATGGCGCCGGCAAGCGCCAGCGGCACCGTCAGCAGGATGATCACCGGATCGCGGAAGCTCTCGAACTGCGCGGCGAGCACCAGATAGATCAGCGTCAGCGCGAAGAGGAAGGCGAACAGAAGGCTCGACGAGCTTTCCGCGAAATCGCGCGATGAGCCGGCAAGCGCCGTCGAGAAGGAGGGATCGAGCGTCGTCGCGGCGATCGCATCCATCGCCGCGATGCCATCCCCCAGCGTCCTGCCCGGCGAGAGGCTTGCCGACACTGTTGCCGAGGCGTAGCGGTTGTAGCGATAAAGCTGCGGCGGGCTGCTCTGGTCGGAGAGGCTCACCAGATTGTCGAGCTGGATCAGCTGGCCGCTGGCCGAGCGCACCGATGTATTCAGCAGATCGCGCGGATCGTTCCGGTCATCCTTGCTGAACTGACCGATCACCTGGAACTGTTTTCCCTCGCGGATGAAGTAGCCGAGCCGCTGCTCGCTGAACGCCAGCTGCAGCGTCTGCGCGATATCGAGCACCGAGACCCCGAGGCTACGCGCCTTCTCGCGGTTGATATCGACCTGCACTTCCGGCTTGTTGAACTTCAGGTTGACGTCGACGAACCCGAACGTTGGGTCCTTCGTTGCGGCGTCGAGGAACTTGGGAAGGACCTTCTCGAGCTGCTCGACGGTCGGCGCCTGCAGAACGTACTGCACCGGCAGGCCGCTCCGGCGATCGCCGATGGTCGGCTCCTGCGTCACGAACCCGCGCGCTCCCGTCGCCTTGCTGATCGGCCCGCCAAGGGCCTCGGCGATCTGCTGCTGGGTTCTCTCGCGAAGCTCGGGACTTTTCAATGGAAGCGTGATCGATCCGGCGTTGGCCGAGCCACCGCCGCCACCGCCGCCGATCACCGCGATCACGCCGTCGTTTTCGGGGACCGAGTCGGAGACGATGCGGCTCAGCTCATCCATATAGGAGTTCATATACTCGAACGTCGCCCCCTCGGGGGCGGTGGCCGAGATACGGAGGCGGCTGCGGTCCTCCAGCGGCGCAAGCTCCGACTGGACGTTGCTGCCGATGAAGTAGATCATGGCGCCCGCCACTCCCATCACCACGAACGCTATCCAGCGGCGTCCCATGAAAGTCTCCAGGGAGTTCCTGTAGCCGTTGGTCAGCTTCTGGAAGATCACCTCGGTCTTCCGGTAGAACCATCCCTCGCTCTTCCCCTTGATCATCCGGGTGCTCAGCATCGGGGTCAGCGTCAGCGCCACGAACGCCGAGATCAGCACCGATCCGGCGATCACGATGCCGAACTCCCGGAACAGACGTCCGGTGAAGCCCTCCAGGAAGATGACCGGCAGGAACACCGCCACCAGCGCGACGGTGGTGGAGATCACCGCGAAGAAGATCTCCTGCGCTCCGGCGATTCCCGCCTCCAGCGGCCGCATCCCCTCCTCGATCTTCGTATAGATGTTCTCGAGCACCACGATCGCGTCGTCCACCACCAGCCCGATCGCCAGCACGATGCCGAGGAGCGTCAGGATGTTGATCGAGAAATCGAGCAGGTACATGATGAAGAAGGTGCCGATCAGCGACACCGGGATCGCCAGCACCGGGATGAGCGTCGTCCGCCAGTCGCGCAGGAAGAGGAAGATGATCAGCACCACCAGCACGAACGCGATGCCGATCGTCTCCACCACCTCGATGATCGAGTTGCGGATGCCGATCGTTGCATCGTAGCCGAGCCCGACCTCAATGTCGGGGGGGAGATCCTTCTTGATCAGCTCGAGGCGCTTGAACACCTCGTCGGCGATGGCGACGTTGTTGGCGCCCGGCTGCGGCAATACCACCACGCCGATCATCGGCACACCATTCCGCTTCAGGATCGAGCTGAGATTCTCCGGTCCGAGCGTCGCGTAGCCGACATCGCGGATGCGCACGCTGCGTCCGTCGATCGACTTGATGATCGTGTTGTTGAACTCCTCCGGGTCGACCAGCCTCCCCATCGTCCGCACCGTCAGCTCGGTGGCGCTCCCCTCCACCTTTCCCGACGGAAGCTCCACGTTCTCGTTCTGGATCGACTGGCGGATATCGGACGGGGTAAGACCGTAGGCGGCGAGCTTGGCCGGATCGAGCCAGAGGCGCATCGCGTACTTTTTTTCCCCCCACAGGTTCACCTGGCTGACGCCGGTGATGTTCTGCAGGCGCTCCTTGATCTTGTCGTTGGCGATCTCGTTGACCTCGAGCTGATCGCGCGTGGGGCTCGAGACGGTGAGGAAGACGATAGGGTTGGCATCGGCATCGGACTTGGCGATCACCGGCGGGTCGGCATCGGCCGGGAGGGTGCGGAGCGCGCGGGAAACGCGGTCGCGCACGTCGTTGGCAGCGATCTCAAGGTCGACGCTCAGATCGAACTCGACGGTGATATTGCTGCGCTGCTCGCGGCTGACCGACGTCAGGGAGCGGATGCCGGCGATGCCGTTGATCGACTCCTCGAGCGGCTCGGTGATCTGCGATTCGATGACATCGGCGTTGGCGCCGGCATACGTCGTCGATACGGTGATGATCGGCGGGTCCACCGCCGGATACTCGCGGACGCCGAGCGACATGAATCCGATCCCTCCGAAGAGGATGATCACGATCGACATGACGATCGCCAGCACCGGTCGTTTGATACTGAGAGTTGATAAGCTCATGGGGGCGCCCGGTTAAAGTTGCTGGAGTTCAGAGATCTTTACCGTCGATCCCGGCTTGACCTGAAGGATGCCGGTGGTGATCACGGTATCGCCCGCGGCGAGGCCGCTGGTGATCTGGACCGTCTTGCTGGTGCGTATGCCGACTTCGACGATGCGCGGCTCGACCTTCCCATCCTTCGAGACAAACACCTTCTTCCCCTGAAGCTCGGGGATCACCGCCTCGGTGGGGACCATCAGCGCGCCATCGATCTTGTTGAGCACCAGATCGATCTGGGCGAACGATCCGGGGAAGATCTTTCCATTGCCGTTGCTGCAGAGCGCGCGCACCAGCAGGGTGCGGGTCTGCTGGTCGATCTGCGGCTCCACGGCGTAGACCCGGCCGGTATAGCGGCCCTCGGACCCCTGGATCGTGAAGCTGATATCGCTCCCCCGGCGGACGCTGTTGAAGTACTTCTCGGGAACCGAGAAATCGATCTTGACCGGGTCGATGCTGCTGAGTGTCGCGATCTTGGTGGTTGGCGAAACGTAGCTCCCCTCGCTCACCTGCCGGAGCCCGACGACTCCGGAGAAGGGAGCGCGGATCTCGGTCTTGGCGATCTGCGCCTTGATCAGGGCGATATCGGCCGTGGCGGTATTGAGCTCATTGATCGCCACATCGTACTCGGCCGGGCTTACCGCTTCCTTGTCGCGAAGCTGGCGCTGACGCCCTTCCTTCGCCTCGGCGAGCTGTTTGGCGTACTGTGCCCGCTCGAGCTGCGCCCGGAGGTCGACATCGTTGATCTTGGTCAGGAGCGTCCCCTTCTTCACATACTCCCCTTCACGGAAGTAGATGCGGACGAGCTTGCCGGGAACCTCGCTCTGCAGGTCCACCTGCTCATGGGGCGAGATGGTCCCGGTCACTGAAATCTGGTCGTTGAGGCTCGAGGAGGAGACCACATAGGCCTTGACTGTGACGGGGCCTGTCCCGCCGCCGCCGCGTCCTCCCTTCTGGCTTGCTGCTGGCGCGCTTCCCGTACGAGATGTTAGTTTCGGGATCGCAAGGCCGAGAATAACGGCCGCCGCTACAAGCCAAAGCGTTAGTCGTTTTGTCCGCTTGGTCATGGAATGCTCTTAATTGACTTGGGGTTTATCAATTCAGACGTGTTTGAATAGCTACTGAAGATTATGAAATGACGTGGCCGGGGGCCATTAATTATCCATGACGCCCGCCTTTCTATGATATCCACCGTTTAGAGCAGTTCGCGCGCGATCCGTTCCCCGTAATTGAGGGGTAGGGCGAAGAACATCGGGCGTGGGCCGGCGGGGCGAAGAGATGGGGCGAGGTGCCTGGGATAACCGAAGCGCGCCCCCTCACAAGTGGAGAGGGCGCGTCTGGGTTTGACACTCTAGTATACTCGGGGAGAGCGGCGGGGGCTATTGCCGTGCGGCGGGGGCGGTCCCGAGCGCCTCGAAATAGCGTCTGATCATATACTCGTAGTCCTTCGTATAGCCCTGTTCACGCGAATTGAGGCCATCGCGCTGGATTGCAGCTTTCTCGGCCTCGCCCAGCTTCAGATCGGGGGGGCTCTGCCTGATCACATCGACGCCACTTTTCGACTCGCGTTCCTTCTCGAAATCCCTCTCCCGGTTCGAGCGTGTGGCATCGAGAAGGCGGCTGAGGATCTGCTCCTGTCGCTGCATCGTCTCGGGGGTCACCTGGCCGCTGCGCATATCGTTGAGCACCTCGTCGATCTCCCGTGCCGCCCGCTCAAGGTCGCCGACGATATTCTTCCGTGTCCCCCCCGACTCCCGGATCTCCCGGTTCATCTCCTCGATCGACTTCTTGATCTGTCCCTGCTGGTTGGTCAGTCGCTGCATCTCCCGGCCGTTCTTCCCTTCCTTGCCGCTTCCCTCTCCTTCCCCCTCACCGTTCTCACCTTCTCCCTGCTTGCCGTTCTTCCCCTGCTTTCCCTTCCCCTCTCCCTGGCTCTGTCCTTCCCCCTCCTGTCCCTGACCCTGTCCTTGCCCCATCTGCTGTCCCATCGCCTGGTTGAGCATCTGCTGCTGGGCGGCCATCTGCTGCAGTCGCTGCTGCATCGAGCCCATTCCCATCCCCATACCCTGCCCCTGCTGCTGGCCGTTCTGCATCTGCGCCAGCGCATCACCCATCATCTTGGCTGCGCTGTTCATCGAGCTCATCGCCCCTCCCTCGTTCTGCGCGGCCTGCTGGCCGTTGCGCTGCTCGAGCTGTTGCGTGGCGTTCTGCATCTGCCGCATCGCGTTCCCGAGCTCGCGTCCCATCTCCGGGGTTACCGCAAAGCTCTTCTGCCCCAGGCTCATCATCTGGTTGGCGATGTTCTCCATCTGCTCCTCCATCTGCTGCTGCTGCTGCGCCAGGTCGCGGAACTGCTGGCTGTTCGGCTGCGTCTGCTCGGTCTGGTTCTTCAGCTGCTCCTGCCGCTTCGACAGCTCCAGCAGATCCTGCATCGACTTCTTCATCTTGTTCGTCACGTTCCGCTGGGAGTTCTCCTGCATCTTCTTCTTGACGGCCTGCATCTTCTGCTGGAAGTCCTGGGCCGCCTGCTTGGCCTTCTTCCCCTGCTGCTGCGCCTGATCCATCTGGCCGTTCTGCATCTGCTGCTGCGCCCCCTTCATCTGCTCCTGCGGATCGTTCTGCTCGAGCGACTGCTCCGCCTCCTGCATCTCCTTGGTGGGCATATCCTCCTGGTCGGCCATCTGCTTGGCGAGGTCGCCGGTCTCCTGCTTCATCTTCTCGGCCTGTTTGGCGAGCTGCTCCTGCCTGTCGGCGAGCTGCTGCTGCATCGCCTTATCCTGCTGCTGCTCGGCCCCCTCCATCTGCTTGTTGAGGTTCTCCTGCTGGCGCTGAAGCTCGTCGGCGCGTCGGATCATCTCATCGACCTTCTGCTCGGTCTGCATCCGCTTCAGGATGTTCATCGTCCGCTCGATCGACTTGCGGAACTGCTCCTCGTTGAACTTGTAGTTCTTCATCGCCTCGGCCATCTGCTCGGGGGTCATCTTCTCCATCGCATCCTGCATCTTCCGCATCTGCTCCATCATCTGCGGATTCTTGAGCTCCTGGAAGAGCTTCTGCAGATCCTCGTATTTCTTCAGCGTCTCCGGCGAGATCGCCTTGGCCTCCTGCAGCTTCTCGGCGACGGCGCGGAGATCCTCGGCGATCTTCTCCATCTTCTGTTCCATCGCCTCATGCTGGTGCATCATCTCCTGCAGCTTCTGTTTCTCCTGCCAGCCGGCCTGCTGCTTGTTCTGCGCCATCTGCTTCATCAGCTCGCGGTTCATCGCCTCCATCTCCTTGCGTCCCTCCTCGGCCTGCTTCAGCATCTTGTCGAGATCGGCGTTCGCCTGCGCCTGCGTCTGCTCCGCCCCGCGCAGCACCTCCTCCAGCGATGGGAACCGTACCTTCAGCGTGGAGGTGCGGGCGACCTTCGGTCCGCTCACCGCATCGTTGTCGTAGACCTCGAAGTAGATCTCGACCTCATCCTCGGGCACCATGTTCATCCCGCTCATATCCCAGATATAGGGGACATCGATCGACGATGCCCTCCCCGACGGGATCGGGATGGGGTGCGGCCTGAACTCCTTCATCGGCTCGGCATATTTGCTGGCCGCGAGGCGGTACATGATCCGAAGCCGCGAGAACCCATAGTCATCGGCGATGCGCACCTCGGTCGGCAGAAGCATCTTTTCGCTGATGTCGGCCGCGCCGGTCGGCTCCAGCAGGGTGATCGACGGAGGGCCATCGGTCGATGCCGACATATGGTAATGGATCGGCGCGCTGTTGGTCAGGCCATCGGCCGAAGCGATCGCGATATAGTACTCGCCATCGCGGGAGAGACGGAACCCGCCGGCCACGGTGGTGCCGCTGATGGTCATCGGGATGCGGACCGTGTCGTAGGCTGCCGGGGCCGACATGGCGCCCCCCTCGGCCGAAGCGAGACGAACGGTGCGCGGAAAGAGCTGCACGATCGTCGCGGTCGCCGGTGGAATGCTGGTCGTAACCTGCAGGTTCACCGCCGCGCCGCGGATGCCGCTTACGTCGCCGACATTATCGGGGAGCCGCTCGACGCCGCGCCCCGTATATGCCGGGGAGGTGACGGTCGCGCGGAGGGTTCTGATCTCCGGCCGCTCGACCACAAGGAACGTATGCTCGGGCGTTTTGACGGGGCCTGAATAGGCATAGAAGACCGTGGTGGCTTTGATGCTCGGGACCATATACCGGAAGGTGCCGGCCGAGTCCCCGCGCAGCTCCACCTCCTCGGGCGCCGCCTCGCCGCTCTGCAGCGAGAGCTTCACGGTGCGGGGAGGGATGCCGGTGGCTTTGACGGTGATCTCCACCGAATCGCCGCGCAGAAGCTTCCGGTCGCCGGGGGCTATCTGCAGCGCGAACGGCGCGGGCTTGATGAACTCCTGGCGGTAATGCGTCAGCCGGTAGAGGGCATCGCTGTAGGTGGCCGGGAACGCCAGGAACAGACCGCCAAGGATAGCCGCGGAGCCGAGGATGAAGAGAAACGCCCGTTTCCGCTCCTCATCCTCGATGATCACCGAGTAGTCGTAGTGCCGGAGGGGCTCCCCCTGCAGCGCGATCGATGCCTGCACCAGCTCCGGGGAGTATCCAGCGGCCAGCGCGCCGGAGTCGGCGCTGCGGTAGAGCTGGAGCGTATTGACAAGGCTGTCGCCGATCTCCGGAATGCGTCCGCCGACGCGCCGGGCGATCGTGTCATCATCCTGCCCGCGAAGCAGCCCGAGGTAGCGTCCCAGACGGGGGCCCGCAAACAGCGCCGCGCAGGCGCCGCTCAGCCCGACCGCGCTCCAGTAAAGGGCAGTCCGTCCGGCCGGATCGAGCTCCAGCAGCGCCTCGACCGAGATCGCCACGGTCCAGATGGCCGCCGACGCGGCCACCGTGTTGATAATGCCGGTCTGCAGGGAGATGGCGTGCTGCTTACGCCGCACGCGCCCTATCTTTCCCGTAAGCTCCGAGTAGATCGTTCCTGTATTCATCGTGGGTTCATTACCGGAAGGGTCATCTATAATATCAGTCGGTCCATGTGCAGGTACTTCATGGTGACGCGACAGGCCATCAGGAGTAACGGATAAGGTACGCAAAAAGGGTAACCTCGGCCGGAGAAAGTCTCGGGCCGGTCCCCCTCCGCGTCATGAAGCGCGTCGATGCGCCCGATCGTCCCCGCAGGGGACTGCCGATGCTGTTCCGAATCGCCTGTCGCGGCGATCTTCCCGCCGCTTCGCGCGGATATGGCGGGGCGTCCGGACGCGCGGAAAATACTTCCCCCCTGTCCGCAACCGAATTCTCATGTATCCGTACCGCTCGCGGAATCCCGCTGGGTCTGCATCCATCCATACACCTTCACGCAATGCCTCAACGTATCATGCGAACCGTCCGCTGGCTCCACTCTGTTCTTCTGGTGCTGGCGTCGATTATCTCGTTCCATTCCTCCGTCGGCGCCCAGCCGGGATCGGTAACGCTCGACAGACTGGCCGATGGCGATCGTCTGGAGGGGTTTCGGGCGGCGGCGCTCTATCTGAACGACGCCAACGTGCCGATGGGAGCGCGATTCATCCACGAACGGACCGGCTTTGTGTTCGATCTGCTGCAGATCCAGTCGGTGCCGCAGAGCTTTCTGTGGGTCAATACCTATCCAACATCGGATATGGGGGAGCCGCATACACAGGAGCATCTGCTGCTCGGCAAGGGGAGCAAGGGACGCTATCTGGGGAGTCTGCACAGCATGACGCTCAGCGAATCGAACGCGTTCACGCAGCAGTGGCGCACCTGCTATCACTTCAACACCCAGGGGGGCTCCGATGCCTACTACCGGATGCTTCGGGCGCTGCTCGACGCGCTGCTCCACCCCGACTATACCGACGAGGAGATCCGCCGCGAGGTGCGCAACTTCGGCGTCGCCGACAATGCCGACGGCACGCTGCGCCTTGAGGAGAAGGGGACGGTCTACAACGAGATGGTGAGCTCGTTCGAGCGCCCGTGGTCCAGAATGTCGCGCCAGCTCGATCTGGCGCTCTACGGCGACGCGCATCCGCTCGCCTATTCTTCCGGCGGGCTTCCCGAGGCGATCAGAAAGATGGGCCCGGAGGATATCAGAAAGTTCCATCGCGATCATTACCACCTGGGGAATATGGGGATGGTGGGGGCCTTCCCGAAGGAGATGCAGATCGCCGAGATACTCCGGCGAACCGGTGCCATCTTCAACGATCTGCAGCCCGGCGGCGCCGATGGTCGGACCACTATGAACGAGTCCGATCTCCCCGCCCCGCAGGGGGCGACCGAGGGAACCATCCGCATCGCGGACTATCCCGACCAGAACACACGGCAGCCGGGGACGATGCTCTTTACCTGGCCCGCGACGCTGAAGCTCGACCCGAAGGACCGTATGGTGCTGGAGCTGTTCCTGGAGAATATCGCCGGGGATGCCGGCACCAACCTCTATAACCGGTTCGTCGACAGCAGGACGCGCCGGGGGAATGTGGGGGCCAACGGCGTCTTCGGCTGGGCCAGCAGCGATCAGGGGAGCCCGATCAGCATCGGCCTGTCGAACGTGGACCCGACAGCGATCAGCGAGGGGACGATCGCCGAGGTTCGCGCCGGGATCATCGATGAGATGAAATCGATCGCGGCGATGAAGGACGATTCCCCGGAGCTTCGGACGTTCAACGCCCGGCTGATGGACCGGGTGATCGAGAGCCGCCGCGCGATGAGCAAGTTCGTCAACTCGCCTCCCGGCTTCGGCTTCCGCAATACCGGCTCCACATGGATGGATAACCTCGACAGGATCGCACGGACCGATGGGTTCAGAAAATCGGTGACGTTCCGTCCGCAGCTCGATTACGTCGAGCGTCTGGCGTCGGAGAAGAGGAACGTCTGGCGCGATTATATCGCCGCATGGCGGCTCGCCGGCACCCTCCCCTATGCATCGGCGACGCGGCCGAGCCCACCGCTGATCGCGCGCGAGGCAAAGGAGCGCGAGGAGAGGATCACGGCGGAGCTGGCGCGGGTCAGGGGATTCTACAATGCCGCCGACGATCAGGAGGCGATCCGCAGGTTCCGCCACGACTACGATTCGGTCTCGCGCGATCTGGATGCGATCGCCCGGACATCGGGATCGATGCAGTTCATCGAGTCGCCACCTCTCACGCTCGACGATCAGCTCGAGTACACCGCCACGGCGCTCGGCTCGGGCGCTCCGCTCGTCTCCTCGACGTTCGAGAATATGACCAGCGCCACCGTCGGCCTTGCGATCGGCGTGGATGGCGTTCCGGAGCGTGAGCTGCGCTACCTCTCCCTTCTGCCGGCGCTTCTGACCCAGGTCGGGGTGATCGAGAATGGCGCGCCGATCTCTTACCAGACGATGCAGCAGCGGCAGCGGCGCGAGATCCTGGGGGTGAACAGCTACTTCGGCGGAAATTTCCAGAGCGGGCGGTGCGAGCTGGTGCTGCGCGGTGCCGGCAACGATCTGGCCGAGGCGGAGCGGGCGGTCGAGTGGATGAAGCTGATGCTGCTCGCTCCCAACTGGCGGGCCGACAACCTCTCCAGAATTCGCGATGTGGTCGATCAGTCGCTCGGCGGGCTGCGCGGAAGAATGAAGGGATCGGAGGAGTCGTGGGTCAACGATCCGGCCGACGCCTATTACAAACAGTTCCGTCCGGTCTTTCTGGCGACCGGATCGTTTCTGACACAGGAGCACCATGCGTTCAGGCTTCGCTGGATGCTGAAGGATACCTCGGAGATCGTGGGAGGGGGGGCGCTTGCCACGTTTATGAACGATCTGGGATCGCTGGCTTCGGGCACGGCGGGGAGCTCGCGCGCCGAGATGATGGGACTGCTCCGGGCGCTGCAGGGGGATAGCACCGGTCGGACGGGGATCGCTCCCCGGCTTCGCCGGCAGCTCGATCGGTTCGATGCTCTGCCGTCGGGCGCCCGCGCCGTGGCGGCCGAAGGGGCAAACGATCTCGAACTGGAGCTTTCCAACGTGCCGGACGAGACGTTCGCCGAGGACTGGAGCTATCTCTGCCGGGAGATGCGCCGTGGCCTCCTCTTCCCCGCCGCCGATGTGCTCGCGGCGCTGAACTCGCTTCGCGACCGGATCGCGCGGCAGGGGAACGTGCGGGCATTCGTGATCGGATCGAGCGGCAGCTGCAGCGCGCTCGCGGCAAAGCTGGAGGGTCTTGTGGCGGCCATGGCGCCGGGGGGAACGGAGCGCACGGCGGGGAAGCATGGCGGGATCATCCTCGACCGGATGCGCAGCCGTCTTGCTCCCGCCGAGAAGCCTGTCTATGTGGGCTTCGTCAACCCGAACACCACCAGCGGTGTGTTCATCAACTCGGCCCCGGCGCCCAGCTATCGCGATGCCGATCGTGAGGGGCAGCTCCGCTATCTCGCGTCGCTCCTCTACGGCGGCCATGGAGGGCACGGCATCTTTATGAAGACCTGGGGGGCCGGCCTCGCCTACAGCAATGGTCTCAATGTCTCGCCGCGCACGGGGCGCGCGCGCTACTACGCCGAGCGCTGCCCGTCGCTGCCGCAGACGCTCGGCTTTGTGATAGATATGCTGAAGAACGCCCCCTACGACTCGACGCTGGTGGAGTATGCGCTGTCGCTGGCGTTCGGCGAGTCGCGTGCCGCATCGGGCTACGAGTCGCGCGGCGAGGCGATGGCCGCCGATCTTGCCGATGGGGTCACCCCTGAGCTGGTCGCCGGCTTCCGCCGGGCGCTCCTTGATCTGCGCGGAACGCCGGGGCTTGCACGGGAGCTTTACCAGCGCCGTGGAACCCTCCCCGGTCTGGTCCTTCCCGGCTACGGCCCGAAGCCATCGACCGTGGACGATGGGCTCTACTTCGTGATAGGGCCCCGCAAGCAGATCACCCAGTACGAGGAATATATCCGGGGGATCGAGGGGAAGTCGGCGCGCGTCTATCCGATCTACCCGCGGGACTTCTGGATGACCGGGGATGCGCCGGGACAATAGGTCCGGCCCGATGGCTTCGCTCCCGCGCGATACGCGCCTGTTTTGTAAGTTGCGCGACCTCTTCGGTGCTCGCTTCGCTCCGGCTTCCCTCTCTCCCCGAGGCATTCCCTCGTCGATACCGTCGATCAGCCCCCATGCCATGCGACGCATGGCATGGGGGCACTGAGCGTATCGGGAGCGCGCGCCGGCGCATCATACAGTTGAAATTCCCTGAACAATCATATCGCTATTGCACAACCGATGACATATCCGAATACTCGTACGGTCGATCAGGTCGACACCTATCATGGCGTGAGCGTCGCCGATCCATACCGCTGGCTGGAGGACGACAAGTCGCCGGAGACGGCCGAATGGGTGAAGGCACAGAACGAGGTGACCTTCGAGTATCTGCGCTCGATTCCCGAGCGCGAGCAGTTCCGGAGCCGGCTTACATCGCTCTGGAACTATCCCCGCTACGGGTCGCCATCGAAGCACGGCGGACGGTATTTCTATTTCAAGAACGACGGGCTGCAGAACCAATCGGTATTCTACGTGCAGGAATCGCTCGACGCCGAGGCGCGCGTGCTGCTCGACCCCAACACCTTCTCCAGCGATGGCACCGCCTCCCTGTCGACCGTATCGTTCGCCGATGACGGGTCGATGGTGGCCTATGGCATCTCCGAGAGCGGCTCCGACTGGCTGGAGCTGCGGGTGCGTCACGTCGCCACCGGCGCCGATCTGGCCGATGTGGTGCGATGGGTGAAGTTCTCGCTGGTCTCCTGGAGCCATGATGGCCGCGGGTTCTTCTACTCGCGCTACCCGGAGCCTGACGAGACCTCGGCGTTCCGCGACGCGCATCGGAACCATAGCCTCTATTATCACCGCCTTGGCACCGAGCAGAGCGAGGATCTGCTGATCTACCGGCATCCCACGCTGGACGACTGCCGGATGCTCGGCGTGGTCACCGACGATGGCCGCTATCTCTTTATCTCGGGCAATCAGTCGGGATCGAACAACCTTCTCTATTACGTCGATCTTCACGATCCGCTCAACCCCCGGCTCGATGCGCCGGTGGTGCCGCTGGTGGAACAGTTCGAGGCGCTCTACTGGCCCGTCGCCAACGATGGCCCGGTGATCTATCTGGAGACCGATCTGGACGCTCCACGCCGACGGCTCGTGGCGATCGATATCTCGCTTGCCGCTCCCCGCACAAGCATGCGCGATATCGTCCCGCAGGGGGAGGATGTGATGCAGTCGGTCTCGCTGGTGAGCGACCGGTTCATCATCACCTACCTGCACAACGCCTACAGCCGCGTGGCGTTCTTCGGAAAGAGCGGGGAGTTCCTCGGCGATCTTCCGCTGCCGACCCTCGGCTCGGTCGGTCCGGTGGGCGGACGTCGCGACGACACGGAGATCTTCTATGCGTTCACCTCGTTCCTCTACCCCACCACCATCTTCCGGTACGATCTGCTGACCGGGCAGAACAGCATCTATCGCGCTCCGGAGATCAACTTCGATCAGAACGAGTATGAGACCCGGCAGGTATGGTACACCAGCCGTGACGGCACACAGGTGCCGATGTTCATCACCCACCGCCGCGGGATCGCGCTCGACGGCAACAACCCGACGATCCTCTACGGCTATGGCGGCTTCAACGTGTCGCTGACGCCGTTCTTCTCCACGTCCAATCTTCTCTGGCTGGAGAACGGCGGCATCTATGCCATCGCCAACCTGCGCGGCGGCGGGGAGTTCGGCGAGGAGTGGCACAGGGCCGGGACGCTCGAGCGGAAGCAGAATGTGTTCGATGACTTCATCGCGGCCGGCGAATATCTTATCGCCAACGGCTACAGCTCCCCCGCGCGGCTGGCGCTGCAGGGGGGCTCCAACGGCGGCCTGCTGGTGGGTGCGGTGATGTGCCAGCGTCCCGATCTGTTCGCCGTGGCGCTGCCGGCGGTCGGGGTGATGGATATGCTCCGGTTCCACAACTTCACGATCGGCCGGGCATGGGCGTCGGATTACGGCATCAGCGACGATATGGCGCAGTTCCATTCGCTGTTCGCCTATTCCCCGCTGCATAACCTGAAGCCGGGGACGAAGTATCCGGCGACTCTCGTCACCACCGCCGATCATGACGACCGCGTGGTGCCGGGGCATTCGTTCAAGTTCGCCGCGCGGCTGCAGGAGTGCCAGGCGCCGGGGGGCGCACCGGTGCTGATCCGCGTCGAGACCAAGGCGGGGCATGGGAGCGGCAAGCCGATCGCCATGCTGATCGAGGAGACTGCCGATACGCTCGCGTTTGCGATGGAGAACCTGCGCGGGTAGCCATGCGCCCGCGATCATCCATTGCCGGGGACACCGGGCCGGGGTTCACACTCCGGCCCGGTTCGTTCGGGGCGATTTTCGTAAGTTCATCCCCTCTCACGAGCATTCAATTCTCATCTCTATACCGTTCTTCAATGAGCCAACAATCCACATCCCCCGCCGCCGAGACCGCCGAGCTGCAGCGTACCGGTCTATATGATATCCACGTCGCCCTCGGCGCCAAGATCGTCCCGTTCGCCGGCTTCGAGATGCCGGTGCTCTATAAAGGCATTGTCGCCGAGCATACGGCGGTACGCGAGCGCGTGGGCATATTCGACGTCTCGCATATGGGAGAGGTGACGGTCAAGGGGCCGCGCGCGCTCGATTTCATTCAGAAGATCACCGTCAATGATGCCTCGGTCCTCGCCGACGGTCAGGCGCAGTACAGCGCGATGTGCTACGCCGATGGTGGCATCGTCGACGATCTGCTGGTGTATAAGCGGGGCGACGGCGACTATCTTCTGGTGATCAATGCATCGAACATCGGGAAGGATTACGCCTGGATGCAGGAGAACGCGATCGACGGCGCGGAGCTTGAGAACGTCTCCGACAGCTACTCGCTGCTTGCGGTGCAGGGACCGAAGTCGATCGAGACGCTGGCGAAGCTGACCGACACCGACCTGTCGGCGATCGAGTACTATCATTTCGTCGAGGGGACCATTGCGGGCGTGGAGACGATCATCTCCAGGACCGGCTATACCGGCGAGGTAGGGTTCGAGCTCTATATCCCGAGCGATAAGGAGTCGAGCGAGAAGGTCTGGAACGCGGTGATCGAGGCGGGGAAGGAGTTCGGCATCGAGCCGACCGGCCTTGGCGCGCGCGACACGCTCCGTCTGGAGATGGGGTATTCCCTCTACGGCAACGATATCGACCAGACCACCAACCCGATCGAGGCGGGGCTCGGCTGGATCACCAAGGTGAACAAGGGTGAGTTCAACGGCCGGGAGGTGATCGCACGGGTGAAGGAGGAGAAGCCATCGCGGAAGCTGGTGGCCTTCGAGATGAACGAGCGCGCGATCCCCCGCCAGCACTACCCGATCGCCGTCGACGGGACCGTTGTCGGCGAGGTGACCAGCGGCACATCCTCCCCGACGCTCGGCAAGGGAGTCGGCCTTGGCTACGTCGCCAGCGAGCATGCGAAGGTCGGCAACACGATCAGCATCATGATCCGCGAGAAGGCCGTGCCGGCCACGATTGTGAAGCTGCCGTTCGTCAAGAAGTAAAGGCCCGTACCGCCGGTGCCGGGGGAGGACTACGTTCCCGGCGCCGGCGCGGATCATGACGAAGCGATCCATCGGTTTCTGCCATGCCGCGACGGGATGCCCAACGGGTCCGACGGCCCATCATCGATGTCGGTATTCAGAGCATTCATGCCCCAGTCATCCACATCATCGATCATACGTCGCGCCGCCGGAGCGCTTCTCTTCGCGGTGGTGCTCTGGGGCATCGTCTCCCTCTCGAACCAGTTCAGCTACAGCTTCGAGGTGCCGCTGCGGGTGGAGCTGCCGGGGAATCAGGCGCTCACCGAGCCGGTGCCTGCGCAGGTGCGTGTCACAACGCGGGCAAGCGGATGGTCACTGATGAAGATGCTCGCCACCGAGCGGACCGAGTGCGTGGTCTACCCGCCGCCGCTGATGTCGGCCGACGAGCAGGTGGTCGGGATCGGCCGCAATCGTCTGCTCGCCAGCATCCGGACGAACATTCCCGATGCACAGCAGGTCAGCATCTTCCCCGACTCGCTGACCCTTGCGATCGGTCCCGTCGACAGCAAGGATGTTCCGTTGTCGCCGGAGGTGACGATCAACACCCGGCGCGGTTTCCAGGTGATCGGGCAGTTCAGGCTGGAGCCCGATACGGTGCGGCTGGTCGGATCGAAGAGAATCCTCGAGGATATCACATCCTGGCCCACCGCCCCGCTGCTGCTGGACGATATCCATAATCCGGTATCGCAGTATGTCCGGCTGAGCGATACGCTCCGCGGGATCATCACGCCACAGATCAAGCGCGCCGAGCTCTACGCCGATGTTCAGGAGGTGGCCGAGCGGATCTTCCCCGATATCCCGCTGGTCAACCGGGGAACCGTCCGCGATACGAGCATGCGTCTGGTGCTGCAGCCGCAGCAGGTGGAGGTGCTGGTGCGCGGAGGGGTGCGCGACCTCAGCCGGCTCGATCCGGCGATGATCAGCGCCTATGTCGAGATCATCGAGGGGGTGGATACCGCCGGGATCGCCTACCCCAATATCTATCTTCCCCCCGGCTATAATGTGAGCGTGGTGACGATCAAGCCCGAGCGGATACGCTATCTGTTCCGGCGCACGCTGGAGAAGTAAGCCGCCGGTGCCGTGCGGCTCGCGGGGCGCAACCGACATATCACTATCGTACAGGGGGGGGAGGTGCCTCGACATATCATCCATCATCCTCGCTATCTCGGCGAAAACCTGAAGCGCCTTCGCCGCTCCCGCGACTGGACGGTGGAACGGCTGGCCGGTGAGGTCGGTCTGTCGAAGGGATATCTCTCGATGATCGAGACCGGCAAGCGCTCGCCGCACTGGAGCGTGATCATGCGGATCATCCATGCGCTCGGCGAGACCCTCTGCGGATTTTTCACCAGCGCCGAGTCGATACCGCCGCCGGAGGATGGGATCAGGACGCGCCGCGAGGATATGATCCTGATCGAGGGAAACCCTCCCAGCGATCGTGGCGATATCCCCTGGCCCCCCGATTCCCCCCTCACCCTGATTCTGACATCCTACCATCCCGGGCTTCGCAGCGAGACGGTCGAGATATTCCTCCCTCCCCATACCGAGTGGACCCCCGAGCCGATAACCTTCGCCGGATCGGTGTCATGCGTCGGCCTGCAGGGGCGGCTGCTGCTGGTGGTCGGGGGGACGGAGTATGTGATGCGGGAGCGGGAGTGTCTCAACTATGATGCATCGATTCCGCATCTGCTGCGCAACTATACCGATCATGGCACCCGTGCCCTTCTTACGATCTCCCCGGTGAGCTTCTGATGATATCCAGCGCGGAGTCCGCGGGTGGGACGGCGCCGATTCCCGGCAGCCCCCGTCCGGCCGGACCGATTCTTTTTCTTGTCGCGGGCCTGGCACTGGCGGCCTACGCGATCGTCATCGCCCGTCTTCCCCTCGACTCCCTCCTCGGTATCGTCCCCGACGATGCGTTCTACTATCTCCAGATAGCGCGCCATATCGCCGCCTCCGGCTTCTCGTCGTTCGACGGGATCAACCCGACCAATGGATATCATCCCGCCTGGATGGGGCTGATGACTCTCTGCGCGGGGGTGGTTGCCGACCGGGAGATGCTCCTTCGCGTCGCGCTGCTGCTCGGGGTGGCCTTTCATGCCGGGACATCCCTTGTTCTGGTCAGAATCTTCCGTCGGCTGCTGGGGGAAAGCTGGGGATGGATAGGGGGGGCGCTCTGGCTGATCAATCCATTTCCCCTCCTTCTGAACCTACAGGGGGTGGAGACGCCATTCTATTTCCTTGCGCTGGCGCTGCTGATCGATTACGCGACCGGCGCCATCCTGCCGCTGCTTCCGCCGGGAAGCCAGGGCCCGCCGGCGCCGAGGACGTTCGCGATCTTCGGTCTCCTGCTGGGGCTGGCGTTCTGGGGAAGGAGCGAGATGGGGGTAACGGGGGGAATGACCGTGCTTCTGATGATGTGGTGGCTCAGACGGCACGGGATCCGGCCCGCGCTTCGGGCGGGGCTGCTGATGGTGGGGAGCTTCACGATCGCCGTGCTCCCCTGGTTCATCTTTTCACTGCTGACGCTTGGCACTCCCGCACAGGATAGCGGCGCGATGAAGATGATCTGGGCGGCCGGGGAGTATGGTGCGCTGGCCCCGTTCAGGAGGGCCAACGAGTTCGGGGCCTATCTCTATCAGGGATGGTTCGGGCGGCCGGTCGGGCTGATGCTCGGCACGCCGCATATCCTTCGGAAGATCGTCCCGATTCTCCTCGGCCTTCTGCTGGTCCGATGGGTCGTCCGTTATCGGCGCGACGGGATGGCGCGTCCGCTGCTGCTGCTGACGATCTGGCTGATGGCCTCGACGCTCGTCACCGGCGCGGTCTATGGCGCCATCATCACCGATCCGCAGATCTGGCACTGCGGCCAGCCGGGGCTGTTCCTCTATATCGTGGCGGTCGCATGGGGAGGGGCCGCGCAGCAGAGGTGGAACCGGCGCTGGCTGCCCGGGGTGATCCTTCCGGTGGTAGCGCTCGGGCTGCTGATACACTTCATCGTCCATCTGCCGGAGCGCTATCCGTGGCAGCGGGATGTCTACCGCTCGCAGTCCCGATTCGAGGCGCTGGTGCCGCCCGGGGAGAGGATCGGGAGCTTCAACGCCGGGATTCCGGGATACTTCGGCGGGCGTCCGGTCGTCAATCTCGACGGACTGGTGAACCATGCGGTGGTGGCCTACTGGCAACGGCATGCGTTCGAGGGGTACCTGCGCGATGCGCGGATCGGGTATATCGCCGATGAGGCCGACGCCGTGGCGCGCGCGGAGCGTTTCTCCTCCGACACGCTCGCGCTGTTCCCCATCGACTCGGTGAAGCTGCAGGGATGGGGATCGGGACGGCGATTCCTCTGGCGGGTCGGCCCGTTTCGGACTGAATAGCCGGTCGACGGTATAACGCAACGGGCCGCGCTCTTCCGATCGGAAGAGCGCGGCCCGCATGGCTCATGGGGGGCGAGAGGTCGGGCTCTCAGTACGTGGGCATCGTCTTGTCGATCCGCTCTGCCCAGGCATTGATGCCGCCGCTCAGGTTCTCGAGGTTGGTATAGCCGAGGCTCCGCAGGTACTCGATCGCCTTGGCCGAGCGTCCCCCCATCTTGCAGTGGACGATCACCCGGCCGTCGCGGGGCACCTCCGCCGCGCGGGACTCGATCTGGCTGAGCGGGACGAGCATGCCGCCGAGGTTCGCGATTTGATATTCATGCGGCTCCCGCACATCCACCAGCGTAAAGTCTTCGCCGCTCTTACGCAGCTCCGCCAGCTGCTCCACAGTGATTTCCGAATTCGCCATGCCGTTCCCTTCCTGATATGAATGAGAGTGGCTCTCCACGCCGTGCGTCGTGCCGGACCGGTCATGCGCCGGAACCCCGCAGAACGCCTCGTAGTCGATAAGCCCGGTGATCGTCGGGTGGTCGCCGCAGATCGGGCAGCCGGGGTCCTTTCTGAGCTTCAGCTCCCGGAACCGCATCGCCAGTGCATCGTACAGAAGAAGCCTGCCGATGAGGGGCTCGCCGATGCCGAGCAGCACCTTGATCGTCTCGGTGGCCTGGAGAGTACCGATTACGCCGGGCAATATACCAAGCACGCCCCCTTCGGCACAGCTCGGCACCAGGCCCGGGGGAGGGGGCTCCTTGTAGAGGCAGCGGTAGCAGGGGCCATGCTTCGCCCAGAAGACCGAGACCTGTCCCTCGAACCGGAAGATCGAGCCGTAGATGTTCGGCACGCCGAGCAGCACCGCCACATCGTTGCTCAGATAGCGCGTCGGGAAATTATCGGTGCCGTCGACGATGGCATCGTACCCTTCGGCGATATCCAGAGCGTTGGCGCTGGTGAACGGCTCGTCGTAGGTGATCACCTCGACAAGCGGGTTCAGCTCGGCGAGCCTCTCCCGCGCCGACTCGGTCTTCGATCTGCCGAGCGATCCGGTGCCGTGGATCACCTGCCGCTGCAGGTTGGATTCATCCACCACATCGGCATCGACGATTCCGATCCGCCCGACCCCGGCGGCGGCCAGATAGAGACCGAGCGGGGAGCCGAGGCCTCCGGCCCCGATCAGCAGCACGCTCGACTCCTTCAGCCTCCGCTGTCCGTCAATCCCTATCTCCGGCAGGATCACATGGCGGCTGTAGCGCCTGATCTCCTCGTTGGTAAGCTCCGTGCTCATTGTGCGCTCCCCCCGGCGATCGCCGGGATGATGCTGATGGCGTCGCCCGGGCCCAGCTCCGTGCTTCCGCCGGAGAGGTGGCGAACGTCGTCGTCGTTGCGATAGATATTGATGAAGGAGCGGATCGCTCCGTTGTCGTCGTAGAGATGTTCGCGCAGTCCGGGGTGCGCCGTCACGAGCCGTTGCAGCGCCTCCTCCACCGTGCTCCCCTCCACATCGACCTGCGAGAGATTTCCGGTGTAGGATCGGAGCGGTGTGGGGATGAAGATGTTCGTTCCCATGGTTGTATCTCCTTCTCTATGATAATGAACTGGTTGATCGTTCATGCAGTCGTATCCTCGATGATCACGACGTTTTCTTCCTGGTACCATGCGGCGCCATCATGGAGCCGCCACGATCTGATCTCTTCCACCCCGCCCGCGAGGACGCTGACGATCGGATAGGAGAAGCCGGGCTGGGCGAATGTCCGGTCGGTCCCCGACGGGATGGCAGGATGATCGGGATGGGAGTGATAGAAGCCGAGCAGCATCAGTCCGCGCGCATCGGCCTCGCGCTCGGCGCGGATATAATCGCGCGGCGCGACGCTGAAGCGCCGCCGCCTGTCCTCGCCGGAGAGATTGTCGATCGGCAGGGACGCGGTCACCACGCGTCCGTCGGGGCTCTCGGTCCCGAGGAGCGCGCCGCAGCATTCGTGGGGGTAGTCGCCGCGCGCATGCGTCGCGATCGCCCCGATCACCGCTTCGGAAAATATTATCCTGCTCATGCTCCATCCCCTCCTTCCCCGGTCTCGGTCCAGAATCGGTCGGCCATGTAGCGCGTCCCCCCATCGGGAAGCATCGCCACGACGGTTCCGCGATCGAGTGTTGAGGCGGCCCGCAGGGCCACGGCCACTGCTGCTGCTGCGGAGATCCCGACGAACAATCCCTCCTCGCGCGCAAGTCGCCGCGCCATTCGGTATGCCTCGGTCGTTGCCATGACTTCCTGGCGATCGGCGACCGACGGATCGTAGATGCCGGGGACGCGCGCCGTCGCCAGATGCTTCATCCCCTCTAGCCCATGCAGCGGAGAATCGGGCTGGAAGGCGATGCACTCGATGGCCGGGTTCAGCTCCTTCAGCCGCCGCGCCGTCCCGATGAACGTTCCGGTGGTGCCGAGACCGGCAACGAAGTGGGTGATCCGCCGGCCGCTCTGTTCCCAGATCTCCGGGGCCGTCGTCAGGTAGTGGGCGCGCCAGTTGGCGTCGTTGTTATACTGGTCGGGATAGAAGTACCGCTCCGGCTCGGCCGCGACGATCTCTCTGGCGGCGCGCTGCGCCTCGTCGGTTCCCCCTTCCAGCGGATCGGTGAGGATCAGCGACGCGCCGAGCACCGCGAGGATCTTCTTCCGCTCGGGGCTTGCGTTGGCGGGCATCACAAGCGTGCAGCGGTAGCCGCGCGCGGCGCAGATCGTGGCGTAGGCGATCCCGGTATTCCCGCTGGTGGCGTCGATCAACGTACGTCCGCCGCCGAGCAGCCCCAGACCCTCCCCCTGGCGTATCATCGCCAGCGCCGCCCGGTCCTTCACCGAGCCGCCGGGGTTGAACCACTCGGCCTTGCCGAAGAGTCTCACCATCGCCGGAAGTCCGGCGCCTATGCGGCGCAGCTCGATCAGCGGTGTATTGCCGATCAGCGCGTCGATGGCTCCGCCGCGCGGCGCGTCGGCCGCCGTGACTATGGACTGTCGTATTACTCGATCATCTTTCATTGCCGCTTCCCTCCGCTTCATCATTCCGGTATTCCCCTACAAAAGAAAGGGCCCCATCCGAACGCTGTGCGTCGAACGAGGCCCCTGAATTTCGCTCTGCCCCGATATCAACCGGGTGCTACTCTCGATGGCTTCTTCGACGAACGCGCGGGGCACGACAGCTCACTGCCGCCATCGAAGGACAACAGCGGAGGGAGTTCGGGGCCGTGGCGCGAAGGTTGGAAGCCATCATATCCGTGAGAGTATTGAGCGTAAAGATTTCATCGAGAAGAATGGATCGGGCCGGACCGCCGCCGTGGCGGCCATGCGTCTCAGCCGCAGGCAAGCTCCAGCTCGGCGCGGGTCAGTTGCTCCCGATCGAGCCGGTCGCAATCTGGCGACAATGCCGGAACAAAACAAGCATCGTCGGGCAGATGCTGCCGACATCGCTGGTAGCGCCGCTCCGCCAGCAGATCGAGCAGATCGCTCACCACGGCGTTGGCCGTCGGTATCGAGCCGGCCCCCCTGCCGGTGAAGCGCTGCGTTCCCACCCCGTCGCACTCCAGCTCGACGATATTCACTTCATCGGCCACCGACGCCAGCGGATCGCTCAGCGGCACCGCGCGTGGCCCGACCGACAGATGCAGCTCGCCATCGCGGGTGGATGCCTCGGCCACGAGCTTTATCGTGGTGCCGGCTGCGCGCGCCTTCCGGACCGCCTCGGCCGTCACCCCGTCGATTCCGGTGGTGGCGATCGACGATGGGGGGATATGCACCCCGAACGCGTGGTAGGCGAGGATCGAGAGCTTGTGCGCCGCGTCGGCGCCGGAGAGATCGGCCGTCGGATCGGCCTCCAGGAACCCGTTCCGCTCGGCCAGCCGCAGCGCATCCTCCTTCGACAGACCCTCGGCCAGACGGGAGAGGATGAAGTTGGTCGACCCATTGATCACCCCGCGGAGCGAGCGGACGCGGTCGGTGAGGAGGGTCTCGTCGATCACCTTCAGGATCGGAACCGAGCCGCATACCGAGGCGCCGTAGAAGAGCCTGCCGCCATGAAGATCCTCCAGCCGCTGCAGGCGCGGCAGATGCTTGGAGACCACCACCTTGTTGGCCGTCACCACCTTCTTGCCGTTGACAAGCGCGCGCGAGATGATCCCGAGCGCCTCCTGCTCCCCGCCGATCACCTCCACGATGATATCGATCGCCGGGTCATCGAGCAGCTCGTCGCCGTTGCTGGTGATAAGCTCGCGGGGGATCTTCACCTCGCGCTCCTTCTCCGGATGCAGTACGCAGATCTTCCGCACCTCGATCAGCGTTCCGGTCTGCGCGGCGATCGCCAGCCGCTGCTCGGTCAGTATGCGATAGACTCCGCTCCCGACCGTGCCGCATCCGAACAATCCTATGGTCAATGTCTTCATGGTATCTCGTGATTATGCTAAGGAACATGCTTCTTCATGGAATCGCGCCCCGCGCTCTGCCGGGAACGCGGGCTCGTTCAGGAACCAGCCGAGGATGGCGTTGAGCTGATCGTACTCGATCAGGAATGCGTCGTGTCCGCAGGAGGAGTCGATCTCCCGGTAGATCGCGTTGGGGATCAGCGATGCGATGGCGCGCTGCTCGCGGACCGGATAGAGGATATCGCTGGTGATGCCGACAAGAAGCGCCGGCTGCGCGATCGAGCCGAGCACCGTCGAGGCATCGCCGCGCCCCCAGGTCACATCGTGCAGGTCCATCGCCCGGGTGATGGCCCCGTACGTATCGGCGTCGAAGCGTCCGGCCAGGCTCTGCCCGTGGTACTCCAGATAGCTCTCCACGGCGAAGCTTCCGTCTGCCCTGTAGGAATCGTCGGTGCGCATCCGTCCGAACCGCTCATCAAACTCCAGCTCGCTCCGGTAGGTCATCATCGCCACCTTGCGCGCCAGGCGGAGTCCCGCCTCGGCCGATCCCCCGGCCCGTCCCAGCTCGAGCGCCTCGCGGGCGATGGCGTTGAACGCCACGCTCCAGGCGGAGTGCCGGGCGCTGGTCGCGATAGGGGCTATCCTCCCCACCAGCTCGGGATAGAGCAGCGCCCACTCCAGCACCTGCATCCCTCCCATCGATCCCCCGACGACGGCATGGAGCCGCTCGACCCCGAGATGCGCCAGCAGAAGCCGCTGCGCCCGCACCATATCGCGGATCGTGACGGCCGGAAATGCTTCCCCGTACGGAAGTCCCGTGGCGGGATCGATCGAGTTGGGACCGGTGGAGCCATAGCAGCTTCCGATGACGTTCGAGCAGATCACGAACCAGCGGTCGGTGTCGATCCCCTTCCCCGGTCCTATCGCTCCGTCCCACCAGCCGCGTCGAGGCGCCTCGGCGCCGGCCGCATGCGCGCTTCCGGTGAGGGCGTGGCAGATCAGGATCGCGTTGCTCCCATCGGCGTTCGGGGTTCCGTAGGTCTCATAGGCCAGCTCGAGCTCCGGCAGCGTCGCGCCGCAGTCGAGTGAGAACGGGGCATCGGCCGAGGCAAGCCGCGCCGTGCCGGCCTGGCGGTTGATCTGCTCAGACATAACTCTCCTCGATCGCCGTCGCGGCACGTGCGGTGATGCCGACGCTCTGCGCCCGGTCGAGCGCTCCGGCCAGATCGGCGATCAGATCGGCGATATCCTCGACGCCGACCGACAGGCGGACGATCGCGTCGGTGATCCCCGCCTCGGCGCGCTGCTCCGGCCTCATCGATGCATGGCTCATGGTCGCCGGCTGTTCGATCAGCGACTCCACGCCGCCGAGCGACTCGGCAAGGGCGAAGACTCTGGTGGAGAGAAGAAGCGTCCGGAGCGCCTCGTCCCCTCCGCGCAGCGCGAACGATACGACGCCGCCAAAGCCGCTTTGCTGACGCTTCGCCAGCTCATGCCCCTCGTGCGACTCGAGGCCCGGATAGTACACCTTCTCCACCGCCGGATGGTCCTCCAGGAACCGGGCGATGGCAAGGGCGTTCTTCTCATGCTGCCTGATACGGAGCGGAAGGGTCTTGATGCCGCGCAGCACCAGCCAGGAATCGAACGGGGCGGCGGCGGTGCCATGGGCGTTGGCGGTAAAGGCGATCCGCTCGTGCAGCTCCCGGGTGCGGGCTATGATCGCTCCCCCCACCACATCGGAATGGCCGTTGATATACTTGGTCGTGGAGTGGAGCACGATATCGGCGCCGAGCGCCAGCGGCTGCTGAAAGAGCGGGGAGAGGAAGGTGTTGTCGACGATCAGCGTCAGCCCGGCGGCGCGCGCGAAGAGGGAGACCTGCTGGATATCGACGATGCGGAGGAGCGGGTTCGATGGGGTCTCGACCCAGATGGCGCGGGTGGTCGGCTTCTTCGCGTCGATCAGCGCCAGCGGATCGGTCAGGTCGACGAACGAGACGTCGATCTTCCCCTGCTCGCGGAGTGTACAGAGAAGCCGCTCGGTGCCGCCGTAGCAGTCGTGCGAGCAGATGATATGATCGCCGGCATTGAAGAGCGCGAGGACGGTGGAGACGGCGGCCATCCCGGTCGCCAGGGCCACGGCGCCGGCGCCTCCCTCGAGCTCGGCGAGGATATCCTCCAGCGCCGCGCGGGTCGGGTTGCCGCTGCGGGTATAGTCGTAGCCCTTGGTGGAGCCGATATCGTCGAAGCGAAAGTTCGCGGTCTGGTAGATCGGCGCGGTGATGCTGTTGTAGCATCCATCGGTCTGCTGGCCTGCCAGTACAAGTCGGGTATTGATCGTCATTGCTCTCTGCTCCTGTCTATGAGATTGATTTGAATGATCACATTCGATCTCATCAGGAACCGAGGCGGGCCGGGAGGCTCTATAAACGAACACGCCCCCTCGACGCGAAGCATGAGGAGGCGGAAAAAGTATCGCAGATGGCTGCGAGCTGATATCGGCCTACCTCATCTTCCCTGAAACAGAAAACCCTCCGGAAAGGAGGGCTGCATCATGGAAGCGCATGGTAATGCGCGTCTCGTGCTCGTGCCCTCATCTTCCCTGGCGTTGACTATCCAGGCAGGATTTAGCACCTGGGCGCTCGCTGAGCTGAGCTCCGCGAACCGGTTGCTACGACGTCTACGGGCCTGATCCCTCGGTCGTTCTTGATGAGTTATGGAGCCAACTTACAGCATCGTGCCGGGCCGATGCAAGAGAAATTTTTGCAAGTCCGGTCAGCCGCCTGCCGGTAAATCTATATTATCGCCGGGCGAATTTTATTTCCGCGGCGAGGTGCTTTTCGGCCTGCCGGCCATCGTTATCTACCCGTTGCGCGGCTCCCAGACCTCGGCCAGCACGCAATCCCAGGGGAACTTGAACTCGTCGGCCGCGTCATACGGGAGCGTCTGGAAGTTGACCACGATCGTCTCGGGCTGCGCCAGCGCCTTCCAGCCGTGCATCACCCCCGGCGGGATCAGGATCAGCGACGGGCGCTGCACCCCGGTGATGAAGCTGTTGACATGGCCGTAGGTCGGGGAATCCTCCCGGAGATCGACGCAGACCACCTGCAGCTTGCCGCGCGTGACGGTGAACTGGTCGGTGTGAAGCTCATGCAGATGCCAGCACTTGACCACACCGTAGTCGGTGGCCGATTGATAGGCATGCTGCGGAACGGCGAATCCCTCACGCTCGACCCAGGGGAGGCTCCAGAGCTCGATCACATCCCCCCGTCCGTCGACGATCGTCTTCAGATCCTTCCGTCTGACCCCATCGATCGTGGGGCCATTGAAGGTGGCGCGATGGCTGTAGGGAACCTTGAGCAGATCCTCGACGGTTATCTCTGATGGTTTCTTCATAGTCGGCAAAGATAATCAGCGGGGGCGCCCCGTCAAGGGCGGCCGCGTGGTGGCGGCACCGAACGGCCCGGATATCCGGGGGATGAAATCGGCGATCGGGTGGGGCGTGCCGCAATCCAAATGGCCGGTCGGCGGCGTAAGTATTGGTACGGGTGAACGTGCAATTGGGACTTATCGTTAACTTTACCTCCTTACAGTTTTCGGAAAAAACAACGAGATCAACGTTCGAATAGAGGAGGCTTTATGGAGGACGAAGCAACATCGCTGGCCTACGACACCAGGCTGAGCGATGAGCAACTTGCCGTGCGGAATCTGGCTCGCGACTTCGCTGAGACGGAGATACGTCCGGTTGTGATGGAGTTCGACGAGTCGCAGGAGTTCCCGGCCGAAATCTTCAGGAAAATGGCCGATCTCGGGTTCCTCGGCATCACCGTGCCGACCGAGTACGACGGCGCCGGCCTCGGCTTCGTCGAGTATGCGTTGATCGTCGAGGAGATCGCCCGCGTCGACCCCTCGATCGCTCTCGGCGTGGCGGCTCATAACGGCCTCTGTACCGGCCATATCTTCCGCTTCGGCTCGGAGGAGCTCAAGCAGAAGTATGTGCCGCGTCTTGCCAAGGGAGAGACGATGGGGGCATGGGGGCTGACCGAGCCCGGCTCCGGCTCCGATGCCGGCGGCATGCAGACGGTGGCCCGCCGCGATGGCGATGGCTGGATCATCAACGGCGCGAAGAACTTCATCACCCATGGGACGGTGGGGGAGATCGCGGTGATCATGGCGGTGACCGACCGTGAGAAAGGGGCAAGCGGCATCAGCGCGTTCGTCGTGGATAAGACGATGCCCGGCTTCTCCGCCTCGAAAAAGGAGAACAAGCTCGGGATGCGCTGCTCCGATACATCGAGCCTGGTGCTGGAGGATGTGCGTGTTCCGGCCGAGAATCTGATCGGCGAGGAGGGTGAAGGCTTCAAGCAGGCGCTGAAGATCCTCGACGGCGGCCGTATCTCGATCGCCGCTCTCTCGGTGGGGCTGGCCCAGGGGGCGATCGACGCCTCGCTGAAATATGCGCGCGAGCGCAAGCAGTTCGGCAAGGAGCTTGCAGCATTCCAGGGAATACAGTTCAAGCTGGCGATGATGGCTACCGAGACCGAAGCATCCCGGCTGATGACCTACAAGGCCGCGTATATGCGCGACAACAAGCAGGACTTCGCCATCGAGGCGTCCAAGGCGAAGTATCTGGCAAGTGAAGTGGCGGTCCGCTGCGCCACCGAGGCCGTCCAGATTCATGGCGGCTATGGATACATCAAAGAGTATCCGGTCGAAAAATTCTATCGCGATGCGAAGCTTCTCACCATCGGTGAGGGGACTTCGGAGATCCAGAAAATCGTGATCTCGCGAGCGGTTCTCCGCTGACAAAGATCCGGTTGCGTACACTCGATCCGGCGGCTCCGGCCGCAGGGCTCCATGTCGGTTGCAGCGATATTATCGGGGAGTGGAAGCGCTGATTTTAGCGAAAAATCGACGTTTCTTAACCCCGAGGTGTGCCCTCAAGAATAGTACACCTTGTTACATCGCGTGTGCAACTTGCGTCCCTGTAATGTGTTATCTATAGGTATTTTGAGACGCATGAAAACTGTAGTGAGGGAGAATAAGGATATGGAATTGAGTGTGCAGATAGAGAATCTGTTTAGGCGTGATAGAAGCAAGCTCGTTGGTTTCATTCGCGAGCGTGTCCGCTCCAAGGAGGAGGCGGAGGATATATTGCAGGATGTGTTCGCCAACGTGTTGGCGGCCGCATCGGAAGTGACCGAGCCGATCGAGAATCTGGGGGCATGGGTCTTTACCGCGATCAGAAATCGTATCATCGACTCCTATCGCAAGAAGCGTCCCCAGACCTTTACCGATACGATCTATAGCGACGATGAGGGTGATGTGGCCTCGTTTGAGAATTTTCTCAGCGATATCACGCTCAGTCCCGAGCGCAGCCTGGTCAGCCGCACGATCCGTGAGGCTGTACTGGAGGCGCTCGACGAGCTGCCGAAGGAGCAGAAGTATGCGTTCGTCAAGAACGAGTTCGAAGGGGTGAGTTTCCGGGAGATGGCCGAGGAGACGGGCGAGAATATCAATACCCTGCTGGCGCGCAAGCGCTATGCGGTGCTCTACCTCCGGAAGCGTCTGAAGGAGCTGTACGAGAACTTGCACGATTGACGACAGGTTGTCCGTCCTAGGCTGGGTGCCTCCTGAATGCCAACGTTGCGCCGCAGTGCGCGATGTCTCTACCTCGTCAAGTGATGGACTGGAAGAACGAATACAGAAATAACAAAGGTAAACTCTTCGCGATCGGCGCAGGCGCTTTAGTGCTTGCGCTGATCGCGTTTTCAGGGCTTTGCTGGAGTTTGCAGGGGTTGTGCAGCGATTATATCGCTGGCATCCGCTTTACCTACTGGGAGATCGTCGGGATATCGAGCGTCAGCTTCGTGGGGCTGCTGCTGATACGCCCCATCGGCAAGCACTGGCTCTCCTCCCGCTCCAATGCCCCGGCTCCCGCTCCCGAGGAGCACCTCATCGAGCCGGCCACTCCCCCGGCCAAGGAGGAGTCGGGCTCCTGGCGCGATCTCTACGCCCAGCTGTCGCAGGATGAGCGCCAGGCGTTCAAAGCGCTGATGGAGAAATACTGTGCCGATGGCCCGGCCTCCCCGCTGGGAGAAGGTTCGCCATCCGAGCCGTAGTCCGGGCATGCCTCATCAGTCGGGCTCCGCACCATCTCTGATGACGCGGAGCCGAAACGGAAGATCGCTTCCGCCCCCGGATATCCTTCCTCTGTCACCCACATTCCACCGATCCCTTCGCTCCGGCCCCCTATCGCCCGGCGAACTGCTCGCCGAATGCGCTCGCCAGCTCCCGCTTGTTCTCCGGATCATCACCGAAATAGAGAATGATCACCTTATCGGTCTTGAAGAAATGGGGCGTTCCCGGCCACTCCACCTTCTCCCCTCCCACGGCGGATCCATCCGGGCTGATCTTTGCGGCGGCCGCATCCAGATCGGCCGTCGAGCCGAACTCATAGACCTCCAGGTTCACTCCATCGTTGACCACGACCGTCCGCCCTTTCGAGTCGAGCGACGGACGCGAGATCACCCCGGTCACCTTTACCGTGTTTCCCGTCGCCCGCAGGATGTTCAGGATATTGAATGTCGGGCTGCCGACCGCGATATCGGCCTCGGCCGTCCCCTCCAGCGATCTCCCCGCCTCATCGTAACGCGGATCCTCGCGGCCGCACGACGCGACAAGAAGCGCAAGGGCCAGCAGTACCGGAATTGAAAAACGAACGTTCATAGCTATCGTTGTTGCGGAATGATGTCGCTCCGAATATACCTGTTGTCGACTCTCCGGGCGCGATTTGGTCGGGAGCCGTCGGGGATGCGTCCGATCTCCTCCGGCCCTCTATTGTCCGTGGAGCCTCACTTGATCCAGACGGTCTTGATGTTCACGAACTCCCGGATGCCGAACTCCCCAAGCTCGCGTCCGATGCCGCTCGCCTTGATCCCGCCGAACGGAAGCCGCTGATCCGATTTCACCATTCCATTGATGAACACCGATCCCGCCTCCAGTTCTCGGGCGAACCGCTCCTGCTCCGCCGGGTCGCCGCTCCATGCCGACGCACCGAGCCCGAAATGGGAATCGTTGGCGACCCTGATCGCCTCGTCGATATCGGGGACGGTGATCAGCGCCGCCACCGGGCCGAACGTCTCCTCCTCGTATGCGGGCATCTCCGGCGCGACGTCGGCAAGCAGGGTCGGCTCGTAGAAATAGCCCTTCCCCTCGATCCGCTGCCCGCCGGTCACCAGCCGTGCCCCCTTCTCCACCGATTCCCGCACCTGACGCTCCAGATCGTCGACGAACTCCGGGCGCGCCAGCGGACCTATCGCCACATCCCTGTCGATCGGATCGCCGACCTTCAGCGCGCGGAGCCCCTCGGCGAAGCGCTTCTCGAACGCCTCGGCGATCGATGCATGGACGATAAAGCGTTTGGCCGCGATGCAGCTCTGTCCGTTGTTGATCGTCCGTGCCGTCACCGCCGTCGCCGCGGCCTCCTCGAGATCGGCGCTCGGCATCACGATAAAAGGATCGCTTCCCCCCAGCTCGAGCACTACTTTCTTCAGGTTGCGTCCCGCCGCCTCACCGACGCTCCGTCCCGCCCCCTCGCTTCCGGTGAGCGTCGCCGCGGCCACGCGCGGATCATCGATCACCGATCCCACTTTGGAGGAGGGTATCAGCAGCGTCCTGAAACATCCGTCGGGGAAGCCAGCGTCGCGGAACACCTCCTCGATCGCCAGCGCGGAGCCGGGGACGTTCGATGCATGCTTCAGCAGCCCCACATTCCCCGCCATCAGTGCCGGCGCCGCGAAGCGGAAACACTGCCAAAGCGGGAAGTTCCAGGGCATGATCGCCAGCACCGGTCCCAGCGGCTGGAACGCCACGTAGCTTCTGCCGGCATCGCTCTGCGCGGTCTGGTCGGCAAGAAAAGCCGGCGCATGCTCGGCGTAATACTCGCAGACGGCGGCGCATTTCTCCACCTCCGCCTCGGCCGCGCCGATCGGCTTTCCCATCTCGCGGGTCATCAGCTCAGCGTATCGCCCCTTCCGCTCCCGCAGCAGCCCGGCGGCGCGGCGCATCCATCGGCTCCGCTCCTCGAACGATGTGGATCGATAGCTTCTGAATCGCTCGGCCGCCGTCGCGATCGCCTCGCGCAGCTCGGCGTCGCCCAGTTCACTGTACTCGGCGATCAGCTCGCCGTTTGCCGGATTGATGGAACGCATCATCGTTGTCGATAGAGTTCAATGAGCCCGGCGGGTAAGCGCCGGAGAAGCCATGGGACGGAGGAGAGCCTCCGCCCCGATACAAAAGTACGAGAAGGGGAAGGCCGATCGACAATCGAATGATCCCGCAATCCATTATGGCCTGAAGATCCCCTGAACTTTGCGCCGTGCCTCCTCGGCCTCGCGCCGTACGCGCTCGGCCTGCTCGAGCCGCTCGTTCGCCTTTTTGACCGCCTGCTCGGTCTGGTCGAGGGCATCCCCGCGTTTGGCCGTCGCGGTGGTGGCGGTGCCGCTCCGTTTGGCCGCCGTGCCCGTGGCGGTGGTGCTCTTGGCGGCGGTGCTCGGGGCGGTGAAGCGGGGATCGCTCCGCACGGCCTGGAATATCTCCTCGGCGAGCGTCGAATCCTGCATCGCCAGGACGAGCGCATCGTCGAACGTTCCCTTGGCGTGCGAGCGGCGGATCATATCGGCCATCGCGTTCTTATCCCCGGCGATTTCCTCGCTGCGATCGACCCCCGCGGCCGCGCGGAGCGAATCGACATGGTCGGTTGCCGTCGACTCGGGCCTGTCGCCACATGCGGCGAGGGTCCCGAGCAGCATGAGAGAGGTCAGGATTCCGGCTGATTTCATCGTGATCACCTTATGAGTATGTGAGAATCGTCCCGCATCGATCGCGCGGGACCGACCGGCGCGAGGTTGCCGCCGGCAGTTGCGGGGCAGGATATGGGACACGTCGGCGGCGGGGGCGTTTACCGCGCCACCGCGCTGCTGCGAACATCGGTGAAATCCACCACTTTTCCCCTATTCCTCTGTAGTAGTTACCGGATGCCGGTATTATATTGATACAGCATCGAAAACCTCCGGCGCCAAGAGGTCTGGTTGCCCCTCCATCCCGACCTCTCGTTCTCTTCAGACGCCTTCACTACTGCCGGTTTCGTCGCGATCGCCGGGATGCGGAGTTATGCTCCGTCCGGGCGATGCCGATGATGCGGTTGCGTTTGTTTACCCCTACGTCAGCAGTTACCCCAGTGCTATACCGATAACAATTCATCAACAAAGCGAGCAGGCTCTGTCTGTAACAATCGGTTGTCGCAGCCTAGCCTGTACCAATCCGTTTTCCCAATCAACAAGGTAGAGATGACAATGTGCTCAACGGCTCACGACGAGACCACCAGCATCCGCAAGGATGAGCGGAGCGTCCGGCTCACGCGTCACAGGTCCCTCATTTCGCGGAACGGTTCATGGTCCGGCCGATTACGTGGGCTTTCGATAGCGGCGTTCTCGACGTTTCTGATGCTCGCCGGGCTCGGCTCCCTGTTCGCGCAGGCCGTCCCCCCCGGTGCTCCGCCACCACATCGCGGCGGCGAGGCCAACCTCGTTCTCCCCGATTTCTCTCAGGTGAACTTCCTCGGCATCGACGGTCATACGATGTTGATGCTGGGATTGATCGTCTGCGCGCTCGGCCTCGCCTTCGGACTGACCATCTCCAGCCAGCTCAAGAATATGCCGGTCCATCGGTCGATGCTCGAGGTTTCCGAGCTGATCTTCGAGACCTGTAAGGCCTATCTGAAGCAGCAGGGGAAGTTCATTCTGCTGCTTGAAGTATTCATCGCCGTGGTCGTCGTATTCTATTTCGGCGTCCTGCAGGATTTCAGTGCCGTCAAGGTTCTGGTCATCCTTCTGTTCACGCTGATCGGCATCGGCGGCAGCTACGGCATCGCCTGGTTCGGCATCCGCGTCAACACCTACGCCAACTCCCGCGCCGCGTTCGCGTCGCTGTGGGGGCGTCCCTTCCCGGTGTTCGATATTCCGCTGAAGGCCGGCATCAGCATCGGCATGATGCTGATCAGCGTCGAGCTTGTGCTGATGCTGCTGATTCTTCTGTTCGTCCCGCGCGACTACGCGGGGGCATGCTTCATCGGCTTCGCCATCGGTGAGTCGCTCGGTGCCGCCGCGCTTCGCATCGCCGGCGGCATCTTCACCAAGATCGCCGATATCGGCGCCGACCTGATGAAGATCGTCTTCAACATCAAGGAGGACGATGCACGAAACCCCGGCGTGATCGCCGACTGCACCGGCGACAATGCCGGCGATTCGATCGGACCGAGCGCCGACGGGTTCGAGACCTACGGCGTGACCGCCGTGGCGCTGATCACCTTCATCCTGCTGGCCGTTCCGACCTCCGAGGTGCAGGTGCAGCTCCTGGTCTGGATCTTCATGATGAGCGTGATGATGGTGGCCGCCTCCGGCATCTCCTATCTGCTCAACCGGGCGATGGCGAAGGGACGTTACGGCAACGCCACGAAGATGAACTTCGAGCAGCCGCTGACCGTGCTGGTCCGTCTTACCTCGGTGATCTCGGTGATCTTCACCTACGTCATCTCCTATCTCCTTATCCCGAACATCGGCGGCGACCCCACGCTCTGGTGGAAGCTCGCCACGATCATCACCTGCGGCACGCTCGCCGGTGCCCTTGTCCCCGAGCTTGTGAAGGTCTTCACCTCCACCGGAAGCCGCCACGTCAAGGAAGTGGTGACCGCATCGCGCGAGGGTGGTGCGTCGCTCAACGTGCTGTCGGGCCTGGTGGCCGGCAACTTCTCCGGCTACTGGCTCGGGATCATGTTTGTCATCCTGATGGGGATCGCCTATCTGGTGAGCATGCAGGGGATGGGGACGCTGATGCTCGCCTCCCCGGTCTTCGCGTTTGGTCTGGTGGCGTTCGGGTTCCTCAGCATGGGCCCGGTCACCATCGCCGTCGACTCGTACGGTCCGGTGACCGACAACGCGCAGTCGGTGTTCGAGCTTTCGGTGATCGAGAATATCCCCGGCATCGAGGCCGAGCTGAAGCGCGACTACAACCTGAACGTCGATTTCACGACCGCCAAGCATCTCCTCGAGGAGAACGATGGCGCCGGCAACACCTTCAAGGCGACGGCAAAGCCGGTGCTGATCGGCACCGCGGTGGTGGGGGCCACCACCATGATCTTCTCGATCATCGTGGCGCTCACCGATGGTCTGACGGTCAATCTCGACAAGCTTTCGCTGCTTCATCCTCCGTTCTTCCTCGGGCTTATCACCGGCGGCGCGGTTATCTACTGGTTCTCCGGCGCCACGATGCAGGCGGTGACCACCGGCGCCTACCGGGCCGTGGAGTTCATCAAGCAGAACATCCGTCTCGATGGCGTCGAGAAGGCGTCGGTGGAGGACAGCAAGAAGGTGGTGGAGATCTGTACGCAGTACGCGCAGAAGGGGATGTTCAACATCTTCGTGACGGTGTTCTGCTCGGCGCTGGCGTTCGCGTTCCTGGAGCCGTATTTCTTCATCGGCTATCTGATCTCGATCGCGCTCTTCGGCCTGTACCAGGCGATCTTCATGGCGAATGCCGGCGGCGCATGGGACAACGCGAAGAAGCTGGTGGAGGTCGATCTGCAGGAGAAGGGGACGCCGCTGCACGCCGCCACGGTGGTGGGGGCCACCACCATGATCTTCTCGATCATCGTGGCGCTCACCGATGGTCTGACGGTCAATCTCGACAAGCTTTCG
>Ga0164241_10000400_pt1 | contig 83826 bp, 66 predicted proteins | sample OricomyardsoilBY_FD_108780 | JGI IMG/M metagenome (GOLD analysis project Ga0164241, IMG submission 108780) | Backyard soil microbial communities from Emeryville, California, USA - Original compost - Back yard soil (BY) | ecosystem: Environmental > Terrestrial > Soil > Unclassified | place: USA... | reverse complement strand
GCTGCCCGCCCGCCCCGTCCGGGTCCGGCCCGATCTTCATCGTCACCCGGCCCATCGCGTCATAGCGATAGTATGTCGTGTAGTCCGTCGCCGTCGCGTCCGCCGCAAAGGCTCCAGGCGACAGCAACAGCACCAGCGCGCCAGCCAGCACGCCACAACCACGACCAGACCAGGTCATTCCGGAAGCTCCCCCGCTCACGTCGATACGAAGTTCAGATTCAGGCCACGCCTGGCGCTCATGCCTGGGACGGCGTCGCGGGCCTAGCCCATCGCGGATCTTGCGAGACGGCATGGTGTTGCTCTTCATTGTCAATGCGCCGGCGTCACGGTGATGGCCACGGTGGCGTCGGCCTTGCCGCCATTGCCGTCGCTGAGCGTGTAGACCAGAGCGTCGGGGCCGCTGTAGCCGTCCAGCGCGGTGTAGACGAGCGAGCGGCCGTCGACGATCTGCACCCGTCCGTGGGCTGGCGGCGAGACGATGGCGCTGATTTTCAGGGTATCGCCGTCGGGATCTGTGTCGTTGGCCAGCACGGCCATCGGGGTGGCGACATTGGCCTGGGCGACATAGCTGTCGCTCGACGCGATCGGGACCAGATTGGGCCGGCGATAGAAATAGGCGTTGGCCGTGGTTACCCCCCCTCGCCCATCCGACAAGGTGTACTGGATGGACGTATAGGTGGTGACAGCCGCCGGCAGCGTGACGACCACGACGCCGTCGACGACCTGTGCGTTGTTGGACTTCGGGATGCTGATCGTCAGCGGGTCACCGTCCGGATCCCAGGCGCGGCTGAGCAACTCGGGCAATGGCGTCGGTGCGCCGCCAACCAGCTTGAACAGCGTCGGACCCGCTTGGGGCGGGCGATTGGTGACCGCCGCGACGACATCGACGGTGACGACACCGGTCGCGCTACCGCCCTCGCCATCAGAGATGCTGTACTTGAAGGTGTCGGTGGAGGGCGCATTGCCCCGCGCGGTATAGGTCAGGGTCTTGGTGGTGGCGTTGTAGACGACGTTGCCTCTCGGGGTTCCCGAAATGGCTCCGAACTGGCTGGGCGTCACCGGCGCGCCAGAATAGTTGCTGTCATTGGCCAACATGTCGGCCAGGATCGAAATCTGGCCGCCCTGCTGGACCACGAAGTGGTCAGGTTGAGCCTGAGTGACCTGTGTGCCGTAGATCCTCACCCACGTCTCGGATTGCGCACCCGCGCTGTCGGCCACGGTGTAGCGGAAGGATCCGCCGCGCACTTCGGAGTCTTTGTTGAAGACGACCTGGTTACCCTGGACCTCAATGGCGGAGGTCTCGTTATCATCCACCTTGACCAAGGTCAGGGGATCGCCGTCAGGGTCCGTGTCATTGGCCAGGACGTCGATAAGGACAGACGACTGGATGGGGCCGTAGGAAACATAGGCCCAGTCCTCCGCTGGCGTCGGGGCCCGATTGGCCAGGATCGACAGCGACACCGAGGCGCTGGCCTGCCCCCCGCGGCCGTCGGACACCGTGTAGGTGAAGCTGTCGGCGCCGGTATAGCCGCTGGTGGGCGTATAGGTCACCGCCGCCCCGCCGGCGACGATCACCGCCGCCCCATGCGCAGGAACGCTCACCGCCGTGATCGCCAGCGGATCGCCGTCGAGGTCGCTGTCGTTGCCGCGCACCGTCAACGTACTGGGCCGGTTGCGGCTCAACTCATAGCTGTCGGCGACCGCCGTCGGGATCTTGTTGGGGGGCGGCAGGACCGTGACGGAGATCGTGGCGCTGGCCGCCCCGCCACGGCCATCGGCGATGGCGTAGGTGAAACTGTCGGCGCCGATATGGCCCGTCGTCGGCGTGTAGGTCAGGCTGGAGCCGTCGGCGCTGACGATCGCCTTGCCGTGGGCTGGCGCGCCGGCGGCGGTGATCGTCAGCCGATCCCCGTTCGGATCGCTGTCGTTGCCCAGCGGGGCGATGGTCCGGGCGGTGTTGAACTCGACCGTTACCGGCCCGTCGTTCTGCGCGACAGGCGCGGTGTTGGGCGTGTTGAGCACGGTGACCGAGACGGTGGCGTCGGCCTTGCCGCCGTTGCCGTCGCTGGCGGTGTAGACAAAGACGTCGGGACCGCCGTAGCCGTCCAGGGCGGTGTAGACGAGCGAGCGGCCGTCGACGATCTGCACCCGGCCGTGCGCCGGCGGCGAGGCGATGGCGCCGATTGTCAGGGCATCGCCGTCGGGATCGGTGTCGTTGAGGAGCACCGCCATCGGGGCGGCGACATTGGCCTGGGCGACATAGCTGTCGCTCGACGTGACCGGGACCAGATTGGTCCGACGATAGATCCGAGCAGAGGCCGCGGTCAGGCCGCCTCGCCCGTCCGACAGCGTGTAGTTGAGGTTGGTGTAGCCGCTGACATACGCCGGCATCGTGAAGACGATGACCCCGTTGACGACCTCGACGCCGGTCTGTCCCGTCGAACTGATCGTCAGCGGGTCGCCATCCGGATCCCAGGCGCGGCTGAGCAACTCGGGCAACGGCGTCGGGACGCTGCCAACCACCTTGAACAGCGTCGGGCCCGCCTGTGGCGGACGGTTGGTGACCGCCGCGACGACATCGACGGTGACGACGCCGGTCGAGCCGCCGCCCACGCCGTCGGAGATCGTGTACTTGAAGGTGTCGGTAAAGGGCGCCTTGGCGTACGCGGTGTAGGTCAAGGTCTTGGCGATGGCGTTGTACTCGACACCGCCGCTCGGGGTCCCTGAAATCGCGCCGAACTGATTGGGCGTCACCGGCGCCCCCGAATAGTTGCTGTCGTTGGCCAGCATGTCGGTGAGGATGGAGATCTTGCCGCCCTGCTCGACCACGAAATGGTCCGGCTGAGCCACGAGGATCTGCGTGGCGTAGACCTGTACCCGCGCCGTGGATTGCGCGCCGGCGCTGTCGGCCACGGTGTAGAGGAACGAGGCGCCGCCCACGCCAGGGATCCGGCTGAAGACGAGCTGGTTGCCCTCGACCGTGGCGGAGAAGGTCGAGTCCTCCGGAACCTCGGCCGACACCAAGGTCAAGGCGTCACCGTCGGGATCGGTGTCGTTGGCCAGGACGTCGATGGACAACGGCTGGACGTAGGATCCGTAGGAAAGATAGGCCACGTCGTCGGCCGGTGTCGGCGCCCGGTTGGCCAGGATCGACAGCGACACCGAAGCGCTGGCCTGACCGCCGCGGCCGTCGGACACCGTGTAGGTGAAGCTGTCGGCGCCGGTATAGCTGCTGGCGGGCGTATAGATCACCGCCGTCCCGCCGCCGATGATCGTCGCCGTCCCATGCGCCGGAGCGCTCGCTGCCGTGATCACCAGCGGATCGCCGTCGGCGTCGATATCATTGCCGCGCAACGTCAGCGTCTTGGCCCGGTTGCGGCTCAGCTCATAACTGTCGGCGACCGCTCGCGGCGCGTGATTGATGGTGGTGACGTTGACCGACACCGTCGCGGACGTCGCCCCCGTCCGCCCATCGGCGACCACGTAGCTGAAGGTGTCCGGTCCGAAGTAGCCGGCGGCTGGTGTGTAGAGCACGGCGTTGTTGGCGATCACCGCGGTCCCGTGCGCCGGAGCGCTCACGGAGGCGAGCGTCAGCGGGTCGCCGTCCGGATCGCTATCGTTGGCCAGAACATCGAGGGACGTTGTCTCGTCGTGCCCGACGACGACGCTGTCGGCAATCGCCACCGGCGATCGTTCGATCGGGATCGTGACGCTGACCTTGGCGGTCGCGACCCCGCCCTCGCCGTCCGAGATCGCATAGTTGAAGCTGTCCTGGCCCCAGTAGCCGGCGGCAGGCGTGTAGACCACCGAGTTCCCGATCGCCGATACGCTGCCGTGACCTGCGGCCCCAAGCGCGACGATCGACACGGGATCGCCGTTGGGGTCGCTGTCGTTGGCGAGCAGGTCTTCGAAGGTCGTGCTCTCGCCATAGCGAGCGGTCACGGTGTCGTCGACCGCGATCGGATTGAGCTTGCCGGTCACGGTCAGGGACACGGTCGCCGTCGCGGTGAGACCGCGACCGTCCGAGACGGTGTAGCGGAACTGATCCGCGCCCAGATACCCCGCCACCGGCGTGTATCTGATCATGGAGCCAACGATCTCGACCGCGCCATGCGAGGGCGTGGTCACGCTGATGATCGTCAGGACGTCGGCGCCGGGATCGTAGTCGTTGAGATAGACCGATAGATCCGTGGGCCGATAGTTGGGCACCGAGAAGACGTCGTCGCCGGCCCTGGGCGTATAGTTCGTCCAGAACTTGACGAGGATCTCGACGTTCGCGCTGGCCGAGCCGCCTCGACCATCCGAAATCGTATAGCTGAATCTATCGGGGCCGAGATAACCTTGAACCGGCGTATATTCCAGATGTTCAGGATAGGTCGTCACGCGGCGCAGCACGCCGTGCGCGGGAGTGCTGAACGATGTGATCGAGATCGGATCATCGTCGGGATCGGTGTCGTTGGAGAGCACCATGAGCGAGCTGGCGATCGTCGCTGGCACCTCCGATGGCGAGTCCGCCGAGAAATCGTCCTTGGCGATGGGAGGATGATTGCCGGCCTGATCGATCACGGTCACGCGAACCGTCGCGCTCGCCGAGACGCCATGACTGTCGGTGCAGGTGTATTGAAAGCTGTCGGTCCCGACATAGCCGCTGCTGGGCGTATAGACGACGCGACCATTGACGATCGCGACCTGACCATGGGCCGCCGCACCAACCGCGCTAACCGTCAGGGTGTCGTCGTCGGGATCGGTGTCGTTGCTCAACACGTCCAGCGTGATCGCGCTGTTGGACGCCATGGACACGATATCGTCGACCGCTACGGGCGCGCGGTTGCTCGGCGCGGTGACCGCTCCCTCATAGGTCAGCCGGATCGTGGCCACCGCGAAGCCGCCGTGGTCGTCGGAAAGCGTATAGGTGAAGCTGTCGTCGCCGACATAGTTCGCGTCGGGGACGTGAACGACGCCTGTCGCCGTGAAGCGCGTCTGGCCATGGCTTGCGGGTGAGACCGCGGTGATCGTCAGCGCGTCGTGGTCGGCGTCGGAATCGTTGGCGCGCGGATCCAGGGTCGTGGTTTCCCCCTGGACGAGCTTGGCGCGCGTATCATCCTGAGCGACCGGCGCCGTATTGGCAGGCTTGGGCGTGGCGTAGAGGCGCAAGTCGCCTACGCCCAGCGCCGCACCGGACTTGACCACGCGCACATAGCGAGCCTGGACGCCGCCCAGCGCGACGGTCTTGTAGACACCCGCCGCGACCGCGCCGACAGTCGCGCCGCCGGTCCAGGTGACGGCGTCCTGAGAATATTGGACCTGTGCGCCATTCAACAGGTCCACGCCGCCGCCGCCCAACGCGCGGTCCGGCGCGGCCAAGTCGAGGTGGTCGATCGTGGTGGGCGCGCCAAGATCGGCCTGCACGAACGCCTGACTGTCGACTTGGGTGATATGGACCGAGGCCGGGTCGTTGAAGATCAGGTCCCGCATCGCCTGGAGGCTCGCCAACCCTGTCAGGCCGCCCCGGTTGGATGAGGCCGAGAACGCCTCGGGCATGATCTCCCCGTCGGCTGTCCCATTGCCCAAGGTGATGCGATTGCCCGCGGCGTCATATGTGTAGGCGACCGTCCGACCCTGGCTGTCGTGCGAACGCAGTAACCGCCCTAGGACGTCATAGCGAAAGTCTGTCGTGACTTGCCCGCTGACGGGGGGCGCACAGGCCATGACGAAGGCCAGTGCGAGCGCGCCCACACGGCGCGGCCCAACTTCCAGCATGCTCGAACGCCCCACCCAACCCCGCGTAGAGCTTTCGAGGATTTCGCCAAGCTTGGCAATGGGGGCTCAAGGACGGCCGCGTAATTTCAGGTCGCCGATTGCGGCGGCCTGACGATCACCGCCCGCGTGGCCACCGATGCGTTGGAGACGACGCAAGCTTCGCACGGGAAGTTAGACCTGAACTCTCATGACAGAACTGCCGGGTTCGCAGCACAACCTACCTCTCTCTGAGTGGTAGGGGCCGCATTGACGCGGAAGGGAGCGGAGCCTTCAGCGCCTCGGCGAGGGTCGGCGCGATCCGGCGCATGTCGATGGCGCCAAGATCCTTGCCGGCGGTGATCCCCGGTCCGGCGATGAAGAACGACGCGTGCATGTCGGGCCTCACCGTCGAAGTCGAGAACGCGCCATGGGCGCCGCCCTTGGCGTCGATCACCAGCGGCCCGGTCAGCGGCATCCCCATGCGGTAGCCGGTCTTGAAGGCCACGACGAACTCCGCCTCCGGCGCGAAGCCAAGGCCCGCGATTTCGTCTCGGCCATGGACGCCCTCGATGCCGATCGCCGGGTCCTGGGCCAGCTTGTCCAGATACGCTTTCACGCGCGCCTTGGTCTGCAGATCCTTGGGGTCCCGCAGCACGATCATCGCCGAGCCGCCCACGTACCAGCCGAACGCGGTCCAGGACCTCACCGGCCTGTCCGGACCGTCGCCCAGCGTGATGAAGCCCGCCTCGACCAGGGCCGTGTTCAGGTTCACCTGGTGGGTGACCTTGAAGAACCCGTGGTCGGACACGACCGCGACGACGGTGTCGGGATGGGCGTTGCGTTCTGCAGCGATCACGCGGCCGATGGCCGTGTCGATCCGCTCCAGGATCGCATTGGCCTCGGCGCTGAACGGGCCGGACTTGTGCTCTTCGTGGTCGAGCGACACGAAGTGGATCGTCAGCAGGTCGGGGCGCTCCTTCTCGATCAGGGCGATCGCGTCGTCCGCGATCTTGCCGTCATCCTCGTCTGAACCGTCCCGCAGATTGAAGTCGATGTCCTTGGCGTCGTCCGTGACCGGCCAGAAGAGGCTGCCCGTCTTCAGACCGGCGGCCTTGGCCGCGCCCCAAAGGGTCGGCGCCTTGATCTGCGAATAGAGGCTGTAGGACTTGCCGCCCTTCTCCGACGGCTCGAACGGCCGGTTGTTGTAGATCCCATGCTCGTTGGGCAGGACGCCGGTCACCAAGGTCGTGTGATTGGGGTTGGTCACCGTGGGATTCACGTTGATCACCTCCCGCGCATGGGCGCCCTGCGCAACCAGGCCCCGCAGCGTCGGGACCTTGAGCCCGTACCTGTCGGCCTCGAGCACCGCGTCGGGCCGCAGGCCGTCGATCGAGATCAGCAGGACCGGATGGCGGTCCGCCGCCCTGGCCGGCAGGGCGGCGGCCAGGGCAAGCAGGGTCAGGGAGAAAGCGGCCCGCATCACCCTAGAACCGGCGCTCGAACTTCAGCCGGAACTGGCGGCCGCGCGGATTGACCGTGCCGACGAAGAACCCCTCGTCCTCGTCCGCCACCGGCGGCGACGTATCGAAGACGTTGTTGACGCTGAAGGTCAGGATGTTCTGCGTGTCGCCGTCGCGGCCGAAGCGGTAGGCCACGCGCATGTTGTGCAGCACCGCCGGCTTGACCCGCATGTAGTAGCGCATGATGCCGTTGTCGTTGAACACCATGATGCTCTTGGGCTGGCCCAGCGCGTCGTAGATGGCTTGCGTGGTCGAAGCCGAGCTGTCGGCCGAGGCCCCGTAGTAGGTCGCGAACCAGTCGGCCGACCAGGCGCCCTTCTTCCAGCCGAGCTGGGCGTTGCCGACCCACTTGGCGCGGCCGTCCTTGCCCAGTTGATCAACCACGATGCCGTCGTCGGCCAGTTCCTCGTCGCGCTGCAGGTTGCGCGTCCCCTCGCCTTTCAGCGTGAACTGGCCGATGCCCATGCGCGGCAGGCGGTACTGGAGGCCGAAGTCGACGCCGGCCAGCTTGCGCGAGCCCAGGTTGATGTAGTCGTTGATCATGCTGGTGATCTCGCCGACCACGGCGCGCTTGGTGGCGTTGGTGGGCTGGGCGGCGTTGAACGCGGCGAAGGTGGCGCGGTCGGCGTCGGTCGGCGCGCGGCGGGTGACCCGGTTGCTGCCCGCGTAGCTGGACCCGCCCGAGCCCAGATCGACCTGGTCGATGGACTTGCCCGACGCCAGCGCGGCCTGGGTGGCCAGATCCAGGGCCAGCTCGTCCAGCGCCAGCACCTGGGCGTTGCCCAGGGCCGTGATGGCGTTGCGCTGCTCCATCTTCCAGTAGTCGGCAGTGACCGAAAGGCCGCGGATGCCCGGCACGTCGGCGACAAAGCCCGCGCCCCAGTTCCGGGCCGCTTCGGGATCCAGGGTCTCGTTCCCCTGGCGGAAGGTCCGGCGCGGGCCGCTGTTGTCCACGGCCGCCTTGGTGACGTCGTAGCGATAGGGATCGGCCGTGTAGTTCGCCCGCAGCAGAGGCGTGGTGTTGGTCTGGGCCAGGTTCGGCGCGCGGAAGGACTCGTTGTACGAGGCCCGCAGCTTCAGCCAGTCGGCCGGGCTCCACAGCACGCTGAACTTGGGCGTGGTGCTCTCGCCGTGGATCGAGAAGCGCTCGTGCCGCACCGCCGCGCCCAGCTCCAGGCGCTTGACCAGCGGTAGGCTGTTGCTCTCGGTGATCAGCGGCAGCGCGACCTCGGCATAGGCCGACTGCACGTTCTGCTTGGCGTGGACGTCGGCGTTCGGGCTCATGGCGATGAAGTCGTTGTCGTCATCGCGCAGATAGGGGAAGTCGGCGCCCGAGCCGGCCGGGTTCAAGCCCGCATAGGGCGCCTTCCAGGCGTCGTACTTTTCCCAGCGCGCCTCGGCGCCGGCGGCGACCTTGATGCGCCCGCCGCCGAAGGGAAGCCGCCACAGCTCGCCGGCCGCCTTGGCGTCCCAGACCACGATCTGGGTTTCGCCATAGCGGTTGTCGGTGTCGTACATCGGGTCGGTGACCGAGGCCGGATTGACGTAGGCCTTGTCGGCGACGACCTGGCCGCCCACGACCTTGAAGGTGACGGGGAACGGGTTGAAGGCGGTGGCGTCGGTGCGAGCGAGCGCCTTACGCAGCAGGGATTCCCGATAGATGTTCGTCTCGGTCTCGTGGCTATGCGCGCCCGAGATCAGCAGGCCGCTCTCCCAGTTCCAGCTGTCGCCGAACTGGCCGCGCACGCCGCCCAGCGCGCGGTAGAAGCGCGAATTGACCTTGATGTAGCGATCCCGCGTGCCCGGCGGGATCAGGCCCGCGACGATGGTGACGTCGGCCGGCGTCCCCATGATGCGCGGCGTGCCGTCGGCGTTGGGCCGGCCCAGTGTGTCGTAGAACCGCGTGCCGAATGGGTTGTAGGGATTGGAGGCTGGAACGTAGAGGCCGGGCTCGTTGACGTTCTGCATGTTGGCTTCTTCGCGCTGGCTGGTCGCGCGGGAGCCTGAGAACAGCAGATCGCCAAAGAGGCTGACGTTGTCGTTGATCTCGCGGTCCAGGAACGCGGCGAAGTTCACGCGGTCCAGGCCGGGGATCAGCGCCCGATGGATGATGCGGTTGTCGTAGTATTCGTCCTCGGGGCTGCCGAGGTTCCGCGACGGCGTGGTCTGCTTGAAGTTCACCGCGCCGGTGGCGTCCGGATAGAGGAAGAACGTGCCGTCGGCGGCCATGGTGGCCATGCCGCCGGTCGGGCTGGTGGCGGTGGAGATGCCGCGGTTGCCGTCGGGGCGCGCGCCGTTGAACGTCAGATAGTCCGACTGGATGAAGCCCCGACGATACTGGCCGTAGTGGTTGATGGTGCTGCCGTTGTCGAGGTCGTTGTCCAGCGCGAAGGGCGTCCCGGTCTTGGGGTCGGTCACCGGCAGGCCGTTCCACGGCGCGGGCAGCTCACGGGAGCGGCGCAGGTCGCTCTGCTGGCCCCAGGCGCGGTCAGCGAACAGCAGGTCGTTGCGCTTGAAGTAGTCGAACGACACGCCGATCGAGGTCTTGCCGATCTTGAACCGGTCGGTGGCGGTGACGCGATATTCTCCCGCCCCGCCGTGCTGGGTCTGCATGGACTCGACGCTGATCCGCCCGCCGTCGCCGCCCGGCATGATGATGCTGTTGATCACCCCGGCGGCCGCGTCGGCGCCGTAGATGGCCGAGGCGCCGTCGCGCAGGATCTCGACCCGCGAGATTAGCGCGGTCGGGATGACATTGGCGTTGGCGGAGAGCGACGGGACGCCCTGGTCCGTGCCCGACAGCGGGTGCGCCGCGATGCGGCGGCCGTTGATCAGCATCAGGGTGCTGCCCGCGCCGATGCCGCGCAGGTCGATCGAGGCGACGTCGCCCCGCGCGCCTTGCGAGGCGATGGTCGCCTCGTTGATAGCTGGCGGACCGGCGAACGGCAGGGTGGCGAAGAGATCCGCGCCCGTGGAGCCGCCGCGCAGTTCGATGTCGGATTGTTCGATGACCGTAACCGGCAGCGCGCCTTCCGCCTTGGTGCGGCGTAGGTTCGAGCCGGTGACGATCACTTCTTCGATGGCGTTGGCATCCTTGGTCGACGGTGCGGCGTCGGCGGCGACCGCCGAGGTGGCGGCCAGCACGGCCACGAGCGAGACGCCGCAGAAAATCCAATGGCGAGACAACATCTTCATCCCCCTGCCCCCTCCGGGCGTGAATTCGGTGGGATCCAGAAGGTCTGGCCTCCGGACCGGTCGCAGAGGGAAATAGGAGCGGTGCGTGACCCTATTGTTATGGGATTGTCCGTGCTTTACCGATGAATTGAACGATAATTTCGATGGATGTACTCGGTGACGTTGAATCAGCTGCGCAGCTTCATCGCCGTCGCCCGCTACAACGGTTTCACAGCAGCCGCGCGGGCGCTGCGGACAAGCCAGACGACGATCACCTCCCAGATCCAGGCGCTGGAGGAGGAGCACGGCGTGCGGCTGTTCGAGCGCCGGGGCCGCCGCATCGAACTGACCCAGGTCGGCCACGAACTGCTGCAGATCGCCCGCCAGATGGTCGGCCTGGAGGACGACGCGGCGATGATGTTGAAGGACAGCGCCGACCTGCGCAGCGGCGTGCTGAAGATCGGCGCGGTCAGTCCGTTCCACGTCATCGAGATGATCGAGTCGTTCAACGCCCGGCACCCGGACGTCTATCTGTCGATGGGCTCGGGCAACTCCGAGGTCATCCTCCAGGAGTTGGTAAGCTACGGCTGCGACGTCGGCGTGGTGGCCCGCGACACGGACGACGACCGCTATCACGTCCAGCACTACGCCAGCTATCCGGTGATGGCCTTCGTCCGCCGCGACCATCGGCTGGCCGCGCTCAAGACCATCGAGCTGGCAGATCTGGCCAAGGAGAAGCTGTTGATGCGCGAGCGCGGCTCGACCACGCGGCGGGCCTTCGAGGACGGCCTGACCGCGATCGGCGCAACGCCGCGCGTGGCCATGGAGATCGGCAGCCGCGAGGCGATCCGCGAGGCGGTGATCCGCGGCCTTGGCATCGGGACGGTGTCGGAGTCCGAATATGTCCCCGACGAGCAGCTCCACCCGCTGCCGATCGCCGGCGCGCCCGTCGTGACGCACATCTACCTGTGCTGCCTGCGCGAACGCCGGCGCAGCCGGATCATCGCCGCCTTCTTCGAGAGCCTGCGGCAGGCCAAGCTCGGCAAGAGCGTCGCCTAATGAAAAAGCGCGCCCAGCGGCTTCCGCCAGGCGCGCCCTCTTCAGATCAAGTCGTTGATCAGGCGACCGCACTGCCCTCTTCGAGGGAGATGCTGCGCGTCTCCGCGCCCCACCGCCACCAGATCAGCGCCGCGATCGGCCCCGGCGCGGCCAGGGCCATCAGGATGATCAGCGCCGCCGAAGGCGTCCCACTGACCTGATAGGCCCAGGTCAGCAGGATCGGCGCGAACATGGCGCCCAGCCGTCCGATGGCCACGGAAACGCCCAGGCCGGTCGCGCGGACGTGGGTCGGCAGGATCTCCGAGGCCACGACATAGGCGGTGATATAGGCCCAGGTGACGCCGAACTGGATCAGACAGAAGCTGCCGACCATCCCCGGAAGCGTCTTCAGCGCATAGAGCGGCACGATGGCGAGAAGCGTCAGGCTGTAGCTGATGACCAGCGAGCGCCGACGCCCCAAGGCCTCGACCGCGAAGGCGCCGGTCAGGCCGCCGCACAGCGCCGCCACGTTGCCCCAGAAGTAGTAGAGCGGCAAATCCTTGGACGGCACCTTCATGTACGGCAGGATCACCAGCGCCATCAGCGCCAGCACCCCATAGACGACCGCCGCCTGCGAGAAGTTGAGCGCCCCGGCCAGGCCGCAACGGGCGCGGAACCGGCCGCCCAGGTCACGGACATTCTGGGCGAACTGCGCCGAGCTGATCGTGAAGTCGGCGACCGCGAAGCGTCGGCGCGCCTGCTCGATATCGGCCGGCCGAGTGGCCGTCGCGGCGACCATTTCGACGATGGCCTCGGCCTCCTCGACCCGGCCCTGCTGCATCAACCAGCGCGGCGATTCCGGGATGCGCTTGCGGGCCCAGAGGAAGAACAGCGCCAGGGTCGCCCCCAGTCCCAGCCCGACTCGCCAGGCGATGTCGTGCGGCAGGTGGTTCAGCAGCCACCAGGACACGCCCGCCGACATCATCGCGCCCACGGGAAAGCCCGACAGGATCAGGGCGTCCGTGCGGCCACGGTGCTTTTTCGGAAAGAACTCGCCCATGGTCGCGGTGACGGCCGAGTATTCGCCGCCGACGGCCAGGGCGGTCAGGAAGCGCAAGGCCAGAAAGATCTCGTAGTTCGGCGCGAAGGCCGAGGCCAGGCTGAACACCGCATACCAGAGCAGCGTCGCCAGAAAGAGGCGTTTGCGGCCGAAACGGTCGGCCAGATAGCCAAAGCCGATGGCCCCGACCAGCATGCCGACGACCCAGACGCTGACGGCCAGCGAGCCCTGGGCGCTGGAAAGGCCCCACTCGTGGCGCAACGCGCCCATGACGCTGCCGATGATGTTGGTCTCGAACGAGTCCAGCGCCCAGCCTAGGCCCAGGGCGATGGTCAGGCCGGTATGGAACCGGGTCCAGGGCATGTGATCGAGCCGGGCCAGGGCGTCGGTCTGAATCACGGACGTCGTTTTCATCGCCAAGCCTCAGGGGTAAGCGCCGGCGCGCTGTGACGCGGCGGGCTGCGGAAAGGGAAAGCGGTCGATGGAGCCAATGAAGTTGCGGCCACGCGGGCCGGCGAAGGCGTCGGTGACGATGATCCGCCAGCGTTCCGGTGCGACGCCGTAGTCCTGGAAGTCTGTCGATACGCCGAGCGTCGCGAGGAAGCCTCGCAGCTTGCCGCTGGCCTCGGGCAGATCGCCGAAGATCTCGCTGAGGGCGGCGTCGCAACGAGGATCGGCGCCGAGCGCGGCGTCCATCACGTCGGGCAGGCAGAACGAGCAGGCCAGGCCGTGCGCGATCCCCTGCTCCAGCGTGAGCGCATAGGAGATGTTGTGCGCCAGAGCGGTCTGGGTGTTGGAGAAGGCCAATCCCGCCCGCAAGGCGCCCAGCGACATCAGCTCCCGCGCCTTCGCGTCGCCGATGTCGGCCCTCAGACCGACCAGGCCCGCCAGGATGTCGCGCGCGGCCGAGACGGCCAGACCTCGCGACACCGGGCTGGCATTGACGTTCCAGAGGCTTTCCAGCGCATGCGACAGCGCGTCCAGACCACTGGCCAGGGTCGTGGCCCAGGGCAGGCCCAGCGTCAGCGCCGGGTCGACCAGCACTGCTTCAGGGTAGAGATCATCGCGCGCCAGAGAAAGCTTTCGGGCATTTTCGGGATCCCAGATCGTGGCCCACCGGGTGAGGTCGCTGCCGGTTCCAGCCGTGGTGGGGATGGCGATGATCGGCAGGGCCGAGATCGTCGGAGCAACGCCCTCGCGCAGGTGGTCGGCGACGCTGCGCCAGTCGCCTCGGCCGGCGGCGAGGAACTTGGCGGAGTCGATGACCGAGCCGCCGCCAAGGGCCACCAACACCTCCGGCGTCCGCTCGGCGTCCAGCAGTTGCTGGCAAGCCTCGCGCAAGGTTTCCAGGGACGGATTGGGCTGCACCTTGTCGATCACCGCCGTGGGCGTTCCGGCCCGATCGACAAGACGCTGGCGGAGCGACGCCAAGGGGGCGTCCGGGTGCGTGACCAGGGCATAGGCGCGCCCGGCCACAAGGTCGGCGATGCCATCCAGGGCGTCCCAGCCGAATGTGACTCGGACGGGATTGCGATAGGTCCAGAGAGCCATCAGGGCCGCTCGCCGGCGGCGATCCGCGCCTCGATCGCCACGATCATGGCGGGGAGATCGGCGATGGTCTCGACGACGAAGTGTGCGCCTGACCCTTGCAGCCGCAGCGCGGCGGTCTTCAGGCGTTCGACGCGTTGGCCATCATCGAGGGCAATCCAGGCGTCGAGCGGCAGGCCGACCTCATTGCCGCTGGCCGAGACGCCAACGGCCCACATGCCCGCCGCACGCGCGGCCTCCAGACCCGTGGGGCTGTCGTCGACGACCACGCAGGCGATCGGATTCGCGACGCCCATCTCGGCGGCGCTGGCCTGCACCATGTCGGGCCAGGGCCGCCCCCGCGCCACGTCGCTGACCGTGACGCAGCTGTCGGGCGCATAGCCCTGGGCGGCGGCCAGCGGCAGGATCCGCTCCATGATCTCGCGCGGATAGCCGGTCGTGCTGCCGATCTTCGCGCCCTTGGCTCGCAGGGCGGCGATTGCGTCCAGAGCGCCCGGGATCAGGTCGCTGTGTTCGGTCGTGCTCCGGGCGTCGATCCGCAGGAAACGCTCGTACAGATCGTCGACCGAGGCCTCGGTCGAGGCCGCGCCGAACTGGGCTTTCCAGCGTCGCTGCACCTCGGACATAGCCAGGATCTGCACGATATGCTCGCGCTTGGCCGCGCCCATCGGTTCGCGAGCTTCGGCTTCGGAAATCTCCAGACCCGCTTCCGCGAAGGCCGCCCGGAAGGCCACAACCGGCGCCATGCAGCCGAAATCGATGACCGTCCCGGCCCAGTCGAAGATGACGGCCAGGACCGAGGCAGGCGTGGCGGAGACGGAAGGATCGGACATGAAGGACAACCGGACGACGATGAAACTGACGTCGCTTTTGCCGGTCGCCGATGACGGATTTTCTAGCGGAAATACCGCTCGATTTCGTTTCAATATCCGAAATTATCGGTGGGTTGACTAGCCCTTGACCACCGCCTGAAGGACCTGATGCGTCGCGGGCCGTCCCGCCTCGATCTCCGACAGGCTGGCCAGGGTCGTCTGGGCGATCGCGCCCAGGGCCTCCTCGGTCAGGAACGCCTGATGACCGGTGATCAGCACGTTGGGAAAGGTCAGCAGGCGCTGAAAAACATCGTCCTGGATGATCTCGCTGGACAGGTCCTCGAAGAACAGGTCCGCCTCCTGCTCGTAGACGTCCAGCGCCACGCCGCCGACCTTGCGGCTCTTGAGGCCTTCGATCAGGGCGCTGGTGTCGATCAGCGCGCCACGGCTGGTGTTGACGATCATCACGCCAGGCCGCGCGGCGGCGATGACTTCGGCATTGATCAGGTGGCGGGTGTCCGGGGTCAGCGGACAATGCAGCGAGATCAGGTCGGCCTCGCGCAGCAGCATTTCGACCGGCACGTAGCGCACGCCGGCCGCGACCAGGTCCGGATCCTGGACGATATCGCTGGCCAGCACCTCGCAGCCGAAACCCAGTCGCAGCATCCGCGCCACCAAGGCGCCGATCCGTCCTGTACCGACCACCCCGGCCGTGCGGCCCGAAAGGTTGCGGCCGATCAGGCCATCGAGCGCGAAATTGTTCTCCCGCACCCGGTTCCAGGCGCGCGGGATGTTACGGTCCAGCGCCAGCAGCAGGCCCAGGGTGAACTCGGCTACCGCCTCGGGCGAATAGGCCGGCACGCGGACGACGACGACCCCAAGCGCCTCGGCGGCGGCCAGATCGACATTGTTGTAGCCGGCGCAACGAAGGGCGACCGCCCGCGTCCCGCCAGCGGCCAAGGCCTCGAGAGCGGCGGCGTCGAGCCGGTCGTTGACGAAGACGCAGACCGCCGGATAGCCCGCCGCCAGCCTGCCCGTGGCCGTGTCCAGCCGCGCGTCGAAATAATCGAGCGCGTGGCCGAAGTCCGCATTGGCGGCGTCCAGGAACTGACGGTCGTAGGCCTTGGCCGAGAAGACGGCGACACGCATGGCTTGCGGCTCCAGATCACGGTGTCGGCGTGACCGCGTCGAGGATGGTCAGCCGCTGGCCGGCGCTCTCGCCGACGCTGGACTGGGTGACCAGGATCGTGGCGCCCGGCGTCAGGGCCGCCTTCACCGCCGCATAGAACGGCGCCGGGACGCGCACGCGATTCACGGTCGCTTCGTCCAGCTCTCGGCCTTCTTCTTCGGTGTGCCCTGGCAGGGCGACGTAGAGCCAGCGCGGCGCGCCGTCCTTGCCGACGGTCAGGTTGATCACGTGCGTGCCGGGATCGTCGTCGTCGATCCGCGCGACGCTGCGGCCGATCTCGACGCCGTTGCGCAGGACGACGATGGCCTGGTCGTGCTTGGAGACGATGATGGTCAGCGGGCCTTGCGGCGATTTCTCCGGCGTCCAGCGCCATGCGTCGCTGACCAGGGTCGCCGGCGTGGTCTCGCCACCCTTGGCGTCGATCGGCGCCAGCAGGCTGGAGTCGCTGGTGCGCATGTGGTCGGCCGCGTCGCCGGCGACCACGACGGTCGCGCCCAGCTTGGTCACGCCGAACAGCGACCGCGCGAAGCCCATGGGCAGATGCACGCAGCCGTGGCTCTCAGGATAGCCGGGAAGCCCGCCGGCATGCAGCGCCACGCCATCCCAGGTCAGCCGCTGCTGATAGGGCATGGGGGCGCTGTTGTACTTGTTGGAGCGGTGATCGGCGTCCTTCTGCAGGATCGTGAACACGCCCGTCGGCGTCTCATAACCCTCGCGTCCGGACGAAATCGTGCTGACCGCGATCCGCACGCCGTTACGATAGACCGTGGCGCGCTGGCGCGAGAGGTCCACATAGACCAGCAACGGGCCGGCCGGCGCGATCTGCGGCGCCCACACCCACTCCCCCGGCTTCAGCTGGTCGGCAAGACGCGCCAACTCGGCCGGCGAGCCTGTCTTGGCGCCTTGAGCCTGCACCGCGCCGACGCTCAAGGCGAGCGCCGCGACGACGGCGCCCGCAATCCGATGTCCCCACCTCATCCGTTGATCGTCCTAGCGCCTGACGCCGACGTCCAGCGTGTAGCGCATGGTCTCGCCACGGCGGGCGGCGTTGCGCATCAGATAGACCTCGATCTTGTAACGGCCGCTGGTCGCCGCCCGACCACGCCAGCGATCGCCGCTGGTCGAGCCATTGAACAGCGCCTGATCCGACCGGGGCGCGGTGACGTTGAAATAGCCCGAGCGATTGGAACCCTGCAGCGACACGTTGATCGTCTGGCCGGCGCGGACGTCGAGCAGGTAGGTCACGGTCTCGTAGCCCTGACCGCGCCACGGCGGCTGGCCGACGAGGTCCCGCGATCGAAGCGGATCTCTTCGGTGCGCCCATTGGCGACCGGCCCGCCAACCGGACCGGGCAAGGTCGAGGGCCTGCCAGGGCCCGGGCCCGGGCCATTGCCTGGGCCAGGGCGGCGGCAGTCGGGCGCCGGCGTGGCGACGATGGAGTCGTAGCGGCCGTTGACGGTGGCCACCGACAAGCACACCCCGCGCCGCTCGTTCCACCAGTAGGTCCACTTACGATCATCGCCGGTCTGGCCGCCGACATTGACGTAACCCCTCGCCTGCAGCTGGGTCTCGCCGCTGGAGCCTCGGGCGCCGACCAGGTCGCGCACGTCACCCGGCGTGTTCTGCGCCATGGCCGGCGCCAAGGGAGCCAGCGCCAGCAGCGCGGTCAGGCTGAAGATTGTCGAGGAATGTCGCATGAGGCCTCTCCGATCTGAAACAGGAACGAGGCCACGGAAGGTCGTTCCAGCGCTCGACCGCGACCTCCCCCAACTCAACCTGTAAGGAACCAACTCAGCTTTGGGAAGACGCCTCAATCGCCTTCAGAGTCGCCCGTGCAGGTCCTCGGGCGCCTCGATCACCCGCATCCATTTGACCGATACGACCGTCCAGTTCGGATCGTTCTGGCGCAGCAACTGCAGCACGCCCGGCAGATGGTCGGCGCCGTAATTCACATAGATGCGCGGGCGCGGGTCGGCGAGAATGCGATCGACCAGCACGCGGTTGCGATAGCCCAATAGCAGCGGATCCAGATCACCCGGCGGCTTGTCGGCCTTGGGTGTCAGGGCGATGTCCATGTAGCCCCGGCAGACCACGCCGGCCAGCGACTGGTGGCGAGGGTTTCCGTCCTGCGCCCAGTCCAGGAACTTGGCGATGACCTCGGCCCCCTTGGCCTCGTCCTTCTCGCTATCGGCGGCCTTACGCGCCTTCTCGGCGAAAGCCTTGTCGGCGGCGATCAGGCGCGCGTATTCCTGCTTCATCTGCAGGGTCGAGACATCGGCGGCCACGTGCCGCTCGGGATGCTCCCGGATGTCCCCGGCCAGAAGCTGGAAGTAGTCGCCCTGGAAGGCCAGGCCGCACACCTTGCCCAAGGCCTTGTAGCGCGCGGTCAGGTCGCCGCCGCCGGCCAGGGTCCTGGAGAACCAGGCGTCGCCAGCCGGATCGGGCAGCACACCCTCGTAGTAGATCGCGTAGCCGTCGGCGATCGCGTGCTCCAGGTCATAGATGACCGTCTTGTAGAAGGTCTCCGAGCCCACATGGGCCATCCCCTGGAAGATGATCGTCCTCTTGCCGTTCGACAGCGTGGCCTGGGGCGCGACCAGCGGGCGGGTCGCGACAACGCCAGCCAGATAGTACATCGGCGCGGCGGCGAGGATGCTGAGCACGAACGACAAGGCCAGGCTGACGCTCAACCAGCGACGCGTGAAGGGCTTGCCGGTCTTATGGTCGGTGACCACACGCGCGATCCCGGCCACGGGCAAGGCCAACACCACCGCGAGCAGCGCCACCCCGGCCAGGACCCACACGCTGAAGCCCAGCAGCACCGGCAAGGCCAGCAGGAAGCCGACGCCCAGCAGGAACCAGGCGACAGTGATCACCCGCTGCCACAGAGAAAGACCGCCCTCGCCCGCCATGCCGTCTCCTGTCTTGCGTCGACCATCACGGGATGGACTTACGCTGCCAAGCGCAATCTGGAATTGTCGCTGCGGCGACACTGCTCCGCCTGCCGATTCATCGGACCTCGCCCGTGGCCAACAAGGCTCTCCAGATGGACTTCATTCGCATCCTCGAGGCGACGCGGATCGCTGTGGCCACCACCGGCACCGTGGCGTTGATCCGCTGACATGGACAAGTTCCTCAACCAGGCCTCGCTGCCGCTCATCGCCTGCGCACTCTTCTTGATCCTTCTGGGCCTGCGGGAAGCCTCCGCCTGGCTGACGCGGCGCTGGGCGTCCGAGCGCGGAACCGACCATCCCGGCTATGTGCTGTCGGGCGTTCTGGGCCTGCTGTCGCTGCTGATCGCCTTCACTTTCGGCCTGGCGCTCGATCGTTACGAGGCTCGCTACAATCTGCTCGTGGCCGAGGCCGCCGCCCTGAACACCGCCGACATGCGGGTGCGCCTGCTCGACCAGCCCGCCTCGGGAAAACTGGTTCAGCTCGTGCGACGCTACGCCGAGGTGCGAGTCCTCTACGGCAACGCCGACTCCGCCGAAAAGCCGCCGTTCGAGGAGACCTCTCAGGCCCTGCGCCGACAGATCCAGCGCGAAACCCTGGCCGCCGTCCGCAATGTCCGCGACCGCCCGTTCGCGCCGCTGGTCATCCAGTCGATCAACGACGCCCTGGCCGTGGGCGTCTCGCGCGAAGCGGCGCACAATGCGCCCCTGCCGACCACGATCATCGTCGTCCTGATCCTCTATGCGGCCGTGGTCGCCGCCGTGCTGGGCTACACCCTGCCCTCGCGCGGCCACCAGCACCGGATCGTCTCCGGCATGTTGTTCCTGCTTTTGACCTTGGCCTTGACCCTGATCCTGGATCTGGATCGCGCCCGCAGCGGCACCATCCAGATCGACCAAGGTCCCATGGAGCGTCTGGTCGAGCGCCTCGACGCCGCGCCCGCGCCGCCCAGCAATGCTCGCGTGGGCGTCACACCCTAGTCGTGTGCAAATACACTGACACGCACTCGCCCGCTTGTAGCAGCGACCAAGCCCTGCAACTATGCTGCAACCCCTTGCCGCATAGAGGTTTGCGATGTCGAAGACCCTGAGATGTCTGGTGTCGGCAGCGGCGGGCGCCGCGGTCCTGGTCTCGTCGATGGCGGCGGTGGCCGAGCCTCGCGACCTCATCGGCGCGCGCGCGGGCCAGGGCGAAAACAGCCTGCGCAATCGCGGCTACACGCTCGATCACACCGACGGCGGCATCCAATACTGGTGGAACAGCCGTGACCGCGAGTGCATCAACCTCTTCATCGACAACGGCCGTTACGACACGATCGACCGCCGCCCCGACTCCGAATGCAACAGCCACGGCGGCAAGAAGGACAACACCGGCGCGATCGTCGCCGGGGCCCTGGCGATCGGCATTCTGGCCGCCGCAGCAGCCTCATCCAAGAAGCACGATGACGACCGGGATAGGGACCGCGACAGAGACCACGACCGTGACCGGGATCGCAGCAAGGATCCGCCCTATTCTCCGACCAGCGGCGTCTGGTGCTACCCGTCGCAACGCGCTTGCTACGAAGGCAGCCGAGGCTATTCGGCGTCCTGGACGTCCCGCGAATTCCGTTATCGCTACTAGGCCCGGAGCGAGACCATGCAACGCATCAAGACGCTTTCGCTCGCCCTGGCTTTGACGGCCATCGCCGCCGGTTGCAGCCCCAAGCCCGCCGCCAAGATCGACGCGCCGGCCGCCACCGGCAGGGACGCCGCCCGCCAGGAGACCGGCAAGCTGGTCACCGAACTGATGGCGCCGACCTTCAACGGCGAGCAGCAGGGCCGCATCCTCAACATGGGCTACTTCATGGCCGCCTCGTCGCTGTGCCCCGACCTGGAGGTCGACGCAGCGAAGATGGGTCGCGCCGTCGAGGCGGTGCTGGCGCTGGATCCCGCAGACGAAACGGCCGCCGAAAAACAGCACAAGCACGACGCGGTGATCATGTTCCTGGGCATGAGCTCCGGCGCGATGATCGGCTCGCACATCGAGGACAAGGCCGCCTTCTGCGAAGACGCCGCCAAGGTGAAGGGCGGCGCTCCGGAGACTCATCTCTTCACGGCCGGTACGCCTTCGGCGCCCTCGACCGCGCCGGTTCCGGAAGAGACCGCCAAGCCCTAGGCCGAGCGGCTCGATGCGCGCCTCGCAGAAACTGGGCGGCCTGCTGATCGCGCGCCTGGGCGACGGCGGCGTCGCCCGCCGTCGCCCAGGCGCCTACAGGCTCGTAGAACCCGGGCCCTCGAAGCGTCGATCAAGCCCGGCCCGATTGAATTCAGTTTCCGGCCGGCCGCGCCTCAACCGTGACCCGAACGCGCCGACGGATCGGCCGCTCGGCGTCGTCACGGGTTGCGCCCTTGTCCCCGAGGGCGACGATCTCGAAGCGATCACGCTGCCAACCGCCGTCGGTCAGAAAGTCCGCGACAGTATCTGCCCGCCGCTGGGACAGGGCCTGGTTCTTTTCGGGCGTACCTTTGACGCCAGCGAGCCCGACGATCTTGACGCGCGCGATGGTGCAACCCTTGAAGGACTGCTGATCCGCCGTCAGCGCCTCGCGCGCGTCGGGACCGATCGCCGATTTCCACTGCGCGAAATAGACGCTGAACGTCCGCTTCGCACAGGGGCCTGCCGGCTTCGGGGCGGAGGCCGCCATCGTCGGCGCCAGGAGCGCCACCCCGCCAAGGAGCGCGAGGACCATGGTCCGCTTCTGAAGAGACACTTTCAAACGCCCACTCCCACTTCGCCGAAATCGCGGTCAACGACGCGGCGTAGCGAGCTGCGCCAGTCGCCGCCCGCAACCTTGAGCATGCCCGGAACGTGTCTCGTTGCAAGCGGGCCATTGTCCTATTTGGCCGGTTACGACCCTGCGCTAGCGGAGTCGCCAGAAAGCCAAGAGCTGACCATGGTCCTACCGCGGGCTCACCAGAAGCACGACGTTCGGCGCTCTGGCGTAGGGCCGAGATCCCAGCAAATCACGAGCGCGAAGGCTATCTGCCGTGCGCAGGCTAAAGGCCTAGGATCTTTCGATAGGTGGGATCGACCACAGACGCATGTTCGGGATGCTTTTGCAGATATCCTGCGAAGAACGGACAGACCGGCAGGATCAACAGACCACGATCCTTGGCGTCGGCGAGTACATGCTTGGCCAGACGACTGGCCAGGCCTTGGCCTTCCAGCCGCTCGGGGACCAACGTCTCGGTGATCATCAGGCTGGTCGGCGAGAGATTGTACGTCACGACCGCGACGTCGCCGTCTACGGACAACTCGTAGCGATGCATCTCAGCGTTGTCGCGGATTTCGGGGTCGGGCATGGCTGGTCTCGTGCGTTGAGATGGCCGCGTCTCGCGGTTCAGCGCAAGCTGGCGCGCCCAGGCCAAGCCCGCAAGCCCGAGGATCTTGGCGGGCGTCAACGCCGTCCGACTTGAAAGACCCTTTCAGCCCTGGGGCGTCGAAAGACCGACGCCCCCTCAAGGCCTATTGAGTCTTCAAGAACTCGATCACCGCCGCCCGGTCATTGGCGCTGAGCGCCGGGCCAACGACGCCCTTGGCGCCGGCCGGAGCATCGCGGAACTCGTGGCCCTTGTTGGAGCTGCCCTTGACGGCGACGTCCAGCTTGAAGGTGCCGCTCGGACAGGTCTTGACGTCGAGACCAACGACCTTGGGGTCATAGGCGCGGTTGCCCAGGCAGAAGCTCGACGGACGCTCTTCCGGCGGTCCCAGCAGGGCCTGCAGCGACGGCACCGAGCCGTTGTGCAGATAGGGCGGCGTCGCCCAGATGCCGTTGAGCGGCCGGGCCTTGTAGGCCGGCGGGGTCTGCACGCAGTTAGGGCGATTGCCCTTGTCGGCGTCGGCCGCGTCGCTCTTGACCGGCGTGCCCTCGTCGATGTGGAACTTGTCGACCACCGATTGCACCGCCGAGGCCAGGGCCTGGCCGAAGGTCATGTCGGTGGCCGGCTTGGTGGGCGTGGTGAAGCAGGTCACGCCGGTGGTCGGGTCGGTCACGCCCGGCTGCAGGCCCAGCGCCAGGGGCGCCTTGATCTTGCGGCCCGACAGGATCTCGGCCTGGCCAGGATCGGTGCCGACCACGCTGAGCGGGATGACCTTGACCTTCAGATAGCTCTCGCCATGCTCGTTGGACGTGGTCCACAGGTACGGGCTGTAGAGCGCCTGGTTCGGGTCATCGACCGGCGGCAGGTGGCAGCCCTGGCAGCGCAGGGCATAGACCTTGCGCCCCGCGTCGGCCTTGGCCTGGTCGATCTGGCCCAGCACGTCCTGAGGCCATTTCGGACCCGACAGGCCCTTGAAGCCGCGCACCCGGCCGTCGGGCTCGCGCGCCAGCGGATTGGGCCCCTCGATCTGCTGCTCCATCCGCGCCAGGTTGCCGACCGGCACCGACGAGTCCCACAGCTTGTGGGGCTGATCGAAGGTGGTCATGTTCACCTTCGCCTGCACGCCCATGGCCTCGCCGACATTGCGGATGGCCGGCTGGCCGATCGAGGCGTCGTACTGCGCCCAGTTGAACCACGGCGTGTTCCACAGATGGGGATATTTCACGGGCGCGTTCGGGGCCGCGTAGTTGACCAGAGGATCGAAGGTCGCCGACTTCGCCGGCAGCAGGTTGGCGTAGAACACCTGATTGCCGATGCGGTTGAGCGCGTCGAGGCGGTTGAAACCTTCCGACACGCCATCGCGCTTGTCGATCTCCGATGTCGCCTTGGCCGCGGCGGCCAGGCCCTTGATCCTCGCCTTCAGCTCGGCATGCAATTGCTCGCGCTGAGCCTTGGTGGCGTTCGGGCCGAGCACCCGCTCGGCGAAGCCGCTGAACCGCCAGGGCAGCACGTCGGTCAGCAGCAGCGCCCCGCCCAGAGCGGAGGTCAGTTGGCTCAGGCTCGTGGCGGCGTTGCCGCCGTCGATGCGCAAGGACACGCCGTTGTACTCGATGTGGCCGGTATGGCAGGCCGCGCAGGTCAGGCCGACCTGGTCAGGCAGCATCTTGCCGGTGGTCGGGTCGGCATAGGCCTTGGTGATGGCGAAGCCCACCGGCATGCCGGCGGGATTGAGGCCTCTGTTGCTCTCGATCTTGGCGTCGGCGGGAACCCCACCGATCCTGGCCTTGTAGCCGTAAGCCTTCTCGCGACCGTCGGCCGGACCGGCCTCGCCGCCGCCCGATGGCGGGCTGGGGATGAAGCCCAGCTTCTGCATGTAGCCGTCGCTGATGAACAGCGTCTCCTTGCCGGGCAGAATCTTGGGCGCAGCCAGGGCTACGAACCAGACGTACGGAATCGGCAGGGTCGAGGTGCCTTGGGTGGCGTGGTGGTACCAATAGCGGTCGCTCTCGCTCCACCCCTGGTCCAGCCAACGGGCCTCGCGCACCGGTTGGGGCGACGGCAGCGGCGGATCGACAAGAGCCTTGACCTTCTGGATGCCGACGCCGGCGATCACAAAGACGATCAGCGCCACAATCCACAGGGCGGCTTTCTTGGCTCCCGACATCGACGTTCCCCTCCGCGACGCACCCATAAGAATACAATTTTGAGGACTCATCAATATAAGTTACAAGTTTTAGGCGCGGCCCGCCCTGCCCTCTCGCAGCGGGTGCGTCTCGGGGCCGCTTTTCAGAACAGTCAAACCCATCCAAGCCGAGGTCAAAGATGGTCGATGTCGCAGCAGCGTCGTTTCTGGACGCCTATGACGCCGCTCAGCAGCCGCAGCAGAAGCTGGGCTTGCTCTATCAATGGATCGCCACCAAACCGCTGGCGCTCTTCAAGGAGCTGAGGACCAGGCGGCCGATCCTGGTGACGCCCGGCGGGCCGACTATCCTGGCGATGTTCGCCGACGTCGAGGAGGCCCTGACCCGGAACCTGCAGTTCACGGTCCAACCCTACGCTCCCAAGATGGACCCCGCTGTCGGCCCGTTCATGCTGGCCCGCGACGGCACGGTCTACAACCAGCGCGACAAGGGGATCATGCGGGCGCTGATCCAGCAGGCCGACCTGCCTAGCGTGCGCCAGATGGTGGCCAAGATCGGCGCCAGGATGATCGCCCAGGGCGCTTCGCCCGACGGCCGGTTGGAGCTGGTTTCGCAGGTCACCCGCCCCGGCCCGGTCGCCCTGACCGGCCAGTACTTCGGCTTCCCCGGCCCAGACCTTATCGCGATGCTGCGCTGGTCCTACGCCACCCAGCACGACATGTTCCACAATCAGGCCAACGACCCCAAGGTCCATCAAGCCAACATCACCGCCGGGGCCGAGATGAAGGCCTACCTGCAAGACTTCCTGCCGCGTCGCGCCCAGCAGGTGAAGGCCGACCCGAAGCTCGACGACGTGGTCGCGCGCATGCTGCGCCTGCAGACCCCGCCGCAGATCGGCTTCGACCAGAGCCGCATCCTGTCGAACACCATGGGCCTGCTGGTCGGCGGCATCGAGACCACCTCGGCCGCCATCGTCCAGGCCATCGACCAACTGCTCGACCGACCCGACCAGATGGTCGCCGCCAAGCGCGCGGCCGACGCCAACGACGACGCGACGTTCGACGCCATCTTCTGGGAGGCGCTGCGCTTCAACCCCATGGCCCCGTTTGTGGCGCGGCTGCTGGTCGAGCCCTATACGATCGCCGCCGGGACCCCACGCCAGACCACCCTGGCGGCCGGCACGGTGGTGTTCGCGAGCATCGCCTCGGCCATGCACGACGCCACCGTGGTTCCCGATCCGGACACGTTCAAGCCCGGCCGTCCGGCCTATCACTACCTGCATCTGGGCTTTGGCGAGCACCGCTGCCTCGGCGACCAGGTCAGCCTGATGCAGGCGCCCGAACTGGCCAAACAGATCATCAAGGCCGGCTTCACCAAGCGTGCAGCCGGGGCGGCCGGTCACGTGGACTTCAAGGGCGGACCGTTCCCGGAAAGCCTGATCCTGACGAAGTGACGCAAAAGGCCGCGACGCGCTTGGGGGGGAGCGCATCGCGGCCTCGCGGGGCATTTCGAGGGGAGAGTTAGTCTGGGTCTCAGGCGGCCTTTCCGTGACGCAGGTGACGGGCCTTCTTGTGCGCCGAGGTCTTGTGGATCGCGGCCTTCTTGGCAGTGACCTTGGCCGGCGCGGCCTTGGCGGGGGTCGCCTTGGCGGCGGGGGCCGAAGCGGGCGCGACCGTGGCGGCGTTGGCCGAGGCGGCGGCAAGGCCCGCAGTCGACAGGATGGCGGCGGCGAGAATGGCGCGGATGGTCACGATACTTTCTCCTTCGACGATGTTCGGCGGGAGCGCCGATGAAGATGACCTTGAAGCCCCGCCCTGTCGCGGTCCGCTCAGCAACCTTACAAGGGCGTGAGAAAACAGCCCTGAACCTTACAAATCTGCGAGGTTCAGGACGGCTCGCCGCAAGAACCACATGGCTTTATGGTTGCGCGCGGGCTCGCCGCGCGGTCTCCATAGGAGTCGAGATGTCCACGATCCGCACGCTTGGCCTGGCGACCGTCCTGGCCGCCGTCAGCCTGACGGCGCAGGCCGCGCCGCATCACGCCACAAGCGTTCCCGCGCAAGCCGCCAAGCACGCCGCCTGCGAAAAGGTCTGGCGCGCCCAGAAGGTCCGGCACGGTTCGCACGAAGCCTTCATCACCGCCTGCGTCACCAAGGGCTGACCGTATATGAGCCGACGGATCCTGGTGGTCGAGGACGACGCCGACACCGCAGAGTACATCCTCAAGGGTCTGCGCGAGGCGGGCTTCACGGCCGAGCACGTGGCCGACGGCCGCGACGGCCTCTACATGGCCAGCGGCTCGGAATTCGACGCCATCGTCATGGATCGGATGATCCCGGGCATGGACGGCCTATCCGTGACCAAGGCCGTGCGCGCGGCCGGTGTGCAGACTCCGATCCTCATCCTCTCCGCCCTCGCCCACCTGGACGAGCGGGTCACGGGCCTGCGCGCAGGGGCCGACGACTACCTGACCAAGCCGTTCGGCTTCTCGGAACTGGCCGCGCGGCTGGAGAACCTTATGCGGCGCGGCGGGACCAAACCGGCCGAGACCACCCTGGCTTGCGGCGACCTCTCGCTGGACCTGCTGTCGCGACGCGTGACCCGGGCCGGCAAGAATCTGGACCTGCTGCCGCGCGAGCTGAAGCTCTTGGAATACTTCCTGCGCCACCGCGACCGGGTAGTGACCCGCACCATGCTGCTGGAAGAGGTCTGGGACTACCGCTTCGACCCGCACACCAGCCTGATCGACACCCACATCAGCCGGCTGCGCAAGAAGATCGACGAGGGCTTCGACAAGCCGCTGCTGCACACGGTGCGAGGCTCGGGCTATCGGCTCTCGGTCGAGCCATGAGGGGCGCGCGGCCGTCGGTCCTGGCTCTGGTGGTCGCTGGCGCGGTCGCCGTGGCCCTGGCCCTGGGCCTGGCCGGCGTCTACCTGACCGCCGACCGGCTGATCGAACAGCGCCAGCGCCTGGTCGCCGAGACGGCTCGCGACTACTTCGTCGCCTTCGCCCACGAAGAAGGCCTGACCTCGATGGCCCGAGCCCTGGACCACCGCGACCGCAATGAGCACGGGGCCTTCGACTACGCGGTGTTCGACAATGACGGCCAACGGATCGGAGGAGCCACCTTGCTGGCCGCCGCCGACCTGCCCGAGCCTGGCTATTCCATCCGCACCGTGGCCGGCGTCGACTACGAGATCCTGGTCCAGCCGATGTCCGTGGGCGGACTGCTGATCATCTACGAGAACCTGGCCGACCGGCGGGCTTTCCACCGGGCTATCCTGTCCTCGGTCGGCGCGACCCTGGTGGCCAGTCTGGCGATCGTCGCCCTGGCCTCGATCTGGCTGGGCCGACTGCTGGTTCGTCGCGCCGAGGGCGTGGCCGTGGCCGCCGACCGCATCGCCGCCGGCGACCTCTCGGCCCGCGCCCCGATCGCCGGGGCCAAGGACGTGTTCGACGAGCTGGCCGGGTCGGTGAACGCCATGCTGGCGCGCATCGAGGAGCTGATGACCGGCATGCGAACGGTCACCGACAGCCTGTCGCACGACCTGCGCTCCCCTCTCACCCGTTTGCGGGGTTCGCTGAACCGCGCCCTGGATGAAGACCTGTCCGACGACGCCCGCCAGGCCCTGATCGCCGAGGCGCAAGGCCAGTGCGAACAGGTCCTGGCCACCTTCAGCGCCTTGCTGGACATCGCCCGAGCCGAGACCGGCCTGTCGCGCGACCTGATGGCGCCGCTGGACCTGGCGGAGATGGTCCGCGACCTGGGCGAGCTGTTCGAACCGGTGATCGAGGACGCCGGCCAGGTCCTGACAGTCCAAGCGCCGGACAGGCCGGTGACGCTGGTCGGCCACGAGCTGATCCTGCGCCAGGCGCTGGGCAACCTGCTGCACAACGCCGCCCGCTATGCCGGTGACGGCGCTGGCGTGGTTCTGTCGCTGGAGCCGGGCGAGACCGAAATCCGCCTGGTCGTCGCCGATAGCGGCCCCGGCGTGCCCGCCGACCAGCGCGGCCGCGTCGTCGAGCGCTTCGTGCGACTGGACGAGACCCGGTCCAAGACCGGCTCGGGCCTGGGCCTGGCCATCGCCGTGGCCTGCGCCAAGCTGCACGGCGGACGCCTGGACCTGGAGGACAACCATCCAGGTCTCCGCGTCGTGCTGCGCCTGCCCGTCAGCGCCTAACCTCACAAGGAATTCAGATTGCCGCCAAGCGCGCGTCAGGCGGCGGCGCGATCACTCCCCCGCTCACCGAACGCGGAGGATCAAGGCCATGCGCGACGCCATCCTGAAACTGGACGCCGAAGCCCGGCGGCTGCTGGGCCACGGCTTCCGCGAGCTGGAAAGCGAGGAGCGCCGGGTGATCCTGCAGATCGTCCGCCGCGCCACGATCGCCCGCAACGTCGCCGACGAGGCCGACGAGGCCGCCTCGTTCGGCCAGCGCCTGGCCGACCGGGTCGCCGAGATCGGCGGCTCCTGGGGCTTCATCATCAGCTTCGTGCTGTTCCTGGCCGTCTGGGCCATCGCCAACCTGGCGATCCTTCCGCGCTTCGGTATCCGGCCGTTCGACGCCTATCCCTTCATCTTCCTGAACTTGATCCTGTCGATGGTCGCGGCCATCCAGGCCCCGATCATCATGATGAGCCAGAACCGCCAGGCCACGAAGGACCGGGCGGCGGCCGAGCACGACTACGAGGTCAATCTCAAGTCCGAGCTGGAGATCATGGCCCTGCACGAGAAGCTGGACGCCTTGCGGACCCGCGAGCTGGCCGACATGACCGCCCACCTGATCGCCCTGGCCCAGGACCTGGCCGACGAACGCCGCGCACGTCCGGTCAGCGAGACCGTCGATGTCTGACGTCGCTCAGACCGGCTTTACGTCCGGCCAGAACTCCGCTCCCTTGAAAGGCATGGGACAAGGCGGCTTCAGCATCCTCAAGACGGTACTGGCGCGCCTGGCGCCGGTCGTGCTGCTGGCGGCGGCTGCTTACGTCCTGTGGCGGGAACTGCACGTCCTGTCGTTGGCCTCAGTGGCGGGCGAGATCCGAGGCTGGGGCGTCGACCGCCTTGCCCTCGCCGCCCTGATGGTCGCCGCCAGCTACGGCCTGCTGGCCGCCAACGAGCAATTGGCCCTGCGCTGGGCCGGGGTGAAGATTCCGCTGCGCTCGGGCCTGACCGTCTCGTTCATCGCCTACGCGTTCGCCAACAGCATCGGCCTGACGCCGATCGTGGCGGGCGCCGTGCGCGCCCGGCTCTACGGCCGTCACGGGGCCGATGTCGGCAAGGCGGCGCGCACCACGCTGTTCTGCGCCGTCGCCTTCTCCCTGGGCCTGGCCACCTTGACCGGCGCCAGCCTGCTGACCGCCCCGCCGGCCATGTTCCAGACCCTGCACATCGCCCCAGGCCTGTCGCGCGGCGCCGGCGCGGCGCTGCTGGCCTTCCCGCTGGCCTATCTCACCGCCTGTGCCCTGGCGCGCGGGACCCTGCGGGTGTTCGGCCGAACCTTCACCCTGCCGCCCCTGCCCTGGGCCCTGGCGCAATGGGCGATGGGGCTGGCCGACAATCTCGTCACCTCGGCCCTGGTCTGGATGCTGGTCGGCGATGCGGCCCCGTCCTTCCCGGCCTTCGCCAGCGCCTACGCGGTCAGCACGGCCGCTGGGCTGTTCTCGGGCCTGCCCGGCGGCGTCGGCGTGTTCGAAGGCGCGATGCTGGCCCTGCTGCCGAACCTGGACCGCGCCGCCCTGGCCGCGGCCTTCGTCGGCTACCGCCTGTTCTACTACGTGATCCCGCTGGTCCTGGCGGCGGCGCTGCTGCTGGTCCAGGATTCCGGCGCCCGGCGCGTGGGCCTGATCGCCCGCCGCGCGTGGCGTGAGGCCGGCCCCGCCGTCACCGGCCTGGCCGCCTTCGTGCTGGGCGGAGCCCTGGTGCTGATCGCCGTCGGCCGCATCCCCACCGATCGCCTGGGCTTCCTGCGCTCGGTCGTGCCGCTGATCGTCGTCGAGACCAGTCACCTGATCTCGCTGGCCGCGGGCCTGGCCCTGATGGTGCTGTCGCTGGGCCTGTTCCGACGCCTGGCCAGCGCCCGTCTCGTCGCTATCCCCGTCGCCCTGGTCGCCGCCCCGACCGCCGTGCTACGCGGCCTGGATTTCGCGCCGGCCTGCGTCGCCCTGGTCCTGGCCGGGGTGCTGCTGACGTCCAGGCGCCTGTTCACCCGCAGCGGCGCGGTCGATCGCGACGAGCTGGCGCCGTGGCTGATCAGCGGCGTGCTGGCGGTCTTCGTCGGCTCCATAGCTCTAGGAGCGTGGATCTACGAGCGCGCGCCGTTCGAGACGCGTTTGCTCACCCACTTCGGCTACCACGCCGACCACGCGCGCTTCATGCGCTCGATCGCCCTGCTGGGCGGACTGATCCTGGCCGGCGGCGTCTGGCGGCTGGCGCGCCTGCCCCACGCCTCGGCGCCGATCGCGCCGCTGGCCGAGCTTGAATCGATCCGACCGCTGGTCGAGGCCTCGCCCGACACCACCGCGCACCTGGCGCTGACCGGCGACAAGGCCATCCTGGCCACGCCGGACGCCTTCCTGATGTACGGAGCCGAGGGCTCCAGCCTGATCATGCTGGGCGACCCGGTCGGCGATCGCGCGGCGGGCAAGGACCTGCTCTGGCGCTTCCGCGAACTGGCCGACCGCCAGGACGCGCGGCCGGTGATCTATCACGCCAGCGGCGAGCGGATCACCGACTACCTGGACCTGGGTCTCTCGGCGCTGAAGCTGGGCGAGGAAGCCCGCGTCCCCCTGGCCGAGTTCGACCTGGCCGGCGGCGCAAGGCGCAACCTGCGCCAAGGCCACACCCGCGGCCAGCGCGACGGCCTACGCCTGGAGGTGATCCCGGCTCCCATCGCCGACGACCTGATGGCGCGCCTGAAGACGGTGTCGGACGCCTGGCTGCTGGACCACGGCGGTCGCGAGAAAGGCTTCTCGCTGGGCAGCTTCAATCCCGAGGTCCTGCGCCACGACCCGATCGCCCTGGTCTGGCAGGGCGAGGCGCTGGTCGCCTTCGCCAACATCTGGACCGGCGGCGGGGTCGAGGCCTCGGTCGACCTGATGCGCCACACCGACGACGCGCCGCGCGGGACGATGGACTTCCTGTTTGTCGAGCTCCTGCTGTGGGCCAAGGCCCAGGGCTTTGCCTGGTTCAACCTGGGCATGGCCCCGCTGTCGGGCCTGGCCGACCATCGCCTGGCCCCCTTCTGGCACAAGGTCGGCCGCCAGATCGCCCGGCGCGGCGGCGCATATTACGGCTTCGAGGGTCTGCGCGCCTTCAAGAACAAGTTCGATCCGGTGTGGACGCCGCGCTACCTGGCCGCGCCGCCGTCCGGCCTGGCCGCCGCCCTGATCGACGCCACGCGCCTCATTGGACGAGAACCGCCTCACCTCACAAATTTGTAGGGCGGCCGGCAGGCTGGCGAGAGGCCGGTTTGAGAGAACACCCTCGACGCTAAGTCGAGAGAGCCTCCCATGTCCGTCCGCAAGATTCTTCTGACCACCACCACCGCCCTGGTCCTGTTGACCGGGGGCCTGATGGTCACGCGCGGCGGCCTGGGCTCTCCGGCCAACGCGGCGCCTGTCCCCACGCCAGCGGTGACTTCCATGACCAACGCCCCCATGACCGAGACGCCGTTCCACTACGGCTCAGTCGGCGCGACGACGATCTATCGTCGCGGGACCGAGCCGGGCCGGTTCGTGATCCTGATCTCCGACAAGACGGGCTGGACCCCGGTCATGACCGACCTGGCCCGCCAGCTGACCGCGTCGGACGCCACCGTCATCGGTGTCGACCTGCCCCGCTTCCTGGCCGCAGCACAACGCGAGGCCGGCAATCACGGGCTCTATCCGGCCGGCGACTTTTCCGAACTGGCCCAGGCCGCTCAGAAGGCCCTGAAGTTCAGCGGCTACCACAAGCCGATCCTGGTCGGGCGCGGCGCCGGCGCGGCCCTGGCCTACGGCACGCTGGCCCAGTCTCCGGCGGGCATCTTCCAAGGCGGCGTCGCCCTGGACTTCACCCCGGTCCTGGCCACCGCCCATCCGCTGCTGGTCGGCGATGGCGGCTTGGCCCACGTCGCCGCGCCGAGCGGCTTCACCTATCAGCCAGCGGCCAAGCTCAGCGTTCCGTTCGTCAGCCTGCAGGCCGTCGACGGCGCCCGGGACTTCTTCGACAAGATCCCCAGCGCCCGCATCCAGCCCCTGGCCGCCGGCTCCGCCCTGGCCCCGCAAGTCGCCCAAGCGCTTGCGGCTGTCGCCCCCACGGCGCCCCCGCCTCGCGTCTCGACCGCCCAGCTGGCCGGCCTGCCGCTGGTCGAGGTCCCGGCCGCGCCGGGCGGCGACACCCTGGCGGTGTTCTATTCCGGCGACGGCGGCTGGGCCGGCATCGACCGGGGCCTGGCCCAGGGCTTCGTCAAGGCGGGCGTGCCGGTCGTCGGCTACGACTCCCTGCGCTACTTCTGGACCAAGCGGACCCCACAGCAGGCCGCCGACGACCTGAGCGCCGTGATCCGCCACTACCAGGCTGCCTGGGGCAAGAAGCGGGTCATCCTGGCCGGCTACTCCTTCGGCGCCGACGCCCTGCCGATCATCGTCCAGCACCTGCCGGCAGATATCCGCGGCGACGTCCGGGTCGTGGCGCTGCTGGGCACGGACTCCACCGGCGAGCTGGAGTTCCATCCTGGCGACTGGCTCAACGCCAGCGCCAAGGACAGCTACGCCATCGCCCCGGTCCTGACCGCCCTGAAGGACCTGCCGGTCGTCTGTATCTACGGCCAGGCGGAACATGACGACGCCTGTCCGGTGTTCCCGGCCCAGGTGCGCAAGATCGCCCTGCCCGGCGACCACCACTTCAACGGCGACTACGACGCCGTCGGTCGCGCCCTGAAGGACGCCGCCGGCCTCTAGCGGGCGACGCCGTCCGATCCATCGACCTTCTCCCAATCAAGAACGGCCGCGCCGTGTTCGCAGGCGCGACCGTCCCCTCCCACAGCGAACCCCGAGGAAATGACCATGAAGACCGGAACCGAGACCCGAGAGCCCACCGTCGTCGACCTGCACGTGGGCGGCCGCGTGCGCGTGCGCCGCAAGATGCTGTCGCTGAGCCAAGGCGACCTGGCCGCCGCCCTGGGGCTGACCTTCCAGCAGGTGCAGAAGTACGAGCGCGGCGCCAACCGGATCAGCGCTTCGAAGCTCTACCGGATCGCCCAGACCTTGCAGGTCCCGATGGCCTTCTTCTTCGAGGGTCTTCCCGACCCGACGGGCGAGACCGCCAACGACGTCGCCGACCTGAAGGCCGCTCAGCTCCAGACCTTCCTGATGACGTCCGACGGACTGGCCCTGGCCGAGGCGTTTCCACGCATCGCACCCGGACATGTTCGGCGGCAGGTGCTGGATCTGGTCCGGACGATCGCCGAAGACCCGAGCAGCCGCGCGGTATGAAGTCGGGCCGCGCCAAGTCGGAAGCGAACGTTTCCGACCTCGGGCGTCTTCGGCCGTCCTGGTTCTCAGGCCTAACCTCAACGCGCTTCGAAGGCGGCGAAGTCGCGCTCGAGGCGCCATTGGGCGGCGGCCTTGGGACTCTCGGCCAAGACCTTGGCGCAGGCCGGACCGGCGACCGCCCTCGCCCGCCCTGCCTCGACGCAGGGCGAGGACCACAGGCTCGCGCCCGGCAGGAAGGCGTATTCCAGGCTCGCCCGCGCCATCGCCTTGAGGTCGAGATAACGCAATCCCTGCTCGGTCGCGGCGCGGAAGTATTCCTGGGTCATGTCGCCCCGCGACACCCCCTCGTCGTCGGTCGACAACACCACCGGCACGCCGGCCTTACGATAGAGCGCCAGGGGATGGTCTGAACCTCTAACGCCAAGAATGCCATCGTTGCTGGTGAGATTGATCTCCACGGCCACGCGGTCGCGAGCCATACGAGCCAGAACCCTGTCGGCGTCGGCCTCGTGGGCGATGTCCACGCCGTGCCCGATCCGCTGGGCGCCCGCAACTTCCACGGCCTCGCGGATGTGGAAGCTCAGGTCGCGCGGCGTGGTCAGGCCCGCCGCCAGCTCGCCGGCGTGCAGGCTGCGATGAACGGTCGGATGGCGTGCGGCCAGGAACCGGAACATCCGCATATGCAGGGAATAGTCGGCCAGCGCAGTCGGATGATCCTCGGGGCTGACGATGTTGACCCCGACGAAGCGCGGATCGGCCTCGACCAGGGCGAAGGCCAGCGCCATCTGCGCGAAGACGAAGGCCGGCGGCCGGGTCCGCAGCACGTAGGCCTGGTAGCGGACCAGGACCTGGCAAGGCCCTTCCTCGGCGACGGCGTGCGAGCAGCCCAGACGACGGGCGGCCAGGGCCTCCGCAGCGTCCACCTCCGCCCGCGCCTGCGCGATCGCCTCGGGCATTTCGGGTTCGAGCGCCGCCAGGGCCCGGTCCAGATCGCCGTCCCAGGGTCTGGCCAGCGCCGCCGCGCCGAAGACGTTGAGCGCCTCGGGATTGTTCATGGTCTCGACATAGGAAACCCGGTCGAGCGCGGCGTACTGGCGCGCCACCGCCAACATCGGCCCCATATTCGGCCCTGCCGCGACACCGAACCGGCCGAAGGTCGAGAAGAACTGGTCGTGTCCAGAGGCCTCTGCGCCTGGCGCGCCGGGCGTATAGTTGCGCATCGAGAGAGCGTCGATCGCCCGGCCATAGAGCGCAGCGTCCCGATCGGCCAGTCCCTTGGCGGGGGTCCTGTCGGGACCCTCACACGACCCGGCCACGATCGCCGGCTGGGCGATGGTCACGCAGAGGCCGTCCTCGCCGGCCCAGGCCAGGAAATCCTCGGCATAGGGCGCGCCCCAAAGATGATGGTGCAGGTCCCCGCCCTTGGGCATGGCCCGCAGGAAGAGACGCAAGCTCGCCCGATCGTGAACGACCGCGTCGAACCGGGCCGCCGTCCTGGCCTCGGGCGTGGACGCAGGCGCGGCTTTCGAGTCGGCGAAGGCCACGCCGCCCGTAAGGATCAACGCCACGCTGCCCGCAATCGTCAGCCATGCGGACAAAACCCGCTTTGCCATATCCGCCCCCACCTCAAACCTGACGCCACAGTTACACGGGTCGCGGCGTGATCGACGACGGTTAAAGTAGAGCGTCGAGCAGAATAATCTATTTATTTTGCTATTAATAAATAAAGGCGTCAAATCTGTCGGTAAGGTGTCGCTCTGGACCTGCAAATCCAGAGGGGGTGTCCCATGACCAAGACCATTCTAGTGGCTAGCATCAGTTTTGCGGCCTTGTCGGCGACGCTGGGCGGCCAGACGGCGGCGCAGACCACCGCGCCGGCGACCGAGAGCAGCCAGGTCGACGAAATCATCGTCACCGGCTTCCGCGCCAGCCTGCAGCGGGCGCTCGACATCAAGCGCAACGCCGCCGGCATTTCCGACGCCATCACCGCCGAGGACATCGGCAAGTTCCCGGATCTCAATATCTCGGAGTCCCTGCAGCGCGTTCCGGGCGTCACGCTGGACCGCAACGCCTTCGGTGAGGGCCGTGCGATCAACCTGCGGGGCCTGGGCAAGCAATTCACCCTGGTGGAGGTCAACGGCGTCGTCGGCACCTCCAACAACGACGGCGCGCGCGACCTGGGCAACAGCGAGGGCAGCGGCGGCCGCGGCTTCAGCTTCGAGATCCTGCCCTCGGAACTCTTCACCAGCGCCGTCATCAGCAAGACGGTCCTGCCGTCGCAGACCGAGGGCGGCATGGCCGGCACGGTCTCGCTGCAGACGCCCCGCCCCCTGGACCAGAAGGACGGCCTGCACATGTCGGCCTCGATCCTGGGCAATTACAGCGGCATCAACGAGCAGGTCGACCCGCGCGGTTCGGTGCTGCTGACCTACAAGCCCAACAGCAAGATCGGCATCGCCGCCTCGGTTTCCTACGCCGACACCACCTATCGCTCAGACACGATCGAGGGCGGCAGCTGGCGCGCCTTCAGCAATTCCAACACCGGCCCGATCAAGGCGACCCCGGACGTCGCCGCAGCCCTCATCGCCAACGGACCGCGCTACTACTACGTCAAGGACCATCGCAAGACGCTGGGCACGACCCTGACGGTGCAGGCTCGTCCGACCGACACGCTCGAAGTGACCGTCGACGGCATCTACGGCAAGCTGGACAGCAACCGCATCGCCCTGCGCGACGACATGGCCATCGAGGGCGGCGCCAACGCGCCGACCAACTACACCCTCGACAACGGCGTCATCACCAAGGGCGACTTCACCAACATCCAGCAGCGCGTCGGGGCCAATTTCTACGCGACCGACGAGCAGTTCTATCAAGCGTCGGCCTCGGTGAAGTGGACGCCGGCCGAGAACTGGACCATCACGCCGATGGTCGGTTACTCCAGCCGCACCAACGACTCCCAGTTCAGCCTGTACTCGTTCCGCCTGGCCAACGCCGCCGGCGTCTTCGACCCGGGCACGGTGAGCTACGCGGTGCGCGGCGATTATCTGGACTTCAGCTCCACGGCCACGGACTTCAAGAGCAACCCGCAGAACTTCCTGTTCAACACCTTCGCCTACCGGCCGACCAACGACGAGGACAACGAGTTCTCGACCAAGCTCGACGTCGAGCGCAAGTTCGACTCCGCCCTGAAGAAGGTGCAGTTCGGCGTCCGTTACTCGGACCGCACCAAGGAGCGCGTCCAGCCGCGCAACTCGGCGCTCAACCGCGCCGCCGGCGTCTCGACCCTGGCCATGCCGAATCTCTCGGCCGTCGTCGACATGGTGGACTTCAACGTCCGCGGCGGCGGGACCAGCGTTCCGGACCAGCTGCTGTCGGTCAATCAGGACAAGCTCCTGGCGCTCTTCCTGCCCAACGGCTGGAGCGGCGCGCCGATCACCGGCACGACCATCACCAACTTCAAGGGCTTCGCAGCGGCCGGCACCTACAGCGTCACCGAGGAGACCCTGGCGGGCTACGCCCAGGCCGACTTCGAGGTCGACAATTTCAACCTGACGACCGGCCTGCGCTACATCAGGACCGAGCAGACGGCCAAGGGCAACCGGGTGGCCAACTCCGCCCAGGTCAACGAGCAGATCACGCCCGTCACGGCCGGCAAGACCTACTCGTTCTTCCTGCCCAGCATCGTGGCCAACTGGACCGTGAAGGACGACATCGTACTGCGCGCCGGCTATGGCCGAACCCTGACCAGGCCCAACCTGGGCGACGTGAACCCGTCCGAGAGCTTCGGCGGCATCGACGAAAGCGGCGGTCGCGGCACCATCGGCAACCCCAACCTGTCGCCCTACACGGCCGACAACTTCGACCTGGGCGCCGAGTGGTACTTCCGACCGGGCAGCCTCATCGGGGCCAACGTCTTCTACAAGGACATCAAGGACTTCATCGACACCCGCACCTTCGTCCAGACGCGCAGCTACCCGCGTCAGGCGGACGGCGTGATCGTCAACGGCCCGATCACCTTCACCCAACCCGTCAACGGCGTCTCGGCCAAGATCAAGGGCTTCGAACTCACCGCGCAGTCTCGCCTGGACATCCTCTCGGACGCCCTGCGCAACTTCGGCTTCGTGGCCAACTACTCCTACACCGAGAGTTCGGCCAACTTCTCCACGGTCGGCGACGTCCGCAGCGCCGGCCTGCCGGGCCTGTCGAAGAACAGCTACAATCTGGTCGCCTACTACGACAACGGCCGGTTCGACGCCCGCTTCTCCTACGCCTGGCGGGCCCGGTACCTTGCGGAGTTCGCCAGCGACTTCGGCGTTCCGCGCTTCACCGACCCGTACGGCCAGCTCGACTTCAGCGCCAACTACGACGTGACCGACCGCTTCTCGGTCCAGCTCCAAGTCAACAACCTGACCAAGGAGCAGGTCGTGAACAAGTCGAGCGCGCGCTACCTGCCGTTCAACGTCGCCGAGCTCGACCGCCGCGTCTTCTTCGGCGGCCGGTTCAAGTTCTGATCCGGACCACCACGGGTGATGGCGCTGGTCGTCATCACCCAGCCTGGCCGCAGGAGATCACATCGTGCACTGGACAAAATCGATCACCCCACTCGCCCTGGGCCTGACGCTGGCCGCGGCCCCGGCGTCCGCCGCCGAGCGTTCGGCGACGCCGCCCATGCCGGTCGTGCTCGATACGGATATGTGGGGCGACATCGACGACGTCCTGGCCCTGGCCGCCCTGCACGCCCTGGAGGATCGCGGCGAGGCCCGCATCCTAGCGATCACCAGCTCCACCTCCGACAAGTGGTGCGCCGCGTTCATCGATCTCGTCGACACCTACTACGGCCGTCCAGGCATCCCGGTCGGCCTCGTCCACGATGGGGTCGCCCCGCCTCCGCGTTGGGCCGGCGACGGCTCGCCGATGGCCGCCGGCGCGCCGATGTACACCGAGTATCTGGCCAAGCTGCGCGGCCCCGACGGCGCGCCGAGATACCCTCACGCCCTGACCGACGACGACAAGGCGCCCGAAGCCGTCGCGCTGCTGCGCCGGACCCTGGCCGCGCAGCCGGACGGCAGCGTCGTTGTCATCTCGATCGGCTTCTCGACCAATATGGCCCGGCTGCTCGACAGCAAGCCCGACCGCTACAGCCCGCTGAGCGGCGTCGACCTGGTCAAGCGCAAGGTGCGGCTGCTTTCGGTGATGGCCGGCAGGTTCGCCGACGCCAGGTACGGCGAGGAGGCCATCTCCAGGGACTGGCCCGAATACAACGTCCGCAAGGACATCCCGTCAGCCCGAAAGCTCTTCAGGGACTGGCCCACGCCGATCGTCGCGAGCGGCTCTGAAGTCGGCTTCATGATGCGGCTCAAGGGCTCGGACGTGGAGAGCAAGTTTGCCTACGACGAGGGCCACCCTGTCCCGGTCACCTATCGCTACATGGACCAGACCTATCGCTCGAGCACTGCGTCGGGCGGCGTGCTCCATGACCACAAGACCTTCGACTTGACCTCGGTCCTCTACGCGGTCCGTCCGAACGACGGCTATTTCACCGTCTCGGAGCCCGGCGAGATCGACGTGCTCGCCAACGGCGCGACCCGGTTCGAGCCGAGCGCTGGCGGCAAGGCCCGCTACCTGGCCGTGACGGAGGATCAGCGCGTGCGCGCCCTTGAGGCCATGACGCAGCTCACCAGCCAGCCCCCGCGAAGGGGCGCGGCCAAAACTCGCAAAAAATAGAACAGGCCCTCGGGGCCGCAACGGGAGGGCGGCTTGTTTACACCGCACAGTTTCGCGCTAGCGCTGACCTTGACGATCCTGAGCACGGTCTTCTGGGGATCGTGGGCCAATAGCTACAAGGGCGTCCGCGACTACCCGTTCGCGCTCTTCTATTGGGACTACATCCTGGGTGTCGTGCTCTGCGCGATCGGCTTCGCCCTGACCCTGGGCAGCCACGGCGCCGACGGCGAGGCCTTCCTGACGAATCTGGCGACCGCCGACCGCGCCAACCTGCTCTTCGCACTGCTCGCCGGCGCCATCTTCAACGTCGCCAACCTCCTGCTGGTGACCGCCATCGGCGTCACGGGCCTGGCCATCGCCTTCCCAATCGCGATCGGCATCGCCGTCGTCGAGGGCGTCCTCCTCAGCTACGTCCTGCAGCCCAAGGGGAACCTGGCGTTTCTGGCGGGCGGCGTCGCCCTGGCCTTGCTGGCGGTGATCCTGAACGCCCGGGCTTACGGCTCCATCGCCGGCGCAATCGGACAGGACGCCAAGCGTCTTCGCCTGGGCGTCGTGCTCAGCCTCGTCTCGGGCGTGCTGATGGGCGGGTTCGCGCCCTTCGTGACCCGAGCCATGACCACCGGCCACGCACTGACGCCCTACAGCGTCTCGGTCCTGTTCGGCGTGGGCGCCCTGCTCTGCTGCCTGATCTTCAACACCTACCTGATGCGCCATCCGATCGACGGACCGCGGGTGACCTTCGGCGAATACGCCCAAGCCGAGGCGCGCAACCACGCCCTGGGCCTGTTGGGCGGCGTGGCCTGGGGCTTCGGCGGCTGCCTCAACTTCATCGCCGCCGGTTTCGTCGGCGTGCCGATCTCCTACGCCATCGGCCAGTCGGCTCCGCTGATCGCTGCGGCCTGGGGCGTGTTCGTGTGGCGCGAGTTCGCCGGCGCGCCGGCCAGGGCCTGGCGGATGCTCGGCCTCATGACGCTTTGCTACCTCGCGGCGATCGGCCTGATCGCCCTGGCCTATGGAGGCTGATCCCATGCCCAAGATCGTCGTGGCCGGAAGCCTCAACATGGACCTGGTGGCGCTCGCGCCGCGCATTCCCGGCGTCGGGGAGACCCTGACCGGAACGGGATACTTCACCAATCCGGGCGGTAAGGGCGCCAACCAAGCCTATGCTGCAGCCATGCTGGGCGGCGACGTCGGCATGATCGGCAAGATCGGAGCCGACGACTTCGGCGCGAGCTTAAGCGCGAGCCTGAGCGACGCGGGATGCGACACCACCTGGGTGAGCTCCACGGATGCGCATACAGGCATCGCGGTGATCACCGTCTCGGACGCGGGCAAGAACAGCATCGTCGTCGTGCCCGGCGCCAACGGCCAGTTCGGCGTCGCCGACATCGAGAACGCCGACGCCGCGCTCGCCTCGGCAGAAATACTTCTCCTGCAACTGGAGTCGCCGCTTGCCACCGTCCAGGCCGCCGCGACCCGGGCCAAGGCCCACGGCGCGCTGGTGATCCTCGATCCCGCGCCGGCGCCGCGCACGCCGCTGTCTGCCGACCTCCTGGCGCAGGTCGACATCCTGACGCCCAACGAGGTGGAGGCCGCGCAGCTTTCCGGCCGCCCCTCGACCGCGTTGACCGAAGCCGACGCCATAGCGGCGGCGCGTCACCTGCTGACGCACGTCCCGCACGTGATCCTGAAGCTGGGCGAACGGGGCTGCCTGCTGGCCGGCCGCGACGCCGAGACCTGGATTCCCGCCCCGCTCGTCCGGGCCGTCGACAGCACCGCGGCCGGCGACTGCTTCAACGGCGCGCTGGCCGTGGCGCTCGCCGAGGGACGTGACCTGGTCGAGGCCTGCCGGTTCGCCGTAAGCGCCGCAGCCCTCTCCGTCACCCGCATGGGAGCCCAGGCCAGCATGCCGTCTCGCGCCGAGTTGGCCGACTTTCTCGCCCTCGACGGGCTCTCGCCGAACGCGACGGGCGGAACCGTTGGCGGCGCCTAGCCGCCCGTCACCAGGAACCTCGGCCGACCTCCCCATGGATCGGTCAGGTGGGCGATCTCCCCGAAAGCCCCGACTTCGGCGAGCGACCGGTCTCCTCGGTCGCTCGCCGCCTTTTCCAGCTTCGCCCGGCGGTGGGACGCCCCAACCGTTCCCGCCCCACGGCTATCGAATGGATCGAGTAAAGACGTGCTCACCCTGGATTTGACGCCTCGACATCGCCGCCGTCCCGGCCCGCCCCGCCGGACGAGCCTCGCCGGGACGCTTGCCCTGGCCTCGGCTGCAATGGTCCTGATCGGGACCATCGGACCGGCCTGGTCCGAGATTCGGGATCGCCGGCTGGCCGAGACCGGCCACAAGCTCTTCCCGACGATCTCCGCGCTTCGAACCAACGGTCTCGAGCCGCCCGTCGAACGCATGCTCGCCGACCGACGCCGGCGGATCGACGCCTGCGGCGAGGTCGCCCGCTGCCGGCTCACGGCCGCGCTGTGGACCGAGCCGGAAATCTCGCAGCTGGCGCAGACTGCCGTGCGCCAACTGCCCCAATCGCTGTCCGACGACGGCGTGGCCGCCCAAGCCTCGCGCGAGCTCCGAGGCCTCAACGGCGTGATAAGCGTCTATGGCCTGGGGGCGGCGCCCCACTACCCGGCGATCGACGGCCCCGACGACCCGGACGGCCGCCGCGCCGCCGAGGCCGTCATGCTGGGAAGAGCGACCGCGGACGATCCGGCCATCGCCCTGGATCCCAGTCTGGCCTTCTCGATCGCGCTGCTCGACGTCAACAACCGCGACGACACCGGCGCGCTCGAGCGCCTCGAGACCGAGACCAACGCGCCGGCAATGGCGCGCGCCAAGTCGATTGACTGGTCGCGGGCGCCGTTCACGACCCTCATCGTCCTGGGCTTCGGACCAGAGGACGCCGCCACGCCGCTCAGCGCCCGATCGCAGGTTCGGGTCCGACTGGCGGCCAAGCGGTTCGCCGCCGGCGAGGCCCCGTTCATCATCGTCTCCGGCGGCGCGGTGACGCCGCGCGGCGCCAAGACGGTCGAGGCGATGGAGATGCGGCGCGCCCTGATGGAGCGGTTCGGCGTCCCGGCCGAAGCGATCCTGATCGATCCCTTCGCACGGCACACCACCACCAATCTTCGCAACGCCGCGCGCCTGCTCGCCGGACTTGGCGCGCCGGCCGGGCGCGAGGCCTTGATCGTCACCGACGCCGAACACCAGGCGGCGATCGAAGGCCCCGAGTTCGCCGCTCGGAACCTGCGCGAACTCGGCTACCAGCCTGGGATCATCGGACGTCGCGCGCCGTTCGACGCCCCGACCTTCAAGCCCTCCGGGGCCGCCGCCCGCGTCGATCCCGCAGATCCGCTCGATCCTTGATACCCAAGGCCAAGTCGATCATTTTCAATTATTCGCAAAATATATTCCTTATCCTAGGATCGGCGCGTTCGGATCAGCGTGGGTGAGGCATGGCGGCGGCTTCCAAATTCCGGCTCAACGAGGATGAGCGCCAGGTGATCCGCTATCTGCGGACCTATGGCCCCACCTGTCGGAGCGACATCGCCCTGAGCCTGGGCCTCAGCAATTTCTCCCTCACCCAGATTTCCAAGAGCCTCCTGGCGCTGGGCCTGGTCGAGGAGACCGCGGCGCGCGGTCCTCAAGGTCGCGGCCGGCCATCCATTCCCCTGCAGATCTCGCCCGCTGGCGGCTACGCCGTCGGCGCGGCGATCCACCGGGGCGTCCTGGACATCGCGCTGGTCGACTACACGGGCGCGATGATCGCGCATCTGAGCGAGCCGTTCGACAGCCCAGACCCGGCCGTGTTCGCCAGCGTGCTCAGGAATCGGATGAAGGAGCTGGCCGACGAGCATCGCCTGTTCGGCACGACCCTGCTGGGCCTGGGCATCGGTCTGCCGGGCTATTCCAAGCCCGGTGACGACAGCCAGTGGTGGCACGTCATCGACGCGCTGTCGGGTTGGCGAGACGTGCCGGTCGCTCGGATGCTCCAGGACGAGCTCGGCGTGCCGGTCTGGATCGAGAACGACGCCAATGCCGCGGCGCTCGCCGAGTACTATCTCGGCGGCCTGCTCTCCAGGTTCACTAACGCCGTCGTGATCCTGCTAGGTCATGGCATCGGGGCCGGCATGATCACCGACGGCCGCCTGCTCAGGGGTGAATACGGCAACGCTGGAGAGATCGGCGTCTTCTATCCCGGCTCTCCGCGTCCCTCGACGCTCGATCTGCTGGCGTTCCTGCGCGAAAACGGCGTCGACATCCGGTCGATCTCGGATTTCGAGGCAATGACCAAGGACCACGGCGATCTTGTCGAGCAATGGATGCTGCGGGCCGCCGGACAGCTCGAACTGGTCGTCAACATGGCTCAGGCCTGGTTCAATCCCGGCGCGATCGTCATCTCCAGCCCCCTGCCCTACGCGTTTGTGGAGCGGCTCGTGACCCGCATCAACGAAGCCACGGCCTCGCCCTTCCCGAACCTGAAGCGCGCCCAGACGGTGGAGGTCTCCAAGCTCGGCGCGACGGCCACCACGCTCGGCGCGGCGCTGCTTCCGATCCACGCCTCGGTGATGTCATGACTGGATCGCTGTTCCCCCGCCACGCACGAACATCGGGCCGATAAAGCGATGACGTGGGCGCGATCCTTGGGCGACCGCGTCTTCAAGATAAGGGTTTCGCGCGCGCCGCACGCCGCCCATGTGCGCGCCTATGGCTTCGGCCACTACGGCAAGGCCTTGATCTGGAATACGGCGGGGCTGCTCTTCGCCTACTACCTCACGGAGATCGCCGGATTGCCGGCCTCCACGGCGGGCCTGCTGATGGGCGGCTCGATGCTGATAACGCCCTGGCCGATCTGGCCTTGGGCGCGATGCTCTCCCGGATCGTGGTGGACTGCGCCGCGGCGGCGCGGATCCAGCGCGTGGGCGCGATCTGCGCCTCGCTGGCGCTGCTCGCCTTTACGGCCGGGGCCTTCGTTCCGGGCGATCTTAGAACGCCATGGCTGGTCGCGACGCTGATCGGCTTCCGGCTCGCCTACTCGCTCTTCGACGTCCCGCAGAACGCCTATCTTTCGCTGGCCAGCGCCGAGGCGTCCGCGCGCGCTGCGCTCAGCTCGGTCCGCTTCACCGCCTCGGGCGCCGCCACGCTCACCATCGGTCTGGCCTTCGCGGCCATCGCGGTGGCGCGCGGCGAGCCAGCCGGACGGACGCTGTTCCTGGGCCTGGCGGCCTTCACCGCCGTCGTGACCATCATCGGCGCCTTCCGCGTGCTCGCCTATCCAGCGCCCAGCGAACCGCGGCCACCCGGCGCGATCTCGCCCGATCTCGACGTGCCCAGACTCAAACCCTACCTCGGCCTCCTCGTCGCCATTTCGGCGGTGACCATGGCGAGCGAGTTCTTCTTCAAGTTCGAGGCCCATTTCGCGGCCCTGGCCGTCCCGGGAAGGATCTCACCCTGGCTGCTGGTCGCCGCCGCCGCCGGCCAAATCTCTTCTCAACCGCTCTGGCGGCGCGTGGCGGCCCGAGGCGGAGAGGAACGCCTTCTCGCCTCGGCCAGCGTGGCCTGGGGCAGCTGCGCCCTCCTCGCCTTCCTGGCGCCGATCCAGGGGCCTTTCCTCCTGCTCGGCGGTTTCCTCTACAGCGCGTCGCTCTCGGGCGTGGCCGTCGCGGTCTGGATGATCCTGGCCCGGGTTTCGGTTCCGCCCGCGAACACGACCCGTCGCTTCGGAGCCTTCACCTTCGTGGCCAAGATGACCGAGGCGGCGACCATGCCGTTTCTGGGCCTTCTGCTGGAGCGCGCCTTCTACGCCGGTCACCAATGGCAGACGCGAGATATCTGGCTCGTGATGCTCCTGCCCGCCTCCGTCGCGGGTTTGGCCATGCTAGCGCTGCTGGCTGGACCGATAGCTCGCACACGGACGGTTTGAGCGGCGAGGCTCATCGGCTTCTCGGAGGGAAGAACAGCCCTGCCGGCTCAACAGTCCGATGCGCCCTCGCCCGAGCCCGACCCTAGAGGGAAACTTTGGGAATGCGCGCGCACGTCCGCGACCAGTCGGGAAGCTGGCGCCCTTTGTTGGACATGCGCGAGAACTACTCTTACGACATTACCCTCTAGACTACGAAAATCTACGATATGGCGCAGAAATTCAGATATTATAACCCGTAGCTAGGATAAATGCCCGCCTACTAAACGGTTGAGGTCGCAGCCTCACCATCGCGTCCTCGTTGCGCCATAAGCGGTCCTTTGCCTACCTCCAGGAACCAGACGTTCAACCTGAACGCAGGGCGGTCTTCGACGACTTAAGGGTGCTGGTGGTCCGCGTCCTAAGGCGGGTGCTCCGACTTAACCGCCGCCTGGAAATGCCCACCCTCTCTTCGCGATGACGACGGAGCTCAGGGGCGTCGAACAAAATCCCCTATGAGCTCCAGTTCCGAAATGAAGACGCTAAGAGCTGATTGTCGCTGCCAAAGACGGTACAGCCTGAGCCAGTGTCGATGACGAGCTGGGCCCCGCCTCCGGCAGCGGTGCGCGCGTTCATGACGGCGCGAGATGGGACACTCAGGAATGATTTATCCCCGTTGCGCAGCTAGAAACGCCTCGTGCGAAACCGCCAGAGCCTGAGCGCGCATGATCGCCTCCCGCATCCGGCCGAGAGCGCTGTCCAGCTCAGGCTTGGTAAAGTAGTCCGCCATCGGATCATGAGCACGCGGGGTGATCCCGAAGCCGGCGTACATCGAAAGCCAGCTGGGATCATGGAACGACTCCCACTCGTAGCGGACCATGGTCCCGCGGCTGGCGAACATCCGCATCTTGTGGGCCAGGGGCTCGGGCAAGCTCAGTTGACGCACATGGTCCCACATCGCCTCCCCCTCTCGGCGATTGGCGAAATAGTGCAACAGCAGGAAGTCCCGGATCCGCTCGTATTCCAGGGTGGTGATGCGGTTGTATTCGTCGGCCAGCGCCGGGTCGAAATCCGTGGTCGGGAACAGCGCTCCCAACCGTTCCACCCCGCTCTGGATGAGCACGATGCTGGTCGACTCCAACGGCTCCATGAAGCCGGCGGCCAGACCCAAGGCGATGCAGTTCTTTTCCCAGAAACGATGGCGATGGCCGGTCTGGAACCGCAGCAGGTTGGGCTCGGCCAAGGCCGGCCCCTCCAGGCGCGAGATCAGGGTGGCCGTGGCCTCGTCGTCGGAGATGTGGCGGCTGGAATAAACGTAGCCGTTGCCGACCCGATGTTGCAGCGGGATGCGCCATTGCCAGCCCGCTTTCAGCGCGGTGCTGCGGGTGTAGGGCGTCAGAGGGCCGTCGCGCTCGCAGGGCATGGCCACCGCGCGGTCGCAGGGCAGCAGATGCGTCCAGTCCTCATACTCCACGCCCAGGGCTTGGCCGAGCAGCAGGCTGCGAAAGCCCGAGCAGTCGATGAACAGGTCCGCTTCGAGCACGCGGCCGTCTTTGAGGGTCGCGCCAGTCAGGAAGCCCGTCTCGGGGTGCTTAGACACCTCGACCACCGTGCCGTCGATATGGGTGACGCCGAGCTCGGATGTCGCCTTGCGCCTCAGGAACTGCGCATAAAGACCCGCGTCGAAATGGACCGCCCAGTTGAACACGCCCAGATCGTTGGGCGGCGAGACCGGCGGCTCCATCATCTGGTTGGCCATGGCCAGCTGGGTGCACAGGCTGTAGGCGGCCAGCGGCGTCGCATCGCCCTCTGCGCGGCGCTTGAGCCAGAACTGGTGGAACGGCACGCCGCGAGAGGGCATGCCGTAGAGACCGAACGGATGGAAGAAACTGTCCCCTTCCCGCCCCCAGTCCCGAAATTCGATGCCCAGCTTCACGGTGCCCTGGGTGGCGGCCATGACTTCGGCTTCGGTGACGCCGATGTCGCGGAAATAGTCGCGGATGGCCGGCACTGTGGCCTCGCCGACCCCGACGGTGCGGATGTCGGGCGACTCCACCACGGTGATCTGGATGTTCTGTCGGGCCAGCCGACCGGCCAGCCAGGTCGCGGCCATCCAGCCGGCCGTGCCGCCGCCGACGATCAGGATCGAACGAATGGGGTTGGTCTGCGCCATCGATCCCACCTCAAAAAAATGCGGCCTGCCCGCAGGATGGGACAGGCCGCAGGGGGAGGGCTAGATCAATATTTGAAGCGAACGCCGGCCACGTACCGGGCTTCGAACACGTTGTTGTAGGCGTGCTCGTCCTTCCAGGTGAGGTAGTACTTTTCGTACTCGCTGGTGAGGTTGGTGCCCTGGACGTAGACGGTCAGGTTCGGCTTGACGTCGTAGCTAACCGAAGCGTCGACATACTGGGTTGGCGCCTGGTACATCTCCAGTCCCGAGATGCCGCCAAAGTCCTGGGAGACCGCACGCTTGGAGCGGTAGTTCCAGGCGATCCGGGCTTGCAGCTTGGAGTCCTGGTAATACGCGGCGATATTGGCCTGGTACTTGGAGTTGTCCTGGAACGGGATCGATGCCCCGGCCAGATCGGTTTTGCCCGACTTCGACGGCGAGTAGGTGAAGTTGGTGTCGACGCCGAAGTTTGACAGCACCGACGGCATGAACTCCAGATCGCTGAACGCCAGCTTCGCGCCGCCTTCCAGACCCTTGAGCGTACCGCCCTCGCCCTGCACCTGCGTGCTGATCGAGACGCTGCGGTTACGCACCACCCCGTCGTTGTCGGGCAGGTCGGTGCGAGTGATCGCGCCGTTCTGGATGAAGCTGTCGACCTTGATGTAGAAGGCGCCGAGGCTCAGCAGGCTGCCGCGGCCCAGATAGTATTCCAGCGAGCCTTCGAAGTTCTTGGAACGCCAGGGATCAAGCGCCGGGTTGCCGTTCTGGCTGCCGCCCGTCACCCGGAACACCGGCGAGCCGGGGTTGGAGGTGTCGATGGCGTAGGTCGGATTCAGGCCGCCACCCCACTGGTTCAGATCCAGCAGCGTCATGGTCTTGGAGGCCGCGACGCGGAACTTCAGGTTCTCGGCCAGATCGAAGGCCACGTTGATCGCCGGCAGAACGTCGGTGAAGTCGCGCTTGGTCTCGATGCTGCCGGCCAGCAGATTGGCCACGCCGTAGGGACGCGGGCTGCCGGTCACGTACTGGGTGATGTCGAGCTTGGTCTGGATGACCTTGATCCCGGCGTTGCCGTTGAAGGTCAGGCCGAAGAGCTCGCCCTTCAGGTCGCCCTGGACGTAGCCCGAGGTCTGCTTGACGCCGACATTGAACGAGGCGCCGGGGTTCATGATCTCGACATTGCCCGGATAGTAGCCGTTCTGGAACGCCAGGGCGTTGTCCATGGCGGCGGGATCCAGGACGTACATCGACGGCACGCCGGCCACGCCCGGATTGAACAGCTTGACCTGGCCTTTCAGGGACGGATCGTTGGCCTTGCGCGTCACGCCGGCGGTATATGCGCCCGCCGCGTTGCCCGCGCTGCAGCTGGCGTCGTTGAGCGGCACGTCGAAGGCCTTCCACTTGACCAGGCAACCCGTGCCATTCGAAGCGGCGCTGCCGTAGAGCGGCGCGGCGCGATCGAACTCGAAATCGTCGACCGAACGCTCGCTGTAACGCACGCCGCCCGAGATCTTGAAGCTGTCGCTGAACTCGTACTTGCCGTCGGCGCGGAAGACCTTCAGGTCGCCGTTGCGGCGGTAGTTCCCCTCCGACGACATGGTCTTCAGGGCGTAGGCGTTGATGTCGTTCAGCTCGGTGAGAAGTTGGCCAGGCAGGGTAAAGACAGGCTTGTCGCCCGTGAAGTCGACCTTGGCGGGCAAGGACGCCGCGCCGGCCAGGGTATTGACTGTGTAGCCACCGGTGTTGAACGGGCGATCGCCACCCAGCGAGGCGGGATAGTGACCGATACCGCCGGGCTGCCACTGCGCCCCGTTCGACAGGCTGAACTGCAGATAGCTCTGATCGTAGTACTGGTGCGCCTTGCCGTAGATGCCGCGCACCGACCCGGTGAACTTGCCGCCGTTGTCGTACTTCAGTTCCAGATTGTAGTTCTGGGACTGGGACTGGTAGCGGTCGTTCTGGGCGTAGGAGTCGAAGTTGCCCAGGTCATAGTTGTAAACCTGGGTGGTGTTGACGTGGTAGCCGCCCACGACCGCGCCGGTGTCGCGCGACTTGCCCGGCGTGAACTCGGCGGCCTGCCAGTTGACGTCCTGCATCTGGAAGCCGGCGGTGCGGTCGTGCTCGTCCTGCTTGGTGAAGAAGGCGTCGCCGCTCAGCTCCAGCGCGTCGTTGAGCTTCCATTGCGCGGACGCATTGACGCCCAGGCGCTTGCGCTCGTTGATCTTGTTCCAGCCGGTGAACCCCTGCGGCACGATGAACGCATCATTGGCGTCGCCGTCGCCATTCACATCGCGGCCGCCCGCCACAGCGGTCCCACGCGTGCGGCCGGCAGGCGAAAACCCGCCCGACGAGGTGACGTCGGCCGTGCCTTCGTTGTGCAGGGTGGCGCCATAGCCTTCCTGGATACCGTTGTGGCTGTTGGACAGGCGCACGTCCGAATAGGCGGCCGACAGCAAGGCGCCGAAGCGGTCGTTGCGGAAGGAGATCAGGCCGTTGACGTTGGGGTCGTACTTCTTGGTCTTGTCGCCATAGGAGCCTTCGGCCGCGGCGGCGAAGGTCAGGCCTTCCTTCAGATCCAGGGGGCGGCGCGTACGCAGATTCACCGTGCCGGTGATGCCGGCGTTCAACTGATCGGCCGTGGTCGACTTGATGACGTCCGCGCCCGAGAACAGTTGCGAGGGGATGTCGTTGAAGTTGGGCTGCACAGTCGTGATCGACTGGGCGCCCAGATAGGTTTCGCCGTTCAGCAGGGTCGAGACCTGCGGCAGGCCGCGAATGTTGATCGTCGAGCCTTCGCCGGCGCTGCGCAGGATCTGCACCCCGGGGATGCGCTGCAGCGAGTCGGAAATGGTGTTGTCGGGCAGCTTGCCGATGTCCTCGGCCGAGATCGCGTCCACGACCGACGCGGCGTCGCGCTTGATGCTTACCGCGCGCTGTTGCGAAGCGCGAATACCGGTGACGACGACCTCTTCGACCGTCGAGTCGCTTTGGGCCTGGGCCGGCGCCGCAGCTTGAGCAAGAGCAAGACTCGGTCCGGCGATCGCCAGTCCAGAAACGGCCGCCATCAGCAGACTGCGCCGTGCGTGTTTGAATTGAGTCACTTCCCCTGTCCTCCCTGACCTCGTGCATTCGAGGCGTATTTGGCGAGAACCGGTTCAGAAGGGCGACGTCCCTTGCAGGACCCACCAAGCCTCCTCCCCGGCAGCGGCTTTTGCCGTCTTCGGAAAGCACCATTATCCGGCCCCTCGCTCGGGTCAACTTAAATGATTTGTTTTTTCTTATTTTGCGTCATCCTCCCATAAAGCTTCGTTATGCAGGGCGTCGCGCCCATTTCGTCGTGCGACCCAAACCCGCGCGAGACGGAAGAACAGAAGAAAGGGCGACGACACGCGTCGCCCGAATCGGGAGGCCAGGATGATGGAAAGTTCGCCCGCCATGCGGCGCATGAGCCCCGCGCTCGTCGGCGCGGTCGCCGCTGCGGCGCTGGCGGGACTGCTGTTCGGCTTCGACACCGCGGTCATCGCCGGGGTGACCGGCGACATCAGCCGCGTCTATGGCCTGACCCCCGCCACCTTGGGGATCACCGTCTCCAGCGCGCTGTGGGGAACGCTGCTGGGCGCCATGGCGTCGGGCAAGCCGGGCGATCGCTATGGAAGTCGCGATGGCCTGCGCGCCATGGCGATCCTCTATTTCATATCCAGCATCGGTTGCGCCCTGGCCTGGTCCTGGCCCGTCCTGCTGACGGCGCGCTTCATCGGCGGCGTGGCCATCGGCGGGTCGTCGGTGCTCGCGCCCGTCTACATGGCCGAGATCGCGCCGGCCCGCCGCCGCGGAGCGCTGGTGGGCCTGTTCCAGGTCAATATCGTGGTCGGCATCCTGGTGGCCTATCTGAGCAACTTCCTGCTGGATCAGCTGGCCCTGGGGCCGGACGCCTGGCGTTGGAAGCTGGCGATCACCGCCTTCCCCGCCGCTCTTCTGTGGCTGATGCTGGCGCGCGCGCCGCAAAGCCCGCGCTGGCTGCTCGCGCAGGGACGAGACGAGGAAGCCCAGGCCGCTCAGACGCGACTGGGCGGGGATCTGGAGCCTTCCGAGCCCCCCAGCCCGCCTGGCGCGCGGCTGAGCTGGCGGCTTCATCGCAAGCCCATTCTGCTGGCCATGACCTTGGCGCTATTCAACCAGCTGACCGGCATCAACGCCCTGCTCTACTATCTCAACGACATCTTCGCCGCGGCCGGCTTCGGACACGCCACCGCCGGGCTCCAGGCCGTGGCGATCGGCGCCACCAATCTGATCTTCACCCTGCTGGCGATGAGCGTCATCGACCGCTTCGGGCGCAAACGCCTGCTGCTGGTCGGTTCGGTCGGCATGGCCGTCTGCCTGGGCCTGGCGGCCTGGATCCTGGACGGTGGCCGCCATTCGGGTTGGCTGCTCTACGTCCTGGTGGGCTTCATCGCCGCCTTCGCGTTCAGCCAGGGCGCGGTGATCTGGGTCTATATCAGCGAGATCTTTCCCACGCCCGTGCGCGCCCGGGGACAGGCGCTGGGCAGCTCGACCCACTGGCTGGCCAACGCCCTGATCGCCGGCGCCTTCCCCACCATCGCCGCCTGGAAGCCCGGCGCGCCGTTCGTCGTCTTCGCGGCGATGATGGCGCTGCAGTTGGTCGTTGTCGCCCTCTTCTACCCCGAGACCATGGGGGCGAGACTGGAGACCATCGCCAAGGCGTTCCACGCCGATAACGACCGATTGGCCTGACCGGTTTTGCTTCGGTCGTCACAGATGCTATCGGGCAGTCTTGAGAACAGGTTGGAGCAGTGCGCCACGTGGCAAGTCAGGATCCCGCCAAGACCGCGCACCGCGGCGCAAGCCTGTCGGGCACCAACCTGGAGCGGGCCGGCGACTACAACCAGCGCGTAGCGCTGCAGTCGATCCGGATCGGCGCGGCCAAGACCAAGCAGGAAGTCGCCGCGCTCACGGGCCTGACCGTGCCGGCGATCACCAACATCACCAACCGTCTGGTGGAAGACGGCCTGATCTTGGAAGCCGGCAAGCTGCATGGCGGCCGCGGCCAGCCGGCGATGACCTTCGCCATCAATCCCGACGGCTGCTTCTCGATCGGCCTCAACATCGACCGCGATCACATCACCATCGTGCTGCTCGACTTCGCCGGCCAGGTTCGGGCCCGGGTGAGCCAGGAGATCGCCTTCGCCAGTCCCGAGGATGTGGTGTTGTTCTTCGAGGCCTCCTGGAAGACGCTTCTGAAGACCAAGGGCGTGCGGGCCGATCGCATTGTCGGGGTCGGTGTGGCGATTCCCGACGACATCGCCAAGGTCGATCTGCCCCACCGCCCCGCCGCCTACGAAGCCTGGAACCGGGCAGACTTGCGCAAGCTGCTGTCGCGACGCCACGACCTGCCCGTGATCCTCGAGAACGACGCCGCGGCCGCCGCTTTCGGCGAGCTGCATTTCGGTCATGGCATGCAGAAGCCCAGCTTCTTCTACATGCTGATCAGTTCGGGCCTGGGCGGCGGGCTGGTGGTCGAAGGCGAGTATTTCCGCGGGGCCCAGGGGCGCAGCGGCGAACTGGGCTTCTTGCCGGTCAAGTCCGAACGCACGCCCGCGGCCACCTTGCAGGACGCGGTCTCGCTATCGGCCCTCAACGAGTTTCTCGGCGAGACCTACGCGGTCGGCGACCCTGGACAGCTGGCGGACCTGCCGCTCGAGGCTCAAGAGCGCATCGACGCCTGGATCGATCTGGCGGCCGATCTGCTGTGCGATCCGCTGATCTCGATCAGCTGCCTGATCAATCCGCAGGCCGTCTACATCGGCGGGCGTCTGCCCGAGGTCCTGATCGACAAGCTGGCCAAGGCCGTGACCCAGAAGCTGAGCGAACGTCGCTCGATCCTGACCATGGCGCCCGTCTACCGCGCCGCCCTGGCGGCCGATGCGCCCGCCATGGGCGCGGCGATCCTGCCGATCATCGACCGCTTCCTGCCGTCGCGCTCGGCGCTGCGCAACACCGATCAGGTCTAGGCGCGCACCCCGCGCAGCGCCTTCAGCGCCACCGGCTCCATCAGCGCATAGCCCTCCATCGTGGGGTGGACCTGATCATAGGCCAGGCCTGGTTTCATGCCGGCGTGACCGTCCTCGAGCGCGGCGGTGTAGTCGGCGAAACCGTGACCCTGGCTGCGCGCGAAGCTTGCCAGCCAGGCGTTGAGACGCGGGATCTCGACATCGGGCCGCAATGCCGGACGCCAGGGATAGGTCGCCGCCGGCGTCACCGCTCCCAGGATCACCTTGACCCCATTGGCCTTGGCCAAGGCCGCCATGGCCCGAACATTGTCGCAGGTCGCCACCGGGTCATAGGGCCCTGTGTTGCCGGCGATGTCGTTGGTTCCAGCCAGCAGGTGCACGGCCGCCGGCTTCAGCGCGATCACGTCGGGCCAGAACCGCGCCAGCATCTGGGCCGTGGTCTGGCCGCCGATCCCGCGCCCGATGAAGCCGTTCTCGGTGAAGAAGGCCGGATGCCTGTCGAACCAGCCCTGGGTGATCGAGTCGCCCAGGAACACCACGCGTCGGCGTTGGGGCGGAAGGGCCGCATCGGCGAGGTTGGCCTGGCGATAGCGCGCCAGCCACGGCCAGTCGGTGTGCAGCCGCAGCTCCGCGGCGGCGGCGTCGGCCGCCGTCGGAGCCGGCGCTGGGATTGGAGAAGAGGCCTGGGCGAACGCCCGTCCGCCCAGCGCCAACCCCGACGCCACTAGTCCCGGCGCCGTCAGCGCCGCCGCCAGCAGCCCTCGACGATCGGCCCTCATCGCACCTTCGCCACGACCGGGGTCACGTTCCAGCCACGCAGGTCGACCTTCGCGCCGGCCCTCGCCTCGCCCGGATAGCGGATCTCCACCGTCCGTCGCTCACCCGGCAGCAGCGAGACATAGTTGTCGGCGTAGTAGGCCGGCAGGATCCGCGCGCCCTTGGCGTCGACCAGGGTCAACTTGCCGTTCAAGGCCGGGGCAGAGCCGGTGTTGGCCAGAGTCACGGTGACCACGGCCTCCGCGCCCGACTTGCCGGCGGCGGCGGCCAGCGACACGGGCTGGGCGGCCATGGCCGACAGCTTGCGTTCGCCCTCGGCGTCCTTGGCGGTCCAGTAGAGGTTGCTGGACAACGGCGCGCCGTCGGCGGCGGTCAGGTCCAGCCGCACCACCACCGCGCCTTGGGCGAGCGGTCCCGACAGGTCCAGGGCTTCACCCAAGGCGGTGCTGTTGGCGCCCGCATCGATCCGAGAGGTCCGGTCGGCCAGCAGCTTGCCGTCCAGGCCCAGGACCCGGGCCCGCAGGTTGGCGCCGACGATCGGCGTCAGGCCGTTGTTGACCAGAGCCAGGCGATGGTCCGGCTGGCTCATCTGGACGTGGACGCGCTCGGAGGCCTTCTGGGTCCCGTAGAACGCCGCATGGGTATCGTAATCGTGGCTGAGGATCTGCCACATGGTCGAGGGCCAGGCCGGCTGGGTCATCCACAGGAGGCGCCCCGACGACTTGGTCCACAGCTCCTGGTTCATGCCCTCGAAGATCGCCCGGTGCGTCTCGTAATTCAGCAGTTGAGCCTTGCGCTCGAAGTCCTCGAGGCTGGTGGGCGCGCCCAGCTTGGCGGTCATGGCGTCCAGGAACGACTTGGTCGCGCCGTTCCCGGTCGGATGCCAGTCGTGATAGGCCCAGGTGTCGCTGATCGGCCAACGGTCGGGCGCGGGCACGGCGGCCTCGAAAGCCTCCAAGGTCGGGAACGACGGCGTGCCGACCTCCACCGAGAAGCCTTTGGCGTGGTCGGTGAAATAGGTCTGCGGCTCCTTGTAGCTGTAGGGTCCGCTGTTTTGCAGATTCACCCGGTTGGAGCTGCCGGTGTACCAGCGCGTGCCGTCCAGATCGTGGACCAGCTTCTCCAGGCCCTCGTTGAGGATCGGCTGCGGCACGCCCTCATTGCGGCCAAACCACAGGACGATCGAAGGGTGGTTGCGGTAGCGGCTGATCACGTCGGCCGCGTTGGCCAGGAACAGCGGCACATCCTGGGCCTCGAGATTGTAGTCCTGGGTCGAGTCCCAAAAATCGTTCAGCACCAGCAGGCCGTATTCATCGGCCAGGTCGAAGAACGTCTCCTCGGTGTTCTGTCCCACCCAGTTGCGGATGATGTTGAGGTGGGCGTCCCGGTGCAGGCGGAAATAGGGCTCCAGGCGAGCCCGGTCGACGCGCTTGCGCCAGTCGTCGGTGCCCCAGTTGCCGCCGCGCGCGGCGATCTTCACGCCGTTGACCTTGATGACCAGATAGGGCGTCAGGCCCGTGTCGGCCACGTCCCGGACCGCCGGCGAGGCGTCGCCCTGGGCGGTCAGCGAGGTCGCCCAGCCGTCGGCGACCTTGCGGATGCCCTCGTGACTGCCGTCGGTGATGTCCTGACCCAGCTTGCGGGCCTTGGAGAAGTCGACCTCCACGCGGCGCAGATGGCCCGACGGGTTCATCAGCGACAGGTCGTAGGTGATTTGGCGAATGCCGAACCGGATCGTCTTCTGGTCCGAGGCCTGGCCATCGACGGCCACCGACAGCTTCAGCTCATGCAGGGCCGGCTCGCCATAGCCGTTGGGCCACCAGAGCTTGGGATGGGCCACCGACAGCTGCGGGAACTCCGCCGGGGTCAACAGCACCGATCCGGCGCCGGGCGCCAGGGTGACGGTCTTGGAGACGCTGACGCCGTCGAAGGCGGCGGTGACTGTGGCCTGGACTGGATGGCCGGTGAGGTTCTCGACCGGGGCGGTGATCTCGACATCGGCCTGGCTGTTGTCGGCCTTGGGCAAGGTCGTGACCACGTGGGCGTCGCCCAGGCGCGCCTCGCCGCTGGCGGTCAGCACCACGTCCTGCCACAGTCCGGTGTTGCGATCGCGGACACTGGGGATCCAGTCCCAGCCTTCGCTGGCGATGAAGGTCGGGCCGTCCAGCGCCATCATGCCGCCGTTCTCGCCGACCCCGGCGGTCAGGGATTCCTCGTGGGCGAGGCCCGGATGCGGCGGCGGCGAGACCTTGACCGCCAGGGCGTTCTGGCCGGTCTTGAGCTTGCCGGTGACGTCGAACTGACCCCGGATGAAGGCGCCTTTCAGGTCGCCGAGCTTTTCGCCGTTCAGCCAGATCTCGGCGGCGTAGTTGACGCCCTTGAAGGTCAGCAGCAGGCGCTTGCCCGCCGTGCTGGCCGGCGCTTCGAAGCTGCTGCGATACCAGTAGGCCTGCTTGTTCAAGCTCTCGGGGATGGCGGTGTTGTTGAGACCATAGTCCGGATCGGGATAGACGCCGCGATCGACCAGAGTGGTCAGGACCGTGCCGGGCACGGTGGCGGCGTACCAGGCCTTGGCGTCATAGGCGGGCGCGGAGACGGCCGCGCCGTCCTGCGCGACCTTGGGCGCCTCCACCAGGCTCCAGCGCTTGAGCGTCCAGGCGTCAACGCCGTCGGCGACAAGGGCGGGTCCAGCGTAGGCCGGCTTGGCGACTGGCGCGGAGATCGCGCCCTTGCCCTTGGGACGGGTCCAGGCCTCCTGCGGAGTCACCTGGCCATACATCTGGCGCACCTGCACCGGCCAGTTGGGGCTGCCGGACTCGTAGACGGTCAACGGATCGGGCTTGCGCGCCGCCGCCGTCTTGATCTCGGCGGCGGAAAGCACCCGCCCCTCGGCCGCAAAATCGGCGATGCGGCCGGCGAAGGGCGCGAACCCCGCGACCTTGCGCGGCGCCAGGGCGATGACGGCCGGTGTCGCCGCGGCGGCGACGGACGCCTCGCCGGCCGGCGCGCCGTCGATATAGAGCGTGACCTTGGCGCCATCCGACACGGCGGCGACGAAGCGCCAGTCGCCCGGTTTGATCGCGGCCTTGACGCTCAACGGTTGACCGCCGGTCCAGACGCCGAACGCGCCGCCATCGATCGTCAGGAAACGACCGCCGGCCGCCGGATCGCCCAGGCCAGCCACCAAACTGGGTCCTGGCGCGGCCTCGGAGATCTGCACCCAACCATAGATCGACCAAGGACCGCCCGCTGGGAGGACATCCCCATCGGCCTTACCGGCCAGCGGCCGCGACAGGCCGCCGCCGCCGGCGGGGAAGTCGGCGTTGTAAGGCCCCCAGGCGGCTTGCGCCGCCGCAGCGACGGGCGCGGCCAGCGTCAGGGCGGTGGCCGCCAGCAGAGCGGTCTTCAAAAGGCGTTGGCGCAGGGTCGTCATGGTCTCTTTCCTCCGCGCGGCTTTGTCGCCGCTTTGTTGTTTGCCCTAAGCGTCAGGGTCTTTGGATGTGCTCGCAAGCGGCGCTGGCTAAGCCCTGTCGGGCGACGGGTCCATTCGTCGTGAAGGCCAGATAGCGCCCGGAGGTCCCATAGGCCGGCCACGACGGCAGGCCCGGGCCATCGGGCTCGCCGGTGCGGGCGAAATTCAGCCAATAGGCCTGCAAGGGCGGCCCAGCAGGGTGATCGAAGACATAGGCCAGTTCCGACCCATGGCTGACGGCCGCCGCGCCCGGCGCGGCGACTTCCAGCTCGTAGCGCCAGACCTGGCCGCCTAAGGCGGTCCGCCGCGCGGCCACGAAGTTTCCAGGGCAGCGGAACATCCGATCGGTGGCGACCCGCATGGCGATCTCGCCATCGACCGGATCGGGCGCCGGCGGCCGGGCGTGATCCAGGCCGTAGACTTTCAACAAGGCGTCGGCGTCGGGCTGGGTTCTGATCCAGGCGCGCGCGCGCCCGGGATCGGCGCCAAACAGCGCGATCTCCCGGGCGCTGTCGCCGACGATCATCGGCTCGGTCCCGCCCTCGGTCAGCAGGACCTCGGGCGCGCGGGGCAACACCCTTCCGTCGACCACGGCCTGGGTCCAGATAAAGCTCTGGTCGTCGATGGGCGCGACGAGGCCTTTGGCCGCCCGCAGAAGGTCCGCACCGGAGGTCCGGCGCAGGGCCGCCAGGCCCGAGGCGCTGGAAGCCTCTTCGGTCACGCCCGCCTGGCGCGCCAAGTCGACGCCTATGGCCTCGTTCTGCGCCAAGGTGCGCGGCGCGAACCCGAAACCTGGCGTGCCGCTCTCCAAAATCCCGCGCGCGAATAGGCCTTGGGCCTGCGGCGCCAGCATCAACAGGCCCACGTCCTGGGCTCCGGCGGAGTGGCCAACCAGGGTGACATTGGCCGGATCGCCCCCGAGCGCGGCGATGTTGGTCGCAATCCAGCGCAGGGCCGCGACCAGGTCCATCAGCGCGTAGTTGCCCGATGCGCCGCTGCCTTCGGCGGTCAGCGCCGGGTGCGACAGAAAGCCAAAGACGCCCAGGCGGTACTGCACGCTGACGACCACCACGCCCTGGCGCGCCAGGCTCGAGCGGACGACGCCGTCGCCCGACCCGGCCCAGTTGGCGCCGCCATGGATCCAGACCATGACCGGGCGCCGCGCCGAAGGGTCGAGGACCGGCGTGGAGATGTCGAGATAGAGGCAATCCTCGCTCGAACGCGCCGCGTCCTTGTCGTTCCAACCCAACGGGGCCTGCAGACAGGCCGGTCCGGGCGCGCTGGCGGCGCGCTCGCCCGTCCAGCGCAGAGGCTGGGGCGGACGCCAACGCAGATCGCCGATCGGCGGCCGGGCGAACGGCACGCCCAGGAACAGGCTGGATCCGCCCTCGCCTGTCACGCCGACCAGCGCCCCTTCGGCGGTGACGACGCGCGGCAAGGCCTGGGCGTACGCCGCCAGCGGCGCGGCCAGCAAAGCCACGACGGCCAGAGCGGCCGCGGTCACGCGGCGCAACGGACGTCTCCCAAGGCCGCGCCCAGCACCTCGATCGCACAGACGATGTGATAGAAGGAGCTGGCCGGCACCGGGCCGTCGGCCAGAACGCCCTCGGCGCTCATGGAGTCGAACCACAGGCCCCGCACTGGCGTGCGCAGATAGTGCTCCAGGCCCTCGACGGCGTCGGCGACGATGTCCCACCACGGCCCGTCGGCTTGGGCGCTCGCCAGGGCCCAGGCCTTGATCCGCTCGGTCTGCGGCCAAAGCCTGGCCTGCGCGTCATGGATCGAGAAATCGTCCAGCAGGCTGTTCATCGCGACGTTGCGAACCGGGTCGACCCCGAAATCCTCGGCGCTGGCGACCAATCGCATGGCCGCGACCCGGGCGGCGAGCATCAGCGGATCGGTCGTGGCTAGGCGGCTCCAGCTCAGCAGCAGCCAGGCCCATTCGAACTGGTGCCCCGGTTCGACGATGCGCCCCGCTTCCCCCGGCGCTGGCCGCCACGTCTCGTCGAAGAACTCCCGCAAGGCGCTGTTGATCGGCGCTATGAAGTGCTCCAGCGCCAAGCCGACGATCTGACTTGCCGTGACGGACCACGCCGGATCGTCGCTCACGGCCATCCAGGCCAAGCAAGCTTCGAGCAGGTGCATGTGGGGATTGGAGGCCAGCGGCAGCGATGGCGGCAGCGTCGTCTCGAACCCGCCCGGGCGCCCGAACTGAACGGCGAGCGCACCCAGCAAAACCATCGCGGCCCGCTCGGCGTCTTCGCCCAGCAACGGCTTAAGGCTCGCCAGGGCCAGAAGCGCGAAAGCCTGATCGTAGAGAACCGCCGCCTCATCCAGCACTTGGCCGTCCGCCGCGACGAGGGTCCGGATCAGTCCGTCGGAGCGGACGTAGCGCGCCATGAACGCCTGAAGACCTCGGTGCAGCACCGCCTCGTCGACATGGGCCCCGAGCCGGCGCGCGCTCTGCAGTGCGTAGAGCTGGCGCGGCTGGACCCTGGCGCGGCGCGGCGCGTCCACGGCCACGCCGTCCGCGTCGAGGATCTCGTGAAAGGCGCCACTGGCGTCGATCCCGGCCTTGCTCCACAGCGGGACGGCGGCTTCGACCAGCCAGTCGAGCAGGCGGACATAGCCGGCCCGCGCGCGGGCCTGGGGATCAGGCTGCGACTTCATCGGCCCACGCGCCCAGATCCCACAGACGGGCCGCGCCGCGCACGCCCGAGGAGTCTCCCCATTGGGCTTTGACGATCCGCGCCGACCATTGATCCGAAAAGACCCGCGGCTCGATCAGCCCCGGGAGGCGCTCGTAGAGCATGTCGATGTTGGACAGACCGCCGCCGAGCACGAAGACGTCGGGATCGAGAATATTGCAGATCACCGCCATGGCCCGGCCGAGGCGCTCGATCAGTCGGTCGAAGGCCGCGGCGGCCTCGCCGTCGCCCTGCCCCGCCGCGGCCAGGATCGCCTCGCCCGTCAGGTCGCGGCCCGTGCGGGCCTTGAAATCGCGACGCAGGCCCGACCCCGAAACCCAGGTTTCCAGACAGCCGTGCTGGCCGCACCAGCAGGCCGGACCAGGAACTTCATCGACCGTCGGCCAGGGCAGCGGAATATGGCCCCATTCGCCGCCGACGCCGTTGGCGCCTTCGACCAATTTGCCGTCCACCACCAGGCCTCCGCCGCAACCGGTGCCCAGGATGATCGCAAAGGTGGTCCGCGCGCCTTGCGCCGCGCCGTCCACGGCTTCGGAAAGGGCCAGGCAGTTGGCGTCGTTGGCCAGGCGGACCGGCCGGCCCAGAGCCTCGGACAAGTCCTCCCGGAACCGGCGGCCGTTGAGATAGACGGCGTTGGCGTTGCGCATCACGCCCGTCCTTGGCGACACCGATCCAGGCGCGCCGACACCGATCGATCCGCGCCCGCCGACCTGTTGCTCGGTCCGACCGATCAGGTCACGCAGGGTCTCGATCGCCGCGTCATAGCTGTTGGGCGTGGGGGCTCGCAGACTGGCCAGCAGCCGCCCGTCTTCCGACACGGCCGCAGCCTCGATCTTCGTGCCGCCAAAATCGATGCCGATCCGAACCATGGCGCGCGTCGCCTCCCTAAGCTGGACGCGCGGCCGATGGCCAACGGTCTCTTGCCCTTGGCTTACCCGCCCCAAACCGGGTCGCCAAGGGATTTAGAAAAATATTTTTGCTTATTTTACACCGAGGCTACGGCTGGACTTTCAGCATGACGACGCCATGCGACGCCGCGGTCGCTTCGTACCGGCCCGTATGGACGCCGAGGTCTTTGCCCGCCCAGAGATCGCGAACCTTGGCCTTAAGGGTCGCTGGGTAGTCCATCTGGGTCCAGTCGAAGCCGACCTGGGCCGGCGCGGCGCCGCGATTGAGCAGGACGACAGCCCTGCCTCCGCCCTGCAGAGGCCTGACCCAGACTTCCAGCTCGCCCTCTTTTGATACCCGTCGCGCCTGTTGACCCAGCGGATCCTGATCTACCGCGATAACCTCGCGGTTGGTGAGGATCGCCTTGGTCGGGGCGTCCATGCCGGCGATGTCGTTGCCCGCGATCAGCGGCGCGGCCAGCATCGCCCAGAGGCTGAAGTGCGAGCGATACTCCTCGGTGGTCATGCCCCCGTTGCCCACCTCGAGCATGTCCGGATCGTTCCAGTGACCAGGACGGGCGTAGGGATAGAGTTCGGCCTGCTTGTCGACGATGTTCATCACGCCCGAGCTGTAGTCGCGCACGCCTTCCCACTTGTCGTAGATGTCGCCGGTGGTGCGCCATAGATTGCCAACCTTGTCGGCCCATAGCCACGGCTTGGAGGTCCCCCACTCGCAGATCGACAGCACGATATCGCGGCCGCTCGCCTGTAGCGCCGAGGACATGATGTAGTAGGCCGAGCGGGCGTCCTGCGTCCCGGCCATGCACCAGTCGTACTTCAGATAGTCCACGCCCCAGGCGGCGTATTGCTTGGCGTCCTGATACTCGTGCCCCCAGCTGCCGGGGCGGCCACCGCAGGTCTTCAGGCCCGCGTCCGAATAGATGCCGAACTTCAGTCCCTTGGCGTGGATATAATCGCCCAAGGCCTTCATGCCGCTGGGAAAGCGCTTGGCGTCGGGCTGGATGTCGCCGTGCGCGTCGCGCGCGCCATGCCAGCAATCGTCGATCACGACGTATTGGTAGCCCGCCTCGCGCATGCCGGAACTGACCATCGCGTCGGCGGTCTTACGGATCAGCGCCTCGTCGACATTGCAGGCGAACTTGTTCCAGCTGTTCCAGCCCATGGGCGGCGTGCGGGCCAGTCCGTCATCGTTGAGCGGCGGCGGCGGATCGTCGGCCCGGGCCACCTGCGCAGCCGTCAGGAGCGAGAAGGCCGCCAGGCAGGAGACCATCCAACTGGCGCGTCGCGGCGCCGATTCAGACCGGTGATCCAAAGTGACGTCCTCCCATGTGTTTCTTGACGCTGGTCGACGCGAGCGCCACGTCAACCGCCGGGCGACGTTGGCATCGACGCGCGCCTCTCGACAATAACACAAATTATTTATTTTATTCGCAACTCTTGGCCTGAGCGATGTCACGCAAAGACCTGAGGCTCGATCGGCGCCTGACCCCTTCGGCGAACTCCTGACTGACCTGCAAGCGGACCTTTCCAAGGTCGGAGATGAGTCAGTTACGGACACGTTTCCAAAGTTGAGACCGGCAAATTCCTTGACATTTCGGGACGTCAGGCTTGACGATCCGGGACATGTTGGGTCCGAAGGCAATCATGGTCACTCGTCCATCGAACCCATCTCGAAAGACCGTTCAGACCAGCGCCACAGCGCAGGTGTGCGAAGTTTTGCGAGAGCTTCTTCCGACCGGAGATTGCTCCGCGGAAGCGGTCGCGCAGCGCTTTTCAATTGATCGACGATCCATTCTGCGCCGCCTCAAATCCGAGGGTGCAACCTATTCGGATTTGTTGAAGCAAGTACGCAGCGAGCTTCTCGAGCACTATATCGAGAACACCGATCTATCCCTAACGGAGATCGCACGCTTACTGGGCTTTACAAGCCTATCAGCGCTCTCACGATGGAAGAGAAGCCAACCTCGCCAGCCGCAGGCGGAGGAGCCTAGCGCCTACAAAGACACATTCTGGATGGAGGGCGACATGTACTTCGACATCATCCACCTCCCCGACCCGCCCCGGAAGCGACGAAAATAGCGTCCCAATCGGTCAACTCTCTGGAGCCCGAAAAGCACCGCCAATCGTACGATTTCTCTTATTTTTCAGGCGTATATTCTGCCGCTCCAGCGTGCCAGATCGTACTCTAGCGTAGTTTCGGCGGTGGCGCGCCCTGCTGGATTCGAACCAGCGACCGCTCGCTTAGAAGGCGAGTGCTCTATCCAGCTGAGCTAAGGGCGCGCGCTGGCCGGCCTGGTCCGCAGCAGTCCTAGTGGGTCCAGGGCTGCTTGCGGTTGGCGGCGAAGTTGTCGGCGTAGGCCTTGATGATCTTCTTGGGGGCCTTCGGCTCGAAGAGCTGGAAGGAAATCTCGTGACGCTGGGCGTAGGCCACGGCCTCGTCGCGCGTCTCGAAGGTCAAGCGAATCTGGCCGTTCATGTCGCTGGACGTGGTCCAGCCCATCAGCGGGTCGGGCTTGCGGGCCGAGGCCGGTTCGAACTCCAGCACCCAGTCCTTGGTCTTGGCCTTGCCGGACTGCATGGCGTTCTTGGCGGGGCGATAGATGCGGGCCAGCATGGACCTCTCCCAAAGTACCTTGCCGATGGTCGGAGCGGCAGGATTTGAACCTGCGACATCCTGGTCCCAAACCAGGCGCGCTACCAGACTGCGCTACGCTCCGAAACATCGGCAGGCGCGTGCTCTACAGGGGTTCGATGCGCGGATCAACGATCCGAACGCCTCTATTCACCCCTTCGGGAAGATTCGATGCAGCACCCGGTCGCCGGGCAGGATGCCTAGCTGCGCCGCGCGGCCGCCGGCCAGCTCCAGGACGCCCAGGACGGGGCCGCCGGAGGCCAGCGGCGTCTCGTCGTGCGGGCGGGCGTTGCGGGCGATCGAAAGGATCCGGCCGTCCGCTGCGATGTAGATGATGTCGAGCGGAATCAGGGTGTTCTTCATCCAGTACGCCACGCGCTGGGGCTTGGCGTAGGTGAAGAGCATCCCGCGATCGTGCGCCAGGCTCTTGCGGAACATCAGCCCGCGCTCCTGCTGGGCGCGGGTGGCGGCGATCTCGACCTGGAAGCGCGGGCGGCCGCGCATGGTGACGATCTCGACCGTCTCCAGCTTGCCCGCCGGCGCCGCCCCAGGCGCGGCCCAAGCGGACGCGCCCGCGCCGACGCCAAGCATCAACGCGGCGAGCAACGCCCGCCTTCCGATCATCCGTTCCGCCACGCAGCACCTCGGTGAAAGCCAATCTCGACCGAGACTAGCTTTCCCTCGGAGGCAGCGGAAGTCAGGCGTCGCCGGGCGTGATTTCCGCGACCACCAGGCCCTTGGGCCCTCGCGCGAACCGCACCAGGACGTCGTCGCCCGGCTGCAGGTCCTCGAGCCCGCCCCGGCGGAGCCTCTCAATATGCACGAAGATGTCGCCCGGTTCGGCGTCGCGGATCACGAAACCGTAGCCCTTGGTGCGGTTGAACCACTTGACCTTGGCGTGCTCGGCCGGCCCCTCGGGCTCCAGGGCGTGACGCCCGTGGCCTTCCCGCATCGGGTCACGGCGCACCGGCCCTTCGGCGAAGGTGCGCCTCTGTCGCTCGATCGGCGCCGAAGCGCAGCTCTCATCGAGATTGACGACCTCGCTGACCTGCCAGCCCTTGGGCCTTCGCACCACGTCGCACACGATCACCGCCCCCTCCATGGCGGTTTCGCGGCCGCAGTTACGCAGCGATGTCACATGCAGAAGTACGTCCTTGAGCCCGGTCTGGCCCGGATCATCCGGTACGATGAACCCGTAACCCTTGCCGGCGTCGAACCACTTCACCTTTCCGCTGATGCGCACGAACTCTTCGTGCGCCGCAGCGTCCTCAAAATCGAAACCAGACATCCCACCCCTCTGGCTTGCCCAATCAGCCCATCGGAGCAAGCACTACGAGAACAGTGTTCTCGCGTAACGAGAACCGTCAATGACGAAATCACGTCAAAACCCCAGGTGGGGGCGATCCGCGACATTTCGTCGCAGAAACAACACAGTAACAATCCTGAAATACAGCCGAAGGTGGCAGTCCCTAGGGGAGTCGAACCCCTCTCTCCAGATTGAAAATCTGGCGTCCTAACCGATAGACGAAGGGACCACATCGCCGCCGAAGCGGAAAGCAGCCGAAATATATAGCCTCGCGGGTGGCAGTCCCTAGGGGAGTCGAACCCCTCTCTCCAGATTGAAAATCTGGCGTCCTAACCGATAGACGAAGGGACCACGGCCCCGCGAGGAAGCGGGTGTATAGCCGCGACCTTTGGGGTGCGCAAGCGGGCGAAAGTCATTTTTTCAGTCCGCCTACATCCCCTGCGGCAAAGGGCCTATTCCGAGTAGCGAGCCCTAGGGTCGTGGGCGTCCTCGATCTCCAGCTGGACGCCGTTGCGGCCCATGTAATCGTCCGGCTTCAGCTTGCCCACGACGTCCAGCGCGCCGCCGCCGGCCAGCAGGCGCTGGCCCAGCGGGGTTTCGGCGCTGCGCCAGCTGATGGCCTTGATGCGGTCACCCGTGGGGCCGACCAGGTCCATGCGCACGTGGCCGCCCTTCAGGGCCGAGACGCGGTCGGGCCGTACGCCGGTCAGGGCGAACATCGGCTCGGGATTGCCCAGACCGAAAGGAGCCAGCCGCTGGAAGTCGTCGAGCAGCGCCCGATTCGCCGCGCGCGGCTGCACCAGGGCGTCGATCTCGACCGACTCGATTCCCACGGCCTCCATCTCGCCGGCCAACTGCTCTTCCAGGAAGGCGCGGAACTCGGGAATCATCTCGGGGCGGATGGAGAGGCCCGCCGCCATGGCGTGGCCGCCGCCGGCCATCAGCAGGCCCGCCTCGAAAGCGGCCTGGATGGCGCGGCCCAGATTGACGCCGGGCTGCGAGCGGCCCGAGCCCTTGCCGACATTGGCGGCGCGATCGACGCCGATCACCACAACCGGCTTGCGATAGCGTTCACGCAGGCGACCGGCGACGATGCCGATGACGCCAGGGTGCCAGTCCTCGCCAGAGACCACGATGACCGGGGCGTCGGTGTTGAAGTTGCCGCGCTCCAGCACGGCGGCGGCTTCCTCGACCACGGCGGCCTCGACGGCCTTGCGCTCGGTGTTGAGGCCGTCCAGCTCCTCTGCCAGGGCGGCGGCCTCCAGCGGGTCGTCGGTCGACAGCAGCATGGCGCCGAGGTCGGAGCGGCCGATGCGGCCGCCAGCGTTGATGCGCGGGCCTAGAATAAAGCCGGCGTGGAAGACCGACGGCTCGCCCGAGCCCTTGCCGACCTCGAACAAGGCCTTCAGCCCCGGATTGGCCCAGGCGCCCATGGTCTTCAGGCCCAGCGCCGTCAGGGCGCGGTTGAAGCCGACCAGCTGGGTGACGTCGCAGACCTCGCCCAGAGCCACCAGGTCCAGCCATTGGCGCAGGTCCGGCTGCGGACGCTCCTCGGTGAACAGGCCGCGCTGGCGGGCCTCGCGGTTCAGAGCGGCCAGCAGCACGAAGGTGACGCCGGCGGCGGCCAGGACCCCCTGCCCGCTCTGGCAGCCCGGACGGTTGGGATTGACCACGGCGGCGGCGGCCGGCGGGTCCTCGCGCATCAGGTGGTGGTCGATGACCACCACCTCCAGGCCGATCTCGGCCGCGCTGGCGATGGCGTCATAGGCCGCGGCCCCGCAATCCAGGGTCACGACCAGCTCGGCCCCGCCGTCGCGGATGGTCTTGAAGGCCGCCGGACTAGGGCCATAGCCCTCAGTCAGGCGGTCGGGGATATAGATCGGCAGCTCGACGCCCATATAGCGGAACCAGCGGACCAGTTGAGCGGCGCTGGTAGCGCCGTCGACGTCATAGTCGGCGAAGACCATGGTCGGCCGGCCGCTGACCAGGGCGTCGATCAGGATTTCGGCGGCCCGGTCCATGTCGGTGAAGCTGGACGGGTCGGGGAACAGCGCCTTCAGGGTAGGGCGCAGATAGTGCTCGGCCTGCTCAAGGCTGACGCCGCGCGAGGCCAGGGCCCGGGCCAGGGGCTCGGTCAGGCCGTGGCGCTGCTGGATGTCGCGCACCACGGCCATGTCGGCCGGACGCTCGCGCCACGCGCGGCCGCTCAGCGAGCGTTCGACGCCCAGGAAGGCGTTGGCGGGAATTTCGGTGACACCATCGGCGGGCATCGCTGGAGAGTAGCTGGTCACGTGGATTCGGACCATGCGGCGCCGAAACGACAGTCCCGGACGTGGGTTAGCCGGCCTGCATCTCGCTTCGAACCGCCTCGACCTCGTTGGCCGAGCCCAACACCACCGGCACGCGCTGGTGCAGCTTGGTCGGCTGGATGTCGAGGATGTCTGTCAGGCCCTCGGTGGACTTGCCCCCTGCCCGCTCGATCAGCAGGCTCATCGGGTTGGCCTCGTACATCAGGCGCAGCTTGCCCGGCTTCTCCGGCTCGCGGGCGTCCCACGGATACATGAAGATGCCGCCGCGCATCAGGATGCGGTGGACGTCGGCGACCATCGAGGCCACCCAGCGCATGTTGAAGTTCTTGCCCCGAGGGCCGTCCTTGCCCGCCAGGCAGCCGTCGATATAGCGGCGCACGGGCGGCGCCCAGTGGCGCTGGTTGGACATGTTGATCGCGAACTCGGCCGTGTCGGCCTTGATCGAGAGGTTCGGGTGCGTCAGCAGCCACTGGCCGTCGGCGCTGAGCGTGAAGCCGTCGACGCCGCCCGACAGGGTCAGGACCAGCATGGTCTGTGGGCCGTAGACGGCGTAGCCGGCGGCGACTTGGCTACGGCCCGACTGCATGAAGTCGGCTTCGGTCGGCGCATGATCGGCCGGCGCGGGCAGCACCGAGAAGATCGTCCCGACCGAGACGTTGACGTCGATATTGCTGGAGCCGTCCAGCGGGTCGAAGGTCACCAGATAGCCGCCGACGCGGCCGGTGGGCTCGACTTCTTCCAGCTCTTCGGAGGCCAAACCGGCGACGGCGGCGCAGCCCTTCAGAGCGTCGCTCAGCATGTCGTTGGTGATGACGTCGAGCTTCTTCTGCTCCTCGTCTTGCACATTAGTGCTGCCGGCCGCGCCCAGGCTGCCCGACAGCGCGCCGCTGGCGACGACGCGGCTGATCTGCGCGCACGTGGCGGCGATCGTCTGGACGACGTCCTTGAGGGCGGCGTCAGCCGGCTCGGCCGCGAGCCGGGCGGCCAGGTCGACAAAGGCAGTCATCTAGAATCCTCGAAACCGAAAGCAGAACGGCCGCCTCTACAGGACGGCCGTGACAGGAAGGTCTCAGACCTTCCGCTTCATGCGGACCTCGCGGACCGTGCCCGTCGAGGAGTTCATCACCAGGGTGTGGGTGTGCACGCAGCCATCGCGGAAGATGACCCCGTCCAGCAGCCCGCCGCGCGTCACGCCGGTGGCGGCGAAGATCGCCTCGTCCCGGACGATCTCGTGCAGGTCGTACTTCTTGTCGAGCTCGGTGATGCCCCACTTGGAGGCGCGCGCCCGCTCGTCGTTGTTGCGGAACAGCAGACGGCCCTGGAACTGTCCGCCGACGCACTTCAGCGCCGCGCAGGCCAGGACGCCTTCCGGCGCGCCGCCCGAACCGAGATACAGGTCGATGCCGGTCGAGGGATCGGTGGTGTTGATCACCCCGGCCACGTCGCCGTCCGTGATCAGATGGATGCGGGCGCCGGCGGCGCGGACCTTGGCGATGATGTCGGCGTGACGCGGACGATCCAGCACGCAGACCGTGATCTCGGTCGCCGCCACGCCCTTGGCGTCGGCGATGGCCTGGATGTTCTCGGCCGGCGACTTGTCCAGATCGATCACCCCGGCGGGCAGGCCCGGGCCGCAGGCGATCTTGTCCATATAGGTGTCGGGCGCGTTCAGCAGAGTGCCCTTCGGGGCCCAGGCCATCACCGTCAGGGCGTTGGGCTGGGACTTGGCCGCCAGGGTCGTGCCTTCCAGCGGATCCAGGGCGATATCGATCTTGGGGCCCTTCCCCGTGCCGACCTTCTCGCCGATGTAGAGCATCGGCGCTTCGTCACGCTCGCCTTCTCCGATGACGATCTCGCCCTCGATATCCAGCTCGTTCAGGGCGTTGCGCATCGCGTCGACGGCGGCCTGGTCGGCGGCCATCTCGTCGCCGCGACCCAGCATCGTCCACGACGCGATGGCGGCGGCTTCGGTTACGCGAACGGCGTCCAGGACCAGCGAGCGGTCCAGGGTGTTCGAACTCATCCGTCTCTCCCGACCGCCCTTGAGCCAGGCGGCCTAGTTCCCAATGTCGCCTTCGACGCCCGGTTTTCCGGGTCGTTTAGATACGCGCGACGCGCAGAAGGCGGGGACGCTCTAGCACGGTCTGCAATTTTTCGATGCGGCTAATCGCGTCCAGCAGATTCGATTCCGGCGTCGCATGGGTAACGAGCACGATCGGCACGCCACCTGCGCCTTCGACAGGCTTTTGCAGGAAACTGTCGATCGAGACGCCGCATTCGGCCAGGGTTTCGGAGATGGCGGCGATGACGCCGGGCTGGTCCTGGACCATCACCCGCAGATAGGCCTTGCCCACCGTGCGCGACGGATCGACGGCCACGAACGGAGCCAGTTCGCCGGCCGGAGCCTGGAACACCGGACGCACGGCCTTGGTCATCACGTCGGCGATGTCGGCGGCGACGGCGGCGGCGGTCGGACCCGCGCCGGCGCCCGGTCCCTGGATGAAGATCCGGCCGATACGCTTGCCCTCGATGAACAGCGCGTTGAGCGCCCCGCCCGCCTGGGCCAGCGGATGCTCCAGCGGGGCCAGCGACGGATGCACCTTCACGGCCACGCCGTCGTCGGTCTTGGCGGCGCTGGCGACCAGCTTGATGCGATAGCCCAGGTCCTTGGCCAGCTTGATGTCGAGCAGCTCGACGTCGCTGATGCCCTCGATCTCGGCAGCCTCGAAGTTCGGCGCGCAGCCGAAGGCGAGCGCCGCCAGGATGCTGATCTTGTGGCCGGCGTCGAAGCCGCCGACGTCGGTGGTCGGGTCGGCCTCGGCATAGCCCAGGCCCTGGGCCTCGCGCAGCACGTCGGCGAACGAGCGACCGGTCTTCTCCATCTCGGTGAGGATGAAGTTGCAAGTGCCGTTGAGGATGCCGGCCACCGAGACCACGTCGTCGCCGACCATGGCCTCGCGCAGCATCTTCACCGCCGGGGTGCCGCCCATGACGGCGGCTTCGAACAGCAGCGGCACGCCTTGGGCTTCGGCCAGGGCGGCCAGTTCGGCGCCGTGCACGGCGATCAGGGCCTTGTTGGCCGTGACCACCGGCTTGCCGGCCTTCAGCGCGGTTTCGACGGCGACCTTGGCCGGACCGTCCGAACCGCCGACCAGCTCGACGAACAGGTCGATGTCCGGCGAGCCCGCCAGGGCCACCGGATCATCGAACCAGGCGAGATTCGAGATGTCGACCGTGCGGGCGCGCGACTTGTTGCGGGCCGAGACGGCGGTGATCACCGCCCGGTCGCCGGCCGGCGCGAAGTCCGGGCGCTCGGCCAGGAACTGCAACAGGCCGCCGCCGACGGTGCCCAGGCCCGCGACGCCGATGCGCCAGGTCTTCTTCGTCATCTTCGAATCCTTGGAAAGAACGGGCCTTAAGAGGCCTGTTCCATCTTGTTGTGGGCCTTGGCCAGGATGGAGTCGGCGTTGGCGATGAATTTCTTCACGTTGCGCGCGGCCTGGCGGATGCGGTGCTCATTCTCGACGAGACCGATGCGGACATAACCCTCGCCGTATTCGCCAAAGCCGATGCCGGGGGCGACGGCGACGCCGGCCTCCTCGATCAGCAGGCGCGAGAACAGCATCGAGCCGGCTTCGCGATAGGCCTCGGGGATCTTGGCCCAGGCGAACATCGAGGCCGGTGGGTTGGGGATGTCCCAGCCCGCGCCCTTCATCGACTTGATCAGGGTGTCGCGGCGGCTCTTGTAGATGCCGCGGATCTCGTCGACGCAGTCCTGCGGACCGTTCAGCGCCGTGGCCGCGGCCACCTGCACCGGGGTGTAGGCGCCGTAGTCCAGATAGGACTTCACGCGGGCCAGGGCCGCGCAGATGCGGGCGTTGCCGACCACCATGCCCACGCGCCAGCCGGCCATGGCATAGGTCTTCGACAGCGAGTTGACCTCGACGGCGATGTCCTTGGCGCCATCCACCTGCAGGATCGACGGCGGCGGGTTGTTGTCGAAATAGATCTCGCCATAGGCCACGTCGCTGATGACCAGCAGGTCGTGCTTCTTCGCGAGAGCAACCGCGTCCTTGTAGAAGTCCAGGTCCACCCACTGAGCGGTCGGGTTCGACGGATAGGACAGGATCAGCACGCTGGGCGGCGGCACCGAGTGCTTCACCGCGCGGCTGATGTTGGAGAGGTACTCCTCCGGCGACAGGGCCGGCACGTGGCGGATGATGCCGCCGGCCATGATGAAGCCGAAGGCGTGGATCGGATAGGCCGGGTTCGGGCAGATAATGACGTCACCCGGACCGGTCAGGGCCTGGGCCAGGTTTGCGAAGCCTTCCTTGGACCCGAGCGTGGCGATCACCTCGGTGTCGGGGTTCAGCTTCACGCCGAAACGGCGGCCATAATAGTTGGCCATGGCCTTGCGCAGGCCGGGCACGCCCTTGGACGCGGAATAGCGGCCCGCCTTGGGGTCGCGCGCCGTCTCGATCAGCTTGTCGACGATGTGCTGGGGCGTGGGCATGTCCGGATTGCCCATGCCGAAGTCGATGATGTCGGTCCCCTCGGCGCGGAGACGCGCCTTGATCTTGTTGACCTCTTCAAAGACGTAAGGCGGCAGGCGGCGGATACGGTGGAAATCGGTGCTCATGAGGGCTCTGTGCGCCGCTTCGGCGCTCTGGGAGCGAAAAGTCGGGCATGGATAGACCCCGAGCGGGGTCAAGCCAAGCCAGTTCAAGGAAGATTATGCCTCCGTCGCCCTATTGGGGCTGGGACGGAGGCGCGCTAGCTCGGCCGCGTGCTGCGCGGGCGAAGGCTTCGGTGTTTGCGCGATCGGCGTCGGTCGGCGCTTCGAAGGCCGGCGGCTTGACGTCCTTGCGGGCTTTCGCGGCGTAGCTTTCGCTGTCCTTGAGTTCCCAGGTCGCCGGCGCGGTGGCCGCGGTCAGGGCGTCGCCGGCGCGTTGCTGCTGGACGACGGCGGCGCGCACCTGGTCGGCGGTCGGCACGTCCGTCGGCATCGCCGGAATGTCCGAGAACTTGCGGCGTTCGCCCTTGGCCTTGGCCGCCGCGGTGGCGCGGGCGGCGATCGGCGAGCTGGGATCGACCTTGGTGGTCGAGAACGGCGTCGTGCACGCAGCCACGCCAGCCGTCAGGCCGACGATCAGAGCAACGCGTACGATTTTGCGGGTTTCGCCGTTCATTGGTTCTGGTCTTATGCGATGATCGCGGCGAGCGAAAGGCGTTCGACGCCGCTTTTCGCGAACACATTCGGCGGAGGAACTCATGGCCACGGCAAAGGCGGCTCCCAAGGCCCGGAAGAAGGCTTCCCCCAAGGACGAGACCGCCGAACCCAAGGCCAAGGCCGCGCCGAAGACCGCGAAACCGAAAGCCCAACCGGAGCCGCCGCCGAAGACCGAATCGGCCGGTCCTCAAGGTGGTCCCCAGGGTGGTCCGAAGCCCCCGCCCTTCCCGCCGTTCGAAAGCGTGCTGTCGGCCGACCAGTTGAAGATGGTCGAGACCCTGTCGGCCAACCTGGCCCGCGCCGCCGTCACCGCCCAGGGCGCCATCGCCGAGGCCGCGCTGCGCCAGGCCGACCGCCCGGCCGCCCTCACCCCGGACCCGTTCCACGTCGCCCCGGCTCTGAACGAGGTGATGACCCGCCTGGCCGCCCAGCCCGACCGGCTGATGCGCGCCCAGGCCGATCTCTTCAGCCAATATATGGACCTGTGGCAGTCGACCGCCCGCCGCGCCGCCGGCGAGGAGGTTGCGCCCGTGGTCGCGCCCGCCGCCGGCGACAAGCGCTTCAACGATCCGGACTGGGCGTCGAACCCGATGTTCGACCTGATGAAGCAGTCCTACCTGCTGTCGTCCAACTGGTTGAACGGCCTGATCGCCGAGGTCGAGGGCGTCGATCCGGGCGCCAAGCGCCGGGTCGAGTTCTTCACCAAGATGCTGACCGACGCCTTCTCGCCGTCGAACTTCCTGATCTCCAACCCCGCCGCCCTGCGCGAGGTGGTGCAGACCCAAGGCCAGAGCCTGGTGCGCGGCATGGAGAACTTCGCCGCCGACCTGGAGCGCGGCGGCGGCCAGCTGGCGATCAGCCAGACGGACCTGGCCAAGTTCAAGGTCGGCGAGAACGTCGCCACCGCCCCGGGCAAGGTCGTCTACCAGAACGACATCCTGCAGCTGCTGCAGTTCGATCCGTCCACGGAGACGGTCTGCGAGATCCCGCTGCTGATCTTCCCGCCGTGGATCAACAAGTTCTACATCATGGACCTGCGGGCCGAGAACTCGATGATCCGCTGGCTGACGGGCCAGGGCTTCACGGTGTTCGTCGCCTCGTGGGTCAATCCGGACCAGACGCTCGCGGCCAAGACCTTCGAAGACTACATGTTCGAGGGCATCTACGACGCCACCCAGCAGGTCATGACCCAGTGCGGCGTCGATCGGGTCAACACCGTCGGCTACTGCATCGGCGGCACCCTGCTGTCGGTCGCCCTGGCCCACATGGCCGCCAAGGGCGACAAGCGGATCAACTCCACGACCTTCTTCGCCGCCCAGCAGGACTTCGCCGAGGCCGGTGACCTGCTGCTATTCACCAACGAGGAATGGCTGCAGTCGATCGAGCAGCAGATGGACCAGGCCGGCGGCTTCCTGCCCAGCCAGTCGATGGCCGACACCTTCAACGCCCTGCGCGGCAACGACCTGATCTGGTCGTTCTTCGTCAGCAACTACCTGATGGGCAAGGAGCCGCGACCGTTCGACCTGCTGTTCTGGAACGCCGACCAGACGCGGATGCCCAAGTCGCTGCACCTGTTCTATCTGCGCAACTTCTACAAGGATAACGCCCTGACCACGGGCCAGCTGACCATGGGCGGCGAGCACCTGGACCTCTCCAAGGTCAAGACGCCGATCTATGTCCAGTCGTCCAAGGACGACCACATCGCCCCGTTCCGTAGCGTGTATCGCGGCGCCAAGGCCTTCGGCGGGCCGGTGACCTTCACCATGGCCGGCTCGGGCCACATCGCCGGGGTGATCAACCACCCGGACGCCAGGAAGTACCAGCACTGGACCAACGAGGCCCTGCCCGGCGACGTCGGCGAATGGATCGCCGGGGCGCAGGAGCATCCGGGTTCGTGGTGGCCGCACTGGGCTGCCTGGCTGAAGGCCCGCTCGGGCGACCAGGTCCCGGCCCGCGACCCGATCAAGGGCCCGCTGAAGCCGCTGGAGAATGCGCCGGGTTCGTTCGTGCTGGTCAGGTCGGACGACTAGAGCGTCCCGCTGGCATAGACCTCCTCGAAGACGTCGGTCTCGACCCGCTCGACCAGCGGCCGGATGCGCTCCAGGTGGGCCAGCCGGCGCGGGTCGCGGGCGAACTCCAGCACGTCCAGCGGATCGTCGAAGGTGGTGATCACCACGACCACCTCGCCGGCCCGCAGGCAGCGGACGCCGCGCAGCCCCGCCACGCGGCCCGCCAGATGACGGTGCTGAACCTCCTGCGCCGCCAGCAGCGCCTGGAGCTTGCCGGGTCTGGGGTGGATCACGCTGATCGAGACGGCCGGCGCGGCCGGTCCCAGCACTTCGAGGTCTTGCAGGCAGATGGCGGCGGCTGCGGTCATGCGCGGCTCCTTGGCGATCGGGAGCTCTTCTCGTAAGACCTCAAGCATGGTTGAGGTCAAGACCCCCAAGGCAAAGCCCCTGCCCCCGACGCTTAGCGTCGGCGAAGTCGCCCACCGCAGCGGCGTGGCGGTCTCGACGCTGCATTTCTACGAGACCAAGGGCCTGATCCTCAGCCTGCGGACCGAGGGCAACCAGAGGCGCTATCCGCGGGCGGTGCTGCGGCGGGTGGCGCTGATCAAGATCGCCCAGCGCACCGGCATCGGCCTCACCGAAATCCGCCAAGCTCTGGACCACCTGCCCCAGGATCGCGCCCCCAGCGCCGAGGACTGGGCGGCCCTGTCGGCGGCCTGGCGCACCGAGCTTGATTCGCGAATCCGCCACCTGACGGGCCTTCGCGACCAGATCGACAGCTGCATCGGCTGTGGCTGCCTGTCGTTGCAGGTGTGCCCGTTGCGCAATCCCGGTGACGTCATGGGCGAGCGCGGCGCGGGTCCTCGCGTTTTAATCGACGACTAAGATTACAAGACCCGCGTTCGCCCAAAAGCCGCCGTGATCGTGGCAGAGCTTCCGCGCCATGCTCATGCTGGACCGCCGCACCGTTCTGGGGATGACCGTCGTCGCGCCGTTCGCAGCGGCCGGCGGCGCTAGCCAGGCGTTGATTCCAGACTCGGGTCGCAAGCTGGCCGTCGCCGCCCGCCAGCAGGTCGGGGTCACGGTCGAGTACGATCCCAGCTACCGCAATATCGGCTATCCGAACGGCGACGTGCTGCGCACCAGCGGCGTCTGCTCGGATGTCCTGATCCGCGCCGCCCGCGACGCCTGGGACATCGACCTGCAGAAGCAGGTGCACGAGGACATGCTCAAGGCGTTCGCGGCCTATCCGTCACGTCGCGAATGGGGCCTGACCAAGCCGGACTCCAATATCGACCATCGGCGGGTGCTGAACCTGGAGACGTTCCTGGCGCGGCAGAAGGCCAGCCTGTCCCTGCCCGCCTACCGGCCGTTCGGCGGCGACGGGTTCGAAGCGCCGCAGCCCGGCGACGTCCTGACCTGGCGCTTGAGCGGCGGCCGTCCGCACCTGGGCGTGGTGGTCGACGGCCCGCAGCACGTCCGCGTGGCGCACAACATCGGCGAGGGCGTCCGCGAGGAGCCCCTGTGGATGTTCAAGCTGCACAAGCCCGCCGGCCACTACCGCTGGCGGGTCTGACGCGAGCTTAGAGGCCCGCGTCTTCCTTGAGGCCCAGGGCGATGTTCATGTTCTGGACGGCCGCGCCCGAGGCGCCCTTGCCCAGGTTGTCGAGCAGCGCCACCAGACGCGCCTGGCCGCTGGTGTCCGAGCCGAACACGAAGAGCTTCAGGCGGTTGGTGCCGTTCAGGCCTTCCGGATCCAGGGTCGTCAGGCTCTTGGCCTCCTCGAGCGAGGCGACCTCGACGAACTTCTCGCCCTTGTAGTGCTTGGCCAGGGCGGCGTGGATGTCGCCCAGCGACGGCGCGCCGTTCAGGGTCGAGAAGTGCAGCGGCATCTCGACGATCATGCCCTGCAGGTAGCGGCCCACGGCCGGCATGAAGATCGGACGGCTCAGCAGGCCGCCATGCATCTGCATTTCCGGCACGTGCTTGTGGCCCATCGACAGGCCGTAGATCCGGTACGGGACCTTGGTGAAGTTGGCCGCGCTCTCGTCCTCGAACTCGGCGATCATCGCCTTGCCGCCGCCGCTGTAGCCGGAGACGGCGTTGTACGAGACCGGCAGTTCCGGCGGCAGGATGCCAGCCGAGACCAGCGGCCGCGTCAGGGCGATGGCGCCGGTCGGATAGCAGCCCGGATTGGAGATGCGCTTGGACTTGGCGATCTTGCCGCGCTGTTCCTTGTCCAGCTCGGCGAAGCCATAGGCCCAGCCCTCGGCGGTGCGATAGGCGGTCGAGGCGTCGATGATCACCGTGTTCGGGTTGCTCACCAACGCTACCGCTTCCTTGGCCGCATCGTCGGGCAGGCACAGGATCACGGCGTCGGCGCCGTTCAGCATCTCGGCGCGGGCGTCGGCGTCCTTGCGCTTGTCAGGATCGATCGAGACCAGCTGCAGGTCGGTGCGGCCGACCAGGCGTTCGCGGATCTGCAGGCCGGTGGTGCCGGCTTCGCCGTCGATGAAGACCTTGGGGGCGCTGGTCATGCGGACTCCGATCCTGGCTTAGGACGCCAGAGAAAGCAGAAAACAGAGACAGAAATGAAAAGGGGCGCTTCGGCCTGACCGAAGCGCCCCTTCCCGTAAAACGTAATCGTCGCGATTAGCGCTTCGAGAACTGGAAGCTGCGGCGGGCCTTGGCCTTGCCGTACTTCTTACGCTCAACGACGCGGCTGTCGCGGGTCAGGAAGCCGTGCGGCTTCAGGACCGGGCGCAGGCCGGGTTCGTAGTACGTCAGGGCCTTGGACAGGCCGTGACGGATGGCGCCGGCTTGACCCGACAGACCCGAACCTTCGACGGTCACGATGACGTCGAATTGGCCCAGACGGTCGGTCACTTCCAGCGGCTGGGCGATCATCATGCGCAGCACCGGACGCGCGAAGTAAACTTCCTGGTCGCGGCCGTTGATGGTGATGGAACCCTTGCCCGGCTTGATCCAGACGCGAGCGATCGCGTTCTTGCGCTTGCCGGTCGCGTACGAGCGGCCTTGGGCGTCGATCTTGGGCTCGGCCGGAGCGACGTTTTCCGGGTTGCTGGACAGCGAGGCCAGCGCTTCAAAGCCTTGTGCGTCGGTCATGACTTAGAGGCTCCGGGTGTTCTTGGTGTTGCGCGAAGCGAAGTCGATGACTTCCGGGCTTTGCGCTTGGTGCGGATGCTCACCGTTGTTGTAGATGAGCAGGTGGGTCAGCTGCTTGCGAGCCAGCGGGCTCTCCTTGGGCAGCATGCGCTCGACGGCCTTTTCCAGGACGCGTTCCGGGAACTTGCCGCCCAGCACCTTGCGCGGGGTGGTTTCCTTGACGCCGCCCGGGTGACCGGTGTGACGGTAGTAGACCTTGTCGTCGAGCTTCTTGCCGGTGAACTTCACCTTGTCGGCGTTGATGACGACGACGAAGTCGCCGCAATCGACGTGCGGGGTGTAGTCAGGACGATGCTTGCCGCGAAGACGCATGGCGATGAACGTCGCCAGACGACCGACAACGGCGTTCTCGGCGTCGACCACGATCCACTTCTTCTCGACCTCGGCTGGCTTCAAGGAAGCCGTGATCTTCTGCATGGGATTGATCCGTAATTTCTGGGCGTTCGAACCCGAGAAACCCGGTTTCGTCCGTATGAGGCGCGGCATGTACGGGAGGGTTCGGGGGCTGTCAACAACAGTGAGCGTAGAAACTTACAAATCCCATACAATACAATGAGATAGATATAACGGTATCATAATACCGCATTTTGTTCGAGATCGTGCGCCGTCGCCTTCACGCGGCCAGCCGCTGAAGATGTGGAAGGGACTGCGGAGCGCCGGGCATCGCCCGGAGGATGAGTAAGTAGATACCGTTTCGACGAAGCCAGACGCTCCGCGCAGCCGTTATCCGGAAGCCTTCGAGAGCGCGGGGTCTTAACCCGCTCCCGACGTTTGGGCCTCCGACGGGCGGGCCAGGGCGACGACCCCGGTCCCGGACGCACAGGCGATTTCAGCCCGTGCCTGCCGCGTCCGCCGAACCTTCGCCGCCGGGGCTTCGTCCCATGTTTCAGGGAGCCCGCCACCGGATCCGTCGCAAAGGCGAGTCTCCGAAGAGACCCGGCGAGCGCTTCCCGCTCGACCACACCCGACAGCCGTCACGATCGCCGGCCGGACGTCCCTTCCGCGCTATCGGGTGAGGAAGAGTATGGGGCGGCGCTGAACGCGGATCATTCAGGCGCGCGTAAAAGTGAGAAGTGGTTGAATTTGCAGACCTCTATCTCGCCAATTCCGAGGATAGACACCGCTCGATCCCCTTTGTGGGGGAGGCTTTCATTTCTCCTCCCCCTTCTGGGGGAGGTGGCGCGCCGCGAAGCGCGGCGTGACGGAGGGGGCTGGTCATGACTCAGCAGCGCCTGCACAGGCCCCCTCCACCGCCGTTCGGCGGTCCCCCTCCCCCAAGAGGGGGAGGAGAGACGAACCGGTTTTCCGAAGGCCTACCCTAGAACAGCCGGCGCTTCTTCTTGGTCTCCGTCGGCTCTGCGGCGGCCGAGGCCGGCGCCGCCGGGCCGTCGAACCCAAACGCGTGACGCATGACCTGGAAGATGTAGCTCTCCTCCACCACGCCGCGCAGCAGGAAGGCCTGGGGGCCGTCGGCGAACACGCCCACGTCCTCGCCGGCGTGGGCGGCGCTGGCCAGGTTCACCGTGGCTTCCTGGTGGTAGTCGACGTCGTCGGTGTCTTCCTTGGCCGGGTCCTTGCGCAGGTCGTTGCCCTCAGGACCGCCCGGCCCCGTGGCGAACATCAGCGTCGTATAGGCCTTGCCGTCGCCGGCCAGGATCGGCTCGCCCTCATTGCCGGCCAGGCCCAGGATCGGCGAATTGCGGGCGGCGTAGCCCGAGATCACCAGGCCGTGGCTGTGGTCGGCGGTGACGACGACCAGGGTGTCCTTCAGGTCGACCTTGGCCAGCACGGCGGCGATGGCCTTGGAGAACTCGACCGTCTCGCTGAGCGTGCGCTTGGCGTTGCCCAGGTGGCTGCCCATGTCGATCTTGCCGCCCTCGACCAGCAGGAAGTAGCCGTTCGGGTTCTTGGACAGCACGTCGACGGCCGAAGTGGCCATCTCGGCCAGGGTCGGGACGCCCTGCCCCAGCACCGGACGCTCGACCTCGTACGGCAGATGCTCGGCGGCGAACAGGCCCAGCACGTGCTTGGTGTCGGCGGGGATGGCCTTCAGCTGGTCGACGGTGGTGACATAGGTCGCCCCCTGCCCTTCGGCCTTCACCCATTCGGCGGTCAGGTCGCGGCCGTCGGCGCGCTTGCCCACGTCCTGGCCGTCGGGAAGGAAGCGCGAGCGGCCGCCGCCCATGACGACGTCCAGGCGCAGTTTATCGGGGGCCTCGATCAGCTGGCGGGCGATGTCCTTGCAGCCGGCCGCCAGGGCCTCGGCCGGCATGTCGGCATCGCCTTCCCAGTCGCGGTAGGCGGTGTGGGCGTAGGCGCCGGCCGGGGTGGCGTGGGTGACGCGGGTGGTGGTGACGACGCCGGCGGCGCGGCCGTTGGCCTTGGCCAGCTCGGCCAGGGTGTCGACGGCGTTGCCCTTCTCGGTCTCGCACTTCTCGCCCAGCGCTGCGCCGGTCAGGCCGATGATCTTGTTGCGGGTTTTGACGCCGGTCATGATCGCCGTGATGCCGGCGGCGCTGTCGGTGACCTGGGTGTCGTGGCTGTAGGTCTTGGACAGCGCCGAATAGGACAGCTTCTCGAACGACAGCGAGTTCGACTCGCCGTCGACGCCCTTTTGCTGGCCGTCATAGATGCGGCCGGCCGTGACCGTCGAAATGCCCATGCCGTCGCCCAGGAACAGGATGACGTTCTTGGCCTTGCCCGTGTTCGGAACCACGGCCATCTGCTTGGCCAGGGCGGCCTGGCCGGCCTTGTAATAGGCGTCGGCGGCGCTCACCGCGGCGTTGGGCGTCTGGGCGAAGGCGATAGCCGGAACGGCGGCAGACGCCACGAGGGCGAGAACAAACGAGCGGATCAAGGCCAAGCTCCATGAGGAATCGGCCCGATTTGCGCTCGGCGTGTGACAGTTGTTCCGGGACTGTGTTGCAGCCCCGGAAAATCAGGGTCGGCGGACTCGCCAGGCGAAGACCGTCGCCGTCGCCAGCAGCAGGGCCGCTCCGGCCTGGTGCAGAACGCCCAGGGCGATCGGCACACTGGCCATCAGCGTCCAGATCCCCAGACCCGCCTGCAGCGTCACGACACCGGCCACCGCCAGGGCCATGGCCTTGCTGCCCGCCGACAGCGGACGGTCGCGCCGCGCCAGGAACGCGATCGCCAGGCCCGCCGCGAACAGGGCGTAGGCCGTCAGCCGGTGGTGCAACTGCACCGCGCCCTGGCTGTGGGCGATCGTGCCCCAGAAGCTCTTGCCGGCGTATTCGGCCGGGAAGAAGTCGCCGTTCATCAACGGCCAGTCGTTATAGACGAGGCCTGCATCGTTGCCGGCCACCAGCGCGCCCAGCAGGCTCTGGAAGAACACCGCGCCCAGGAAGGCCAGGGCCCAGCCACGCCAGGCCGAACGTTCCTCGACCCGCGGCGAGCCGCTCCAGGCGTCCAGCGCCGTCCAGATCAGGACGACGAACAGGGCCAGGGCCAGGCCCAGGTGGATCATCAGCCGCTCAGGCGCGACCGACACGCGTTCGGACAGGCCGCTCGACACCATCCACCAGCCGACCAGCCCTTGCAGGCCGCCCAGGCCCAGCATGACGGCGCAGCGGGCGATCAGGCGGCGCGGGATGTCGCGGCGGATCAGGAAGACGGCGAACGGAATGGCGAACGCCACCCCGACGGTGCGGCCCAGCAGGCGGTGCGCCCACTCCCACCAGAAGATGCCCTTGTACCCCTCGACGGTCATGTCGGGGTTCACCAGCTGGAACTGGGGGATCTTCTTGTAGAGCTCGAAGCTCTCGCGCCAAGCCTGCTCGGACATGGGCGGCAGCGCGCCCATGATCGGCTTCCACTGGGTGATCGAGAGACCCGAGTCGGTCAGGCGGGTCGCCCCGCCGACGACGACCATGCCGAACACCATGGCGGCGACGATGAAAAGCCAGATCGCGACGGGGCGCGAACGGTCGGAACGCAGGAAAGACGTCATAGGACCTGAAAAGCGTCACTACTGGGCCGAAATGCGGCGAGACTTCCCTACGCCCGACGCTTGCGCGCATCAACGGTTCTGTGGCTCAGCATGACGCCGCCGTGACTTCGTGCGAGAAACGAGGCTCGCGTGGGGGCAAAGAGAACGATGAGCGGCATGGGCGTATTCGCGGCGGCGGTGATCGGCATCCTGGCCGGCTGGATCGCCGACATCGTGCTGGCGCGCCGCCACTCGCTGTTCATCAAGCTCTTGATCGGCGTGATCGGCTCGTTCATCGGAGCGTTCATCGCCTCGCGTATCGACCTGCACCTAGCCGGCTTCGTCGGCGAGCTGGTCGTCTCCAGCGTGGGCGCGATCCTGTTCCTGGCCGTGCTCGGCCTTTTCCGGAGAACCGCGTGAGCGCTCCCCAGATTCCCGCCCGCATGATCCCGGCGCGCCTGCGCAAGCTGATCGGCTCGTTCGCCGTGATGGCGGTCCTGTTCGCCTGGATCTGGGCCTTCACCAGCCTCTACGACCACCTGCCGCAGAACCGCTTCGTGCACCTGATCTACTTCGTGGCCCTGGGCATGGGCTGGGTGCTGCCGGTGATTCCGCTAATCTCGTGGATGGGCAAGGCCGACAAACCCTTGGACGTCGGCCAGCGCTGATCTTGGAAATGAAAAAGGCCGCCCCGTAGGGCGGCCTTTCGTCTTCCGCTATTTCCCGAAGGAAATGGTCGGAGCGACAGGATTCGAACCTGCGACCCCTTGACCCCCAGTCAAGTGCGCTACCAGGCTGCGCCACGCTCCGACGGAAGAGGCGCTCTTATAGGCGCCGCTCTTTGGGAGGGCAACAGCGATTTCGGATGAATTCAACCGCGCTCCAGAAGTCCGTCCAGACGGGACTTCACGGCGGTCAGATCGGTCAAGGCGAAGGCCAGGCGCATCCTCGCCTCGCCCTCGAGTCGGGGCGCGGGCGTCGTCGGCTCTTCGTAATCGAAATTGGGATCCAGGCTGGCCGAGCCGTTCGAGCCGATGCCCGCGGCGACCACCTGGGCCAGGCCGTGGTCGCGGTGCAGCTTCTGCACGCCCTTGATGGTCAGGCCTTCGCTGTGCAGCAGGGTGCGCACGCCGTTCAGCACCGCCACGTCCTGCGGGCGATAGAAGCGCCGGCCGCCGGCCCGTTTCATCGGGCGGATGAAGGAGAACTTGGTTTCCCAGAAACGCAGGACGTGCTGCGGCACGCCCAGCTCGTCGGCGGCTTCGGAAATCGTGCGGAAGGCGTTGGGCCCCTTCGCCACCGCATCGACTCCTAGTCGCCGAGGGCGCGGTCGATTCGCGCCTTCATGACTTGAGAGGCGCGGAAGCCGATCACCCGACGGGGTTCGATCTCGGCCGGCTCGCCGGTCTTGGGATTACGCCCCATGCGGGCGCGCTTGGCGCGGACCTGGAAGACGCCGAATCCGGAAAGCTTGACCGTCTCGCCCTCTTCGAGCGCCTC